>Ga0302315_10002049_pt1 | contig 19508 bp, 19 predicted proteins | sample III_Palsa_N3_1_FD_200532 | JGI IMG/M metagenome (GOLD analysis project Ga0302315, IMG submission 200532) | Peat permafrost microbial communities from Stordalen Mire near Abisko, Sweden - III_Palsa_N3_1 | ecosystem: Environmental > Terrestrial > Soil > Palsa > Peat permafrost | place: Sweden...
GAGATGAATCCTGCGTCTTGGCCACGTCTAGAGTCTTGTTTGAGTCATTGTGCTTAGCATGCGCTGCCGAAACCGCAAAAGTAAGGTAGTCACTCGGTCCGAACTCCCGAAGAATTTTGATCACCAGGACGCTCTAGAGCCAACGGTTTCTTCGGAATGAAGCACTCAGCGTCACCGATTGCCCGGTCAAACATGCTCGCCCTCCGTCAAATGGAGTTCCTAGGCCATTGTAGGACTCGCTTCTGAGCGGTTCAGCTTCTTCATCGTTACTTCAGATGACTTTGGAGGCGATTACAAATAAGGTTCACTTCCTAAGCGGACATCCAAAACCTACCTCGATCGATCCAAGAATGTGACCCGCGTTGCTTCTTCTAGGGGTGCACTAACGGTACTGGCTATAGGCTTCTATCTGAGCGTCACACATTAAGAAACTCGGCGTACTCCACGGTACGGCCGGTGCCGAGCCGTAGCGTTGTTCGCTGGCGTTGCTCAGGGAGCGCAGTCGCCGTAGAAGGAAGCCTGCTTTGCTGGGTAGCCGCCTTCAGCTCTTCGGAGAGAGGTTTTTCAAGTTTAGTGCCATGGATGTGCCTTGAATTGGGACCTGAGGCCGTCTATGCCACAGAGAAAGCTCGGTCTTTGCTGATATATCTGTCACCCGATTCGAAATCACTCATCTCAAAATAACGCTGGGTCCAGAATCCGAGACAGGCGTAACAACCGCATCGTCCCTTGCAAAAGGGTCGTGCACATAACTCCTTACATGTGCAGGGCGCCCGGAACGGCTCGAACCAAAGTCGAGCCAACAAATTGGGCGTAAACCATCCCTCAGTTTTAGGATAGCGCCGAATACCTTCCGGGGTAGGCATGCTCATTGAACAGCATCCATCAAAGAATCTGAAATAAGCGACGGGTTCCACCCAGTGTTCGCAGACAGTTGAGTTAGGAGCAGTCCTTGAGGTCAGCCCATCGCACCCTTGAACTCGCAGCACTACTAGACTCACTTAAATTCAGCGATCTCAAATCATCATCAGGCTTAATCGACGCCACAATCGAACGTTGCGCTAGATAGATATTTCACTAGACCGGCCAGCCAACCACATAGCGACGTTGTAGACATACCGTTTCGTCGCCGCCATGGCTTCGACATGACGGGTAATGCGATCACTCGGTTGTTCCGTCACGAAACTCGGAGCACCCATCAAGGTATCCCAGTTGTAGTCTGCAAAATGATGGAATGTAGATTGGGCAATGGCCGCTCCAGCTGAGGCGGTAGGCTCAAATGCAACAGCGATATTGAAGGTGGCGCCTGTCGTCTGGCTGCAACCGGTCGCAATCACTCTGGCCGTTGGGTCCTCCGGTGGTGCACCAACAGCACCTTCGTGTGGGTGCGCTGGAAGAAATCTGATCAAGCCGCCAGAGACATCTGGAAACCGAAGCACCGAATGTGGCGGGTCGATCGCTTGGATATGCTGATAGTCACCATTCGAACCCGAGTGAAAGTTCGGCCAAAGAATGGCCGGTGTCTCGCAGTCGTCAATACAATGACGGTCGGGATTTGGGTCACGGTTCTTACTGTGAAAGATGTGAGCCTTCCCGACACCGCCCAACGAGCAAACCGAGGAACCGAGGTCCATATGATCGCGTGCGACCATCAGGCCACCCCCATCTTCGCGGAACCGCGTGATCGCCTCGCAATCAAGCGGGTCGAGCCCGTCGCCGACGTCAACGGCGAATAACCACAGTTCGTCGTAGTCCGCTCGATTCAATGTGGAAAGAACCGGGTCCGGCGCTCCTGGTGAGGTGCGATCCCTTGCGGTGACCGCAAACAGTGGCGCTCCGTCAACATCGGTCTCACCCGCAAGATAGTCTCGCAATCTCGAGAAGCGCCCGATATGCCAGTCATCCTCAATTGTGGGGATTGTCGTCTGCAGTAAAACCCGGATCGGACCAGCCAAGTTCGTTCTCCCATTGCACCAATGCAGTCGATACCGATGACGCCATCTCTAAGACATTGATCTAGAAGGCGCCGCCCGAATTCGGGTTCGAGCGGCGATCGGATCGGTCAATGAAGATTATCTTTGAGGAACTCGATACCTTGCTGGGTCGCCGCCACAGCGGCAGGGGTATCCGCCAGTGCATTGAGCAACATGAAATCGTGAATCGTGCCGCCGTATCGGGTATCAGTGACGCGCACACCTGCCTGAGAAAGTTTCTTGGCGTAGGCTTCACCCTCATCGCGAAGCACATCGTTTTCGTCGGTAATGACCAACGCCGTAGGCAAGCCCTGCAGTTGATCACTCGTTGCATTGAGCGGTGATACGTGAATGTCAGAACGCTTCGTGGCATCAGGCAAGTAGGCATTCCAGAACCAAGCCATCGCTGGCTTCGTGAGCCACGGACCCTTGGCATAGGTACCGTACGAGCCATCACTCATGCTGGCATCAGTGACAGGATAAAAGAGCGCTTGAGCACGGATCAGGGGCCCTTTACGTTCCTTCGCCATGATTGCTACGACAGCCGCCATGTTCCCACCGACGCTATCACCAGCGACCGCAAGTCGCGACGGATCGACATTGAATTCGGCATGGTGTTCAGACACATACTTGAGTGCCGCGTAATCTTCCTCGATCGCTACCGGATAGTGGTTCTCCGGAGAGCGATCGTAGTCAACAAAAATCACCGTTGCATGGACGCCGTCGGCAAGCGCACGAACTAACCGCTCGTGGGTAGTTAAATCGCCCATGACCCAACCGGCGCCATGGAAGTACATCACCGCTGGCAGTATGCCCTTGGCATTCTTAGGCCGGACAATAGCAATGCGCGTAGTACCCTTAGGCCCAACGGGGATCGTTCGCTGTTGGACGTCCACCGGCGCAATCTTGACCAAACCGGATTGGGCCGCAAGTAGCACCTTGCGCGCGCCGTCTGGCGTAAGGGTGTAGAGCGGCGGCCCTCCCGCAGCAGCCAAACCGTCAATGAATTTCTGCGTCGTCGGCTCAAGCACGACTTGCGCGTATACGTTGTTCATCGCGACGCCAAGCAATACCGCCGTGGTCAACATTTTCCCGGCCTTGTTCATAGCACTATCCCCTATCAACGTGACTGAAACTTGGCCTGCTGTCCAAAAGAGACCGCAAAGATTTGGCTAACGTCGGCCAAGATTTCTCTGCACGAGGTCGCAATGTAAATTCATAGTTTTCGCTCCACCATTGCACAAACGTTGAGCGCGATAAGACCTAGGTATGGCTCTCAGAGGACACTGAAAAAGTGCGGTCTCTGAGGTAGCCAGACATACATTCGTATAGGTCCATCAGACAAACGCGTCGACGTAATGCCCCTAAGTAGAATCGACGCCCCCCCCAATTCGCCCATACATTTAATGCGTGCCGCGAAGGTCCTCAATGACGTCCACGTTGGTATGGAGAGTGCGCTTGTAGGGCGACCAGTCTTGGTCAACGGCGCCGGTTTCATTCGAGCATTGACCTTCTACTTGTCCCGGGGATAGACCAATCAAAGTGCCATCTATGAACATGACGATCGCGCACATGCTGCATGGCGTATCCGGTCTCACTCGATATGCCATGTCCCTCATCGTGGTGGTCGGATTGGCTGGTTGCGTCAGCTATGTGGGTATCCACAGCGATAAGCACATGGCGCAGTCCAGTGACTACAGCAATGCGCAGAGCCTGCCTACTGAAGGCGGTACCTGGCCCCCATTGGACTGGCCCGCACACTTTGGAGACTCGCAGCTTCCCGCCCTCATCGATGAAGCCGTCGCGAGCAGTCCCACGCTCGCTGAGGCACAGGCGCGCATTGACAAGGCGTCGTCCTATGTCGAGCAGGTTAACGCGACAACGCTGCCCCAGGTCGATGCAAGATATTCCTCGGCGCGTGAGTTGCTCAGTGGCAACACCATCTTGCCGCCACCCGTCGGTGGGCACTGGTTCAACGAGAACAACGCACTGGTCAGCGCATCGTACGAACTAGATGTGTGGGGCAGAAACCGCGAAGCATTACGTTCATCAACGTCAGAACAGAAAGCAACCATCGCAGAAGCACAGCAAGCGCGATTGATTCTTGTTGCATCGGTCGCACACAGCTACAACCGTCTCGCACTTCTTTATGCGCTGCGCGACATCGCGAAACATGAAGTTGTCAGTCGCAAAAATATCGGTCAACTAACCGACATACGCGTGAGTCATGGCCTCGATAACGAGGTGGAGAGCCGCACGGTTGAAGTCAACGTAGCAGCGAGCCAAACAGATGTCGCCGAGCTAGACGGAGAGATCACGGTGACGCGCTATCAATTGGCCGCATTGCTCGGCGATGGCCCAGATCGGGGGCCGCGGATCACACGACCGACTTTATCTGCGGCGGTGAATCTCGTGCTACCGACTCAATTGTCAGCCGATCTGCTTTCACGCCGACCTGACTTGGTTGCCGCCCATTGGCGAGTAGATGCCGCCACCCATGACATCAAGGTGGCTAAGGCGGATTTTTTCCCGAACATTAATCTCAACGCAGCAGTCGGTCTCGATACGTTTGGCTTCGGGAAGTTCTTCGACTCACAGAGTCGGCAAGTGCAAGCCGGCCCGGCCATCCATTTGCCGCTGTTCGATGGCGGCGCTCTGCGGGCCCAGCTGAAGGACCGATACGCGGATTACGACACCTCAGTGGCGTCCTACAACCAGACTCTCATCAACGCCCTGCGTGATGTGGCCACACAGATCGTCACGATTCAAGCCACCGACGCGCAGATTGTCACTGCGAAGCACGCCAGCGATGCAAGCAGGCGCGCGTACGAGCTCGCTCTCATTCGCTACAAGGCGGGATTGGACCCTCAACTTCAGGTGTTGTCCGCTGATCTGGCCCAGCTTACGCAAAGCCAGCGCTTGACGATGTTGCAAATGCAACGCCTCGACACGCAGATCAGCCTCTACGAGGCACTCGGCGGTGGTTTCGACACCATGGGTACACCGCTCGCGTCGACGAAGAAGCAGATCGCTGTTGCCATTTCGGTTGCAGCCTCTCATTGATGCCACGACGAACACAGCTACGGGACCATCGAACTTTGGAGACTGCCATGAATGCTACTGAGACCGTTGCCATCGGTGCGTCTCCCCAACCCACCGGACGCCGGCACTGGCTGATTCTTCTGACATTGGTGCTGGTGATCGCGGCGATCGCCTACCTCGTCTACTACCTACTCATCGCGCGCTTTCACGAGTCGACCGATGACGCCTATGTCAACGGCAACATCGTGCAGGTCACCCCCCAGGTGGTCGGTACGGTGATTGCGGTCAACGCGGACAACACACAGACCATCAAGCAGGGGGAGCCGCTCGTCAAACTCGACCCCGCGGACTCGCGAATCGCACTCCAACAGGCTGAAGCCAATCTTGCTCAGACTGTGCGACAGGTACACACCCTCTTTGTAAACAACCGGCAGTACGAAGCAATCGTTGCGCAGCGTAAATCCGACCTTCAACGGGCCAGAGAGGATCTGCGTCGACGCACCGATATCGCACAGACCGGCGCGGTTTCCCATGAGGACTTGACCCATGCGCGGGACATCTTGGCGTCGGCTCAAGCAAATTTCGATGCTGCCTATCAGCAGCTAGCGTCAAATCAAGCTCTAACGACGGATGTATCGGTGACGAATCATCCCGGCGTACTGGTCGCCGCTGCACACGTGCGCGATGCCTACCTGAGCTATGCGCGCAATACGTTACCGGCGCCGGTTACCGGCTATGTCGCCCAACGCATCGTGCAGGTTGGTCAGCGCGTTGCCCCGGGCACGCCCTTGATGGCCGTGGTCCCGCTTGATGGCGTCTGGGTTGATGCCAATTTTAAAGAGATCCAGCTCACGCACATGCGTATCGGCCAGTCGGTCACCCTAGTCGCCGATGTATACGGTTCGTCGCTCCGCTATCACGGCAAAATAGTTGGCTTCTCAGCAGGCACCGGCTCAGCATTCGCATTACTTCCCGCCCAGAATGCAACCGGCAACTGGATCAAGGTGGTGCAGCGTTTACCCATTCGAATTGCACTTGACTCCAAAGAGTTACAAGACCATCCCTTGCGCGTTGGCCTGTCCATGAGCGCCGATGTCCTGGTGAAAGACGAGCATGGCACGAGCCTCGGCGAGGCACCGAACACGGTCTACCAAACCAACGTGTTTGACAAATATGGTCAAGAAGCCGACGCCGAGATCGCGCGGATCATTGCCCAGAACGCGGGGTCGACAACCGTGACTAGGAACGCTGTAACCCAGCTCGTTCAAGGCGACTCGTTGGTAAAGCACTAACGATCCATTGATCGCGTTTTCTGTTCGCCATGCTTAGACCAAGGGATAACTGGCCATGAGTCAGAATGCTATCGAGCACCCACCACTCGCGGGTATCAAACTGGTTATAGGTACGATTGCCGTATCGCTGGCCATGTTTATGAATGTGCTGGACACATCCATTGCGAACGTTTCCATCCCCACTATTTCCGGCGACTTGGGCGTGTCGTCCGACCAGGGAACGTGGGTCATCACCTCTTTTGCCGTAGCTAACGCGATCTCCCTGCCGCTGACTGGTTGGCTGACCCAACGTATCGGCCAGGTTCAACTTTTTGTCAGCGCTACGCTGCTTTTCATCGTTGCCTCTTTGTTGTGTGGGCTTGCGCCGACGCTACCGACACTTCTCATGGCGCGCGTGGCGCAAGGTGCCGTCGCGGGACCGATGATTCCGCTGTCGCAAGCCCTACTCCTCGGCTCGTATCCGCGAGCAAAGGCCTCCATAGCGTTGTCGCTATGGTCTATGACGACGCTTACCGCCCCCGTTGTTGGGCCTATTCTCGGTGGTTGGATTTCCGACAACTACACGTGGCCATGGATCTTCTACGTCAACATCCCCGTTGGCATTTTGGCGGCGGCCGGAACCTGGTTTATCTACCGAAAACGTGAATCGGAGATCACCAAACTTCCGATCGACGTGGTTGGCCTAGCATTGCTGGTGATCTGGGTCGGCTCATTGCAAATCTTGCTCGATCAAGGGAAGGATCTGGACTGGTTCAGTTCCGGAACGATCATCGCGCTGGCGTTGATCTCGATCGTCGCCTTCGCTTACTTCATCATTTGGGAGTTGACTGAAAAGCATCCCGTCGTAGATCTTCGCCTATTTGCGCGACGCAGCTTCGCCGCTGGAGCCGTTCCCGTGGCGGTAGCTTATGGCTTGTACTTCGCCAACATTGTCTTACTCCCGCTATGGCTACAAATGGACATCGGCTACCGTGCTACCGACGCAGGATTAGTGCTGGCACCCGCTGGCCTCGTTGCGGCAATGCTGACTCCTTTTGTCGGTCGCCTCGTCACTAAAATCGACCCGCGTATCATTGCCAGCTTTTCACTGCTCATGTTTGCCGCATGTTTTTATTGGCGAGCCGGTTACACGTCCGGTGTTGATACCTGGTCATTGATGGCGCCCGCTGTGGTCCAAGGCATCGGTCTAGCCACTTTGTTTGTGCCATTGGTGGGCATTACGTTGTCTGGCCTGAGTGGCCAACGCATCGCATCCGCTGCCGGACTGTCCAACTTTCTACGCGTGCTGTGCGGTGGCATCGGAACATCGATCTTTCAAACGGCGTGGGACCATCGCTCGATCATGCATCACGCTCAATTAAACGAGCAGGCCACCAGCTACAACCCCATGTTCCAGCAATTCATCAACCAGCTTCGTCGAGCAGGTCTCAGTGGAACGCAGGCTTATGACTCGTTCAATCTCACGCTGTCACAACAGGCGGCGCAACTTGGCGTAAATGACTTGTTCTATCTTTCTTCGATTATCTTTGTTGCGCTTGTCGGACTCGTATGGATCGCCAAATCCCGGCCGAGTAACAGCGAAGATACTTCGGCTATCGCCTCCGGTGCGCATTGAAGCTGCGGTTGACAGATAATACGGTTGGAACGTACTAGCTCCTTAGCTTCTTGGTTTACTGACTGACCATAGACCGCTCTGTCGTCAAAAGTATATAAAGCCAATCGTGCGAATGATCCTCTAACGTCCCTCTAAGGTATCCGTCCGAAAGCCAAAATATTTGGGCCGGCAGGAAGCCTGGGAAACTCATCCAAACACGTAAGGTCAACGGATGATGGCGCTCCGGATACGATGACTCTAAGAGGATGCATCAATCCGTACACACCCACAGGGCTTAGCCTCCGTCTGGTGTTTCGTTGCGTACCACGCCCGCCACGAAATACTTGACCGGCTTCATCCAGGTAGGGCAAAAGCCAACGTACGGCATCAACGGGCGAATCTGGGCAGCTCGTAATTTGTGCACCAATATTCAGATGGCGGTGGACGTGGCGAAACTAATCGCGCCTCCCATCAAGAATTGCCTGCAGGATGCTCTCTACGACCGCCCCCTTTCCCATGCGCAACAATTCATCGGCAGTGAAGTCATTGAGTTCAGCTATACCGTCGTTCATGAGCCAGCACATCATCCGATGCCGGTCGGGCTCGATCACGTTTGCCAGCCGCAACACACGTTGGCGCTGGGTACGAATTGAAATCCCGAAATGCTCATCAAGGGCTAAAACACGAACGTTATCCTGAGCAGGACGTGAGGTTGAGGAAGTCTTTTTCGTCGACCGAAGCCACCACATGGGAAATGCCAGTCCGTGTTCGTGCCAAGTGCGAGTGCTACTCAAAATCGAAATCATGGGACGCTCCCAGAGAACAGTGATGGCCGGTCGCTACCATGCGAGATTCGGCACCGACCGGCACGCGCCACTCGAAAGGAGACGGGACGCCCGTATTTGTCAGCACCCCAAATTGACGCGTGCGCCGCAATGCATTTCATCGCCAGGCTCGCTGTAGCAACCAACTGCTATGCCTGCGCCTGGTGAAGGTACGACGCATTTGCAATGTTATTCACGACGTAGATGCTGCCTCAACAAAGAGCCGTAGAAAATGACGGCTTCACGCACGCTCAAATTAAGGGTTCAGAACGATCGTTGTCGACCCTACGCGGGTTCATTTCACCGACGCCTTGGTCTGAACGAACCATACGAAAGTTTCGACAGGCGGACATAATAGGACTAACGAACAACCGTACACTCCGGATCCCATGACCGACGATCCGGCTGTGCACTCAACCTTCATTTCCGGTAAGCGCAGAGGCTGAAAACTAACGCAACTCCTGCGAGTATGCCCTTGATAGCTCAATCCAGATATTGATACGCAGTGGAAAGAGCGCTTCGCTACTCGCGGTGAATACGGCTCAATGGAGTCAGTTCAAATCGTCTACGGTAGGAAGCGTGAAACAGAAGGCTGTACCAGTCGGGCGATCAGAATCAAACCAGATGCGTCCACCATGCGCCTCGATGATCGAGCGACATATTGGAAGACCCATGCCCATACCGGCAGGCTTGGTACTGAAGAAGCTATCAAAAATCTTTTCCCGGTCACTTGATGAGATACCAGGGCCGCTGTCTACAATCTCAGTCAGAATCATGCCGTCCTGATAGCTAGTTCTCAGCAGCAGGCGTGGCTCACCAACTTCAGCTTGAGCCATGGCCTGCATGGCGTTTATCGAGAGATTCACCAGCACCTGTTGAAGCTGCGTACGGTCTGCGAAAACGTGAGATGGGTGGCTCGTAAGGTCTAGTCTGAGCGCTACTTTTCTGGCCAGTATTTCGTGCCTTAGGAACGTGACCGCCTCGTCAATGACGCTTTCCAACGAGATGACTGAGTGCTCAGGAGCTCGTTTGGTCGACATTGCGCGGATCCGCGCAATGATATCGGCCGCCCGCCGGGCATCTACGACCATTCGCCCAGTCAACTGCCTTACTTCATCGACGTTGGGTTCAGCTCGCGACAACCAGCGAAGGCCTGCCTCGCCATTCGTAGTAATGGCAGCAAGCGGCTGATTTACCTCGTGTGCAATGGAGGCAGTGAGCTCGCCAAGCATGGAGACCCGCGCCGCATGAGCGAGATCGGACTGCAGTCGTGATAGTGCTTCTCTGGCTGCAACGCGCTCGCTGATGTCGATCACACCAACCAACAATGAACTCTTGCCCTTCGACTCGGGGGGCCAGCAAACAGTAAACAACGCGTCGATCTCGCGTCCATCCAAAGTTGCCAACTTCGTCTCGGCCTCAAAGCTTGGTATACCGACAAAGGTCAGCATTCCCTCAATGTCGGTACTGAAGCCCATGATGACCGCGTCGGTGAATACGCCTCGACTGGCGACCGGCCAGTAGGGTCTCACCGAACCGAACAGATCTTCTTTTTGTTTTGCACCAAAAAGTTGAATCGTCTTTTCATTGACATCGGCCACGTGAGTCGCATCCAGCGCCATCTCGATGAACTCAGGGTGGTCAGCGATGTATGCGCGGAGATCTGTCACTCCGGTCGAACGGAGATAGTTGAACATGGCGTCGAGCCCGACAAACTCCAACTCCCAAAACGACACCGCCATCGCCTGAAACATATTGCGATAGCGATATTCGCTTCGCCTCATCATCTCATCGGCACGCTTACGCGCCGTAATATCACGCCCGGTCTCGATGATCGCTTGCGGGTGACCATCCGCACTGCGACGAACGGTCCAGCGAGCCTCGACAATTACATCCACTCCTTCTGCCGTTCGACGGGCAATTTCTCCCTCCCAGCGCCCGGAATGAAACAACCGTGCCTCAACCTCGGCTATCGATGCCGGAAGCTGTGAGTTCAAAAGGTCCTGCGCGTTGCGCCCGACCACGTCACGTCGCGACCAACCGTAAAGCTCCTCCGAGCCAGCATTCCAAAGACGAATATTACCGTCCAAGTCCCATGAAAATATGCTGTCGTGAGTCAGATCGATAAGGTTATCTAGGGTTTCAACGTCGTTGGTGATCACGACTCCTACCCCCTTTGTTTGAACAATATGCGGCAGAGACCGCTGCATGGGCTGCCTTGAACGCACCCAACAACGGTGGCCCGGATTTCATCCTCCAGTGCACAGCCGCTTTAAAGACGGAAGATACGCTCAGCTCGCTAATGCTGCATCCAGACAACGAAACAACAATTCGGCTGCAAATGGTTTCTTGAGCAGACAAACCGCGCCGCTTGCCCTGGCTCTGACATGAAGATCCTCTTCGGTACGCGCTGTCATCAGGATGACCGGAACCTTTGGATCACAATGAACTAGCAGATATTGGAGATCGATACCGCTCATTCCCGGCATTTGAATGTCGGTAAGGACGCATGCAAACCGGTGCGCATCGCCGGAGCACAAAAAAGCCTCTGCGGAGTCGAAACACTCCGTGGCATATCCCATCGAGTGCAACAGGCTAACTGTTGCGCTGCGAACGGAGTCGTCGTCGTCAATGATAGAAATCAGCGGATTGACCCTCACCCGACAGTCCTCTGTGCGAGCACACTAGAAGTGGAGTGGCTTAGTATTGAGTTAAGCCTGCGCCATAGCCGAAGTAATTGGAATCATACGGAGGTTTATGTGTCTACCTTGCGGTCTGGGCACAGATGAAGCGCGCTTGCCATCCGTACGAGGTCCGCCAGCGAACGAGCACCCATCTTGCGCATAGCCTGACCGCGGTGAATTTTTACGGTGATTTCGCTCAGGCCCAAGTCGCCAGCAACTTGTTTATTCATCTTCCCGGCGGTCACCAGGGCCATCACTTGGCGTTCGCGCCCGCTCAAATTGGCAAAGAGTTCGCGCAGGTGGGCGACATCGTGATCCTGACTTCGGCGGGCACGGTCCTTGTCGATAGCTGTGGTGACAGCGTCCAGCATGTCCTGGTCACGGAAGGGCTTGGTTAGGAAGTCGACGGCACCAGCCTTCATTCCCTGCACCGACATGGGAATGTCTCCATGTCCGGTCATGAAGATCACCGGAATCGGAAGGTGCATATCCAAGAGCTGCTTCTGGAAATCCAGACCGCTCATGCCTGGCAAGCGGATATCCAACACCAGGCAGGATGGCACGTCGGGCCGGGGAGATTTTAGAAACTCCTGAGCGGAGCCGTGCATGCTAGTCGTCATACCGACCGACCGAAAAAGACTATCGAGCGCCATGCGCAATGACTCGTCGTCATCAACGATATAAACCAGCGCCGTCTTGTCTGCACTCATCAATCACCCCCGGTAAATCATTTCGTCATGGGCAGATCTGACGGACCGTGGAACGTCGACCCGAACGGCTAACCCAGTAGAGCGAAGCAACATGCATGCTTCCAGCTAACAGTGGAAATAAACAGCCAGACCATAATGCCATGCATGTGGATGGTTCGCTGCGCAGGCTCGAGCGTGGCCCTTCGGCAGTCATACCAAGAGATGACTAGGCCGACCCAACGTACGATGGAACACTATATAAATCGCGCCTACATTCTGATTCCGTAAGCGACACAGCAGTGTTTCGCTGCGTCGCCGCCATTTGATTGTTTGCCGGCGGCGACCACGACAGAACTTCTACGGAGTCGGATCATGTCTCACACGCGTCAACCCACCACCGCACTAATCACCGGCGCCTCTTCCGGTATCGGCGCCATCTACGCTGACCGGATGGCGAAGCGCGGCCACAATCTAGTCCTAGTCGCACGCGACAGGGATCGACTGAATGCCTTGGCTACGGGCCTGACACGCGAAAACCGAGTCAATGTGGAAATCATCGCGGCTGACCTAACCGTCAAGGCAGACCTCGCTAGAGTGGAGCAGCGACTGAGAGACGATGCGGCGATCAATATGTTGATCAACAACGCAGGAAGGGGGGTTGATGGCACCATCGCGACGGCGCAGCCGGATCAGATGGAAGCGATGATTCTGCTAAATGTTCTCGCCCCTACCCTTCTCACTCGAGCGATCCTTCCGCGTCTGCTGGCACAGGAGCACGGCACGATCATCAATATTGCTTCCGTGCTGGCACTTACGCCTGAGATGTTTGGAGGAAGTTATAGCGCCACCAAGAGCTACCTGTTCAGCCTCACACTTGCATTGCACGAAGAGGTGGGCAAGCACGGTATCCAGGTACAGGCCGTGCTTCCCGGTGTCACACGCACCGAAATCTGGGAGCGCTCAGGCAAGGATATAAATGCGCTGCCGGCAGAAATGATCATGGAGGCGGGGGAGATGGTCGACGCTGCTCTCGTCGGGCTCGACATGCGAGAACTGGTAACGATCCCCTCGTTGCCTGATCTGTCCGATTGGACCACTTATAACGCGGCACGTCTCTATATGGGGCCCAATCTATCGCGCGAGCATGCTGCCGAACGTTATAGGAAACATGCAATCTCAAGCTGAGCCGATCGCGCAGGGCCAAGATATTTCGGTGGTTTTGCCGGTACGAGTTGTTTGAGAACCAACTTACGTTTCACCAATGAAGGGCAAAGAACATGGCCAAGATCAACTATCCCGAAGGTCGCACCGCGATCCTATTCGTCGATCCATATAACGACTTTCTTGCCGAAGGCGGCAAGCTATGGACACGAGTCGCACTGACGAAGGCTGCAACCAACCTCCACGAAAATCTTCGTGCTGTCATGTCGATGGCGCGACAAGTAAAGCTGCCGATTTATATCGTGCCGCATCACCGCTATGAAACAGGCGATCTTGCCGGGCTTCAACACCCAACCCCCTATCAGCTAGCCAGCGAACAAGGGCTGATTTTTGGAAAAGGAACATGGGGCGGCGAATGGTTTCCGGAGTTTGCACCACAGCCCGGCGACATTGTCGTTAAGGAGCATTGGGGCAGCAGTGGCTTCGCCAACACTGATCTCGATTTCTTGCTCAAACAAAAGAACATCACGCACGTCATTCTGATCGGCCTTGTAGCCAACACATGCATCGAGGCGACGGGACGATTCGCGTCTGAACTGGGTTATCACGTTACGCTCGTCCGAGACGCAACGGCCGCGTTCACCGATGAGGGGATGCATGCCGCCCATGATTTAAACGCACCCTCATATGCTCATGAAATTCTCACCACGAACCGTGTGGTCGAGGAGCTTGCCGGCGCACCAGCCAAATAACTTCACACCAGTAACGCGCTTTGTACGTTGATTCACTTGCGGTGAGCCAGGGGCAAATCTCGCATATTTGAGGCGTGCCTGAAATTGGAGCGAATGGCACCCTGCCCGCTACCACTCCATTCGAAGAAATGCAGGCGCTGTAAGAAGACACCTCAAACGACGTTGGCATCGGAGAAAATGTCATGAGCAATCACATCACCACAAGAGACGGTACCAGCATCTTCTACAAAGACTGGGGTCATGGCCAACCCGTCGTCTTTTCGCATGGTTGGCCGCTCAACGCGGATGCCTGGGATCCGCAATTGATGTTTATGGGCGAGCGCGGGTACCGCGCAGTCGCACACGATCGCCGCAGTCACGGCCGTTCTACGCAAACGTTCCATGGCAACGACATGGACACGTATGCGGATGACTTGGCCGCGCTCATTGAAAAGCTCGATCTCAAGGACGTTATCCTGGTCGGCCATTCGACCGGTGGGGGCGAGATCGCCCACTACATGGGCCGTCACGGGACTTCACGCGTCGCCAAGGCGGTCCTCGTCGGCGCCGTGCCTCCGCTCATGCTCAAGACCGCAGGGAATCCAGGCGGCTTGCCCAAAGACGTTTTTGACGGCATCCGCAAAGGCGTCTGGGAAGATCGTTCCCAGTTCTATAAGGATCTGAGCGGACCGTTCTACGGCGCAAACCGGCCCGATGCAAAGGTATCCCAGGGAACGCGGGATTCGTTTTGGTTGCAAGGCATGACCGGCGGCCTCAAGGGCCAGTACGACTGCATCAAGCAGTTCTCTGAGGTCGACTACACGGACGACTTGAAGAAAATCGACGTCCCCGTCTTGCTCATTCACGGTGACGATGACCAGATTGTTCCCATCGATGCCTCCGCTCGGATGAGCGTGAAGCTGCTAAAGCACGGAACCTTGAAAGTCTATCCGGGTGCACCCCACGGGCTGGTCACGACTCGGCAGGATCAATTCAACGCCGATCTGTTTACCTTCGCCAAGAGCTAAGCAAAACCGCCTGGTCGGAGTGGCGCAAGGCGATCTCCTAGCCCCTGCGTTCTCAAGATCCAAGCGATCTCATCAAAACATCTGCGGGGAGATACCGACATGTCAACCGGACTTGCTCTATTCACAGCGTTCCACACCATCCTTAGCATCCTGGCTCTGTTGTCAGGCGTGTTGGTCATTCGTGGCCTTATCACGAGAAATCCTTCCGATAAGTGGACGAAATTCTTTCTAACTACGGCCATAGCTACGAGCATCACAGGATTCTTTTTCCCATTCCACGGAATGACACCGGCCATCGGCGTTGGCGTTATCGCGCTCATAGTCCTGGTCGTTTCGCTGGCGACCTGGCGCTCGCGGGAGCGGGCTGGCTTCGGCTCTGCAACCTTCATCGTCAGCCTTGTCTTCAGCGAATATTTCCTTGCGTTCGTGGGTGTCGCTCAAGCGTTCACAAAGATCTCGTTCCTGCATGCGCTGGCACCCACGTTGAAAGAGCCCCCCTTCGGCGTGGCGCAAGCGGTCGTCTTCTTCATCTTTGTAGCATTGGCCATCGTTGGGCTACGGCACCGTACAAAGGCATAGCTGTTTTTGCCGATCTTGAAGCGCGTGCTCGGTTCCTGAAACGCATCGCAGATCATGTCTAGGCCCTAGGTGAGAATCTGACTGAGAGGGATGGCCTGATCTGCTTCAGCAGGTCCAGTCTCGCGCTGGGCCGTCCATGTGAGTAAAGCATCGAGTGCCGGGCATAGCGCCTGCCCCCATTCCGTGAGCCTGTATTCGACTTTCGGCGGCACCTGATGGTGAACGATCCGCCGTATAACCCCATCTTTTTCCATCTGGCGTAGCTGTTGAATCAGCATCTTTTGCGAGATAGCTGGAATCGCTCGCTCTAGATCGGAAAATCGCAAAACTTTCCCGCCAAACAGATGGAACAGGATGACCAGTTTCCACCGGCCTTCCAGAATCTTGAGCGCCCGCTCGACGCCATCGGCCGCCGATGTCGGCGTGAGTTCCTCACCTTTTGGTAGGTTCCTTACTTTTTCGTGCGTTCTTGTCATTTGGGAACCCTATTCCCATCCTTCTCGTTGATCAATCCACATTCCAAACGACTGATGTCGTCGCATGACAACGAGGAGAAAACCGCATGACTCTCGATCTACCCAAATCCATCACCGCCTATTTCCATGCTGACCAAGGTGACAGTGAGGCCGTCGCTCGGTGTTTTACTGAAAACGCCGTCGTAAAAGACGATGGCTGCACCTACACGGGATTGGCCGCAATCAAAAAGTGGAAAGCTGAAACTACGACGAAGTACACCTATACAAGCACGCCTTTCGCATCCGGACAGGAGGAAGGCAAGACGATCGTCACCAGCCTGGTTGCCGGAAACTTTCCTGGCAGTCCCGTAAACCTCCGATATTTCTTCGGACTTGAAGACAACAAGATTGCGTCGCTGGAAATCATTCCATGAGTAACGGCCTCGAACTGAATGGCCGCCGCGCACTGGTGACGGGCGGCACCAAAGGTGTCGGCGAAGCGGTTGTCACCGCCCTGCGCGATGCGGGCGTCACGGTACTGACGACGGCCCGCTCCGAGCCCAGCCATCTTGCCGAACCCAGCCTGTTTGTGACGGCGGATGTATCCACTCCAGAGGGCTGCGCAACCGTCGCTCAGGCTGTGCATGAGCGCCTCGGCGGCGTTGATATCATCGTGCATGTCGTCGGTGGCTCGTCGGCACCGGCGGGCGGATACGCCGTACTGGACGACAACGAATGGGACAAGGCACTTGGCCAAAATCTCCTCGCCGCCGTTCGCCTCGATCGAGCGCTTTTGCCCGCGATGGTCGAGCAAGGTTCCGGTGTCATCATCCATATCACGTCAATTCAGTCGGTACTGCCGCTGGCAGCAGCAACCATGGCTTATGCCGCCGCCAAGGCGGGACTTGGCAATTACAGCAAGGGCTTGTCCAAGGAAGTCAGCCCCAAAGGCGTGCGTGTCGTGCGCGTTTCACCAGGCTGGGTTGAAACGGATGGTGCTGTCGGCCTTGTAAGCAAAATCGCCGAGCAAAACGGCACCGACTACGAAGGAGCCAAACAGATTGTCATGGACTCACTCGGCGGTATCCCTCTTGGTCGTCCTGCCAAACCGAAGGAAGTAGCGGATCTCGTTGCCTTCCTCGTTTCGCCCCGTGCAGGTGCTATCACAGGCGCCGAATATGTCATTGACGGCGGTACGGTGCCGACGGTCTGATCAAACCGTAGTTACAGTCGCTGGAAATCATCCCATGAGTAATGGCCTCAAGCTAAAAGGCCGCCGCGCACTTGTCACGGGAGGCACTAAAGGTGTTGGTAAAACGGTTGTCGCTAATACGCATATCGTGATGACCGAACATGGCTGGGTCGATCTGAAGTGCAAATCGTCGACCGAATGTGCGCTCGCGTTGACGCGCTGGCCGAGCCGCAATTCCGCGATGAACTTCGTGGCGCTGCGACGACAATGAATCTGATCTGATGGCAATGTAGCCTTCTCATTGGCGCACGATGATTACGCTTCACCAAAACACTTCTCTTACTGCAAAGGCCCTACTCACATGAGTAAATCAAACGCATCTGCACTAATCGCCGAAGCGCTGGAGCATGCCGGCGTCAAACATATTTATGGTTTGGTCGGCGATAGCCTCAATGGAATAACCGACGCACTTCAGAAACGCGGCAAGATCGACTGGATCCACGTGCGGCACGAAGAATCTGCTGCCTTTGCTGCTGGTACCGAGGCGCATTTGACCGGTGAGCTAGCAGTTTGTGCCGGCAGCTGTGGGCCGGGCAATCTGCATCTCATTAATGGGCTGTTCGATTGCCATCGCTCACGCGTGCCAGTATTGGCGATCGCGGCACAGATCCCGAGCACCGAAATCGGCCGCAACTATTTTCAGGAAACGCACCCGCAAAATCTATTTGCCGAGTGCAGCCACTATTGCGAGCTTGTTTCCACCCCTGAGCAGTTGCCGGGCGTGTTGGAGACGGCGATGCGCACCGCCATCAGTCAACGCGGTGTCGCTGTGGTGGTAATTCCCGGCGACGTGGCGCTGAAGATGATTTCCGACGGTACGCGGATCTCGTCCGCCCCGTTGCCTTCCCTGCCCGTAGTTACGCCGCAGGCCAAAGATATCGAAAGTCTGGCAGCGATACTCAATGACTCCAAGAAGGTCACGCTGCTGTGTGGACGGGGCTGCTTTGGTGCCCACGACGACGTCATGCAGCTGGCCGAAGCCCTGAAATCGCCGATCGTGCACGCCCTGGGCGGCAAGGAAGCGATCGAGTACGACAACCCATTTGATGTCGGCATGACCGGCCTGATCGGCTTCAGTTCCGGCTATTACGCCATGGAGCATTGCGACACGCTGGTCATGCTGGGCACTGACTTCCCTTATCGACAGTTCTACCCCAGCCATGCGCGCATCGTCCAGGTCGACTTGCGCGGAGAGAATCTGGGTCGCCGCTGCCCCATCGATCTGGGTCTGATCGGCGATGTCACGTCGACCATCCAGACCCTAATGCATCATGTGAAGCCAAAGACTGAACGCCAACATCTCGATAGGAGTCTCGAACACTACGCGCACGCACGCCGCGAGCTGGATGAACTGGCGACGGGCAAAGCCGGACGCAAACTAATTCATCCGCAATATCTCGCGCGCCTTGTTAGCGAGGCGGCCAGCGACGATGCAGTGTTCACCTGCGACGTGGGTACGCCTACGATCTGGGCGGCGCGTTATCTAAAGCTCAACGGACGCCGGCGTCTGATTGGATCGTTCGCTCACGGCTCAATGGCGAATGCCATGCCGCAGGCTATTGGGGCGCAGACAGCGTATCCGGGACGTCAGGTCATCTCGCTGTCCGGCGACGGCGGCTTCACCATGTTGATGGGGGACTTCATCACCTTGGTGCAGCAGAAGCTCCCGGTGAAGGTGATCATCTTCAACAACGGCACGCTCGGCTTCGTGGAGCTGGAAATGAAGGCCGGTGGTTATTTGGAGACGGGCGTCAATCTGGAGAATCCCGACTTTTCCGCAACGGCTCAGGCGATGGGCGTATTCGCGCGCCGCGTGGAAGATCCCGCTGATTTGCCAAGCGCCCTGCAGGATGTGCTGAACCACGATGGTCCGGCCCTGCTCGACGTGGTGACCAACCGGCAGGAGCTGGCCATACCACCCAGCATCGAGGCAGCGCAGGTCAAAGGCTTCGGCTTGTACGTTATGAAAGCCATCCTTAGCGGACGCGGCGATGCCGTGGTCGACTTGGCTAAATCAAATCTACTCCGCTAATCCAACGTTCGCACCTACAGCGCTATCAGTTCAATCAGACGAACTGATAGCGCTGGTAGACAGGCTTCTACATGATGTAATCCGCATACCACGTCACTTCTTGATTAAAAACTTGTCTAATGTACTTTTCTGCGGAGGTGGTTTCGCGCTCTTCTTGCGCGGCCCACCCGCG
>Ga0302315_10002054_pt1 | contig 19478 bp, 19 predicted proteins | sample III_Palsa_N3_1_FD_200532 | JGI IMG/M metagenome (GOLD analysis project Ga0302315, IMG submission 200532) | Peat permafrost microbial communities from Stordalen Mire near Abisko, Sweden - III_Palsa_N3_1 | ecosystem: Environmental > Terrestrial > Soil > Palsa > Peat permafrost | place: Sweden...
GCAACTCCTCGTTCCCAAGGGTTTTGCCCATGGATATTCCGTCCTCAGCGAAACAGCGGAAATCCTCTATAAATGTGACTCTTTTTATAGCAAGGAAAGTGAAGGAGGTGTCCGCTACGATGATCCGGCATTGGGCATTGACTGGCAGATCCCAGCAGGCAAATCGTTGTTATCTCCAAAGGATATCATCCTACCAGTCTTATCGGAGGCCGTTAATCATTTTGTATGAGCAGGGTACTGGTAACGGGCGCAGGGGGACAATTGGGCAGTGAGCTAAGGGCTTTGGAGAAGGACTATCCATCCATGCAATTTTATTTTTTTGAAAGATCTGCCCTGCCCCTTGATAACCGGCCCTCGCTTGAGGCGGTATTTGAGGAAATAAGGCCGCAGATCTGTATCAATGCGGCGGCTTATACGGCGGTCGATAAAGCAGAATCGGAGCCGGACCAGGCGTTTGCGATCAATGCGACTGCCGTGGGTTGGATGTCGGAACTGTGTGCACAGTATCATTCCTTGCTGGTGCATATCTCGACAGACTATGTATTCGACGGAACCGGACAAGTCCCTTATACGGAATCAGATCAGGTGAATCCTTTGGGCGTCTACGGGCGCTCAAAATTGATGGGGGAATTGTTCGCCGCTGCCGCACATAATCAAGTGGTGATCATCCGCACGTCCTGGGTATATTCTTATTTCGGGAAGAATTTCGTGAAGACGATGCTCAGGCTCTTGAATGAAAAGGAGTCCCTGAACGTCGTCAACGACCAGGTGGGGAGGCCCACCTATGCGGCGGACCTGGCCGGGGCTATTCTGCATATTTGCGAGGCCTATCAGGCGTTGCCACCAGATTCGGTGGATGAGCGCGCCTCGTCTTCCGTGGTCGTAGATGAACGCTTCAACACGATATATCATTACGCAGATGAAGGGGTTATCAGTTGGTATGACCTTACTGTAGCGATCAAGGAAGTCATTAAAGCCCCTTGTACGGTCAGACCCATAACGACTGCTGAATACCCTACACCCGCCAAAAGGCCGTCCTACTCAGTCCTTGACACGACCAAGATAGAAACGGCCTTTGGAGTGTCCATCCCGAAATGGGATGACAGCTTAAAGCGTTGTCTGATTAAATTAATCCCCTAGTTAAATTGATTCCCTAGTTTTTGCGGGCGCTTTGGTCCCGGAATGCCTTGATTTCATTGTGTACTGCTTTTAGCCACTCTTTTTCCTCCTGGACAGTTTCAACGAGGTAGGCCGGAAGATGGTTACTTTCCAAAGCTGTTTGATAGGCTTTTTGAGCAGCATCTTCCCCATATTCACAGGCAGCTAACACACTATGCCTGTCATGTCCCGTGAATACAGCCTTCAGGTCCAGCCATGCGTGGTAGATCGTTCCGGTATTGGTGCTACCGCTGTCGATGGTCCCCCCAAGGACTTGTAGTTCGTTGCCGAGCACCTGTTTGATTTTCCGACTCTGGTCTATATTATTCATAAATAGGGGCTTAAGGTCAGCATCTTCCGGTTTTAACTCTTTTAATGCCTTCTCATACCCTTCGATCCTGTCATTATTGATCCGGACCAGGTCGTTTAAAATTTCCACCGTTTCTTTTGATGTAAGTGTTTCCATGATTAGCGATTTTAGTAAAGGGGTAAGAATACCGTGCCAATTTGAATGCGGGCTTTTTCGTAGCTTTATAGACAACCCCCTGGACATTCATGGAAACCTTCAGTGATCTCATTCAGTCAGATAAGCCGGTACTGGTGGATTTTTATGCCGATTGGTGTGGACCTTGTAAGGCCATGGACCCCGTTATTCAGGAAGTGGCTAAAGAATTAACGGGTAAAGTGCGCATTATAAAAATCAATATTGACAAAAATACGTCGGCGGCTCAGGCCTATAGCGTAATGGCCGTGCCCACCTATATCTTGTTCCGGAAGGGGAATATTCTCTGGCGGCACGCCGGGATGATTGATAAAAGCAGCCTGGTTAAAGTCCTCCACCAACACGCATAAAAAGAGAGATATGGGAACAGTTCTGCCCGTGAGGGCCATCATTACCGGAGTTACAGGCATGGTAGGGGAAGGGGTTTTGCACGAATGCCTGTTGTCTCCGGACGTGGAAGCGGTATTGGTGGTGAACAGGAAACCTTGCGGGATATCGCATCCCAAGTTGAAAGAAATTGTTCATCCCGACTTTTACGATCTTTCCCCTATTCAGCAGGAGCTGAATGGGTATAATGCCTGTTTTTTCTGCCTGGGTGTATCTTCAGTGGGAATGAAAGAAACCGAATATTTTAAAGTGACGTATTCCCTGACATTGGGGTTTGCCCGGGTACTCTGCCAATTGAATGCCGGGATGACCTTTTGTTATGTCTCGGGAGAGGGAACGGACAGCAGCGAAAAGGGGCGGTCCATGTGGGCCAGGGTAAAAGGGAAAACCGAAAATGACCTGATGAAATTACCCTTTAAACAGGTATTTGCATTTCGGCCGGGATATCTGCACCCTACAAAAGGATTAAAAAATATAAACGTTTACTACAAGTACATCACCTGGCTGTATCCCATTGTACGAACGATTCTGCCTGGCGCTGTCAATACCCTTGCTCAACTGGGTAAAGCGATGATCAATGTGGCCAGGTCCGGCTACGATAAGACAATTATACATCCGAAGGACATTCTCATTCTGGCAAGCCAAGGATAAAGTCTATGAAGTATATAAAGGTTCTTTATATCCAGGTGATCATTGGCATCATAGCAGGGGTTATTGTGGGATACCTTTTCCCTTCCTTTGCGAATTCGGCAAAACTGATCAGCGACACATTCATTAATATGATCCGCATGGTCATTGCGCCCGTTATTTTCCTGACCATTGTGTCGGGTATCGTAGGCGCGGGGAATATGAAAAAAGTAGGGAGGGTCGGGGGTAAAACGCTGATCTATTTTGAAGTAGTCACGACCCTGGCCCTGGTGATCGGCTTATGTGTGGCAAATGTCGTAAAGCCCGGATCCGGCGTAAACTTTGTACATTCGGCAAGCACCCAGGTGGCGGACATATCGACCCAGGCCAAGGGGTTGAACTGGATTGACTTTTTTTCTCATATCGTTCCTTCCAATATCATAGATGCCTTTGCCAAGGGAGATATTCTTCAGGTATTGTTCTTTAGCATTCTATTTGCCGTAGGATTGCAATGGATGGGGCCTGCAGGCCAGTCTCTGATCACCACTTTTGAGAAAATAAACAAGGTATTCTTTAATATCCTGAAAATTGTCATGCGGGTAAGCCCGATAGGCGCTTTTGGGGGTATGGCCTATACGATCGGTAAATTCGGCTTTGGGACCCTTGCCGTACTGGGGAAATTATTGCTGACCTTTTATCTGACTTCCATCCTCTTTGTCGTGATCGTCCTTGGGCTTATCTGCCGGTATTATGGGTTTAGCCTTTGGAAATTACTCAGGTATATCAAGGAAGAGATCTTAATCGTATTGGGGTCCAGCAGCAGTGAGGCCGCGCTGCCTTCGGTCATGGAGAAACTGGAAGCAGCCGGCTGCGAAAAAGAAGTCGTTGGCCTGGTCATTCCAACCGGGTATAGTTTCAACCTGGATGGGACGACGATTTACCTGAGCATGTGCGTCATTTTCCTGGCCCAGGTGTTCCATGTCGATCTTAGCATTGGACAGCAGCTCACCGTCGTCGGCATCTTACTTATCAGCAGCAAAGGAGCGGCAGGCGTCACCGGAAGTGGCTTCATTGTACTGGCTTCCACGCTGACTGCATTAAAGGTCGTTCCTATAGAAGGGCTTGCTCTGCTCATCGGGGTTGACCGGTTTATGAGCGAAGGAAGGGCCATCATCAATATCATTGGAAACACGGTGGCCACAGTGATCATTGCTAAAAGTGAGAAGGCGATAGATATGGACATGTATAGGGCAGCGGTCGGGAATCCCGCCACAGCACAAGGGAACGGCCGGGTTGATCAGGCCGTTTTTGTCGCAAAATCGCCATGAAATTGTCGCATTTGTATACCCTTTTTATCGCCATTGGGGAATAGTTTTGTAAAAACGAATTATGCCATTTTCGACTTCCGTTTTTAGGCAAATATGCCTCAATACAAAACTGTTTAACAACGTATTGAAAGGCATCGGTGAACCGGAAAGCAGAAGCAGGCTTACTCCGCACCTGAATCATTTGGCATGGATTTCGGGTCACCTGACGTCATTACGTTATGATATGGGGAGGATGTTACTGGGTTTGAAGGCCGAATTTCCATATACGGGCATGTATTGCGACCCGGGCCAGCCTCCCCCGGGTAACAGGCCTTTGGACGAATCGCTTTCTTATCCCCCCCTTGTAGAAATATTGGAGTACTGGAACAGCCTGGCTTTCCCCTTTGCGGCGTCCTTGCCCCAGTTGAGCAAGGAGCAGTTAAGCCGGGAGATGCCATTTAGTGTTCCGGTCGGAGGTAACAGGCTGGTAGACCTCCTGGTCTTTGTCGCCAACCATGAAGCCTACCATATCGGACAGATGAGTATGATACGGAAAGGCCTGGGCCATGGCTCCATGTCTTTTCTGTAATATTTTATGACAGTAGGGGTAATGTAGGGCCTGGAAAATAGCACCGGATTGAATAACGGGCTAGTTTCGGGCCATTGCTATTTATTGCTATCTATTGTGAAAGGAAGTGTCTGAAATAGACATATTGATTTTTAATTAAATAATTCCTTTCACAATGCCCCTTCTTCGCAGGATACTCCGTTTATTGCCCCAAAGCCTTCCTGTCTGTATACTTTTTTTGTGTTCTTTTCCAGGAGGAGCGGCGGCGCAATCCGGGAACCCCACTTATCCCCTTGATCCTCTTACCGCAAATGAGATAGAAAAGGTCGTTCGGGTCTTGAAGAACAGTCATACGATAACGGGGAGGGATATTTTTAATATCATTAATTTAAAAGAGCCACCCAAAAGAGAGGTTTTGGCGTATAAGCCGGGCGATCCTTTCAGGCGGGAGGCCTTTGTTAGTTTTTATGATTATGCCAAGAGCGGTATCACTGAAGCGGTTGTTGATCTGAACGCCGAAAAGGTTCTTTCCGTTAAGAATATTCCTAATGTCATAGGAATGGGCCTGGAAGCGGACTCTGCTATGGCGGAAAACATTGTAAGAAAAGACCCTGAGTGGGCCGCCGCTTTAAAAAGAAGGGGCATTTCCATCGATTCAGTAACACACCGCAGTATTTTCCCCGGGGATCTGGGTATTGCACCGATAGGTCACCGGGAGCAATTGGTCATTGCCAGACGCAAGGGGAATAAGGTTGATATCGAAGGACTCCTGGCCTATACGGATTTTACGACAGGGAAAATCCTTAAAATCGTGGATGAACCTGGCAGGTTCAGTGGTAAGGTGGATTTAAACTATTTTGACGAGGACTCTGCAAAGTCAGTGGGACCAGGGCCCAATCCTATTATAATCACGCAGCCAAAGGGTAGCTCCATTGAGATCAAGGGGCAGGAAATCGTTTGGCAAAACTGGCGCCTTCGCTATGGCATCGATAACAGGGAAGGGCTGATCATCTATAACGTACGGTATGTGGACAATGGAAAGGAGCGCCCGGTGATGTACAAAGGGTCCATGCCGGAAATGGTGGTGCCTTATGGTGCCCCGGACCTGCTACAAGCCTCCTATAATTTCTTTGACGCCGGGGAATATCGCCTGGGGCAAGGCATTGCCCGATCGCTAAGCCCCGGCGATGATGCGCCCGAAAATGCCTTCTATATGCCTGCAACTTTGCATAGGGAAAGTGGAACGCCCTACCAACTGGACCGGGCTGTGGCGATCTTTGAGGAGTATGGTGGTACGTTGTGGCGGCATGGAACGGTATCCAAGCGGGCGACCAACCTGGCCATCAAATATTACACGACCATTGAAAACTATGATTATGGATTTACCTGGCGCTTTAAACAGGACGGGACCATCGACGTGGACATAGAATTAACCGGTATCGTGGAAGTCCAGGGAGTCCACAGGACCAATCAAATGGCCCCACCCGATACAAACGACCTCTCATATAACGGAATGTCCTTCGGCACCCTGATACATCCTCATGTGGAAGCGATCAATCACCAGCACTTTTTCGTATTCAGGTTGGATATGGACATAGACGGTGATCAGCATAATAGCGTCATGGAGATGAACGCCAAATTGGTCCCGGAGGGGAAGTTAAACCCTTACAGTAACGGCTTTGTCATGGAACATACCCACTTTATGACTGAAAAGGAGGCCCAGCGGTCTGTCAATTACGAAAGCGCCCGCTGCTGGCATATTGTCAATAATTCCCAGCACAATGCCCTGGGCCAGCATGTGGGTTATATGCTGATGCCAGGCGGTCAGGCAAAGCCATTCATGCCGGAAGGCACCGTCGTACGAAAGAAAGCCGGTTTCCTGGATCACCAGTTATGGGTAACTCAATACCAGGAGGATGAAGAATATCCTGCCGGTAGGTACCCTGCCAGCAATAAGGTATACGATGGGTTGCGGGAGTGGACCTCAAAGAACAGGGCGATTGACAATAATGACGTGGTCATATGGTATGTGGCGGGGATTACCCATATAGTAAGGCCTGAAGAATGGCCTGTCATGCCCTGTCACCATATGGGGTTCTCTTTAATGCCTTTTGGGTTTTTCTCCGAAAACCCTACGATGGGATCTCCTAATCCGGAATTCCTCCAGGCTCAGTTTCCGGCTATTGTTAAAAAACAGGAAGGCGGGGATACCACTATTGAGCATGAATAATCAAATTTTCAGGGTGCATTTGAACGATAACGGCGTTATTACTTGTTAAAGTAGAGGAGACTTTTCATACGACCTGCGGCAAGGACCCATTCCGATGGCATGGATATTGAGATAATCATTAAAACCACCTTATGCGCCTATCATTAGAAAAGAACACCGAAAGAAAAGAAGTTTCTCAAAGGGGCACTTCACGTAAAAGAACTCGTGGGGAGAACAACTCTTTGATTAGCAATATAAATTCTCAGATAAAGACCGGCATACAACGCATAAAAAAGGGCGCTTCGGTTCAATATTCTTTCCGTATGCAGATGGTGGAGGATTGGGAATGACCTGTTTGTTTCTCAAACGATTGACTTTCATCTTTATAACGGCCATCGTCCTGTTTCAGACTCCATTGGTAAGTTACGGCCAGCAAAGCGGATTACCTTCCAACCTGGAAGTTCCCGGCGGCGCCAAATTGATCCTGCGTGTCTACGCCAAAGGCGTGCAGATATATACCTGTGTCCAGGTCCCCACCGACACTGCACGGTATGCCTGGGTATTTGTAGAGCCCCGGGCCAGTTTATATTCCAAAGATAATTACCGGCAACAGACCGGAAAGCACTATTACAGTACTGATAATTATCCCGTCTGGGAAAGCACTGACGGCTCCAAGGTCGTGGGAGCCAAATTGCAACAAGCGGCTGCACCCGATTCCGCCGACATCCCCTGGATATTGTTAAAGGCCACCTCTACCGAAGGTTTCGGTCCCCTTCGTTCAACCACCTTTATTCAACGGGTCAATACAAAAGGAGGGAAAGCGCCTTCTACTGGCGCTGACAGGATACATAAAGGACAATTCATCCGGGTGGCGTACACTGCGGAATATGTTTTCTATGGGAATGCGCAGTAATAATCCTGCCCACTTTTTTTTATCATGTAGAGGTTGAACTACATGAAATAATTTTTATTCCCCTCTAATATTAGTTAAGAGTACTATCCTTTCCTAAGAAAATCATCGATATTTTCGTCATGATATCTAACATCCGTTATCCTGACTCTATGAAACGATCTTTAATGCTTTTATTCTTTGCCGTATTATCTCGGCAGGTAAACGCACAAGTGGGTATAGGCACAGTCTCTCCCAATTCCATGCTGGATCTTCGGGGATCTTTTGCGCCCATCGTACGATCTTTTTCAAGCGCCACCAGTCTTACAATTAATGATTATACTGCGGTATTCACGGGTACTGCTGCGGCAACTGTTACCTTGCCTAGCGCCGTCACTTGTCCTGGCAGGGTCTATTGTATCAAGAATTTCAGCGTGACTTTGCCGGCTCCGGTATTGACTGTTGGCACGACATCCGGTCAAACGATCGACGGGGCGGCTACGTGGTTGTTGAATCAATCTAATGAATCGGTCACGGTCACCAGTGATGGCGCCAACTGGGAAGTATTCGGCCAGTCCTTGCCGTCTGCTACGGGCAGCTACTGGAGCCTGGGGGGAAACAGCGTCACCGGCACGACGACGCTTGGTACGACTACCGGCTTTGACCTTCCTTTTATTACCAATAACACGGAAAAAATGCGGATCAGCAGCGCAGGGAGTGTGGGGATCGGAACGTCGACCTTTTCAGCCAACCCGGAAGCCCTGCTGGTGTACCAGAACAATAGTACCTCCTTCAACTCCATCGGGGGCAAGGGCAACCTGAATAACTATTTGCAGTTGAATATTCAAAATCTCAATAGTGGTAACGGCGCCAGTTCCGACCTGGTAGCCACCGCCGATAATGGGAATGAGACGAGTAATTATGTTGACCTGGGCATGAATTCCAGCACCTATAGTACGAGTACTATCATGGGGGGACCCGATAATGCTTATTTATACAGCGCTGCCGCCGATTTCGTCATCGGAAACAGTACCGCTGGTAAAAACCTATTGCTCTTTACCGGAGGAACCGCTGCCACGAATGAAAGGATGCGGATCAATCCGGTAGGGAATGTCGGTATCAATAATACGAATCCGGTGGCTACCCTGGACGTAGACGGTACCGTTAAGGTCGGAACGGCCGGCACAATTCTAAATTCTATTATACGCTTCACCAATCAATCCATTACAGATAACACCGGCTTTAATTATAATCAGGCACGTACGGAGACCCTGACGCTAGCGGGCGTCACTCAATACGCCACCGTTATTGTAACACCCCGGAGCGCCTTACCCGTAGGGCTGGGGCTGGCCTATGCCTATGCCTCCGCAAGCAACACGGTTCAGGTGGTACTTCTCAATGGATCCGGGGCCACATTGGCATTGGGAACAATCGCATTTGATATTACCGTCATACAATAAGCCATTTCCGGTTTGAGAAAACTTCTCCATATATGAGATCATATATACTCTTATCCGTTCTCCTTGCCAATTCCGTGGCTGCTCCGGCGCAGAATCTTATCCTGTCGGTGGGAAATACCACTTCGCTTACGATCACGACCGGAACGATCTTTAGCGCGGATAGCCTGGTCCTGATACCGGGTTCCAATTTCACTTTAAGCTCCAACGATATTCAGATGTCTCATGTGCCTGTCAGCGTTGGCCTGAATCCCAGTATTGACAGGGTATATTATCTAAGCAATCCCATTAGTTTCACAGGGACTATTCAGCTCTATTATCAGCCTTCCGAATTGAATGGAATCCCGGAAAGTTCTTTAAAATATACAGACTCCACGGGTGGCACCTGGCTGGCGGAATCTACCAGTTCGGTAAATACCAGTCTGCATTACGTCCAATTCGCTGCACTCAATCAATCTTTTAACGGGTCTACGGCTTCAGGACCTATTACTGTATTACTACTTTCCCTGATGTCCTTTACCGGCAATTGGAACCAGGAATATCCTGCATTGGATTGGGTTGTCAACCAGACCGATCAGACCGAAAGCTTCGATGTAGAAAGTTCCTCCAATGCGACAAGTTGGCAAGTGATCGGCGAAGTGAATGGCCAGGATGGCAACGGCACGGTCTCGTATCCGTTTAATGATAATAATCCGTCCTCCAATAACATGTATTACAGGATTAAGATGATAGACCCTTCGGGAAAATTCGCCTATTCAAATGTATTGGAACTGCAAAAGGCGGGATATAATAAAAATATCAGGCTTACTGTTAACAATAATGCGGTGGCTGTATATTTTTCAGGAGCACAACCTACCGCCGTTCGGTTCATCAACGTATTGGGACAGGTACTCAAGAGCGATATGACAAGCAAGCAGGAATATGATATTAATGGGCTGAACTCCGGCGTTTATTTCTTTCAATATGAACTCAATGGTCAATGGGGTGTCCGGAAGTTCGTGGTAGAATAATCCACGCGCATATTAACCATTGAAACAAAGGGGCTATATGACTAATTCACTATCCACAAAGATCTACATATTTATTTCTGTAGACAAACAAAGCCTCAATGATTACTTTAACCCCCATGACCCCGCTCCTATTTACAAAAGACAATTAAGCCATGCATTTGAACTATATATCATGAATTCCATTGTTTCTGCCAAACGGAATTCGGTGTTAAGCTACAAAGTTTGCAGTAAATCGGAAGAGGATAAGCAATATACCGAACCCCTGATGTATGCTATCCGCAGGCATTTTGCGGAGAAGCAATTGCTTATTGAGTCGGAGTTCGAAAAATTCAAGCGCCGTTCCTATTTGCTTCTTTTTTTCAGCCTCTCTGTGGTCATGCTTTGCCAGGGACTTTTGCCACTACTCCTAAATGGGGCAAATCACATTAACACAGGGATCAGTAACAGTCTTGAGATATTCAGCTGGGTGATATTGTGGAGGCCTATAGATAAACTGATCTTTGAATGGAATCCTTATCTGAAGGAGATTTCTATTATGAACAGATTGTCAGCGGGTGAAGTAATTCTGATCGATAATTCGTAGTTGAATTTTTTAACTCATTAACGGAGATACTATGAAGAGCTTCTATTTTATTTTTTTCATTTTATGCACAGCCTTTTTTATTCTGTTGCATTATTCTCCTAAGTGGTCGCTCGCCGCTGTGGGGGTTACTATGCTCTTCAGTGCATATCATTTTTATCTGGCACGCCTCAAAGGTGCGGAGTCAAGAAGCCGTGCCTTTCAACAGCAAGTGGATGAGCTACACGTGCAGCTCGATTCTTCTATATTAAAGGAGCAAAGGACGCATAAGGAGGCTGAAAAAGCAATAAATATAAAACAGGAATTGCTGGCTTCTATCAATCATGGTATCCGCACGCCTATGAACGGCATGTTAGGAATGACCTATTTATTGATAAATACGCCTCTTAACAACGAGCAGCTTGAATATATCGATACCATTAAATATTGTGGTGAGAGCCTGATGGCTACCGTGAATAGCATCCTGGTAAGTGATCTGCTGAATTTTTCAAAGTTGGAATGGGACGGTGAAGAGCTGGAAAAACGGGATTTTGAATTGCGCAATTGTGTAAAGGAAGTACTGATGATGTTTGCCGACAGGGTAGGAGAAGAGGGCCCTGCTCTGGCCTATTGTATGGACGTAAATGTGCCAGAACAGGTTAATGGAGACAGAAAAATGTTTTGCAAAGTATTGATGAACCTTGTGGAGAACGCTGTCAGACATACTAAAAAGGGCGAGATATTTTTGGGCATACGGAACCTTGCATCCCCCATCGATAGTAAAATTGATCTGGCTTTTGAAATAAGGGATACCGGTAGCGGAATTCCAGAGAATAAAATGAGGCATTTGTTCACAGGCATCATTTCGGAGGAACCACTTGCCACAACCGAAAAGGTGCCGGCCGGATTGGGCTTGATCCTGTGTAAAAAGCTGATAGAATTAATGGGAGGAAGGATTAATGTGGAGAGCAAGCTGGGGCAGGGTACGACGTTCACTTTCAATATTTTCTTCAGCCCCTCACTTAAACCGAAATATTCTCCCCTTCATCCGGGGTCTCCGGAAGCGGGTAAGAAAATAACCCTGGCCGTACCTGGAGGCAAAGGAGGAAAGGAGAAACGAGTATTGTCGGAGGAGTTTGCAAAGGAATATCCATTGCGTATCCTCGTGGGTGAGGACAATGTGGTCAATCAGAAGCTGACGATGAAGGTGCTTGAAAAACTGGGATACCGGGCGGACCTGGCCATGAATGGCAAGGAGGTGTTGGAGATGGCTGATCTTGAGCAATATGACCTGATCCTTATGGACGTGCAAATGCCTGAAATGGATGGATTGGAAGCTACACGGATGCTCCGCCTGTGTCTGGAGAAACAGCCTGTCATTATCGCCATGACGGCAAATGTGATGGAAGGGGACAAGGACGATTGTACCCAGGCTGGAATGGATGATTATATCTCCAAGCCGGTAGAGCTGAATGAGTTATTGACGAAATTGGAAAAATGGGGTGGCGCAATCAAAGCCAGGCGCCTGACATCCATTTAACAGGTACTATCCCGAGATATGCCATTTATAATTAAAACCTGGACCCGAATATGACAAATATACCCATAGGACAAAAGGAAATGGAGCAGGCTGTTGAAGAGGCTATGGTGGAGAAGGCTATCGCCCAGGGAAAGTTTGAAATAGCTGTTGATGTTTTGCACGATATCGGCAATGCAGTTGTAGGGATTGGCTCTTATCTTACCCGCATCAGGCGATCGATGGAACAGACCTGCACGGAAAACCTGGTGAACCTGGCCGACTTCTTTGCTGACAGGCTGGCTCCCATGGGTAACGCGATTGGTGAGGCGAAAGCAGGGGCTGTAGTGAGTATGCTTCGCAGCATGGCAGAATCGCAACGCGTCAACGCTGAGGAAATACAAAAATCCATTACGGAGCAACTCAATATTATTACCCATATCCAGGACATACTCAACATTCAGCGGCAATATGTGACAGGGCATGAGTCGAATATGAAACACGCTGTCAATCTGCGGAGTATTATCAATGACTGCCTGTCAATGCTCTTTGCTTCGATTGACAAAAGGGGGATAGTCGTCCGAACGGACATTATTAATAAATCGGCTATGGTGCAAGGTGACCGCACCAAGTTGATGCAGGTCATCATGAATATACTAAAGAATAGCATAGAAGCCATTGAAGTTAATGGGGTGGACAAAGATATTTCCATCCGTTTATATATGGAGGACGAGTTTCTGATCCTGGAAATTATGGACAGCGGCAATGGCTTCGATGAAGCGACGGGCGGCCTGATATTCACCAAGGGGTTCACGACAAAGCCTTTGGGTTCCGGACTGGGAATGAATAATTGTCGCACGATCGTCGAAAGCCACGCCGGCACCATTTCCATCACCAGTACGGGTCCGGGAAAAGGGGCACTTACAATAATCAAGTTTTTAATTTAAAAAACCGACACAATGATAGAAGCCTCTAATGCCGCAGTTTTGGTAATTGATGATGAAGAGATGGTAAGGGATAATATCGAAGAGATCCTGGTGCCGAGGAAAAGCAGTCCTCAGAAAGAGAGTGTAAGCCTGGCGGCCAGCATTCTATTCGATTCAGTAGCCACCCCTATATTGATGCCCCTGGTAAATAATAAACCCAATTTCACGGTGCACAAGGCTTCCACCGGGATGGAGGGTGTTGAGATGGTAAAGGAATCTATTGCCCAGGGGCGCCCGTATGCTGTCATTTTTTTGGATATGCGTATGCCAGGGTGGGATGGGATGGAAACGGCAATGCAGATCAGGAAATATGACAATAAAGTGGAGATCATTTTTGTAACGGCCTTCAGTGACCGTTCTATCGATGATATCATAGCAAAAGCCGGAGAAAATGTAGGCTATCATTGTAAGCCCTATGCGTCGGAAGAGATTACGCAATTGGCTACAAAGGCTGTGTTCGATTATAACAAACTTCGTAATCTGGAAAAGCTGATTGAGGCTATTTCCTCTATCAGCATTGATGAGAACCAACTCAACTCTTTATTGCTGAATGTTCTCGACCAATTGGCGACCTATGTGGAGACGGATATGGCACTGCTCGGCAAACTTCATGACAATGAGGTATACGAAAAGATCTTTTCTATTGGATCTATCGAAGGAAGGATCAATCTAAAAGAATTAATAACCCGTGTCAAAGCCGCAGATATAGGAGATGGGGAAGTAGTGCAATTGGAGGAAGTCGTGTTGGCGCGCCTGGATAACTATACCATTTTTGCCGTATTGAAAAAAGATGAGAAATTAAAAACCGAAAAGCTTTACCTGCTTAAATTATTTGTCCTGAACGCTGCTAAAGCGATACGTAACGCCGAACTACGTGAAAAATTACTACAGAAGGAAAAGTTGTCAGCGGTGGGTAAAGCGATGAGTATGATGATGCATGATCTCAGGTCCCCTATCAAAAATATCAAAGCATTGACGGACATGATGAGACAGGATCAGGTTGAAAGCGAATGGCTCAATTTAATTGACGAGTGCGGCACACAGGCGTCAGAGATATTCGAAGATTTCCTGGATTTTATCAATGAGACGCCGGCGAAGAAATTGCCGGTAAAAATTGAAAAAATGGTGGAGGAAGGTGTCCGGTTGGCCCAGGATAGGATTGATGCAGCGGGGATTTCCATCCATAGAAACATTCCGGCAGGCCTTGAGATTTCCGGAGACGAGAGCAAACTAAAGAGATCTATTATGAATGTAGTCAACAATGCGGTCGATGCGTTGCTTGATAACAAGGTTTCGGAGCCGCGCATTGATATAGAAGCTGCCGCAGATAAAGACGGGAAGAATGTGGTGATCCTGATCCGTGACAATGGACCTGGAATTCCCGCTGATATCAGTAAGACCCTCTTCGAACCCTTCATAACAAATCATAAGGCGAACGGAACAGGCCTGGGCCTGGCTATTGTAAAACAATATATTATAGCGCACGGCGGGGATATTAAAGTAGAAAATAATAATGGCGCTGTTTTTACGATCAGCCTGCCGAGGCAGTAATTCATAGCATTATGAGAAAAATACTAGTCGCCTTTTGTTTGTCCATTTTGTTCCTTGGAATTGTTGCCCTTTTCTGGCACGAGGAATGGGTATACAGCCTGCCCACCCCAATTCCCAATAATTATAAAACGATCGCGAAGGGTTCTATTATTGATTTAGGAGGGAGGTTCCGCGTCGGTGACAAGCCGCTCTTCCTGCATTTCTTTAATCCCGACTGCCCCTGCTCCCGATTTAATATGACGCATTTCAAAGCGTTGGTAAGGCAATATGGAAAAAGTGTAAATTTTGGTATTGTAGTAATGAACAACAAAAATTATACAGTCAGCGAGATACAAGACAAATTCGGACTAAAGATCCCTGTATCCTTCGATGCCGATCTGGCCGTTTTATGTGGTGTCTACTCGACACCGCAGGCGGTAATCATTGGAGCAGGAAGTAAGTTGTATTACAGGGGAAATTATAATAAAAGCCGTTATTGTTCCGATGTGAAAAGTAATTACGCCCAAATAGCCATAGAAGGAATTCTTCATGAGGATTCTCATATGGTTTTTGATCCATTCGCATTGACGGCATATGGTTGCCAATTACCGAAATGCACAAGATGATGTTTAAGAAAAAAAATTCGATATCAAGCCCGGTAAAATTCCTTGGCCCACCTGACCTGAAGCTCGACGTAAAAGAGAGATCTGATAAGATTATAGATTATTTTCTTTGCGGTTATTTCGTTGGAGGTCTGCTATTTGCATTTTATTATGATACCTGGGCGATTGCTTTTGGTGTCGGAGGCTTTTCCTTGTCGGCTTATTATATTGCGAAAATGGCGCTGCCGGACAGTGATCTATATCAGTATATCCTGAGCGCAATATTGGGTGTTTTTATGGCTCAATATATCTACCAGATGCACGGGCTCTTTGAAATGCATTTTTTGGCTTTTATCGGGAGTGCCATTTTGATTACCTATCAAAACTGGAAGTTGCAAATTCCCATTATGTGCGTTGTTGTCATTCATCATTCGCTCTTTGGTTACTTACAGGATATTGGTATTGATAAGGTCTATTTTACCCAACTTGACTATTTCACCCTGCAAACGTTTATAATACATGTGCTGCTGGCCGCGATTATATTCCTTATTTCGGGATTGTGGGCATATCAGTTTAAAAAATATAGTGAACTTCAGATCAGCCAAGCCAGGGATATGGAAAGGTTACAGGAAGAAGCCCTAACGGCGGTTAATGCCCAGAAAGAACAACTGGAAAGGCATGTGGCTGTATTAGATAAGGCGGTCGCCCAGGGTAAGTTCGAGATGGCCTCTGATGTTATGCACGATATAGGGAATGCGGTAGTGGGGTTCGGCTCCTATCTGACAAGGGTTAAGTATCTCCAGGATCAAAACGATCCTAACACGCTGCAACACCTGGCGAAATTCTTTGAAGAGCAAAAGCCCGGCGTGGCTGCCGTCATAGGTCAGGCCAAGGCCAATGCTGTAGTTGAAGTCCTTAGCGGATTGTGCGAAGCACAAAAGAACAATAAGGAGGAGATCAACAAATCGATTACCGAACAGATCAATATTATTACCAATATCCAGGAAATCCTCCATATACAGCGGCAATATATTGAGGGTCATGGAACGCAGGAAAGAAAGCTGATCAATCTCAAGAATATTATCAATGATACATTGGCTATGCTTTTTACTCCCATTGACAAGATGGGCATAGCCGTTTCTTTGGATATACCGGAAGACCTTCCGATGATAAAAGGGGATCGTACCAAACTTATGCAGGTCATGCTCAACGTGCTTAAAAACAGCATTGAAGCAATCTCGGCGGAAGGAGGGGATAGGTCCATTTTTTTGCATGTCAGAATGCAGGATGGCCTCCTGATCCTGGAGATCCGGGATACGGGTGAAGGTTTTGATGAGAAAACAGGGAACCAACTTTTTAACCGGGGCTTTACCACCAAAGTGTCTGGCTCAGGTCAGTCATTATATAACTGCCAGGCCATTATAGATAGTCACGCCGGCATATTCAGTGTTACGAGTGCGGGGAAAGGGAAAGGCGCAATTGTCTCGATCCAATTTAAGGTGTGACATCACATTCGTTATTTGGTCACCGGCGCCTTCACAATGGTCGTATCGGTAGCAAACAAAGGCACGACATAGCCACCCGAGTCGAGTTGGGTATGTGGAAATGATTGTTGCAATACTGCCCATCTCTTTTTATCAACCCCCGTTTGGTATAAATACAGTGTCGCCAGTTGAGGAAGGGACTTCAGGGGTTGCAGCTCCTCCACAGTCACGGCTGTACCGGACAGGTTAAGGTAGTGCAGGTGGGTAAGGGATTGCAGGCTACTCAGGGTTTTACCGGTGATAGCCGTATGATCCAGCCATAGCCTCACTAACCGGGAGCATAGCCCGATGACAGGAAGGGCGCTGTCGGTCAGCGACGTCCTGCTGCATTTCAGGGAGACCAATTGATCCTTTAAGGAACTTAGCAGTTGAAGGGTGACCGGAGAAATGATAGAATCTCCTAAAAAACTGACTTCCAGGTAAGCACTGTTTTGCGCAATAGGAAGGACCATCACCCCGGCTGATTGTAATTGCTTAATGACAGCCTGAGAAGCAGGAGACACGGGCTCCCGGGGCATGTCGCTGTCCGCAATATTGAGAGGGCCCTGGTCGCCGGCCCCGGCGCCTTTGAAAGCTCCGGCTGTCCCCTGGTGAAAATCCATCAAGACCCTTTTGATGGAGCTATCCTGGGCGAGCTGTCCCACTTTCTTATCAAAAGGCGCCCCCGCATTGACCCACCAGGTCAGGAGGGCTACTTCATCTTTGGTGAATTGGGGCTTACCTTTCGGCGCCATATGGTGGTCGTCTTCCAATGGTAGTAATAACCTTTTGATGAGCTCGCTACCGGCTGCCTGCCCCGGCAATATGATCTTTCCGTCCTTTCCGCCTTTCGTGATGAAATCGGGGCCATCCAGGCGCAAGCCGCCTTTTTGTTTATCGGCGCTGTGGCAACGATAGCAATGGTCATGCAGGATGGGTTGCACCAGGTCGGTGTAGGCCCCGGCGGAAGGGATATCTGCGATGGGTTTGAGTATCGGCAAAAGCGCTTTGCTGTCGCCGCCCAGGCCAGCAGTCAGGTATCCGGACCCGTGCGTAAGGGAACCGCCCAGGTGGCCGGTCAGGGTGAGAAGCAGGAGTACGGTCAGGGACAGCACCTGGTTGACTTTCCCAAAGGGGTAACGGATCTCGCGCAGATACAAAAAAACAGAGACGAGCGTGACGGAGATGGCCATCCACATATGCGTGTTGACCAGGCCATTGTCATAGTCGCCGCTGAGAGATAGCAAATAGCCGGTGATGCACGAGGCAATCGCTGTCAGGACTCCTATTCCCAGGGTGAGGCGTATCGCTTGCTTCAAAGCGGTATAGGCTTCCCTAAGGGACAGCCATTGCATGAGGATGGCCACGAGCAGAATGCCGATGGGCAAGTGGACCAGTACGGGATGGAAATGACCGAAGAACTCAAGCATACCTTTTACGGAGGGTTTGCATCATGTACACATTGATAGCCCACTGATCGGCCAGGGGTTCCCGGGTATAGGGTAGGGTAGGCATATAATCGGGAGGTCCGAACTCGGTGAGGATGGTCATCACTTCTCCCTTTTGACGTTTTGTCTCCACGACCTTATCCCACCAGGCAAAGTGCGCCGCCACCGCATTCTCCCATTCGGGCGCCCGGGGATCATTGACCTGGGGACCTTCGGGGTGACCAATGCGTGCATGGATATGGTCTACCCTTTCCAAGGCCAGGGCCAGGGTGGCCGGTTGGTCGGCCAACAGGCTTTCGCTGACATTACACCAATGAGATACGTCAAATGTGAGGCGCAAGCCTGGGACAGCTTCTATGAAATGCCGGGCGACGGGAGCGGCGAACAGCATGCGGGAGCGGTGTGTTTCGTGCAATATCCTGATGCCGGTTTGCTGGCTGACAAGCAGGGTGTAATCGATGAAGGCTCTATTCTCTTCAAAAGAGAAGTAATCCCGTCCTGAATGACAATTGATATATAAGGGGCGCTGGCGGGTATTATGCGCCGCTCCGTCCACCATTTGTTTGAAATAGTCGAGGTGTTCTTTGGCCGTGCTTTGATAGCCCCCGCAGAGAAATCCGATGTCCAGCCCGTGGCGCTGCACAGCAGTAAAGATCTCCGCCTGTTTTTGGGCATCGGGCGTCCACCAGATCTCAATGCCATCGTAACCGGCGGCTTTCGCTTTGGCGCAGTACTCATCCAGTGTGCCGTTGAAGCCCCAGTCGGTGGCCATGATCTTGAGTTGGAATCCCTCCCTGGCCCTAGATGTAAAGGGCTTTAGGGAAAAGGCTTCCAGGGAGGAAAGGAGCAGGCCGGTCGTAGCCAGGGCAGTCGTTTCGATGAATGTCTTTCGGTTTATCATTAGGCGATGATCTCTTTGATGACTTGTCCTTTTACATCGGTCAGCCGGAAAGGCCGGCCCTGGAAGTCGTATGTGAATTGAGTATGGTCGAACCCCAGCTGGTTCAGGATGGTAGCCTGCACATCGAAGGTGTCTACTTTGCCACTGATGGCGCTGTAGCCGATCTCATCGGTTTCCCCATGTGTATAGCCCTTTTTAATGCCACCGCCCGCCATCCAGAGGGTGAATGCGTCGGTATGGTGGTCTCGTCCTTTAAAAGGATTTTGCTTGCCTTCCCGGTTTTCCATCATGGGGGTGCG
>Ga0302315_10002059_pt1 | contig 19443 bp, 17 predicted proteins | sample III_Palsa_N3_1_FD_200532 | JGI IMG/M metagenome (GOLD analysis project Ga0302315, IMG submission 200532) | Peat permafrost microbial communities from Stordalen Mire near Abisko, Sweden - III_Palsa_N3_1 | ecosystem: Environmental > Terrestrial > Soil > Palsa > Peat permafrost | place: Sweden...
TTTTACAGGAAAATCGCGTCGTACTGCAACGAAACTTTCCAGACACCAAACGTTCATTATTGTGGAACTACACGCAACCCAAAGATCTCACCCTATTTATAGGCTTTCTGCGAGTGCTGGTGCCTGAAAATGATGTGAACAAACAAGAAAAAGAACGACGCATTTTGGGGCATCGAGATCTTAAAAAAAACACCATCATTACCGCTGCATTTCAAGACAATAACGCGCCATTATTACGCTGGATATTTCAACAGGTTCATTTTGATACCTTGGTTCAAATTGCCTTGGCGAGTGAGGTGGAAGAGTGGTTGCGAAGCGCGAATACGTTAGATGATCAAGCCATTGTGCAAAATGTCATGGCATTATTGCAACGAAAAAAATCGGAAATGATCCCCAGTGCGTATGTAACAAGCTTGTATGATGCACTTTACAACGCGATTGGAACGAGTGCTATCGGTTCGTTGACCGCCTTAATCTCTGAACATCAATATAATCTTAATAACGCTCAAGCGCAGATGACGACACTAGGAAAACTCACGTCTGTCGACTATTTTTTATCTCCATTTCTTTATTCTATTGTGTTTGCTGGACCAGATGTGGCGCTGTTTATTTTAAAGCAACCGGGTGTTTTGGTGAATAAACCCAATCGAGTTCATAAAACAGCGCTTTATCTGGCTTTATTGTGCAACAAACCCAAAATGGTATTTTCTTTATTGCAACACGGGGCATTGATTGATCGGGATGAGTTGAATTCTTTGTTTGATTTTACGAAATTAACGTCGACTGAAAGAGAGCTGTTTAGTGATATTAACAACCAATATGGTCGCGACTTATTGGCGGAGCCACTGTTGACACAAACGCGGATATTTTTAACGGCATTATTGGACCTGATGGAGCCAAATACAAGCGATATGTTGCATGAGCGTTGGCAAACTTACAAAGAGGCGGCACAAGCATTTTGCCAATTGGATGCCAGCCATGAAACAATGCTTGATCAAGCGTCTTATTTGCAAGTGGCGATACAGGTGGGCTCCTCTTTATTGGAAGTGCTGGCGAATGATGATGAATTGGACAACGGTGATTACGTCGATAGTGCATTGCGCTTGCATCAACCGATTGCAGTTTATTTACTTTCTAGAAAAACTCGCGTGTCTTATTTAGACAAAATATGGTCCATTGCTGAAAAAAATAGCCAGCTTAAAAAGCAGCCGGGCTTATATGAACTGGGCATGTATTTTTTGTGCGAGGATTCCAATCCAAGATATGCGGCACACGCATTTTTTAGAATGAAAGAGACAGATCCAGGTTTTAAAGATGGGCGATTTCAATTGGCCAGCCTGTTATTCGTAAGGCAACTAACATTCATAAATAACGAGTATGTGGGTTTATTTGATAAACCTCTATCAGAAGCTGAGAAAGAGAAACATTATGAACATTTGTTAACCATCGTGGCGGTGCTTTGGTCGGATGACAAATATAAGAGTTGGGTTACCTCTGTTTTGGATACTTATTTTAAGGATCAAGGTTTAGTATTGGCGATCGACTTTACGGCGATGACACTGCCTACCAGCGAACTATATACATTGGCAAGAGGGATCAAATATCTTGTTCAAGAAAAACTACAAACAGAAGGTTTGCTTGAAAAAGCCCTAAGTGATCTTGCGCGAACACAAGCATTTTTAAAACAAGAACGCAGTGAAATGGACGAAGAAAAACGTGCCTTACAAACACAAACAAAGGCCCTTGAGGATCGAGAGACCGCACTTGCTCGACGAGAAGCAGCGTTTGAGCAATGGGTAGCACAACAGGCGAAACCGGTGGCCGCGGTGATGACGTTTAGTGGTGCTTTGCCCATGAGGAAAGCGCAATCTAATCAAGACGGATTCAATGCCCGTCTCGATGAGGAGGAAAGCGAAGAACGTTTGTATTCATGCAGTTGTCCTGAGCGGGCAAGGGATTCTGACCGTGTTTGGAAGCTCAAACGAAGAGATTCCATGACCAGTGGGAAAAAATAATGGTAGACATGGATTCTTTTTGAGGTTAGTATTCTATTTTGAAGTTTCGCAGTGTGTTTATTTTTTTACTTCTTAAAAAAGGAATCGATGTGATGAAATTAAAACAAGCTTTATTGGCAAGTGCTTTCTTTTTGTTAAATATCAGCAGCGCGGTAGTTTGGGCTGCCAATGGAACAACAGCGTCGGCTCCCGCGGCGCCTGCGCACACTTCTGCTCAAACTCAGGCGTCCGCTGCACCCGCAGAAGCGCAAGCGCCGGTGAATATCAATACCGCAGATGTAAAAGCCCTCAGCACCCTTAAAGGCATTGGCCCAGCAAAAGCGCAAGCCATTGTTGATTATCGTAAAGCCAATGGAAAGTTTGCAGCTGCAGATGATTTGGCGAAAGTAAAAGGCATCGGCGCAAAGATTGTTGCTGATAATCTTTCACGCATTGTCACACAATAGTTTTTTCGTTGCTTTTCCCCCTTTGAAAAAGGGGGACATGGATAGATATCAGATGCTGTCACCTCGCGACTTGATCGCGAGGTCCACTTTCACCCAGGCCCTTTGACCACTGCGCCTGATATTGTTACAATCAGTAAAATTTGTCCCTATAATCATAAAGAAGAAGCAGAGGAATACCATGCAAACAAAGTCACCCAATCTCGTTCCTGTGATTTTATGTGGTGGCGCCGGTGTACGTTTATGGCCCGTTTCCCGTCAACAGCATCCCAAACCATTTATGACCTTACCAGACGGCCTCAATTTATTGCAAAAAACTTATATGCGCGCCGCGCAATTACCTGAACAAGTGGCCTTATTGACAGTGACCAATCGTGATTATTATTTTAAAGTTCAAGACAGCTATGCTGCGTTTACGCCTATACTTCCGGTGAACAAATGTTTTATGTTGGAACCCACAGCAAAAAATACCGCTCCGGCGATATTGTTGGCGAGCTTATATGTACAGCGTTATTTTGGCGATGATGCGATCCTTTTAATATTACCAGCGGATCATGTGATTGCGGATCAAGCGGCGCTTGAAAAAGATGTGAGTGTGGCGATGCAATTGGCCGCGCAAGATTATTTGGTGACGTTTGGCATTAAACCAACCTATCCTGAAACGGGATTTGGCTATTTAAAAGCAGGCGACCCCATTGGAAAAACACAAGCGTACCGCGTTCAACAGTTTATGGAAAAACCCGATAAAACACGTGCGATGGAATATGTGGCACAGCCGGATTATTTTTGGAATGCAGGCATGTTCTGTTTTAAATCCAGAACGGTATTGGATGCATATAAAAAATTATCACCAGATTTGTTTAAACAAGGTGCTGCTATTTTTGATGCCATGACTCAAGCGAGTGATGACGATCGTATTGAAACGTTAAATTTCACACCAGCACAATTTGAGGCATTTGAATCGATTTCATTTGATTATGCCATTATGGAAAAAGCGGATAATGTTGCAGTGTGTCCTGCGCATTTTGATTGGAACGATATTGGTTCTTGGTTGGCCATGAGTGAATTATTGGAAGCGGGAAAAGATGGAAACCGTTCCACCGGAACGGTCGTGATGCATGATGTAAAAAACACATTTGTCCATAGCGAATCACGATTGGTGAGTTTATTGGGTGTGGAAAATTTAGTGGTCGTAGACACACCAGATGCGTTATTAATTAGCCAGCGTGATCGCGTGCAAGATGTCAGACAAATTGTACAACAGCTCAATGATCAACAACATCCGGCATCGTCTATCCATCGCACGGTACATCGTCCTTGGGGCAGTTATACCGTATTGGAAGAAACGTCTGAATTTAAAATGAAACGCATTGAAGTACACGCAGGACAATCATTATCATTGCAAATGCATAAACATCGTTCAGAACATTGGGTGGTGGTACAAGGCGTGGCGAATGTGGTGAACGGAGAAGACACCTTACAATTAAAAGCGGATCAATCCACGTATATTCCAGCAGGAAATAAACATCGCTTGAGCAATTTACAGCAAGAAACATTAATTTTAGTGGAAGTGCAAACCGGACGTTATTTGGGCGAAGATGATATTGTGCGTTTTGAAGATCGTTATGGCCGAGAAACTCATTTGGCTAAAACCCATGAAGCCTAAGATTTTACATGCCTACAAACAATATTGGCCCAATTTAGGCGGCGTGCAAACAGTCATGCAATGGTTAGTTCGTGGTTTGCAAAACGATTTTGATACGCGCATTTTAGTGGCGCAAGCGCAGTCTGCATGGGGACAACGTGAAAACGTGGATGGTGCTGATCTGATCCGCACGACGTCATTGGGGAATTTTTTGTCGATGCCCATGGCTCCTTTTTATCTACCGCGTTTTTGGCAACAAGCAGCGAGTGCGCAAGTGGTGGCCTATCACGCACCTTGTCCTTTGGTGGATTTAGCCGTGGCGTGTTATCTGCCCAAATCGGTACGGTTGGTGGTGCATTGGCATGCGGAAATTGTGCATCAAAAAAATGCTTTAAAAATAGTTAGACCTTGGATCGAGCGTTGTTTAGAACGTGCCGATGCGATTATTGTGGCTACGCCCAACCATATTAAATACTCCGCTTTTTTATCGCGTTATCGCCATAAATGTGTGGTGATCCCTTATGCCATTGACTATCAACAATTGTCCGTTTTAACCTTAGCAGAGCAACAAAAAGTAGAAGAATTAAAAGCGACATATCCCAAATTGGTATTAGCAGCAGGACGCTTGATCCCGTATAAAGGATTGTCTGTTTTTATTGAAGCGATGCAACAGGTGGATGCCTTGGGTTTGATCGTGGGTGTGGGACCATTGGAAGCCAGTTTAAAACAACAAGTACATGATTTGGGATTGCAAGACAAAGTGATTTTTGTCGGTGCGGTTTCTAATCAACAATTAAAATGTTTATTGCATGCCTGCCAAGTGTTTGCCTTTCCATCTGTTTTTATTAATGAAGCTTTTGGTATGGTGCAATTGGAGGCCATGGCTTGTGGCAAACCAATTGTGAATACGAATTTACAATCCGGTGTGCCATGGGTTGCCCGAGATGGTTCTGAAGCATTAACGGTTCCTGTGGCGGATGCCACTGCTTTTGCAACGGCTGTACAACGATTATTAAGTGATGAAGCACTGGCGACTAAATTGGGAGCTCAGGGCGCAAGACGAGTGCAAGACGAATTTGATTTGCCACAATTTTTAGAGCGTACAAAAGCGGTGTATTTAGGATAATGACAGATCACATTTTATCAATACAATCACATGTGGCGTATGGTTATGTTGGTAATCGTGCCGCGGTATTTCCTTTGCAACGTTTGGGATTTGATGTGATTGCGATCAACACGGTGCAATTTTCAAATCATACGGGGTATGGAACGTGGGAAGGGGATATTTTTAGCTCAGATCATATTCAACATGTTTTAAATGGTGTGGAACAACGTTTACCTTTTCATCAATTAAAAGCCGTGTTATCTGGATATTTGGGCGATGCCGTTTTGGGTGAGTTGGTGATTAATACGGTACAAAAAGCCAAACGTGAAAACCCTTCACTGATTTATTGTTGCGATCCTGTATTAGGCGATATTGGGCGAGGTATTTTTGTTAAACCCGCGGTGGCTGATTTTTTTAAAAATAATGTTTGTCAGGTTGCCGATATTTTAACACCCAATCAATTTGAATTGAGTTTTTTAAGTGGTCAGTCCATTCAAACATTAGATGATGCGCTTAAAGCGTGCGCCATATTGAGACAACAAGGTGGACCTGCAGTGATTTTGGTCACTAGTTTACAACGCCAAGAAGCCGCCAGACATACCATTGAAATGTTGGTGAGTACAAAAACAGGGGCCTGGTTGGTGGCAACACCGTATTTACCGATTGATCCCGCGCCCAATGGCGGTGGTGATTTGACGGCTGCCGTGTTTTTAGCGCATTATTTGCGCACCGGCGATCCTGCGCTTGCCTTATCGTTTGTGGCCAGTGTTGTTTTTGCGGTGTATAAAAAAACCCACGCGTTGCATCAGCGCGAATTGGCCTTGGTTGCCGCACAAGATGAATGGGTGACACCACAGCAAATATTTGTAGTGACACAGGTGGATATGTGAGTGTTGAAATAAAACGTGTGTGCTTAATGGGCGCTGAGTCTACGGGAAAAACCACCTTGGCGCAGCAATTGGCTCGTCATTTTCAAACCATTTACGTGCCTGAGTTTGCGCGAGTGTGGCTTGATATTTCACAAGAAGCCTGTCAATTAAGACATGCCAGTATTTTTGTTAAAGGGCAAATGCGTTGGCAAACAAGCATGGAGTCCTATGCGCATAGACTGATATTTTGCGATACCGATCCATTAACAACACAAATTTGGTGTGAATTTTTATATCAACAATGCCCTACAGACGTGAAAGCAGCCGCACAGCAACAATCGTATGATATGTATTTATTATTAAACAATGATATCCCTTGGGAGGCCGATCACATGCGTTGTTTAAATACAACAGCGTTGCGCGATGCGTTTTTTTTGCAATGTGAACAAATGTTGCAAACCTTGGGAAGACCCTATCAGATCATTGGCGGTGAAGGGGAACAACGATTGCAGCAGGCGATAGATGTTATCAAGTCTTTGTTATGATATCAGCTGATAAATTGCACCAATGGTGCAATTCTAAAAAAACTGGTGCAATAAGGTTAATGCGGATGAAATATTTTTATTCTGGAAGAGAATCAAAATTACTAAGATAAATTTTTGTTATTATGGACTGCAGGCACGGCAGAGTGATTGCCGCTTGCTGAGAATGTAGCGCTTTGTAGCATCTTCTGACATACTAATCTCCATTACAATACATCAATTAACCGCGTTTAACATTTAGTAAGAGGACGTCACCATGCGCATACATATTCTAGGGATCTGCGGCACCTTTATGGCGGGAGTGGCGCGTCTGGCCAAGCAATTGGGACATGACGTTTCCGGTTCTGATACGGGCATTTATCCGCCCATGAGTACACAGCTAGAAAACAATGGCATTACCTTATACGATGGATTTGATGCGGCGCATTTACAACCGCATCCTGATTTGGTCATCATCGGCAACGCACTAAAACGCGGTATTCCTGCGGTGGAATATGTCCTTGATCAAGGCATTCCTTACGCTTCTGGTCCCGAATGGTTGTTTAATGAGATCTTATCCAAACGCACGGTGTTGGCTGTGGCGGGTACACATGGTAAAACCACAACGGCAAGCATGTTAAATTGGATTTTATCGGAAGCAGGTTTGAATCCTGGTTATTTAATTGGTGGTGTGCCTGGTAATGTTGAGTTTTCTGCCAAATGTGGTCAATCGCCTTATTTTGTGATTGAAGCAGATGAATATGACAGTGCTTTTTTTGATAAGCGATCAAAGTTTTTACATTATCGACCCCGCGTCGCTATTTTAAATAATTTAGAATTTGATCATGCCGACATTTTTAAAGATTTGGCGGATATTCAAAAGCAATTTCATCAGTTGGTTCGTTCGATCCCTGGGCAAGGACATATTATTTATCCCGCCAACGATCGTAATCTAAAAGAAACCTTGGCTCAAGGATGCTGGACACCTTGCAGTACCTTTGGAGCGGAACAAGCCGATTGGACGTATCAATTGCAAGCTGACGATGGTCATACTTTTGATGTGTACTATAAAAATGAAAGACAAGGCACGGTGAATTGGTCCATCTGGGGAATGCATAATGTATTAAACGCGTTAGCCGCCATCGATGCTGCAGTACAAGTGAACGTGCCTGTTGCTACAGCAATAGCGGCGTTAAATACGTTCAAACCATCTGCCAGGCGCATGGAAGTAAAAGGCGTGATCAATGATATTACTGTGTTTGACGATTTTGCACATCATCCCACTGCCATACAAATTACGTTGGCTGGATTGCGCGCCCGATTAGGTAAAAAAGCACGCATTATTGGGATCATGGAGTTGCGTTCATACACCATGCGCACCGGACATCACCAACATACATTGGGACAATCGTGGAATGATGCTGATTGTATGCATATTTTACAGCCCAAAGAGGCGACATGGGATGTCACCAACGTGCTGGAAACTTCAGAGATCCCTGCGCATTTATATGCAGATACAGAAACGTTAATCAACGCTGTTGCAAAGCAAGCGCAACCTGGAGATTGTATTGTTGTGATGAGTAATGGTGGTTTTGAAGGGTTGCATGGTCGTTTGTTGAGTGCTTTGGGTAAATAATAGATATATTGGTTCTGACTTCTTTTCAAGCGGTCACCCCGCGACTTGATCGCGGGGTCCACTTTGCAGGGAAATTAATCCCCGTTAGGAAACCCTTTCGGATCCAACACCCCAGACTCTCTTACCATCGCAAATGCACTCGCATATTGTACCAAAACCTTTAACCCATACTGCAATTTTTGCCTGATCTGCTCATCCACTTCATTCTCTGGCTGCTCCGCATTCAAATACTGCTTCACAAACCGCACAATCACTTGCTCCGGCACATAACAAATCCGACTGTTTTTACCACTCGTTTGTCTCAATTCAGACAACGGATACGCCCCGCCAAAACTTGCTGACACACCCACCAACATCGCTGGCTTATGATACAGTTCTCGACGCGTACAAAGATGAAACAAATTTTTCAACGGTGCAGGCACCATACCATTCCATTCTGGTGTAATGACCACCAACGCTTGCGCATTCTTTAATTGCTCTGATGTTTTTGTCCACGTTGCATCCCAATTATCGCCTTCTTTCCACAAGGGATCATCAAAAAACGGCAATTTACGCTCAGACAAGTCAATGATGTCATTTTCAACACCCATTTCTTGAAGCGTCCGCTGCATATAGCCAGCAACTTTAGCAGACTGCGAATTAATCCGACTACTGCCGCTAATAATGACAATTGACATGGTGATTTCCTATCTTGGTGATATTTAATGCGTTTTATTATACATGAGCAGGATGAATGGATCTACAAAGTGACAACTGATTTGTTTTAACGGTTCTTTGAGGTACAATGGGTTATGCGCAATCATTAATAGTTGTTGATTATGCCGGGCCATAATAGCGATGATTTGTTCTACGAACATATCAGAGTCTCAGACGTTAAAACCAAACTGTCAGAGAACGATATGTTGAGAAGAAAAGAGGTCTAAGAATGCGCCTTAACAAGGAAAGCGCCTAGTTTTCCAAAACAACACTAAAAAACCTATTGAAATCCATCACACACTTGTATATAATACAAGTCCTGATGCGGGGTGGAGCAGTCTGGCAGCTCGTCGGGCTCATAACCCGAAGGTCGTAGGTTCAAATCCTGCCCCCGCTACCAAATTAATAAGGAAGCCCCATTTATGGGGCTTTTTTGTATGTGTAAAAAAGATCTATGGGTTGAATAAGATATGGTGAATACCATTGCAGCGAAAGTGGACGAGATTATTCGGCCCACTTTACATGGACTGCAGTATGATTGTGTGGGTGTTGAGATTGTGGGCGCGGGTCGGCAACCAACGGTGGTTGTGTATATAGAAGGCCTGGAAGGTAACAATGTCACTGTCGGCGAATTGCAACTGATCAGTGGTCAATTGGGCGCCGTGTTGGATGTGGCGCAGATATTTAAAGATGAATATCGCTTGGAAATATCCTCGCCAGGTCTGGACCGATTGTTAACGAGGCAAGAACATTATGTGCGTTTTGTGGGGAAAGAGGTCAATATTAAGACTCATGATCCCATTGAAGCAAGGCGTAATTTCCGTGGGGTATTGCAAGAAGTATCAGACACGCAAGTGCGTGTATTGATAGAAGGGAAAGTGTATGACATCCCTTTAAGTGCCATAGAAAAGGCGCGCTTGGTACCGGAATTTTAAGTTTTTTTAGAAACGTTGGGACGTGAGCGATGGGCAAAGAGATTTTATTAATGGCAGATGCCGTGTCGAACGAGAAGGCAGTCAGTAAAAAAGTCATTTTAGGCGCGATTGAAGTGGCTTTGGCCATGGCAACACGAAAATTAAATGGCCAACACTGGGATGTCCGCGTTGAAATCAATCAAGAAACAGGTGATTATCTCACCTATCGTCGTTGGACGATCGTATCAGATGATGCGGATTTCACCTTGGAAGAGAATAATCGCGATGCCGTATTAACGTTAACACAAGCCACTGCACAAAAAGCCAATGCAGCCATAGGCGAGGTGATAGAAGAGATCATGCCTTCAGTGGAATTTGGTCGTATCGCAGCGCAAACAGCCAAACAAGTGATTTCCCAAGAACTACGTAAAGCAGAGCGCACACGTATTATTGATGCCTATCGCAATAAATTGGGCCAGTTGGTCATGGGTATTGTGAAAAAAGTGACGCGTGAATACATCATTTTAGACATGAGCGAAAATGTAGAAGCGCTATTGCGTCGCGTTGAAATGTTACCACGCGAAGCGGTGCGTACTGGCGATCGTTTACGTGTTTATTTATATTCTGTCAATGGTGAAACTCGCGGACCACAGTTGTTGGTGAGTCGTACTAAGCCAGAAATGTTAACTGAATTGTTCCGTATAGAAGTGCCGGAAATTGGCGAAGAAGTCATCCAGATCATGAGTGCTGCTCGTGATCCAGGATTACGCGCAAAGATTGCGGTCAAAACCAATGATGGACGTATTGATCCGGTTGGTGCGTGTGTGGGCATGCGTGGTTCACGTGTTCAAGCGGTGTCGTCTGAATTGGGCGGCGAGCGTATTGACATTGTGGTCTGGGATCATGAGCCTGTACAATTTGTTATTAATGCCATGGCACCAGCTGAAATTGCCTCGATTGTGGTGGATGAAGATGCACACACGATGGATGTGGCGGTTAAAGAAAATCAATTGTCGATTGCCATTGGTCGCAATGGACAAAATGTGAAATTGGCGAGTGAATTAACCGGTTGGCATTTAAATGTCATGACCGAAGATGAAGCAGAAGCCAAAAGTGTAAAAGAAACAGAAAACACCAAGAACTTATTCATCGAACAATTGGATTTGGATGAAGAGTTAGCGGATGTGTTGGTTGCAGAAGGTTTTGCAAGCATTGAAGAAGTGGCGTATGTGCCTGTACAAGAAATGCTGGAAATTGAAGGCTTTGATGAAGACTTGGTGGAAGCCTTGCGCAGTCGTGCTAAAGAAGTGTTATTAGCACAAGCAGTGGCAACCGAAGAACAATTGCAAAAAGACAGCGAATTGTTCAAGTTAGAAGAAATGACCATGCCATTGGCTAAAAAATTATTAGAACATCACGTGTTGACGTTGAATGATTTGGCTGATTTGGCCGTAGATGAATTGGTAGACATGACACAAATGTCAGAAAAAGCGGCCGCTGATCTTATAATGGCGGCGCGCAATAAAGCGTGGTTTGACGAAGAGTAATTCGGATTGAAACGGGAGATGATGGGGTATGGCGGATAAGATTGGCGAAGATCAAAAAAATGAATTATTGGCACATCTTAAAAGCGATCAAGCCACCAGCACGCCTGGAACAAGCACAGGAAAAATTACGCTGCGTCGTAAGCAAGTATCCGAAGTGAGCGTGAGTACGCACAGCAAAGCCAGCAAAGTGAACGTGGTGGTGCGTAAAAAGCGTACCTATAAACAAGGTGGTGAACAAGAAGCGCCAGTAGAAAAAGCACTAGAGCACGAAACGCAGGAACAAATAAGCGGTTCTGCTGAACAGGCGGACGACTCTGCGCAAAAACAACAGACAATCGTGCACACAACGCAAACAACGGTGGTTGAGGGCGTGATGGAAACAATCGCTCCTGTGTCAACGACGTCTATCGACAAAAGTGTGGCGGCTCCTGTTGTAGAAGTCAAAGCCAGTGACAAAGATAAAAAAATCAAAGAAAAAGAAAAGGTCAAGGGTAAAGAGCCCTCTGCTAGTGATGATTTTGCCAATTCCAGAGCGCGTGCTGACAAACAACGTCGTGAAAGTGGTCCAGCCATATTAAAAACGGCGACACGCTTAAAAAGCGCGGGTCAATTATTAGAAAGTGATGATGAAGATGACAAACCTGTGCGTCGTCGTCGCAGACGTCGTCCTGAGAAATCAGCGCATTCATCTGCAAACAATTTACACGCATTTTCTAAGCCAACCGTTCCTATTATTCGCGATGTACTCATCCCTGAAACCATTACTGTGGCTGATTTGGCACAGCGCATGGCCGTCAAAGGTGCTGAAGTTATCAAAGCCATGATCAAAATGGGTGCGATGGTAACCATTAATCAAGTGATTGACCAAGAAACCGCCGCGATTGTGGTGGAAGAAATGGGACATAAACCCAAGCTATTAAAAGAAAGCGCCCTAGAAGATGCGTTGGCTGTCGATTTACAACATGACACGATTAAAGAAGCACGTGCGCCTGTGGTGACGATTATGGGTCACGTGGATCATGGTAAGACATCATTATTGGATTATATCCGCCGTACCAAAGTAACGGCGGGAGAAGCGGGCGGTATTACACAACATATCGGCGCATACATGGTAGAAACGGAGAAAGGCCGTATTACCTTTTTAGACACGCCTGGTCACGCTGCATTTACTGCGATGCGTGCACGTGGCGCGCATTGTACCGATATCGTGATTTTGGTGGTGGCTGCGGACGATGGTGTGATGCCTCAAACCGTTGAAGCCATTCAACATGCGCGCGCTGCTAAAGTGCCGTTGATTGTTGCGGTCAATAAAATGGATAAGCCAGGAGCGGATCCTGAGCGTGTACGCACAGAATTATCACAACACAATGTATTATCGGAAGAATGGGGTGGTGACACCATGTTCGTGCCGGTATCTGCGAAAAGCGGATTGGGTATTGATCGATTATTAGAATCGATTTTGGTTCAAGCGGAAGTGTTAGAATTGAAAGCCGCGCGTGATTGCTCTGCGCGTGGTGTGGTGATTGAATCTCGTTTAGACAAAGGTCGCGGTGCAGTGGCGACTATTTTGGTACAAGAAGGCACACTCAAACGCAGTGATACCTTATTGGCTGGATTAGAATATGGTCGTGTGCGTGCGATGTTTGACGAGCATGGACATCATTTAGAACAAGCCGGTCCAGGAACGCCTGTTGAAATCTTAGGTTTGTCTGGTACACCCAGCGCGGGTGATGAAGTGGTGGTCTTGGGTGATGAACGCAAAGCACGAGAAGTGGCTTTATTTAGACAAGGCAAGTTCCGTGACGTTAAATTGGCCAGACAAAAAGCAGCCAAAATGCAAGGTCTATTTGAAAACTTGGGTGAAGGTGAAATCCCAACCTTAAATATCGTCTTAAAAGCCGACGTACAAGGTTCGGTTGAGGCATTGAGTGAATCACTCCTTAAATTGTCTACCACAGAAGTGAAAGTCAATATTATTGGACGTGGCGTGGGTGGTATTACTGAGTCGGATGTGAATTTAGCCATGGCGTCTAAAGCCAACTTAATTGGTTTTAATGTGCGTGCCGATGCAACCGCGCGTCGTGTGATTGTGGAAGAAGGAATTGATATTCAGTATTTCAGCGTGATTTATGATGTGATTGACACAGTCAAAGGCGCGTTGAGCGGAATGTTATCGCCAGAAATTCGTGAAGAAATTGTGGGTGTTGCTCAAGTGCGTGAAGTGTTCCATTCGAACAAGTTAGGCGCTGTCGCCGGTTGTATGGTGATTGAAGGTGTGGTGAAACGTCACAATCGTATTCGCGTATTGCGTGATAATGTGGTGATCTATGAAGGTGAATTAGAATCCTTGCGTCGCTTTAAAGATGATGTGAGTGAAGTTCGTAATGGCATGGAATGCGGTATTGGTGTGAAGAATTACAATGACATTAAACCCAATGACCAGATTGAAGTGTATGAACGACGTGAAATTGCAAGGGTGCTTTAGACAAGCGAGACCTTGTTGAGCCCTAGCCCTCTCCCGTGATCGGGAGAGGGGACAGAACGGAATTAGGAAGGTGGGATCTTGTTGAACCCTCCTCCTGACTCTCTTCCGTGATCGGGAGAGGGGATAGAACAGAATAAGAGTAGAGAGAAGTATTATAGTATGACTGAACAAGATTCTGGGCGCATGCAACGAATTGGCGAACAGATTGCAAGACAACTGGCCATGACGATCCAGCAGGGACTCAAAGATCCGCGCGTTAAACTGGTGTCAATTTCAAGTGTGACGGTTACGCGTGATTTAGGCCAGGCACGTGTTTCGATCACAGCTTTTGGTACGGCAGAAGAAGCTCGTGTGCAAGTGGCCGTATTAAATCGTGCAAAAGATTTTTTGCGCTGTGTGCTTGCAAAAAAATTATCGCTACGTGTGACCCCAAGATTGACGTTTGTTTATGATGAAAAAAGCATTCAGGCGCAAAATGTATTGAGCTTAATTAATAAAAGCATGCATCGAGATGCGCCTCATCAAGAGGATGAGATTGAATAAACCGCAGCAGACAAAACGTGATATTCATGGTGTTTTGTTATTAAATAAACCCGCTGGTATGAGTTCTAACGCAGCCCTACAAACGGTCAAACGACATCTCACCGCTCGCAAAGCAGGCCATACCGGCAGTTTGGATCCGTTTGCAACCGGCATGCTCCCTTTGTGTTTTGGCGAAGCCACCAAATTTAGTCAATATTTATTAGAGGCGGATAAAACCTACACTGTGATCGCCTGTTTGGGCAAACGCAGCACAACAGGTGATACCGAAGGGGAATTGTTTGATGAGCGTTCTTACGACGCGATTGAATTAACGCAAATCATCGAAGGCTTACAACATTTTTTTGGCGAATCATTACAAATTCCGCCGATGTATTCTGCGTTAAAACATCAAGGTCAACCACTGTATCGTTTAGCCAGACAAGGGCTCGTGATCGATCGTCCAGCCAGACCTATCCATATTAAAGACATTGTTTTTATCGCCTATCAAGCACCTTATTTACATTTTCAAGTGACATGCAGCAAAGGAACGTATATTCGACAATTGGTTGAAGATTTGGGGGAGTATTTAGGATGTGGGGCTTATACTTTTTCATTACATCGTTTAGAAGTGGCGCCATATAAAGCAGATATGATGGTTGAAATGGACACATTCTTGAATGCGATTGAGATGCAGGGTGTGGAGTATGCATTACAACATTATCTCTTAGCTGTGGATGCGCCTATACAGCATTTACCTGCATTGATTTTAAATGCAGCAGAGGTGTTGGCCTTGCAACAAGGAAAACAGTTGGTTATGACAGAAGAACAACCGGCATTGATGCGGTTGTTCTGCGCGGAAAAAGGTTTTTTTGGTGTGGGACAATGTGAGCAAAGAATTTTAACTGTAAAGCGTTTGCTGACTGTTTAAAAAATAGTAGTGACCGTACAAGTGAAGACGGTCACCAAAGTCGAGAAATTAGTAGCTAGTACTTCATTTCTTATGATTATTTCGATTAAAGGCTGAGTCTTTTGTTTCTAGATAATCAAGCGCTTTGTCTACTTGAGCTTCAAGATCTTGATTTATCGCGGTCTGCGGTACAGGCACATATCCAGCAGGGGTATCAACACCAGTCCACGCACGATTCAATGCACCATAACCAGACGTCAATACCACTCCCACAGCAGGAATAGCCGCATACCCAACCACTTCCATTAGTGAACTTTGCATTGAAGCAATAACCGCTTTGGCCACATTTATAAGTAACTTTATATACGTAGCAGGCTAACATATATTTTGGATGTATGTCAAGCCTCAGTTAAAAACATCCCGCCATACAAATAGGAATAATTTTGCTTGTTCTAGCGCAAAACTATAGGTACAATGTGGTTTTGAACTTTGACCGGACCATTCGTATTAAGTGAGGAGTCTTTTAAATGGCATTAAGTCTTGACGTGGTTAATGAAGTGTTAGCGAAATATCAACGTTTCCCTGGAGATACGGGTTCACCCGAAGCACAAGTGGCTTTGTTTTCCTCTAGAATTACACAGTTAACTGAACATTTGAAACAACATATGCATGATCATCATTCCCGCAGAGGATTGTTGACCATGGTGAACAAACGCCGTAAATTGCTGGATTACTTGAAGAGAGTCAATTCTGCTGCCTACTTAACTTTAATTGAAGGCTTGGGCATACGTCGTTAAAAGAACGAAATTCATCCCCTTTCTTTGCGCGATGGGGGTTTGTTAAGGGGAGAATCGTGATTCTCTCCTTAACTGCGAGTGTAACTTTAAGTTGCACGCAGCATTAAACTTAAACTCATAAAAGGATCCTCGCGTGGCTGGATTTATTAAAACGTTTCAATATGGTGACTTAAAAGTCTCTTTAGAAACAGGTGTGATTGCACGACAAGCGTCGGGTACGGTGATTGTTAACATGGCAAATACCGTGGTGATGGTCAATGTGGTGGGCGTGAAAGAAATGGGTGTGTCTAGGGGATTTTTTCCTTTGACTGTGCATTATCAAGAACGTGCTTATGCAGCGGGTCGTATTCCCGGTGGTTATTTCAAACGTGAAGGTCGACCGTCAGAACGAGAAGTATTGATTTCACGTTTAATTGATCGACCTGTGCGTCCGTTGTTCCCAGATGGTTTCGAAAACGAAGTGCAAATTGTCGCCACCGTATTGGCGTTGAACAAACAAGTTCCCGCGGATATTCCTGCGTTGATCGGCGCATCGGCCGCATTGGCAATTTCAGGCATTCCCTTTTTAGGACCTTTAGGTGCAGCACGTGTAGGCTATATTGATGGCGAATATGTATTAAATCCAACCGCAATGTTGATCAAACAATCACAATTAGACTTGGTGGTTGCGGGCACGAAAAACGCGGTGTTGATGGTCGAATCAGAAGCGGCTCAATTGTCTGAAGAAGTCATGTTGGGCGCTGTGATGTTCGGACATGAAAAGATGCAAGTGGTGATTGATGCGATCAATGAATTGGTCACAGAAACAGGTAAAGCAAAGTGGGATTGGCAAGCGCCAACCGCACAAGTGGCTTTAACCGAACAGATGCAGCAAGAATTTGCGTCGTTGGTTGAACAAGCGTATGCCATTTCTGAAAAGCAATCACGTCAAAATACATTGGCCGATTTAAAACAACGTGCAGTAGTGAAGTTTTGTTCAGCAGAGCTAGCGGATGCAGCGTATGCCGAAGGGTTGGTAACAGCGGCCTTTGAATCGCTGGAAAGCCGTGTTGTGCGCGGACAAATTTTAGAGGGTAAAGCGCGTATCGATGGTCGTGATCGTTTGACCGTTCGTCCCATCAATGTGGATGTGGGCGTATTGCCACAAGTGCATGGTTCAGCGTTGTTTACACGTGGTGAAACACAAGCGTTGGTGGTGGCAACATTGGGCTCTGAGCGTGATGCACAGACCATTGATTCCCCAGAAGGCGATACCAAAGATCAATTTATGCTTCATTACAACTTCCCTCCTTACAGTGTGGGCGAAGTGGGTATGATGGGCAGTCCTAAACGTCGTGAAATTGGTCACGGTCGTTTGGCAAGACGTGGTATACAAGCGGCGTTGCCTGAATTTGCAGAATTTCCTTATGTTATTCGCGTGGTATCAGAAATCACCGAATCCAATGGTTCTAGCTCGATGGCCAGCGTATGTGGTAGCAGCTTGGCATTGATGGATGCAGGCGTTCCTTTAAAAGCACCCGTTGCAGGTATTGCAATGGGTTTGATTAAAGAAGGCAATGACTATGCAGTTTTAACTGATATTTTGGGTGATGAAGATCACTTGGGTGATATGGACTTTAAAGTAGCAGGTACAGCCGCAGGTGTGACCGCGTTACAAATGGATATTAAAATTGATGGTATTACCGCAGAAATTATGCAAGTTGCATTGGCACAAGCCAAACAAGGTCGTTTGCATATTCTAGGTATTATGAACAAAGTGCTAGATAAAGCACGTGAAAATTTATCTGAAAATGCACCACGCATTATTACCATGAAAGTACATCCTGACAAGGTCAGAGAAATCATTGGTAAAGGCGGCGTGACCATTCGTGCTTTAACGGAAGAAACCGGTGCAACCATTGATATTAGCGATGATGGCACGGTGAAAATTTCTGTGGTGGATCAAGAAGCGGGATTAGAGGCGAAACGTCGTATTGAGCAATTGACTGCGGATGTCGAAGTGGGTAAAACCTATGTCGGTAAAGTAGTGAAAATTGTTGAGTTTGGCGCTTTTGTAAACTTCTTGCCTGGCAAAGATGGTTTGGTACATGTGTCACAAATCAGTGAAGAACGCATTAATCAAGTGGGCGATGTATTGACGGAAGGCCAATCCATTTGGGTTAAAGTGATGGAAGTGGACAGACAAGGTCGGATCCGCTTAAGCATCAAAGACGCCGTACCACCAGCGACAGCGCCAGTGGCTCCGGTGGAGTAACGTTCTGTTAATGGGTGTATGTGTCAGTTGTTTTATATAATGACTGTTATGTGTGCCATATGTAAGCGTTCTATATAATGTTTGTCATACCGCGGCTTGACCGCGGTATCCACTTTGCAGTGGATCAGGCTAAATGGGGATCCTGTGAACTTCTAAAGTCTCTGCAAAGTGGACCCCGCGGTCAAGCCGCGGGGCGACAGTCTACTGAGAAGAGAATGTTGCAACCTACACTCCAATATTTAAACTGCTGGCAAATCATGCTCCAACAAGTCATGGTCGAAATGCTACAACAAACCCCTTTACTCTTCTCGCCTATATTTTATTTATCCGCCGAAAAACAATGGTATTTTGTCTACATTATCTGGTGTCAATGTTTCAGCAAATATTACGCTCAAATGCAGGCCAAAGAAGAATACCATCAAGCCTTGGCCGGCATATTACATGACTGGATGGAAAACCGTGAACCTTCCTGAACGCGAGTGTATTTATCAAGGCGATCCTTGGCGCCTCGATTATTACGCGCCCATGTCAGGTGTTCCTGCACAATCCACGCCTGTTATTTTGTGTTTTGCGTTAATTAATCGTCCTTGGATTTTAGATTTTTCTGTCGATCGCTCTCTCATTAAAACGTTGCAATGTGCTGGTTTTTGCGTCTATTTGATAGACTGGGGTTATCCTCAGGATCAACATGCTCAGTTGGGATTAACGGATTATATTCAAGACTTTTTAAATCTGGCCGTGGACCAGGTGTGTAGTCAACAAAATACCTCATCGGTTTCGTTAATTGGCATCTGTCAAGGCGGCGTATTAAGCCTATGTTATGCCGCGCTTTATCCGCAAAAAATAAAAAAACTAGTGCTTTGGGTGACACCCATTGATTTTCACACAGAAGACAATGTATTGGCAAAGACTGCTCGTTATCTACATCCAGAAAAATTTTTGCAATTAAAGCATGTGATCCCCGGATCATATATTAATCAAGGCTTATTATATTTAAAACCCGATCGCTTATTAGGTCAACCATGGATCACTTGGATGGTTGAGGGAGTCGCAACAGAACGTTGGCAAGAAGCACAAAAAATGGAAC
>Ga0302315_10002061_pt1 | contig 19442 bp, 12 predicted proteins | sample III_Palsa_N3_1_FD_200532 | JGI IMG/M metagenome (GOLD analysis project Ga0302315, IMG submission 200532) | Peat permafrost microbial communities from Stordalen Mire near Abisko, Sweden - III_Palsa_N3_1 | ecosystem: Environmental > Terrestrial > Soil > Palsa > Peat permafrost | place: Sweden...
CGAGGAGGTAACCTTCACGACACGCGTGTTGCTCGTATCCGCGATATAGAGGTTGCCCGAGCCGTCGATCGCAATGCCGGACAACGAACCCAGTGCCGTGCTCAAGCCGCTGATTGTAAGCACCGACGCGGTACCCTGTGCATTCACTTCCACAAGTCGCCCGCTTCCGCTGACCGTATCGGCAATGAATATGTCGCCTGCGGAATCCACCACGATACCGGAGGGAGAACTGAGGGTAATACTTCCACCTGTGTTGAGCGTCTGCACACTCCCCTGGAATGTGAGAGGGAACGTCGCGTGGGCAACCTGTGCAACGGTGAGAAGAAACAGACAAACAAGGACAGTCGCAAATCTGCGTAACCGCAGAGATAAAAACAACATAGAGGAGCCTCTGGCGGACTCGGATCCGCAAAATTAAGTTCTGATGATCTGTTTATACGGGCGTCCAAACCCTCTTAATATCACCCATTGGTGTTACATGGCTGTACGCCGCCATTCCTGGTCCACTTTGGGAAGTCGGAGCACGAACTGCCGAAAAGGCAGGCAATCGCACAGGACAAGCTGCTCCAGGAATTGATTTTTAGGGCAACATCTCTATCCGATCGGACCTGTGAATAATTCTGTTGCTAACACCTTGACGCACCACGAGCGGCCGTTATCGGTAACCGTCACGGCAGCGTTAGATTCGTTGCCGGCAACAGTTGTCAGAGTGCGCTTCCTGATCTGTTCCGTTCATCTTCAGGTTTACCTACGATTAGCTGTAGAGCGTCCTTTGATTTTCAGTGAACTCCTGGGACCTTGTCGGCCACGATATGCACCCAGTCGAAGTCCACGTGTCCTGGGCCGCCGCTGTTCGCCGTCGTATAAGCGAAGAGGGAAGGCCGCGATCCCTGCCACCAACTCGACTTGATCTGTACAGAATTTCCGATCGACTCGAAGGAGTGCCCATTGTCCAGACTGTACGAGTAACTCGCACTTTCGCCATCGATATGGACACGCAGCAGGATCACGTTTGCTGCTATCTGCGTCGGCTGTTTGACCTGATCGTCGAGGTGGAAGAAGCTGAGCACCCTCGCGCCGTCCGCCTGCACGATTTGAACTCCGCTCGCGTCCTGCTCGAACATCGCGAGCCCGGCATGGACGCCATCCTTCATCCCTGCCAGATCCAACCGAGTTGTAAACTCAAAACTTTTGTACTGCATCATCTGCGTCAGGGTGTTGCGCGCAGCCAATAAATCCGGGGCAAACATGGGCGTCAGCCTCAAGTAGCCTGGCCGCTCCTTCAAGGACCAGTGCGTATTCTCCGGATTGTGATTCCATTGCCACTGCAGCCCCAGTTGCTTCCTGTCGAACTCATCAGATGTTTGCGGGTGCTGATGTGAGATTGTTCGCGGATGTCCTGGAATCGGGCCAGTGCTCACTGGCTGTCCGGCCGTCGCGCCTGCCGCGGCTTCCCCGATGATCGGCCAGTCATCCTCCCACCGCACCGGCTCCAGATAATCGATCCGCCCATGCCCCCCGTGCTGTTGGAAATGGATAAACCATCCCTCTCCCTCCGGAGTCTCTATATAGCCCCCCTGGTGCGGTCCGTTAACCTCTGTGTTGCCCTGTTGCAGGACGACCCGATGTTCGTATGGGCCGTATATCGATCTGGATCGAAGAACGACCTGCGACCCGGTACTGACGCCACCGAATGGCGCGAAAATATAGTAGTAGCCGTTTTTCTTGTATAGCTTGGGGCCTTCCAGGGTAGGCAGGTTCTTTGGGTCGCGGACGATCTCTCGCCCGTCATCCAGTACGGACATTCCGTCCGGCGCCATGCGGTGAAGAATCAAAGGACCTGCACCCTTTTTGGAATGTATGAGGTAGGCTTTTCCGTCGTCATCCCAGAAGGGACAGGGATCTTCTAACCCTGTCTGGGAGATGACTGCCGCAGGCTTCGACCACGGGCCGGTCATCTTCGCCGCGGTGCTTACAAAGATTCCCTCATCTGGAGTAGGGAAGTAAACGTAGAACAATCCGTTATGCCTGCGAAGAGCGGGCGCCCACACCCCGCGTCCATATCGGTTGCCGCCAGCCATGTCGTAGCGCGGATCGAGTTCGATTCGGGGCAGGACGTGGCCGATGATTGTCCAATGCACGAGATCGTTCGATTGAAGGATCGGGATGCCAGGAACGAATTCGAACGAAGACGATATGAGGTAGTAGTTGCTCCCGTCGCGTATCACGTCCGGGTCGGAGTAGTCCGCAAAGAGGACAGGGTTGTGATAAACGGGGCTGGGTGGTTCCACATGCTGCGAACGAGCTTGTAGTGTGAGGCCGAGCAGGATGCAACTTGCTGCTGACACCTGTATGAGCAATCGGCGGACATGCGATTGCTGCCTTGTATGAGTTTCCTGGGAGTTTTGCTTCGTTCTGGACCAGTCCATTTATACCGTCATCATCTTTAGCGTAATCCCCATCTCGGCCGCCTGTGGCCTCTGCTCCGGTAGTCTCACCCGCAGTCCTGCTGCCTCCTGCGTGAACTTCAGGTTGGACTGGCTGCCCAGGAGCGACACCGCATGCACCTTAGCGGGAGCCTGTGCGCTTGCTGTGCCCAGCGCCGGCAGTATCGCCTCCGTCCCCGGCCATCCCATCAAAAACGCATACATCACCGAGCCTTTCGTCGTGTAGCGGATGTCGTCTGCCCCCAGATCCGGCTTCTTCCCTTCGTTGAATCCGCCGTTGCCCACCAACACCTTCGTCGACGGCCCCTCACCATAGATCTTCCATGGTTTGGTCGCGTAGATACCTTCGCTGTTCACTGCCATCCACTGGGTAATCCCATCCAGCGTCTTCATTTCGTCCGGGTCCAGCGCGCCTGAGTTCGGCAGCGGAAAGTTGAGCAGCAGGTTCCCGTTCTTACTCACAATGTCCACCAACAGATCCACCACCTTCTTCGCGGATTTGTACGTACCGCCCTTCTGATAGTGCCATCCCCCGATGCAGGTGTCTGTCTGCCATGGTACTGGCGAGATGCCTTCGGCGACACCGCGTTCGCGGTCCAGTGCACCCACGCCACCTTGTGCCACGTCGCTCGGCGTCTTGGTGAAGTACACCGCCTCTACCTTGCCCCCATGCCGCTTCGCGCTCACGTTATAGACCTCGGCGACGGTCGACAGTCCGTACTCGTTGAACGGAATCCCCCCGTCTGTGTAAAGCAGGTCCGGCTCGTGTTGGTCCACCAGATCCTTCACGCGCAGGTAGTACTCCATCTTCCACGTATCGGGAGCATTGCGTCCCATCGCCCTGGCATTCTTCGCGAAGTCCGCAGGTTCCGGTGACAGGTCGTGATAAAGGTCTGCGTACGCGGGCATCGTGCCGTCGTACGGCATTCCCGCCAGTGGTCCTGTTGTGTCGCTCAGGTGTGAGACCGCCAGCCAATCGTATGAGTTCGAAAGATGCTCGCTCACCCCGAACTTCAGCCCCCGCTTCCGTGCCGCCTTCGCATATTCTCCTACGATGTCCCGCTTCGGCCCCGTCGCCACTGCATTCCATCGCGGCTGATGCTTCGAGTTCCACATATCGAAGTTGTCGTGGTGTACCCCCATCGAGAAGAAGTACTTCGCACCGGCCTTCGCATACAGGTCCATCAGGTGCTCGGGGTCCCACTCCGCTCCCTTGAACTGCGGCACAAGGTCCTTGTATCCCACCTTCGACTGGGGCCCGTACGTCTCCACATGGTATTTGTACTGCCGCTCGCCCGGGATGTACATGTTGCGCGCATACCAGTCTCCCTGCTCGACCCCCGACTGCGGTCCCCAATGCGACCAGATGCCGAACTTCGCCTCCCCATACCACGCCGGAATCTCGTACTTCTCGAGCGACTCGCGATTGCCGGTAAATGGTCCAGCTGTCAGTGGCAACGACACCGGGATGGAAGATGGACCCATCTGTGGAAAGACATTGGAGGGTTTGACAGCAGCGGTGGCAAAGAGGGCGATTGCACGGCGTCGGGTAAGGTTCACTTTAGCGCTATCTCCTTTTCAACGAGAGCGAAATCCAATGATTTTCATTTACCACCTGGCAAGCAGCTCCTTGGCGCTACGGTCAAGGGCAAAGGTGATCCATCAAGGCGTTTGCGACGGTGTTTGGATTGATCCCGACCTATTTGCTTCTAATGTAAAGTGGAGTTAAAGATAACTTGTGCAATAGTTTACCTATTGGCAGCGGCGTTTGGCAACGAATGCGTACCCACCAAGGTAACGTTTACCCCAGGTGGCCGCATGATGTCGAGCACATAGAGCAAAAACCTAACTTCTCGATCAAGGCAAGTTCGCGCTTGACCTGCTTCTCCGCACGTTGATGGGGTCTCGATGGTTCCTGGCCATACGGCCGCTGCACGCCTTCAATAAGCGCTTTTGCAGGAAGCTATCTATGGTTTCGCCGTCAGGGACAGCGTGCCCGGGAAATTCGTATCCAGGATTATCCAACTCAAACTTCAGACGCGACGAGAGCTTACCGTGTTCTCCGTGGCATTGGACACGTCACGAAAAGGGCATTCATCTCTTTCGCGGTCCGGAGATGACGCCGGTCATCGAGAGCTGGAAGACGACCGGCTTTATCGAGTTCCGTGTGGTATCGAATCGTCGTGAAGACGTCCAGAATCTCTTTGTCATACGGGGTGGCATAACGAACTCCGTTCGTTGCCAAAACTGGTAGCTGAATGCACTTGCAGCGAGCGCCGCCATCTGCCATCGGTCCTGCATGAGATCGCGCACCAGAGAGCATGAAAGCAATGCGCTATTCTGTGCCCTGGCTAAGAGATCTCACTGTTCGAGGCCCCCAGAGAATCGGGTTCCACCAATCACCTCGAATCAGCCAGGATCCGTAGATACGCTCGACGACATAGCGTTTCTCTCGAAAGACAAATGCCTTCGGACGTTGACTCTGCAATGTCACCGAGACATTTTCTGCCTTTCGCTGGTAGTGTCGCCAAGTATGGCACGACCGACACACTCATCGCCCCCAATCGCGCAGATACGCGACAGTGTAGCGTCGAGTCGCATGGATTCAGGAAGTTGAGCGAGAACTCCTAAAATATCCAGAGAACCAGCGAGTCCAACATGAAACCTCAATGTAGCCGTTAAACATCTTCGAGTAAATGAGACAGCTTAATGCGAAAACCGAGAGCGATGACTTCAAGTGTCGCAAGCGAGACCCCTTTTTTACCGCACTCTATATCGCTTATGTAGCTGCGATCGATACCAAATGCGATAGCCATATCCATTTGTGTCATATTTTTTGCTTTGCGAAGATGTCGCAGACGAAATCCGAAGCGACTGCCAACATCCATGGAAAAAGGTAGCGGTTGTGAGGGCCCTATAGATATTCGGTGAGGGGCGGGAGGTATTGGTTTGTCGGTTATTACCGTGGATAAAAAGTCCGCGGAAGAACTCTGCCATTGCCCGGCACTGCTCATGCCGGTAGAAAAGTTGTAGCGACGGTATTTGTTGTCGACCGTATTTCCGGTCTTGAGAGTTGCCATATACATTAGCGAATCCCTCCTGCGTGTTCAAGGTTACTGAGAGGGGCCCAGTACTTCACGGTTGCCATATATACATAGCACAAAAATAAATATGGTAGAGATCACAAATGTCAGTATTTTTTGAGACAGGATTAAAGTAACGTGCTTTGACACGCCTACGGTACCCATCAAGCTAACTCAGTATATTACCCCCGGATAACTGTGAGCTATGGCGAATCGGAGCAAAGGACTCTGGAGCAGAGGACACCAACCCTGCGTCGATTAGTGCGAGATCCCGATTATCGAGATGCAGGAATTTGCGCTTAATAGTGCGGTATGCATTCTGTGCATCTCGAGATACATATATCAATAGCGAAGAAGACCGCCGAGAAACTCTGGTAAAAGGACTGCTTCCAATCGGCAAGAAGAAGTCTGGCGAAGACGCACTAATTTGCACTCAACGACGCAGCTAATACCACCTGCTACTCGTGCAAATGGAGTGCCGTTCTGCGATATTCTGATCCGCAATTTTAGAAAATTTTGAACGGTTACTGCCTGCCAAATCGGCAGGGCTAATTAGAGACATGCATGAATTTGCATGTCTAACAATGGCCTATGCGATTTATCGCTCGGTACAGCGTGGTTTGCCATGAAATCGAACTCTACTTGTCACTCCTGTCGTCCATAGACAGAATGTGGCTGCGTGCCAGCACGCTTTTTGATTGGGTCGCAGTATAGATATCTAACTGCATAATTCATGCCCACGGGAACAATTCTCTAACCAGCGCTTCCGTTATCAGTCAAGGGCCAAGCAGACTATAAAAATTTACAGCAGTATTGTTTCAGTTGAGAGGGATGCCTTGGCCACTCTTGTTTTCACAAATAGCTCAGTTACAACGATTGTCCGCGGCGTAATGAGATGGTGGAAGCAATCGGCTTCGGTTTTCGCCTTTTCGTTCGCAGTTGTGGTTATCGTTGCACTCGTATTGCCAAACCAATATAAGTCAAATTTAAAAATACTGGTCAAAAATGAGCGTGCCAATTCCTTGATTAGCGTTGGGGATCAGACTCAGGGACTTTTGTATCTAAATGACGTGAGTGAAGCCCGTATCAACACTGAGATTGAATTGCTCAATAGTGGAGACTTGTTGCGACGTGTTGTTAAAAGATGCCACCTTGCAGATATGGTAAATCCACGGGTGAAGAGCAGTGAACTGCGTGAGGAGATTGCAGTTGTTGGCCTTCGGAAAGCCTTGACGGTGGCGCCGGCACATCGCTCGGATGTGATCGCTGTGTCGTATCAATCCAATGACCCAAAACGGTCGGCACAGGTATTAGAGGCGCTTTTAGAGATTTACATGAAGTCTCATCTGGAATTGCACGGAGCACCAGGGTCATTCGCATTTTACGACAAGCTATGGAAGGACAGCTCGAATCAACTAAGTGCAGCAGAGACGGAGTTGGCGAATTTCAAGCAATCAACGCAGATTGTCTCGTTGCCGGAGGAGAAGAGCATTCTTCTGCAGCATGTGTCAGACCTCCAGAAAGAATTAGCACAGAGTGCGGCTGTTGCTAAGAAGAGTGAACGCGAGGCGAGTAGCTATAAAGATTCGATGGATCATCTCTCGGCGTCAATAGAAAAGGAGCGCAAGTTGACTCCAAACCAGGGGACAACCGAGCAATTGGGCGCGTTGCTGGTAACACTGCAGAACAAGCGTGAGGAGGCAGTGACACGTTATCAGCCGTCAGACCGGATTTTTGAGGAGTTGGATGCCCAGATCAGAGTAACCCGAGATGCGATGGAGAAGGCATTAGATTCGCCTGCGGAGGAAGTGGTTAGCGGGGCAAACCCAATCTTAATGAATGCGGAGAGTGACTTCGTTCGCACGAGAGCGGAGTCTGTCGGTCATGAATCCGAGGCGGCGAGCCTTCGGTCGCAGATCGTGCGGGATCAGGGACGGCTTGCGGCTTTGGGAGCGGCGAGTGTGTCGTATGACGATTTGGTCCGCCACAGTAGCGAACTCAACCTTCTGACTGAAACCTACCGCAAGAAGAGAGATGAAGCCCGCGTCGGGGAACTGCTTGATCAGCAGAATTTGTCGAACATCGCAATTGTCGAGCAACCAGTGGTGGAGAGTATTGCTGCATCTCCGCGGCGAGGGATCATAGTGTCACTCGGATTCGTATGGTCTCTTTCGCTTGCGGCAGGCATTGCAGTGATTATGGATTTGATGAACCGGCGCATTAGTTCATCATTTGAGCTGGAAAAGTCATTGGCTGTTCCAGTTCTTGCGGTGTTGCCGGACAGTGCGGAGACTCCGTTCTTTGATGGGTCATTTCCAGAGCTGTATCTGGCAATGCAACGAAGCACAACCGAATCTGAACTGGAGGCCTTGTGAACGTCACATCACTTCCTAAAGAGTACATATCAAGTATTCAATCGGCCGACTTGCTGACGACGGAAGCGGAAAGATGTAGTTGCCTATCTGGACTGATAGCTGAGCTATTCGATAGATCACGGAGACACGCTAGAACAAGTGTCATGGTTACTTCTCCGCATAGAAAAGCCGGCGTCTCTTTCATCTGCAGTTATATTGCGGCAGAGTTAGCTTCACGAGGAGCTAAGGTACTTCTGGTTGACGCACATGCGCTACTGGATGTGCGGACATTATCATCACGGTCGGTGACATCATTATGCAGGCAGGTAGGACCGCATTACCTGTGGGTACTGGGTAAAGAGGAGACTGCGGGATTAAGAGGCGGTGAGTCGAAAGGCAGAAGCAGTGCGATTGGTATATTGCTACACGAACTGGAACGAGACTTCCCTTATCTTTTGATTGATGCTCCTGCACTTTCTGCTGGACCGGATTGTGAGCTTTTCGCGACGTCGGTCTATGGGACTGTGATTGTGACACGTACGAACCAAACACAAGTAGCGGAATTACAGAAGACATATAAAGCATTGATTGCATTGGGTGGTCGCGTTCTTGGCTCGGTATTTAATGCGCACTTATCTCAAAAGTAGGAGATATCGTATGAGGCTGTTGAATGTACTGTTGGCTTCATTGCTTTCGGTTGTTCCTGTGCTCGCTGGAGCACAGATATTTTCGGAACGAAGTCCTGAGTACGTCCTGCAGCGTGGGGACGTGCTCGAAATTCACTATCGTTATACACCCGAGTTTGATCAGGTAGTGACGGTGCGCCCTGACGAACGGGCAACTCTGCTGAACTTTGGAACGATTGAGACGTCTCGAATGACAGTTAGCGAATTTCAAAAAAAGGTGATTGAGCTTTCGAGTACCCAACTTGTGAAGCCCGAGGTGACAGTTGTTCTTAAGGAGTTTCAAAAGCCACACGTTTATGTAGAGGGCGAAGTTAATACGCCCGGGTGGGTAGAGATCCGCAGTGATATTTCCGTGTTGGATGCGATTGCGTTGGCAGGAGGATTCAAAACGTCGAGTGCCAAGAACAAAGTCTTACTGGTGCGCCATGTCGGAACTCAAAGCGAAACGCAAACTGTCGTGCTCGATTTGAATAAGTTAATAGCCGAGACTCGGATGGAAGAGGCCATGCCAGTCCGTTCCGGAGACGTAATTTACGTCACACAAAATGGACTCAGCAAGATTGAGCGAATCATGCGTATGGGACAATTCGGTGCTATCTACAATCCAATTCGTTAGATCCAATGCAATTAATAACGTGATAGCGCCTGCAACGCGTTATTGGCGGCTCCGTGCGGCTTCCGTCGGACAACAACAGATCGGAATTGCCGATTTGGACGAAGATGAAGTTGCGCGCTCACGCCACCGTTATAAGCGGGTAACTATTAATGGCATTACCTCTCTGCTGGCAAAAGTAATCGTTCTGATAACGACTATCGTATCTGTACCACTGACATACCGGTATCTGGGAGTGGAACGCTACGGGCTGTGGATGACCATTACATCATGTGTGCTTTTCCTTGGATTTGCAGATTTTGGAGTTGGCAGCGGAATGACTGCCAGCATTGCCGCCGCGGATGGACGTGACAACAGGGAAGAAGCACGTCGTCAAGTATCGTGCGGATTCTTCATGCTGACATTAATTGCGGGAGCTATCATAATAGGATTGGCTGCATGCTACCCAATAATTCCGTGGGCGAAGCTATACGGTACGAAAAGTATGCTCGCTGGAAAAGAAGCAGGTCCAGCATCCGCTGTATTGATCTTATGCACAGCATTGAGTATGCCTGTGGGAACAGTGCTGCGCATTCAGATGGGATACCAAGAGGGATATGTTGGGGATTTATGGAACGCAGCTGGAAACCTGTTAGCGTTAAGCGGAATTTTGGTAGCAACGCGCTTAAATAGCGGTCTCCCCATCCTGGTGTGCGCCGTTACTGGAGCACCCTTGCTGGCAACGACGATCAATTGTCTAACGCAGTTCTTTCGCGTACGGCCTTGGCTACGCCCTCGTCTTACGCTCTTTGATACGAGGACGGCGCTGCATCTGGCCTCTGTGGGTGGTTTGTTCTTTGTACAACAGTGTTTTGGGTTGGTCTATTACGCGAGCGATAATATTGTTATCTCGCGCATCATGGGAGCCTCACATGTTGCGCAGTATGCGGTCCTTCAGAGAATTTTTTCAATTGGTCTTGTAGCGCAGTATTTCATGGTGCCGCTTTGGCCTGCAATGGGAGAGGCTCTTGCTCGGCACGACTTTCTATGGGCTAAGCAAATTGTGATGCGCGCCATAGTGTTCAGCGTTGGCATGGGGACTATCTGCGGCGCGATATTGCTATTGTTCAGTCGTTACCTGATGAAGCGATGGGCTGGTGTCGACCTTGGATCTCTCGATTCGTTGCGGATTGGGTTTGCCATCTGGGTCGTCATGGTTGGATATATCGCTGCAATGAATGCAATCCTGAACCAGCCTAAACTGATGCGGCGCCACCTCGTGCTCTTCGGGAGCGCCTCTATCGCGAGCCTCTTACTCAAGATGGAGTTTGCGCGTCACGGTGTACTAGCTGGGGTCATCTGGGCGACGGTACTTTGTTTCGGAACGATTTATGTGGTTCCCTCGGCGATGCTTGCTTTCCAAAGCGTTTCCGAAGAAATGGTGAAGCCATGACGCCTGGTCGAACTTCCACGAAGCTTTCTCACCGCAGAGTGTTGATAGCGCTCGCAGCCATTCCAGCGATTGATTGTTTTTGTAACCAGCTTAGTAACGCACTGCATATTTCAATAGGGCCTCTCAGTCTTCTGCAGACAATTAGGGGATTTCTGCTCGTAGTCTTTGCCCTGATCATTATGAAATCACTCTTAAGTGATACGTCTGGCATTAGCCGAATTCCTCTGTCAGCAGTAGGTGCAGCAGTGGTTTTGGGATTGGCTGCAAGCAAGGAGTTGATTATTACCGGTACGCTGTCGATAAGCAGCATCGGGGCATACGGTCAGATGGCCTATTGGGTTCTGCTCTGGACGACGGTGTCCATTCTTTGCAGCAGACGAGAACAGGGTGAGATTATCCTGCGAGGTCTGGCCTGGGGGGCCTGCCTGACAGCAATTTCTGTGATTTTTGGTCTTTTTGTGGGATCGGTGAATTATTACAAGAACGACTCGGTCTATTCGTCGGCCGGTTGGTTCGACACGGCGAAGATGATTACAGGCATCCTCGTTGTTGGTGGGATCATAATTCTTTACCTGGGACGGAATAGTCGCAGTTGGCTGCCGTGCCTCGCTGCGGGATCCTGCTTCACCGCGTGTGTTCTAACTTATGCGCGCGCGGGTTCAGTGGCTCTCGTAGCGGTGTTGCTATGGTTTGCCATCTGGCGATGTGTCATCGCGAGAGGCGGCGACGGGATATGGCTGAATCGCTTTTTACTAATAATGGTTTGCGTCTGCATTTTGGTCCCTGTAACAGTGAACACACGGAGGCTGCTGTCGCGGTGGAACGATGTGAGCGACTCGGATCGAGGAGGTTCAGGCAGAGCCACCTTTTGGAAAGTTGCCGTAGATGCTTATGTAGCTGAGGATGCGCAGGAGCAGACACTGGGAATTGGTTATTCTGCGATGTCAGACATGTTGCTACTAAATTACGGAGATGATATCAAGCACACTCATAACGACGTACTGGATCTTCTTTTAGTTGGTGGCTTTGTAGGGGTGCTATGGTTGATCGGCTTGACCAGCGCCTTCGCAAGGCGCGCTCTCTCGTCCTCTGTACGGAGTGTACAAGGAGCGACGGGGGTTGCCATTGTTCTTACCTACCTCTGTCATAGCCAGCTAACCGGCCAGATATGGGGCACTGACGCCATGACCTATTACACCTTGAGCCTGACCTGCGTAATGATCGGTCCCGGCAAAAATTGTGCCATAGAAATCATACCAACCCGTACCGGTTATTCCCCAGGAAGTTATGGCACAAGCTTGATTCCATCTTAGGAGCTTCACATGGACTTACTAACGACGCGTTGTATCGGAGTAATTTTCGATACTGCTGTTGATGTGACGTCGCATGAGTCAACCTGTGCGCGTGTCTTTGAGCTGGTAGAACTAGGGGGCGCAGCATATGTGTGTTTTGCCACCGCGCACATGCTGGTGGCGGCGAGTCGGCAGGAAGAAATTAAGCAGGCATACAGAGGTGCATCGATCGTAAATCCTGACGGAACGCCGGTGGCGTGGTGTCTTAAGTTGATGGGTTATCAAGATGCTCGTTGTGTCAATGGTCCTACGCACACGCCAATTCTACTGCGGGAGGCCGAGCGGCGCGGAGTGCCTGTTGGCTTTTATGGAGGACGACCCGAGACGTTGGCAAAGATGCTGGCAGTTCTTAATGTTGAATACCCATCGCTGAAGGTAGCTTATGTTTACTCGCCTCCCTTCCGCGCCCTGAGTGAAGAAGAGCAGGCCGACGATCTCGCTAAGATCAATGCGTCGGGGGCTCGGTTGCTCTTTGTGGGGCTTGGGTCTCCCAAGCAGGAGATATGGATGCATCGAAACTATGCATCGATGAATTGTTTGTGTTTGGGTGTTGGCGCGGTATTTGAATTTCTATCGGGTGAAAAAGTCTTGCCACCTGTGTGGGTGCAGCAGCTAGGTCTTACCTGGCTTGTGCGGCTTTGGCAGGAGCCGCGTCGCCTCGCTCGTCGGAATCTATATTCGCCTGTCTTTGTGGTCATGTTCTTGATGCGGTTTATTCCTGATGTGTGTAGGCGCGTGATGGGTATGCCTCCTCGTAAGCAGGTGGATGTATGGAGGGATGCACAATGAAGACCGATCATATCCTCGTGACTGGGGCAAATGGATTCGTTGGACAACACCTCTGTCGGGCTCTTGCCGCGGATGGGCGCAAGGTCACTGGTTTTGTAAGGGCCAGCGCGAATGTTTCACAACTTTTGCATGTACCGGGTCTTCGGCTGGTGACTGTAGTTGACTACAAGGACACTGCTTTATATGAAAAGGACTTGCGTGATGTAGATGTGGTGGTTCACCTTGCAGCGCGCGCACACGTGATGAATGATACGGAACCAGACCCGCTGGCGGAGTTCCGGAAGGTGAACGTGACAAACACAAAGATGCTCGCCATGGCAGCCGCGGCCGCTGGTGTTCGGCGATATGTCTATGTCAGTTCAATCAAAGTAAATGGGGAAATGACAGATCTTCGATCCTTCGAAGCAGACGATCAACCAGGGTTTGTAGATCCATACGGACAGTCAAAGTGGGAGGCGGAGGAGGGATTGCGAGAGATCGCGGTCTCGTTCGGGATGGAATGGAGTATCGTGCGTCCTCCTCTCATCTACGGTCCTGGTGTGCGCGGAAACTTTCGTCTGCTTTTAAATATTTTGAGGCGCGGTCTACCACTTCCTCTTGGAGCGGTAAGGAATCGGCGGAGCTTCGTAAGCGTGTACAACCTTGTAGACCTGTTGAAGACAATGCTCGACCATCCTCACGCAGCGGGGCAGCGATTTCTGGTTAAAGATGCTGAAGATGTTTCCACGTCTGAGTTGATTCGTCATATTGCGGTGGGAATGAAATGTCCTGCGCGGCTTGTGCCGGTGCCAATGAATCTCCTCGTGATGGCGGGTCGGCTCCTTCGGCGCGAAGAGGTGGTAACGCGTCTGTGTTCAAGCCTAGTTGTGAATACCGAGAAGACCAGGAGCGAACTGGGCTGGATTGCGCCGATGCCACTAGCTACAGGTATTGGCCGCACTTGTGAGTGGTTCAGAGCTGCAGCTTCGGATGGAGTGCTATGAATAACCTGATGATCGTTATGCTCGTTGTTGTTTCGCCTGCTATATCCTATTGCGGCATCGCAATGTATCTTCGCTTTGCCCTCGCAAAGCAACTACTTGATGTGCCGAACGAGCGTAGCTCTCACACGGTGCCGACCCCAAGGGGTGGCGGAGTAGCCTTTGCTGTGGTCTTCACGGTGGCCACTGCTGTCTTAGGTGGCACTCGCATACTCGCACCGCAGGAGACATTAGCTATATTGGCCGGCGTGCTGGTAGCTGCGGTTGGATATTGGGATGACAGACAAGATGTGAAATTGCGCACACGACTTCTCGTTCAGATTTTGTCAGCGTGTATCGCTGTAGCTGCACTGAGCACGCTTCACTTACCGGGACAGGCTTCCTCTTCCTCGCTGGTAATTGCGACGTTGATCATTGTTGAGGTAGTGGGACTAACCTGGGTTCTGAACCTGACCAACTTCATGGACGGCATCGACGGTATTGTCGCGATCGAAATTGTAAGCGTTACGGTCATTTGCGCTGCCCTGATCGTATTCAGGCATGGCATTACCATACCTGCGGTCTTGTTTACTTTATTTGGGGCAATCGTAGCACCATTTTTACTTTTCAATTGGTCGCCCGCAAAGATCTTTATGGGAGATGTAGGAAGTGGTTTTCTGGGCTTCACATTCGGCACTTTATCTCTAATTGCGGTTGCACGTCATCAACTGCTTCTGCTGTCGCCGATGATCCTTTTCGGAGTATTCATCGTCGATGCAACAACGACGCTCATCACCCGCATGATTAGACATGAGTTATGGTACGCACCGCATCGAACTCATGCTTATCAGATTCTTGCACGACGCCATGGTCATAAACTCGTTGCTGGCTGTGTCGGTCTGATTAATTTTGTATGGCTTACGCCCTTGGCTGTAGCCGCTGAGCACGACTCGCATCATAGCCTTCTCTATGTACTGATTGCATTCGTTCCACTTGCTGTAGCGAGCTATCTGGTTCGGACGGCGGAGGAGCGAACTAAGATTGAGTCGGTATCAGCCGTGAGTGTCGATGGTATTCAAAATGGTCTGAGCCTATCTACGTCAACGGAGAACAAGGGATACCGACTGCCGAAGGGTTTTGGAGAGTTGGTTCGCCGGTATGCGTCATTTTTCCAGATCATATCGATTGCAATCGTCACGGTGGAATGTGTCTACGCAGCTTTCCTGCTGCACTTTGATGGGCAAATACCAAGCAGTACTCGGACCGTTCTGTCTGAGGTCGTTGTGCTGTGGACCGTTTGCCAGAGTCTGATTTTGGTCTGCTTTCGTGTGCACAGAAGTCATTGGCGGTTTACTTCGGCTGAAGAGCTTCCACAGTTGGTAGCGATCAGTCTGCTGGCCTCGGCTATTGGATCGATCACGGCCGGTATAGCCATGCGCATGCACGGCCTTGTGATTCCAAGGCCGGTTTATCTGGTCGAAGCTCTCCTTTCTATTCTTGGTTTTGTTGGGCTGCGTATATTCTCGCGATTGATCTTTGGTTTAACTGGCGTAATGTTGCCCAGGAACGCACGCCAAAGCATACTGATCTGCAGCGCTGATGTGAGCGGCGTGAGTATTCTCTCGGAAATACGTAGAGGCTTCCCGAACTATCGTCCAGTGGGGTTCATTGATGATCGGGCCGAGATGAGAGGGGTCTCGGTGTGTGGGCTTCGCGTTTTGGGATCAGCGGCTGACCTAAAAAAACTTGTGAAGAAACACTCGATCCACCATGTATTGATAAGTGCCAAACCTTCTTCGGACAACGCAGTGAATGCGGTTCGTGAAAAGTGTCGGGAGGAGAATGTCGAATTGCGGGTGGTTAGCTCATTTGCAGAACATAACGTAGAACTGCAGCAGCGTTTGATTCGTGATTTTGCGATCGAAGAACTTCTGGGGCGCCAGCCGATATCAATAGATAACGCTCTAGTGAGCGTCAAGCTGGAAGGGCGAGTTGTGATGGTGACTGGAGCGGCTGGTTCAATTGGGTCGGAACTATGCCGTCAGATAGCTATGTTCCGCCCAAGCGCGATTGTGGGCTATGAGATCAGCGAGACAGCTCTTTTCTTTCTTGAGCGGGAGCTGAGTGAGCGGTTTCCTTCGGTTACGTTTATCCCTTGTATCGGGAGTGTTCAGAACGGACAGAGATTAGCAGAGGTTCTCGCTGGTTTCCGGCCCGAAGTGGTTTATCACGCGGCGGCATACAAGCACGTCCCGCTGATGGAGCAGCATCTTTTTGAAGCGATTGAGAACAACATTACAGCAACGCAGATTCTTTTGCGCGCTTGCGAGATTCATGATGTAAAGACGTTTGTGATGATATCCACGGACAAAGCCGTGCGTCCGACGAGCCTGATGGGGGCGACAAAGCGGATAGCCGAACTCATCGTGCGAGCCTCCTCTTCGCAAACTCTTACATGTGTTTCAACAAGATTTGGCAATGTTCTGGGCAGCAACGGCAGCGTGATTCCAATCTTTCGAAATCAGATTCTTGCAGGTGGGCCAGTGAAAGTGACTCACCCTTCTATGATCCGTTACTTCATGACAATTCCTGAAGCGGCGCAACTTGTTCTTCAGGCGTCGAGTTTAGGCGTACGTAATGAGATCTATGTTTTGGCGATGGGGGAGCCCGTCCGAATTGTGGATCTTGCGGATCGGATGATCCGGTTGATGGGGTACAGCCCAGGCAAGGAGATTGCTATTGAGTTTACAGGGATGCGCCCAGGCGAAAAGTTGTATGAAGAGTTGAGTGCGGCAGAGGAGGAAACGGTGCCTACTTCCCATCCAAAAATCTTCGTCTTCAAAGACACCGCTATCAGAAGTACCGATGTGTTGGCTCAGGTCGAGCAACTGAAGGCAGCGTGTGAAGGCCGTCACGCGATGAGTACGCTGAAGCTACTTCAGAGTGTGGTTCCAGACTACACGCCAAGTAAAGAACTGCTAGCTGCGGTTGCAATGCTGGATGTAGTGCCGATGCCAGCGGAGCTAAGTATTCTGACACCTGTCAACAGGCTTTGAAATGAGAGCTGGAATGAAGAAGATATCCAATCCGCATGTCTTAGTTGTGGCGCCCGGACATCGTGGGCGAGGAGGTATAGACTCCGTTGTTCGACTGTATGAGTGTACCCGCATGTGGAACGAAATGAGTTGTCGAATGCTCTCGACCTACGATGATCAGAATGCTCCAAGAAAAATGTTTGCAGCTTTAAGAAGCTATTTACTGGCGCCGGCTGCACTCATTCGGGCGGAGATCGTTCATGTTCATCTGGCAGGTGAGATTAGCTTGTTAAGAAAGTTACCTGTGCTGTTTATGGCGAAGGCATTGCGGAGACGCTTGATTGTTCACGTGCATGCTTGTAGTGAAGAGTCGCTATTTATGAAGACTCCCCGGTGGGCGTGGAAATATTCGTTGCATGCGGCTGACTGCGTGATCGCGTTGTCCCCGTCATGGGCGAAAACTATAAGACGACATGCGACGTCTGCGCATGTCGTTGTCATACCAAATCCGGTGAAGTTGTTCTTGCCGGCAAAGCGTGAGCACAATCTGTCCCCGCGGGTCCTGTATGTCGGAAAGCTGGAAGGCAGAAAGGGATACGACACGCTGATTACGGCAGCTGCGATTGTGCTCAAGGAGTTTCCGCAAACTGAGTTCTGGTTTGCCGGGCATGGAGAATTGGATGCCGCGCGAGGTCAGGCAGAGCGGCTCGGGATCTCATCGAGAGTCCGTTTTCTGGGATGGGTAGCTGGAATCGAATTGGAGCAAATCTATAACGAGGTGGATATGTTTTGTCTGCCGAGTCATAACGAAGGTGTCCCGATGTCGATGCTGGAGGCGATGAGCCATGAACTACCTGTGATTTGTACCCCGGTTGGAGGAGTGCCAGACGTAATTGAAGATGGAAGCAACGGCCTATTTGTGGAGCCGGGAAGTTCAGAATCCGTTGCAGCGGGAATTCTGCGTCTGCTGCACGAGCCTGCGTTCGCTGCATCGATCGCACAGTCAGGTCGCAAGACAGTGGAAAAGATGTGCAGCCTCGATGCCGTTGCAGCTCAGATGACTGCGATTTACAGAGCTCTGTCTAAACCCGAGGGCCGTGTGCTGATTGGAGTTGGTCATGGTCTCTAGAGCAAGATGCATCTGGCGGATGATTGTTGTCTTGTGCATTTTGCCACCATGCAATGTGGCACCCAGGCTCCTGGTTTCGACCGGCCATGAAGGTCCGAATACGTGTTCGCTGTCAGTCTCTGCAGAGACCGCGCGATATAAGAGTGCTCACCCTAATCAGGATGAGAGGCTTCATTTATTGAAGTTATTTGGGCTGACGAATTCCGCGGTGGTCTCCGGTTCTGTGTCTGTATCTGTAGCGGGAATATCGCCTGATTTGCCGGTCACTTATTGTCTTGATGGGGTGCCGATATGGGTCGCGCTTCACTCTCCACATTCGCTTGGTGAAGAGCAAAATGGAACTTCCAAAGGCTTTTCTTTGCACGGCTTTCCATTAGGCGAGCACCATTTGCAGGCAGTTTTAGACACGTCTGATGGAAATATTTTGCTTTCGGACGTGGTCGCGCTTCACGTAGTGCAAACGATGAACCATGCGTTCAGCCAGAATCTGACTGCATATGCGCTTCAGTCGACCGTACAACAACCCCTGGCAGCCATTCTCGAACACACCGCGACTCCGGGAGCAGGGTTAACGCAAGAGGAAATGGATACCCGCTATCAAGTTGCAGCGATGTATCTGAATTTCGGAATCGACATATCGCTGGATTACGCTGCGGATCAATCGACACTAATGACGAATCTCCTGCCGCGTAGTTGGGGCAGTCCAAATAATGATGCACAGGCTCCGCTGAGTATGCGATTTTCTCGTGACGCGCCATTTTATCAGTCTATTCCGATGGATTGGCCTCGCGTGAGATTGCCACGAGGCTATCTGAAGACGGTTCAGCTGAATACAAATCAATATGGTGACGGCATCGGATACGGAATCGCAGTTGCCCGATCTGATTCGCCGTTAATGACGATAACCAGCATGTGGCATGCGCAGGAAGACACGCGGAAAACCGTAAACTTTCGCGTTCCCCGCGACTGGCCTCGCTCTCTGCCGACTCTTGAGGCTGGTGATCAACATATGATTTTTGTTGATCCTGTGACTGAAACCTTCGTCAGTTTGTACAAGGCGAGCGTGAACGCCCAAACCGGGCAACCCAACTCACTCTATGTAAGTTCTCCCACTCCTCTGAATTCTTTGGGCGACCATGGAGGTTCGACGGCATCTGGATTTGCGGAGCTTCCACTCCTTATCCAACCTGGTGAGGCTACCGATGAGCAAGGTGCGATTCGTCACGCACTTGGAGGACCAGTGAGTCGTGCGTGGGCCGCTCGCGTTTATCCGGCGGCCTCACGGGACTATGGAGTGCTGACGAGTACGAATTCCTGTACGGGAAAAGGTGTGACCAATACAGGACTGGTTCCATACGGGGGCATTATTCAGTTGGACCCGTCTCTTGATCTAACGCATTTGAAACTAAGTCGGCCGGCATTCAGGATTCTACGGGCTATGCAGACCTATGGTTACTATGTGATGGACTTTGGTTGTGCTGATCTCGATATATACACAGCTATATCAGAAAAGGAGTTGCTTCCGTATGGAGGCCTCTACGGTCTGCCTCTGCGGGAGGCTGG
>Ga0302315_10002065_pt1 | contig 19410 bp, 12 predicted proteins | sample III_Palsa_N3_1_FD_200532 | JGI IMG/M metagenome (GOLD analysis project Ga0302315, IMG submission 200532) | Peat permafrost microbial communities from Stordalen Mire near Abisko, Sweden - III_Palsa_N3_1 | ecosystem: Environmental > Terrestrial > Soil > Palsa > Peat permafrost | place: Sweden...
GTTTTGGGTTTGACGATACATGGTCTGATATAGCCTTTAATAATCCTAATCCCATAAGTAATGGAACACTTACCGTATCGCAAGATGGTACGGATAATGTGGGCGGCCAGCCCCAATGGGCTATGAGCTATCAATACATTCGCGATGCAAATAACATCCTTGCGCATGGAGCAGGGCTAACAGATGCAGGAATACAACAGTATGTTGCCGAAGCCCGCTTTTTTAGGGCATGGTATTACTGGAAAATCATGGAAATATATGGTGGAGTACCATTGGTCACAACCGTGCCGCAAACGAATGACGCTGCGTTATATGCCCCACGATCTACTCAAGAGCAAACAGCTGATTTTATCATAAGTGATTTGAATACCGCGGCTGCTAATTTACCACTGCAATCAGATTTGTCCAGTCCTGACATAGGCCGCATTACCAAAGGCGCAGCTTTATCGTTATTGGCGCGCGTGGCGCTTTATGAAGGTACATGGGAAAAATTCCGGGGCCAGTCTGACGGTAATGCCTATTTTACCCAAGCGATAACGGCTGCAAAAATGGTGATGAACAGCGGCGTATATGCTTTATACAATGGTAGTGGGGCGCAGAGTTATCGTTATAATTTTATTGAAGCCGGTGATGATTCTAAGGAGTGCATTCTTGACCGAAGGTATGCAAGAGGAATATTAGGCCAAGAATATCCTTATGATTGTGATGGAACGGGATATAATCCGACAAAAAAGCTTGCCGATATGTACCTAGATACCGCCGGAGTGCCAATCACAAGTACTGGTACGATGTTCCAAGGCTATGCAACGATGACCTCTGAATATAAATTCCGGGACCCTCGCATGACGATGACCATGATCATCCCGGGAAAAGAAACGGTACGCGTGTTCCACCCTGTTATAGCGGTGCCAAATTATCCGGACAATCCCCAAAGAAATCCAAGCACGGGATATATCTTATATAAATATATGTCGGAAGATCCTGTTGCCAATAATTCTGGAGAAAATGGTGATGCCAGTTTGTTCGATTTTGACCGGCACCTGATCCGTTATGCTGAGGTTTTACTGATCTATGCGGAAGCGACATTTGAATCCACTGGACAGCTAAGCGATGGCGACTTAAATATCTCAATCAATGTCATCCGTGACCGAGTGGGGATGCCCCATTTGACTAATGCCTTCCTCACCTTGCATAATATGGACATGCGTACAGAAATTCGACGTGAGAGGACAGTGGAACTGGCATTGGAAGGCTTTCGGTATGATGATATCCGTCGCTGGAAAACCGCAGAAATTGAAATGCCCGAGAACGTAGAAGGAATAAAAATTAAAGGGTCGACTTGGCAAACCTATCCATTATATAGCTCGGCCATTTATCAGGCAAAAGCAGATGCTAACGGGTTTATGATTTCAGAATCAGGAAGAACTTTCGACCCGGCTAAAAATTATCTACAACCGCTTCCCACCCAGGAAATCAATTTGTACCAGTCAGCCGGTCATACGCTTCAACAGAATCCCGGATGGTAACTTTAATTTAAAATAGAGGCAGCAAAATGCTGCTTCTATTATTATTGTATTAGTCTACATACATTTAAGAAAATACTTATTTAATTAATAACGAGACAAGTAACTACAAACGAAAAATGAAATTCAGATTAATACTTCAACTAGCAGGCCTGTTACTCATTGCATTTGTCAAGGCACAAGCGCAGCAAGATAAACAAAACAGCGCACTGACACTTATGGGGAATCGCTTCCTAACCTTCAACACGGTCATCAGGGTGAATCAGATTGAAGTTTCGAGAAGCCGTAATGTAGGGTTCGATGAACGGGCACTGCATACGCCGGCAAAGGTTATTGCATTCAGACAAGCAGTAGCAGAAGGGTTTCCGGGTGGAAAAATGACATGGGCGTTTAGTTGGCTGGCGCTACAAGATACCAGTGCTAATTATAAGGAAATAAGGAAGCTCGTAGTCGGCTATCATTACAGGTATGGCGATGATATCACGTTTATACCCGGTGCTTATTTTGCCAATGCATATAATACAACCGCGCAGGTAAATAAAGACCTTCATGACGCATTAAAAATAATCAGCAATATGGTAGGTGGCGGATATCGGCCGTCGAGTATTGTGGCAGGATTCTTATCGGCAAAAAATCAAGAATACCTGGCGGAAAAAGAGGGAATACATGTATGCCAAGGAAACATTTGGAGCCAGTTCAGCATTGATAACCAGGACGGCGATGGATCCGTATCTTATCCATATTATACTTCTAAAGAACATTTCTGCAAACCGGCACAAAATAAAAGTGATTTTATCGATTGCGTGAATCTTGATGGCTGGACCGTGGATTTCCTCGCAGCGAGAAGAAAGGGCTTTGAGGACGGATTCAATAGCCGAATGGGTGTAGGCCCCTTAGAAACACTTCGCAGCTATGGAAACGAGACGGGACTAAAAGAAATGATGCATACCACTGCCATTCACTTTGATAAAGGCTACCAGCTTAACGGTTTCGCATGGGTAACTAATTGTTGGGAACTTTCCCTTCCTGTTGACGTATCTTCATTGAAAAATTGGTTAACCGCTATCAGGAAACGCTGGCCCGGTACCCAACTTATCACCCAGGGCGAATTTGGCTTGCTTTGGCGAGCGCATTATAAGAGCAACAGTTTCAATTACCGTTTTGTAGAACGTGGATCCGGCATTGGCGGCTCTGATGCGGATAAGGAGATAAGTTGGTTTATGAATAAAGACTTCCGCCTGGCATTACTCAAAGACTTGAAACAGGATACTCCTGAAAAAGTAATCGATTTTACTAGATATGACATTCACACACATGAGCCAGCAGAAATGACGCGCAAATGGAGCTTGTTAGGGGAGATAAATCAAAAGCAAACACGCCCACAGGATAAACCAGTTCCGATTGATTCACTTTCAGAAGAAGATCGCGCGTTAATATCCCGTCATTACAGCTATCTGATTAAAAAATAAGAAACAAAAATCGATTATAACATCGCGGCAGCTTTAGTATTGCCCGAAAATCTATGGTAATAGAAAATGAGATGATTAAAAGGGCTACAAATAAGGCAATAGTTATAAAGGGGAAGACTACTGATTCCCAAGGTATGGCCTTACCGGGAGTAACGGTCAAGGTTAAAGGTTCGCAAGTTTCTGCAGCTACGGATAATAATGGATATTTTAAAATAAATGTCCCCAACGGCCAGAGTGTGCTGGTATTTAGCTTTATTGGTTTTCAAACAAGAGAAGTAGCCATTAATAATCATACTGCAATTTCTGTTCAATTAAAAGAAGGAAACAATGCGTTAAATGAAGTAGTGGTGGTTAGTTACGGTACCCAAAGCCGTACAGATGTTACGGGATATATTGCCCACTTAAATGTCACCAAAGTGAAAGATATGCCGGTAGGCCAGCTTGCAAAGCAGTTACAAGGCAAGTTTGAAAACAACCGGATATCCTCTACCTATGATTATTATAACAAGATCATTGGTCAGCAAGTCGGCCTTCAGATATACAAAGCCAGGTTGCTGCTATCAAACGCTTGCAGCGATAACAATTCCGACAAAATAATTACATGTAATAACTGATAACATGACTTCGAGAAGGAAATTCATCAGGCAATCATTCATTTCAGGTGTACTATTATACCAGGGGCGCGGCCTCTTATATGCGGCAGCTAATACCAGGTTTGTTTTTTCATCTAAGTTTATCAAACTGGAACTTGATCCGGCTTATCCTAAATTAGTTGATTTTGATGTTGATAGCTTAGGCAACTCTCAGTTTAATGTAAATCCAGTACTTCAATCTGCAGTAACCGCTGTCCCTGGTATCTATTCAGGCAAAATAAACGGCGATACAATTTCATATTATATGAAAGGCTATGAAAGAAAACCTGTATGGAAGATAAAAGCAGAAGAGAAAAAAATAATCATTTATACAAAATTTGTTGATGGCTCGCCAGAGAAAGAGCCTTTTGTAATTTCAATAGCGCAGCAAATTAATCATAGTACAGCCTTAGGCCTGCTAACACCAGAAAACAAGCTTAAATTTCCATGTATACTGCATTTGCCGGGCCGGGGTACATTCAGGATCCATTGCAGTGATCCGGAAGTAGCGTTATCTTATGATGCCTATCGGTTTCAGGCAAAGGGAGATAAAGGGGAACCTTTTATTAAGGTTGAATTCAAAGCTGCTGATAACAAAAACAGATATATTACCTATACTCTTGAAGCGGTGAGTATTTATCCTGATCTTAGATACATAAAAGATGATAGCAGGTTTGACGGTATACGACGTAATTTTATTAATATTTTTCAATTAAACCCAAGGGTTAAGGTACTGGCTAATAACAGTGCGAGCGACCCCTGTACGTTTACGCTGTTTTTATATGCAGAAATGGCCCGCCGTACGCCAAAATTAACGGACGATCTTTCTTCAATGGATATACTTAGGTCGTCATTGGATGTTTATCTGGGCGGGTTTAAGGGCTATGGCCAGGTTGGTTATTACTATAACAATAATTATGGATGGCCCAGCATATATGATTCCAGTGACAGCGCACCGTCTTTGATCATATCCGCTTGTTATTATATATTGGATACTAAAGATACAGCCTGGGCACGTAATAATTATAAGGGAATTAAGGACTGGGCAATCAAAATGATTCAAACCGACACTAATCAGGATGGGATCATTGAATATGGCCACTCCGGAAATTCCGGCAGCTGGAATAAGAAGCCCTTTCAAAGGCCTTCAAATTGGTGGGATGCTATAGGCTTTGGTCATGATGACGCTTACTCAAATGCGCTTGCTTACAGGGCGGTAAAATTATTAGCCGAGGTTGCTTTAACAATTGGTGAGGTAACCGATAGTAATTATTTCTTATCATTTGCCGCTAAGCTTAAAAGCAACTACTTCACCCACTTCTATAACCCAGATACAGGAGTATTGGCCGGTTGGCGGAGTGAAGATGGAAAGCTGCATGATTACTATTTCACTTTTGTTAGCGGGGTGGCTGTATGTTACGGCTTATTAACTGCTGAGGAGGGTAAGCAGATAATGCAAACATTATTAAGAAAAATGAAAGAGGTAGGATATACTAATTTTAAGTTAGGATTGCCGGGGAATTTGGTACCCGTGCCGCCTGAGGATTATGTAGCCCATGAAAAACGCTGGGGATATGGTGCAAAACTCGATGGATCGGACGGTTTTCAAATATATGAAAATGGCGGAGCAACGGGCTGTTACGCATATTTTACAATAAAAGCCCTTTATGAACTAAACATGCGTAAGGAAGCGGATGAAATTTATATGCCAATGCTTGAAGGCTTCAAAGAAGGCGGGTTTGAAGGGCATTGTGAAGGCAGCACGTATACTAAAGATTGGAAAACCTGGGACGGCCAATGCTGGGGTTATGAAGGATTTCTGGTTGATAATTATCTGCCTTTATTGGCTGTATATGAAATGAAGGGATAATTTAAATAAATGGAACTACGATGAATTAATTATTCTCATATATTAAATCATAAATTTTTTATAATGCAGTATTTTATTAAAAGAATTACTTATCTGCTGGTTTATTTTAATATCATTATTGTTTGTTTAATGCAGATTTTAAAGCAAATCCATAAACAAACAGGATATGATTTTATATATAATCATGAAGTATTAAAGAACGTTCAGGATATTCCCTGCATGTAAAGAATGCTACTATTGAAGATGTATTGAATATTTACTTAAAAAACCAGCCCTTTAGGTTGATGTACTAATGTTGAAAAATAACTCATCCATAAGAATTACACTTTCTTTTATAATATTGTGTTTGCCTGTTGTTCTTAAAGCGCAGAGTAGTATTTATGCAAGTAATCTACGCTGCGAGTATTTGCTCAACCCTAGGGGAATAGACGAACCATTGCCACGACTAAGTTGGACATTAACCGCCGTCCATCCCGATAGGTTCGGGCAACGCCAAACTGCCTACCATATCATTGTTACCAAATTTGGAATTGGATTGGCTGGGGGAACAATTAAAGTTTGGGATTCTGGTTGGGTTAAATCTGACGTTATGCAACAGATACCCTATAAAGGCGTCTCTTTAGAATCGGATCAATTGTATGAATGGAAAGTATGTGCCAAGGATGAAGCAGGAAAGCAATCGCATTGGAGTGAAACGGCGTATTGGACTACCGGTTTGTTTAAGCCGGCAGACTGGACTGCGAAATGGATAGGCACTGGAGATACGCAGGATCCTAATACAGCTGAATGCACCATTGCTGATCCATGGTTCCGCAAAACCTTCTTCCTGGATAAGCGTCCATCAAAGGCAGTTATATTTATTGCATCTATTGGATATCATGAGGTTTATGTTAATGGGAAGAAAATTGGAAATGATGTGCTTTCTCCTTGTGTAACCGATCATTTAAAGCGCGCTAGGTACGTTGCATATGATATAGCCCGCGAACTTAAACCTGGTAAAAATGTAATTGCTCTTTGGCTGGGAACATCATGGTCTATATTTTCATCTTATGCCACTGATGATAAGCCGCGTGCACCCATTGTGATTGCCCAGGCTGATATTTATGGGGCTCAGCAAACAGGAAAAAACGGACCTTTACGTATTAAGACTGATGGTAGCTGGAAAACCCATCCGAGTCCAAATCAGTTACTAGGCAAATGGCAGACGGGTCACATGGGGGGCGAGTTATGGGATGCAACTAAAGAGCAATCCGACTGGAATTCATTGGTGTGTGATGAAACTGATTGGAAGCAGGCAGTGGTATACAAACCTCGTCTTATGTTAACGGCTCAGATGGTAGAACCTAACCGGTTATTCCGGGAAATTAAGCCCATCGCTGTTGAAGATCAGCTTGATGGCTCATATCGGATAGACATGGGTGTTAATTTTGCCGGGTGGACAGAAATTAAATTAAAAGCACTCCCCGGGCAACGCGTTGATATGAACTTCTCTGAACGAGAGAACGAGGAAATGACCTTTGGAATACACAATTCATTTATTATGGGTAAATCAGGTGAGGGAACCTTCAGAAATCGTTTTAACTATAGTTCAGGGCGGTGGATCACGATTCGTGGTCTTAAGCAAAAGCCAAAGCTTCAGGACATTCATGGATGGCTTGTGCATACTAATTATTCGTCAGCAACCACCTTTATCTGTTCCGATCCACTACAAAACTGGGTTTATAATACCGTACGCTGGAATTTTGAGAATCTTTCAATCGGCGGCTATGTGGTCGATTGCCCCCAGCGGGAACGGCTTGGATATGGTGGTGATGCGCATGCTACATCCGAAACAGGCTTATTCAATTATCAGCTTGGCGCTTTTTATACTAAATGGATGCAAGACTGGCGCGATGTACAGGGTGCCCGGGACATGGATCCGTCAAACTATGGTGGAAATGCTGATTATGGCATTCTTCCTTATTCAGCTCCCACTTACCAAGGAGGTGGAGGGCCTGCGTGGGGTGGAATTACTGTTGTGCTGCCATGGTCGGTTTATCAGCAGGAAGGGGATACACGTATATTGGAAAATAATTTTGATCTCATCAAAAATTGGCTTGCCTTTCTGGACACTCATACACAAAATAATTTGCTTGTACATTTTGGGGGGACATGGGATTTTCTTGGTGACTGGCTATGGCCCAAAGCAGGTGCAGAAGGAATGAATAATGACAAGCCTGAAAATATATGTTTTAATAATTGTTATCGTGTTTATAACCTTCGCATAGCAGCAAAAATTGCCCGCACAATAAGGAAAAAGGAATATGCGTTAAAATGGGAACAAGAGGCATCGAGATCAAGTCTTGCTATACAAGCCAAATATTATAATCAGTCTGATTATAGTTATGCAGACGGTTCGATGGGCAATCTCGCTGTAGCCCTTTTAGCAGATGTGCCGCCGCATGAACTGCGCGATACGATAATGAGTCGTCTTGAAAAAGAAATACTCGTTATAAGAAAAGGGCATATACATGCAGGTATTACAGGAGGTGCCATGCTTTTTAACTTATTAAGAAGTGAAGGTCGTAATGATCTTATTTATGCAATGACTTCTCAAACCGATTACCCCGGTTGGGGATACATGAAGGCTAACGGTGCTACCAGCCTTTGGGAAATGTGGGAAAAAGATTTACCCGGACATTCCTTTCTACATAGTTCATTCTTGTACCCTGGAGCTTGGTACATCGACGGCGTTGGAGGCATTCTGCGGGATACTAACGCACCTGGTTTCCAAAAGTTCATTATCAAACCACCGAATTTAAAAGAGAACCAGATATCCTGGGCCAAAACTACATACGAGTCGCCTGCGGGTATGATTAAAACAGCGTGGCAGCGAAAAAAGGGAATTCTTACTCTTAAAGTTACGGTCCCCCCAGGATGCCGCGCAACTGTTTATTTTCCATCAGACAGTATCAGTCAAATTAAAGTGATTCCCGCATGGGCCAAAAAGGTGAGTGAAGAAAAAAAATGTGCGGTTTTTAGAGTCTCTGCGGGGACATATACCTTAATCGGAAAAGACTATAAATGATCATACTACGAAATATATAATGGTCTTATTAAAATCAACTATATAATATGAAAAATCCTTTCCTTTCATTAACCGCCAAACTGACTTGTCTATTATTGATCTTAAGTCTTGGCGTTCGATCCCAGAGTTTAACTCGGAATAATATTATTCCTTATCCTGCAGCCCTTGAATCTGCCAGCGGTTCTTTTAATATTATAAGCCAAACTGCGCTTATAATTAAACCCGGAGGGTTTGTTTTTTCAAATGAAGAATATTTTCTAAAACGAATGATCAGGAGCTATCTCGGTGACAAGAGCCTAGTATTAAAAATAGTTATTAAAAAAAATGCGATCATCTTAAAGTATGATCATTCCCTAACGCTCGAGGCTTATACACTTGCCGCCAATCCCAGATATATAATCATCTCTGCAAAGGATCCGGCAGGAATGTTTTTCGCGATTGAAACATATTGTCAGCTGTTACCGGCCGCTATAGAATCCGGCAAAGGCAGCGATTTTTTTATAAGCTGCCCTTCGGTAAATATGAAGTTTCGGGCATAGAAAAGGCGCAATAATGGACAAAACCAAAGTGATCATCTACTAATAGGGGATTTCTTGGCGAACAATTGGATTATATGCGACGATATACAGATATATAGAGTTTACAATAGTGTCTGTAAACCTGTTTATTAACTAACGCTTTTAATAAATGAGAAAATTTTTACTGGCTTTTTGCATTATTGTAGGTATAGGCATTGTGCCTTGTCATAGCCAAAATACGAGTTCGATGGAACTAATTTCCTCCATTCAGGAGAATTCCGATTTAGATACCGTTCAAAGTAAGGCGCTGGCATTGCTGAAAGGCTTTTCTGCCGGCACATCTTATAGTGAGGTTTGGATTCGTGATTTTAACACTTTTATAGCCGGCTCCTTAAAAGTGCATAATAAAGATCAAGTTGCCGACATGCTACTAATGTTTTTTAAAAGCCAGGGTGCTGACGGTGATATTATTGATGGCTTGGTAGACAGCGCTAAGGCAAACGGTGGCTATAACTATCGATACAGTAAATTATTGCCCGGCTGGGCTGGCCATAAGAATACTGTCGAAACCGATCAGGAATCGTCGCTTGTTCAGGCTGTAACAAAGTATGTTGAATTAACCGGCGACACATCATTTCTTTCTAAACGTGTAGCCGAGAGTTCGGTGTACAGTCGTATGGAAGCGTCATTAAATTACATACTTGCGGAAAGGTGGTCCTCAAAATACGGGATGGTTATAGGAGCGACGACGATAGACTGGGGCGACGTGCAGCCCGAGACAGGTTGGGGTGTGAATATTAACGAACATACGAAATGGTCGATTGATATTTATGACAACGCCATGTTTGCTATAGCCATACAGGATTTTTTGAGAATTAAGCCTACAGGTTATCAGCTAAGCCGGGACTGGAGCCAGGTGGCCCTGAACTTACGAAGCAATGTGAGACAGTATCTTTGGAATTCTGCCGAAAAAAAATACAGACCACATATTTACCTCGATGGAAGTCCTTTTTCAGCTTCTTTTAATGAGTCGGCGATATTATATTTCGGCGGTTCGATCTGTGCCATCCTCGCAGGTTTTAATACCCGTGCAGAAGTGTGTGAGATTAACCGGCAGCTTGTAGCAGCTTCAAAGAAAGAAAAATTTGCAACAATAGGCATGACAGTCTACCCTCCTTATCCTTCTGATGCTTATCCTAACATGCATCCATTTACCTATCAAAATGGTGGCGACTGGACCTGGTTTGGTGGGAGAATTATAAGTGCACTATTATCATACGGTTGTCCGGTGGATGCTTATAAAGAACTTGAACCAATGATCCAACGGGTAATAAACCATCATGGTTTTTATGAATGGTATGATGTACAAACGGGTGAACCTAAGGGTTCAGGTAATTTTAGAGGAGAGGCGGGTGTCTTATATGAGGCTGTTCAATCCATGAAAGAATGGGCGGCTAAGCAAAATAAGAAAAGCGGCCGGCGTAAAAACAGCAAGTTTAACAAGTTATTATAAAACGTATCAGCCTGGTATTTTTTAAATACTTTATATACTGTTAGTGGCAGTTCAGTACGGTAGATCGGTATCTGAAATTTATTATTGTCTTTTAGCAATGCAAACCCCGGTCATTTTTAGGGCCGTTAAAATAAACAAATGAAAATAAAATTAATTTCCGCGTTATTACTGGCGATTTTTCTGCTGGATATCCAAATTGTCCAGGCGCAAAGTTTACCATCGGTACAATATAATATTATTCCCTATCCCTCTATCGTGAAAGCTGCCGCCGGCACTTTTATCATTAATAACCAAACTGTTCTGGTGATAACGCCAGGCGCAGGCATTTTTAATAATGAGCAAACATTCTTAAAAAAATTAGTAGGCGGTTACTTAGGTGTGACTTCCTTAAAATTAAAAAGGAATGCGCAAAGCAATGCAATTATATTAAAGTATGATGCGCAAATAAAAGGGTCTGAAGATTATAAGCTAGTGGTCAATTCTAAGTACATCATGTTGTCTGCAAAGAATCAGGCAGGAATGTTTTATGCAATTCAAACCCTGCGCCAGCTCATGCCTGCTGATGTAGAAGTAGCTAATGGCAAATCCTTGTCGGTACCCGCTGTTGCAATTTTGGATAAGCCAGCCTTTGCATGGAGAGGCTTAATGTTAGATGTATCAAGGCATTTTTTTTCTATCGAATATTTGGAAAAGTACGTAGATATGATGGCACTATATAAGTTAAACAAATTGCATCTTCATTTAACGGACGACCAGGGATGGCGTATAGAAATAAAAAGGTACCCGAGATTAGCTGAGGAAAGCGGGTGGAGAACATTCAATGTTAATGATACTGCCTGTATGAAAATTGTACGTGAAACAGGAAATACAGATTTTGAAATTGATAAAAGTCACATTATTCAAAAGGATGGTAAATCCCTGTACGGCGGTTATTATACGCAGGCGCAGATGCGCTTCTTTATACAATATGCTGCAAAACGACATGTCGAAATTATCCCGGAGATAGATATGCCTGGCCACATGATGGCGGCCATTAAAGTATATCCTTATTTAACTTGCGACAGTACCGTGGGCGATGGGCACGGATTCTCTAATCCGATATGCCCCTGCAAAGAGAGTGTGCTTGATTTTGCCGATAATATTTTTTCGGAGATTGCCGACCTGTTTCCTTCAAAATATATTCACATAGGCGGAGATGAAGTAAATAAAAGTAATTGGGAAAAATCACCGCTTTGTCAGGTGTTTATGAAGAGTAAAGGTTTTACAAACTACGATCAGGTGCAGAGTTACTTTAACGACCATATGATGAATTTTTTCAAATCAAAAGGAAAAACATTGATTGGATGGGATGAAATTGTGCAGGGCGGGATAGATTCATCGGCAACGATGATGTTTTGGAGGCCATGGGCGCCGGAAATGCCTGCGAAAGCCACAAAAAATCATAATCTAGTAATCATGTGCCCTGACGGGCCGCTATATTTCGATGCCTTTCCGGATGAACGCACACTGTCTTCGGTATATAATTATAACCCTTTGGATACGGCGTATCATTTAAATGCAGCGCAGCAAACCAGGATAATTGGAGTTCAGGGCAATTTATGGACAGAGATGGTGCCATCTGAAAAAAGGGCAGATTATATGAGTATGCCAAGGATGACCGCTCTTGCCGAATTGGGTTGGACACATCAGCCATTATATACCTCTTACCTAAGGCGCCTGAGCGGACAGTATGAACGTTTGGATAACTTAAACGTGAATTATCAATTACCAATATTGGATAGTTTGATTGAAAACCAGGTATTTGTAGGAAAGACTTCCTATTTCACCGCGTCGCCTTCGCCGCTGTTTACAATTCGTTACACAGTGGATGGAAGCTTGCCTGTGAAGACTTCCTTAGTTATGGATAAACCAATAAATATTAACCATAATCTTTCGATTACAATGGCCTTGTTTAACCGTAACGGACGCCGTGGTGATTTATATACCATAAACTTCGCTTCAAAGAGATACTTAAAGGCGGACGAAGCCGGGCGTAATTTAGAAGCAGGGCTAAGATGTGAGTTTTATAAAGGATTCTTTAATTTAACTACAAAAATTCAAGGCATCCCCGACAGTGTTTTAAAAATGAAAAATGTTACTGTACCTAAATATATTACAGCCCCTCAATTTGGCCTTAAGTATAAAGGATATATTGAAGTACCGCAAACAGGTGTATATACCTTTTACCTGAACTGTAATGACGGAGGTGTTTTACATATAGGCGGACAAACCGTAGTAGATAATGACGGATTGCACGGCGATAAAGAAAAAGGCGGCCAAGTTGCATTACAAAAGGGGGTTCATACGTTCGCACTTGAGTTTATGGAAGGCGGTAACGGATATAACCTTGATCTCAAATACAGCATCAACAATCAGCAACCACTAAATATCCCGGATTCTGAGCTTAAGTTTAATCCATAATTCGATAACGCATGTTGTTGGTCTATTAGTTGCAGTATGGTTGATAACAAAAGCAGACCGATAGCAGCGTACGTTCTTAAGATTTTTCATGTTAAACGAATACCTTTTAGAAAATAGCCTTTATAGAAGGCGAATTAGTTGTATAATGATAGTTCAGGACAGCGGACCTGTAAACTGGTGAGTTCAGTACAACTAAGAATAGATTAATTACCGATGAAAAAGGGAGATGTTTTCAATTATGCTAAGTGAATAACCTATGAAGATTGGTTTGATAAAACAGTCCTTTAGAGGGATGACATTCCGAATACCAGCACCTCGTTGACAATATAACGACGGTAATTATTGAACATCATTAAGATATAAATGAGGAATACTTGAGTTAATTAACAGATTTTATTATTTTATATTTGCATAAACAGACTTATACGACACAGAAAGACATTATTAAAAATACAGAACAATATACGTTCACTTCGCTCTAACCGATACCAATCTCGCGAAAATTAGTAATACCATAGAGAACAAGTGCAACGCCTGCTTTAACGCGGGCTTGCATATCTATGGTTAGGGTCGCGAGCCCGGTATCGTTGTATGTTTGTCCCGCGTTATTAATTAAATAATGTCGTCCGGTCATCCAACACTCCAATAATTTTCTTGTTTCCATTTTTCCTTGCAGCAACAAGGTTGTGTTGTTTTTCTGCACGATTTACTAAATCTAATAGCGATCTTATGTACACGGACACCGATTACCTCAAATCAATTGCGGAAGAAATTGCTGCAGATAAAAATATTGATACCAGAAACAACATAAAACCGGATCATCATTTAGTCACCGAAACCAGGCGACTGGAAAAAGCAATCATCCAAAACCTGACCACTATTGAAAATTTTACACAACGAGATACGTTTCATTTTAACACACTTGGCAAACTTGTCAATATTTGTGATTTGCTATACAACATTACAACCTCGGCTAATCCAAATGTAATGGTGTTAATTAATCTTTTGAACACAATTAAAGAAGTCTTGCCTAACGAGATTAGACCGAATCTTAGGTTGCCGAAAGCATTTATCGAAATGCAAAAAGAACGACTTGTAAAGATTTGGACATCTCAGCAAGCTAATCTAAGGCTAAAATCAAAAATTACTGTCGATTATAGCTTAAACACCTTTTCCAAAATATCATCTGCGCCGAGGCGGATAGCGTTGGCTGATATAGGATTGTGATCATTCAGTAATTTATCAATCCCGTAATGAATAAGATTTATGTTGAGATTTTTTAGTTCCCAGAATAACTGCAAAATCATTTTTCCATCCGCATTTGCGTTGCCCTTATCATGCAACCGGTAATACCTTCCGCCATGAACTACTTCGTTTCGTATCCGAAAGCAATCCAAGAGCAGCTTGTCAATTTTTTTTGCCTCAACTTTGCTAATCCCTACAATTGTACCGCTGATCAGCCGCATCATCGGTTGCGGGGTATTATCTGGGAAAAAGCTTTCTAAAGTAACCACCAAATCGACAAAATGATCGATAGTATTGTGATCTGAACGGACGGCCTTAATGAATCGATGCAGAGACCATAAGTCCTTATGCCAAACTTTTGCTATCCGTTCCCATATAAGATTCAAAGTTCCAAAACGGTCAGCTTCAAAAAGCAGTGGATAAGCAAGCATATCTGAATGCTCATCTACTAAATAACAACCTGATCCATTGATTGCCGCCAGACCACTTGATTGCGGCGGATGAGATTCATGCCAAGTGCTATGTGTCGGATAGGTCAGGTGCAGACCGAGCATGAAAAATGCGCCGATGTCACTAGCGATGGAAATCAATTGCAATTTCCAAATCTCAAAATCCATATCCCAATTCAGTCTTTTTTCAATATCGTATTCTTCTTCGGATTGGAGATTAGGGGGAGAATCGAATCCTTCGCTAAGTGTTATTTCTAAAATCGCCAAGCCATGCGCATGCCGAAGGTTCCCCCGGTTGATAATGTGAACCAGTTCGGGAGTTGGTCCGATTTCATTTTCAATAATATTTAATGCTTCACGAGTATTGCTCATAGGCGCAACATTAAAGGGATAAAGCTTTACTTTGACAGTTCTTATAGCCGAGGTTACGGTTTGATCATAATCCGCTTTATGGTCAAAAGTCGTACGGCGAGCGTAATAATGGCTATTTGAAAAAAAGATTTGGCAAACGTTGGTCAAATCAAATTCAAAGTATTTCTCCTTGCTTCTGATGGATGTTGGTAAAAACCATCTGAAAGTGTGCAAATCAGGAATGTTTTCGGAAGTCATAATGGGCTTAAATGCTTAAATTTATAATTTTTAGATAAATAAACGATATGCTATGAGTAATCATTCATTGATCCGAAATGCCATCGCAACCATGGAGCAAGGTCGATTCCAGTCGCTCTGCGCGCATTATCTGGCGCGTACAACCCATGGCGATCTGCAAACGCCGGGTTCAGTGGACCAAAATGATAAAACACGTAAGGGACGCCCGGATATTTTCATGCTTTTGCCGGAAGGTAGCTATTTATTAGCAGAATGTACAACAAAGGATGATCGCGATAAACGGCAATTACTGGAAAAATTAAAGATAGATCTTGAAGGGTGCCTTAACCTAAATAATTTAAATTTATCAGCGGAACAGATCAAACAGATCGTACTCTGCTTTAACGGAACAATAGACCCGTCCATGGCAGAGGAACTAAAGGCATGTGCCAACGTTTCTGGCATTCCCCTTCGATTACTGGGACTGGCAACACTGGCGGAATATTTCTATTCAGTTGACCGTGTATATGCGCGTGATGAGCTCGGTGTTCCTTTTGACACTGGGCAAGTACTGGATAAAGAAGGCTTTTTGAAACAATACCGGAAGCGCGATCTGGCTACTCCTTTAGATAATCCACTCATTGGACGCGAAAGCCAGGTTAAGCAATTGACTCAATTACTTGAAAAGAGAGAAATTGTAATTATGACCGGGCCAGCTGGCGTCGGTAAGTCACGGCTTGCGTTACAGGCAGTCGATTCTTATTTGCAACAACACTCGGATGCTGAAGCGTATTATATTTTTAATAAATCAGGTGGTATTACCGATGATCTTGTGACTTATATGCACGCTGGAGGTCATTATGTTTTATTGCTTGACGATGCCAATCGGAAACCGGATAACCTAATCGCAGCACTTGAAAGTTTCCTGCATGACAGCACTAAAGTTAAAATTGTCATTACGGTGCGAGATTATGCCCTGCGAGCCATAGTAGAATGTTGTAGGGCTAGAGATATCGAAAGATTCCATGTCAGTTCCTTGGACCGGGAAGGTATAAATAAATTATTGACAGAGCCCCCGTTTCAGGTTAATAACGGCTCAGCCATTGATCGCATATTGTCTATAGCACAAGGCAATGCCCGGTTGGCGATCATGGCCGCCAACGTGTATTTAAAGGCCGGGACCCTCGATGCAATTAAGGATGTGAGTCAAATTTACGACCAGTACTTTGCTCCTGTGATCAACGATCTCGCCGTTTTGAATGATAATCTCCATCTGCGTGTACTTGGGCTTATCGCTTTTTTCAATACAATTGATTTGGAGATGGAGTTTGATCAGGGCATACTACAGCTTTTTGGTATTCAGACCGAAGAATTTTTAGAAGCTGCAAGTCATCTTGAATCCCAGGAAATCGTTGAAATTTATCAGCATACAACCGTGAAAATCACTGAGCAGGTATTGGCAAGTTATCTTTTTAATGAAGTTTTCTTTCGCAAACGGTTGCTAAGTTTTGAGCTATTGTTGACCAATTATTTTGCTCGTAACCATGCACGGTTCACCGATTCCATTAACCCGGCGATTCTGGCATTCGGTAGAAGTATCATTGATGATAACCTACAAACTATACTGTCCTACTGGGATAGTGTGCGCGAAAATCAAAGTGAAGCTTACCAATTCCTATTTCTTTTCGGCCCTTATCTACCCGAACAGACCCTCGCGTTTGCAGCGGCCGTAATACGTGTTACACCAGAAAGCAATGAAGATATTATACTACCAAAACATTACCACAATTCTGGAGGCTACCATCATGATCCTGTGCTTTCTTTACTGGCGCAATTCTATGAAAGAACAGATGATAGGCTAATTTCAAGCCTGGCTCTGGCCTGCCGCTATATTCAAAAACAAAAGGGGGCAATCGCCAAAGTAATTGATCAATTAAAAACCCATATTTCTCCTACTGACCAGGACGTAGCAACCGACTTTATAAGGCAGCAATCCGTCATGAATTGGTTGAAAGACCAATTTGAGACTAGCCTGGAAGCAAGGCTGGTATATTACCACGTTTTCTATCATATAGCAATTAACCGCTTCTACGGACAAGAATACTATTGTCAAACGGAAAACGGATATTCTTTTGTTGAATCGTTTCTCCAACTGCGGTTGACATTTCTAAAGACAATATGTGCATTTCCTGAAATGGATAGGCCTTATATTATTCAATTGCTATTGGATTACATTGACCAAGACCCCCACTTGTATCCTTTCATGGTAAATACGGATTTGGGGCAATTTGAAGAACTGATCATAAAACGGCTTAATCCCGAATCTTTTACTGAATGCTATTTTGTAAACACTTATAAGGAATTACTTTCCTCCAAAGGGATCGTGCCTTCACTATCGCTGGTAAAACGCTTAAAGGAATTTCGAACACCGGTCTACAGATTATTTGAAAAATTGACCTTCCGTTCGCCCAAATATCACCCCCGTTTTACCACTTCAGAAGCTTTTCAGCGCTTGGAAGAACGAAAGAGCAAAGACCTCAACAAGATATTACATTTACCCGATTTACAGTCCTTTGAGCAGCTTTACAAGCTTATAGACGAAATATATGTCTTTCCTGACCATTCAAAAACCGATGTTAGCTCAGCCATCGGAATGCTCCTAAACCATGCATTTGAAAATAACCAAGACTTAGGATTTGAATTACTTGAATATTATCTTACCGGAGAGCAACATTTCCTTTTTAATCCATTACAAATTTATAAACGGATATTCGAGAATGGAAAAGAAGATACTGAGAGATTGTATTCCTTAATTCAAAAGGTCAATTTTAGGTATCGTCAAAATTGGCTGGAACGGTTTTTTGACTGGCTTCCTGTTGATCAAATAACGGAAATTAACGTAGAGCGGCTTTTAACCTGTTACAGTAACGCGAGCAGCGGTATCAGAATTTACCCGCAGTATTTTACAAACTACGAAAACAAACGGCAAGGTATTATGGCTAAAGTGCTGGATATATTGTCGGAAATACGAGAAAAGAATGCGGAATTTCGGTATGAATTATCGCATGATTTCTTCAGAACTTTTGGTTATATTGTAAGAGAACACAAAGATTTAACTATAAAAGTTTATTTACAGCAGGAAGATATTGATATTCACTATGATTTATATGCGGATGAATTCTTCTCTATTTTTGAAATAAATCCGGACTTTTTCACGACATTCTTTGATCACGTAATTGATAAACTAAAGCATTCCCAACGGGATATCGGGAAATATTTATCGAAGATTTGGAATTATGAGCAAGCAGGGGAACTTGTGTTTGCTGTTTTGATACGGCTAAAAGATTTGGACTATTATAGCTACGTTAGTCACCCAGGCTCGATCTTCTTCAGTCAATTGAATGAAATTCAACAACAGCAAGCAATAATAATCATTAAAAGACTAATTAGCACTTTTCCGAATGACCGGCAGAATACCAATATCGCGTTGGACATAGTAAGGCATACGTTACCCGCTCTTTTCGATGAGTTATTACGTCACATAGTCTTAACTAATCCTGACCCAGAATTTTTTGGAAAACTTGACTTTTATCCAAATCATTTTAGTTCCAATGGTAAATGGCAAATATGGGCAGATTTTAAGGCTCAGGTGCTTCGTGAAGTTTCCGAGGCCATCCGCGAATTACCCAACTCAGTCGATTACTTGGAACATCAGGAAGTGTTGAGCAGGAAAATTTATATCCAAAAAGAAAATGCCGATTTGGAACGCAAATTGATTTTCAGGGGTTTTCGATAACGCCAATTAGCGCACCTTTTGGGTGGACTTTTATTTCAGTTAACCTTTGTGTTTTAAAAATTTCAGGCCGATTAATTCGGCTGTTTTTCTTTGAAAGTATTTTGATTTTATTTTTTAGTAGCAGTTTTATAACCGCTTCCTGTACTTCATCAATTATTGCCCAATTCTTTGATAAATAAATATCGGTGACCGCCTTTGATTGATCCTTATGGTTCAGCGCCAGCGCCACATCGTCCTTACTGAAGCGGCAAATATTCCTTGCCCAATCGCCGAAAGCATA
>Ga0302315_10002072_pt1 | contig 19376 bp, 13 predicted proteins | sample III_Palsa_N3_1_FD_200532 | JGI IMG/M metagenome (GOLD analysis project Ga0302315, IMG submission 200532) | Peat permafrost microbial communities from Stordalen Mire near Abisko, Sweden - III_Palsa_N3_1 | ecosystem: Environmental > Terrestrial > Soil > Palsa > Peat permafrost | place: Sweden...
GAAGGGCATCAGCATGAAGCCGCCCACGCTGAGCAGGCCGGTGGTGGCGAAGCCCAGCAGGTAGGAGCGGGTGGATACGGTATGTACCAGGTGCTGAAATGGATTGCGCTCGGAATGGAGCTGCAGATGCCCGTCGACCGGACGCAGGTAAATCCGGATCACCACGCCGATTACGGCGCACACGCCGACGATCATGAAGAAAGGCGCGTTCCAACCCCAGCGGTTGGAGAGGAGCAAGGCTAGCGGAATGCCCAGTACGCTGCTCGCCCCGAACGCCGTCTGCATCAGCCCCATCACGCGGCCGCGCATCTGCAGCGGAAACAGATCGGTGACGATGGCCATGGAAGCGGATCCGACCACGCCGGCGAAGGTGCCGGTGATCATCCGCGCCAGCAGCAGCAGGCGGTAGTCCGAAGCCAGGCCGCAGAGCAGGGTGCCGGCAACGAAGCCGCAATAGAAGACCAGCAGCAGCTTTTTCCGGTCGAAGCGGTCGGCAAATCCCGCCGCGAGTATGCCCGACGCGCCGGCACTGAACGCATAAGCCGAAACCACCAGTCCGAATTGCGAGGGCGTGATCTTCAGGGCGGGGATGACGATCGCGCCCAGAGGCGCCAGCAGCATGAAATCGAGCACGATGGTGAATTGCAGGAAGGCCAGAACGGCCACGACAAACTTCTGATAGCCCGAAAAATTCGCACTGCCGGCCGCAGCGGCGGCGCTCGCGGGAGGGGAGGTGGTCACGAAGATGTGCCTTTGTATATTGAAAAATATATCTTATGATATATTAAAGAAGGGTCGATGTGCCATCGTCGGCTGCTTCGATTCGGGGTGATCGAACCGCCGCAGCGTCCTGCGTCTGTATCCACGCCTGCCCCGTAATGGCCAGATGAGCCGAATGCTGATTCTTTGCCTGGCCTTCGTCGCCGGGCGGTGCCTTGCTGAGCCCGGGACGCCCTATATCCCAGCCGGAGACGATACAGTACTGCAACAGGTGCCGACCGCGGTCGATCCGCGCGTACGCCAGTTCAATACCCTGCGCGCGCAATGGGAAAAGAATCCCGGCGATCCGGGCAAGGCCGCGGCGCTGTCCATCGCCTATCTGGATTACGCCCGCGGCACCGGCGACGCCCGCTACCTGGGCCGCGCCGCGGCGGTGATCGATCCCTGGCTGAAGCAGTCGCCGCCGCCGCTTGCGGCGCTGCTGATCGACGCCACCATCCTGCAAAGCCGCCACCTGTTTGCCGAGTCGAAAGCCGAGCTGCTGCGGATTCTCGGCCGCGACCGCGACAACGCGCAGGCTTGGCTGACACTGGCCACCGTGGCCCAGGTGCAGGGCGACATGGACACCTCGCGCCGCGCCTGCGCCCACCTGATCGGCGGCAGCGACGCGCTGGTCGCCGGGGCCTGCCTCGGCGCGCTCAATGCCGTCACCGGCCATCCGCGGGAAGGCTATCAAACCATACAAACACTGCTGCAGGCCGAGCCGGGCGAAGCGCCGGCGATACAGTCCTGGGCGCAGGGGCTGCTGGCCGATGCCGCGCTCTATAGCGGCGATGATGCCCAGGCCGAAGTGCATTACCGGTCCGCCTTGCAACTTAGTGCGGGCGACAATTTCCTGCTGGCCGACTACGCCGATTTCCTGCTGGACCATAGCCGGCCGCGGGAAGCGGCGGAGCTGCTCAAGGACTACACCCAGTCCGATACCTCGTTCCTGCGACTGTGCATGGCGGAGCAGATGCAGCACCTGCCGCAGGCGGCGGCCGACGCCGCGCAGATGGCCGCGCGCTTCGCCGCCACCGACGAGCGCGGCAGTTATCTGTACCGCCGCGAGGAAGCGCTGTTCGCCCTGGCGGTGCAGCGCGACCCCGCCTCGGCGCTGAGCCTGGCGCAGCAGAACTGGAGCGTGCAGAAGGCGCCGCAGGATGCGCGCATCCTGCTGCAGGCGGCCTTGTTTGCGGGCCAGTCCGAGGCGGCCCGGCCGGTGCTGGACTTTATCGACAGGACCGGACTGCGCGAACCCCATGTCGACCAGTTGGCGGCGGCGATGCGCAAGGCCCTGCCGGCAGTCGCGGCAACTTCGGCAGCCGCGCCGGCGGCGCCGGGAGCGGGCCGATGAAGATGCGCGCGGCATTGGCTCCGGTTTTGCTGCTGCTGGCCGGCTTGCTGCCGCTGACTGCCGCGGCCCACAAGGAAAGCGACTCCTACCTGACGCTCAGCCCCGATCCCGCCAATGCGCAGGTGCTGAAAGGGCAGTGGGACATCGCCCTGCGCGATCTGGATTTCGCCATCGGCATCGATGCCAACCGCGATGGTGCCATCACCTGGGGTGAGGTCAAGGCGCAGCGCGGCGCCATCGAGCGCTATGCGCTGGACCGGCTGGTGATCAAGGGCGACGGCCTGCGCTGCGAGCTGCAGCCGGTCGGACAGATGGCGGCCGAGCATACCGATGGCGGCTATGCCGTGATCCTGTTCAACGCGGTGTGCGACAAGGAAATCCCCAACCGGCTCACCGTGGTTTACCACCTGTTCGAGGATCTCGACCCCTATCACCGCGGCATCGTCACCATCCATGCGGCGGGGCAAACCGTCGGCGCCGTGCTCGGCCCAACCGGCCCCACCGCCAGCCTGGATCTGCGCCAGCCCGATCGCTGGCAGCAGTTCAAGAGCTTCGTGATCGACGGGGTCTGGCATATCTGGACCGGTCCGGATCACCTGCTGTTCATCATGTCCCTGCTGCTGCCGGCCGTGCTGATACGCAAGCAAGGTCCCCTGCAGCCGGGTGAGCATGTCTGGTCGGCCAGCCGCTGGCAGCCGGTGCCCAGCCTGTGGCCGGCGCTGTGGGAATTGATCAAGGTGGTATCGGCGTTCACCGTGTCGCACTCCGTCACCCTGAGCCTGTCGGTGCTGGGCATCGTCAGCCTGCCGAGCCGCCTGGTGGAATCGGGCATCGCCCTGTCGGTGATCGTGGCGGCGCTCAACAATATCTATCCGGTGGTCACCAACCGCATCTGGCTGGTGGCCTTCGCCTTCGGCTTCATTCACGGGCTGGGTTTCGCCAGCGCTCTTGCGGGTCTGCAACTGCCGCCCATGGCCATGCTGGCCTCGCTGGGCGGCTTCAACGTGGGCGTGGAGATCGGGCAGGAATCGGTGGTGCTGCCGCTGATCCCCCTGGCCTATCTGGTGCGGCGCAGCCGCTTCTATCGCATCGGCGTGTTGCGCTGGGGGTCCCTGGCCATCGTTACCGTGGCGAGCCTGTGGCTGGTGGAGCGGGTCTTCGACATCCTCATTCCGGGCCTGGGCTTCCTGACCCCGGACTGAAATCCGCGACTGAAACGGATGTAATACACAAAAAGCCCCGCCGAAGCGGGGCTCTTCAATTCACCATCACGGCTGACTACAGCTGCCGATTGCGGCCGGGCCCTGGATCGGGCCCTGAATCAGCCGCCCGAGCTGCTACTGCTGCTGGATGGAGCGAACAGGCTATCGTAGGCGGTGGCTTCCGTTGCCGGCGTATCCACCAGCGTTACGGTGGTGAGATCGGTGGGCAAGGCCGTAGGCGTGGTGTCGGAAGCGAACAGGCTGAGCACGAAGGCGGACAGTTCCTGGCTGCTCGCGCCGCCGCCAGAACTGCTGCCGCTGCTGCTGCTGCCACCGCTACTGCCGCCGTTGGAGCTGACGCTGATGTTGTTGTCGTCGCACGCCGTCAGTGCCAGCACGGCGAGCGGTACCAGACACAGGTATTTGCGCATGGCTGTTTCCCCTTAGTTCGCGTCGGCCGGGAAGCCGTTCATACCGTTCGGGGAGCCGGGCAGCGGCGAGTTCAGGTAGGGGAAGGTCGTGCCGTAACTGGCCGCGGTGGCCGAAACGCCGTCGGTATAAGCCGGATGCGAGCCGTTGGACTGCTGGTTCGGATCGTTGGCTCCGAGCAGGCCGCCCTCGGCAACGCGCAAGGCGATGTCGACCACATCGTCGCCGGGGCGCCGGCCGTTCGGAAAGCCCGCCGGATCGCAGCCCGGATTGCTGGTGCTCAGCGCGCCGGCATTGGTAAAGCATTGCAGGGCACCGAGATTGTTCTGCGCCGCCGCCGCCGTCGGCGGGATGGCCACGTTCAAGCGCAACTCTTCCGAGGCCACCACGTTGGCCGGCGAGTTGACGCCGGGAACGCCGGTCAGGAATGCCTCCACCAGATCGTTGCGAGGCACCGGAGGTACCAGCGCCGCCTTGCCGAACAAGGCATTGAGCAATACCGGCAAGGTCGGATTGGTCACGTATTTTGCGAACTGCGCGTCGTTCTTCGGCTGACTGGCGTTGAACTTGTCCTTATCGGTGATGCCGATGACCAGTTCGTTCACCAGCGGGGAGCCCAGGCGCGATACCTGGGTCCAGGCGCCGCCGGCTGCTTCAGGGCCGGCCGCGGACCCGCCGTTGGCATTGCTGCCGGTCACCGGACCCTGCGGATTCGGATTCTGCACGCGGGCCTGATGCAGGCTGGATACAGTCCAGCCGCCGATCACCGGGCTCTTGGTGCTGCTCGCCGGCAGGCTGTCCGCGGTCAGGCAAGCGATCGGCACTTCCATGGCGATGGTGGTGATGTTCTTGTTGCCGATGGTATTGGGATTGCCGGTGGTCTTGCCCAGGGGATTGAGGTTCACCAGATCGAACACTTCGCCCAGGTTGACCACGAAGCCCTCGGCGCGCTGGCCGACGAACACGTTGGCGGGCGTAGCGCAGCCCGGGATGTTGACGCTGTAGATGTACTGCTTGGCGTAGTCGGGATAGTCGGGGATGGACTTGTTGCCGATATTGTCGACCGGCTTGGTGAAGACCGCTGCATTGTTGCTCACGTTAGTGATCGGCATCGCCGTTCCCGTGCGGCTGCCGCCGCGAACCACGGCTGCCGTGTAAGTCTCGACACGGTTCAGGGTCGGCGTGGTGCTGTTGCTCGGCGGCAGGGTGACCAGCGGAATCGCCAGGCTGAGCGGGGCGGCCGTGGTGCCGGTGGGGACAGTCAGGTTCTGGAAGGCGTTCTGGAAGCGGAACTGGAAGGTGATGTCCTCGACCGCATCGCCGTTGTTGTCGATGTTGATCTCGTACAGTGCGTCCGGATCGAGTGCGAAATAGTTGGGGCCGCCGTAGGAATCCTGCAGCGGATCGTAGTTGGCGAGTATGGTGACAAAGCCGCTACGGGCGGGATCGTAGCTGTCGAACAGGTAAAAGTCCGTACCATCGATTGCGGGGTGCTGGGCTACAAACGGCGCTTCGCGGTGGCTCGATGCATGCGCTGAAAAAACCACTAGCGCAGCCGCCCCTACCGCGAGAATTTTTCTCGCTTCCATGTCACTCTCCTCAGTGGAAATCCGTGAACTGCACCGCTGATACGCACCCGGTGGCGGAACGGATGCGGGTGTTGACAAGGCGCCCGATATATTTCCTGAATCGGCTGCGCATGGCAGTGAAATTGTCCCGCCGAGATACGAGTTATGTTCGGTACCGAACAGACGCGGGATCATCGGTGTTGTGAGCGCGCCCGATGGATGCCCGCGACGCCACCCCGCAAGGCCGTCGGATTTGGGCTGCGTCATGCGCAGGACTTGCGCATCGTCCGGCAGGGACATGCTTCATGGCAAGAAAATCAATGCGTCGTTTGTCAATGGCGCATCCGGAAGTGGCTCATCGCCGTAAGAAGTATTGTGAAATCGTCTTACGAGGCATTTCACTGCATCACTCTCCTGGTGAACTGCAAATTCCAGGACTGCAGGCGCTCCTGCTGACTCACGCAATAAGTCGTAACCGATATCCGCCAACGATCCATTGGGAGCGCCATCATCAAGCATTTGCAATGTGAAGCGCGTTCAATGCAGAAGCGGGCTAATGGGAAGGTCACTCCCACGCAGTCCGCGACATTGTTCGCAGTGGCCATCGCCGCCATTTCCATCTGGCCGGTGGCGGCCCAGGAGGCAAGGCCGGCATGGTCCGCGTCTACGTCAAGCCAGGCCGCGGCGGAAGTCCCGCATGCTTCCTCCGCCTGGAAGAAATCAAAGGTTACGCCCCTGACGGAGGTTACGGTCACCGCCAGGCGTCTCGACCTGCTGGGAACCGCCCAGACCGCCAGCGACGGCGTAGTCACCAAGGAAGAACTCGAGCTGACGCCGGCTTATCGCCCAGGCCAGTTGCTCGAAACCGTTCCAGGATTGATCGTGACCATACACAGCGGCGAGGGCAAGGCCAACCAGTACCTGTTGCGCGGTTACAACCTCGATCACGGCACCGACCTGGCCACCTTCATCGACGGCGTGCCTATCAATGAGCCCACCCATGCGCATGGCCAGGGATTTACCGATCTGAACATCCTGATACCCGAGCTGGCGGGCGGGCTGAGCTATACCAAGGGCACTTACCACGCCGACGTGGGCGACTTCGGCGGCGTCGGGTCAGTACACCTGAGCTATGTGGATACGATCCCCGATCAGGTGCTGGTCACCACCGGAATATTCAACTTCCAGCGCCTGTTCGCCAGCACCACGCGGCCGCTGGCCGGCGGCAATCTGCTCGCGGCGGTGGAGTTGCAGCACTACGATGGTCCCTTCGATGTTCCCGACGATCAGCGCAAAGAGAACCTGGCCCTCCGCTACAGCCACGGTGACGAGGAGCGGGGATATTCCCTGACCGGCACCTTCTATCATGGCCTATCGACCAACACCACCGATATACCGGTCCGCGCCATCGGCGAGGGTCTGGTGCCCGACCGTTTCGGCTCGCTCGATCCCTCGGATGGCGTCCGCGCCAACCGCGGCAACCTTTCATACCAGTATCACCAGGCCCTGGGCTCCGGTCAGTTCGTGGCCAACGCCTTTTATTTCCACAACGAGCTGCATCTGTACAACAACTTCACTCATTACCTCTTCGACCCGGTCGATGGCGATCAGGAAGAGCAGTTCGAATTCCGCAACGCGACGGGCGGCGAGGCGAGTTATGTGTTGCCGGCAAAGCTCTTTTCGATCGACAATGAAATTCTTTTCGGCGCATTGACGCGCTACGACGAACTCACCGTCGGCAGGAACTCGTCGGCGGATCGCGCCCCCTTGCCGGCATTCTCGGGCAATGATCCCGCCTCGTTCACCAACCGCGATCAGGTATTGCTGCTGACCACGGCGGCTTATCTGCAGGCGACGACGCACTGGACGCCGTGGTTTCGCAGCGTGCTGGGCTTCCGCGAGGAATATGCGCGCGGACTGGATACCGATCTCCAGGCGGCCGTGCACGAGGCCAGTCCGACGGGAGCGTACAGCAACGCCGGAAAATCCAGCCGCACCCTGCCGCAACCCAAGGGCAGCCTGATTTTCGACCCGATGAGCAAGCTTGAGTTCTACGTCAGTGCCGGCCGCGGCTTTCACAGTGCCGATCTGCGCGGCGTCAACCAGACCAGGGTCCCGGCCTTGAACCTGCCCGTTACGCCGCTGCTGGCCAGCCTGGTGGGCGAAGAGGTCGGAATGCGGGCGGAGGTACAAAAAAATCTGACTTTCACGCTGGCCTTCTACAACCTCGACCAGCAATCCGAGACCATTATCGATCCCGACATCGGCGCGGACTCCCCCGGACCGCCGAGCCGGCGTAACGGTTATGAGCTCAACGTCACCTACAAGATCCGCCGCTGGCTGGAACTCTACGGCAGCTATTCGGGCGACCATACCCGATTCAGGCATCCGTTCGACGATGGCACCGGACACCTTGGAACCTATATCACCGATGCGCCACTGGCGACAGGATCGCTGGCGGTCTACCTCGAAAATCTCGGCCCCTGGAGCGGCGGCCTCGAATATCGCTATCTCGGCAACTTCCCGCTGGCGTCGGGAGCTTGCGACGACTCGGCGGTACAACATGATTTCCCGAACTCCGGTCCAAACCCGAACACGCCGGCACCCAACTGCGCCTACGCAGTCACCAAGGGCCTGACAACGGCGGGCGAACTGGACGGCAAGGGTTTTGGAGAGTTCAACATGGATGTCACCTACGCCTTCGTGCAAGGCTGGAGTACATCCGTCGGCGTCTACAACTTGCTCAACACCAAGCGGAACGCGGCGGAATTCACTTATGTGGATCGCTTGAAATCGGAAATCTCCGAATACCCGGATGGCCGGGCCGATAGGCATATCCATCCGCTGGAGCCGCTCTCGGCACGCTTGACGGTGAGCAAGAAATTTGGATTCTTCTGATGGCCGTGCCGGTGCTGCCACAGCGCCGGAACCTGTTAAAAGCATTTGCGATCAAGCTGGAGTGCCCGGGACATGCAGCGCCTGACCATTTCTCTGGAAGACGAACTCGCGGACCTGTTCAATGCCTGGATCCGCCGCCGAGGCTACAGCAACCGCTCCGAGGCGGTTCGCGATCTACTGCGTGAACGCCTGGCCGAGGAATCCCTCGAGCAGAAGAAGATGCCGCATTGCGTGGCCAGCGTGGCTTATGTCTACGACCATCACGAACGCGAACTGGGCCGGCGGCTGACTCGCCAGCAGCACCGGCATCACGATATGACGGTATCCACCCTGCACATACATCTCGACGAGAGCCAGTGCATGGAAGTTACGGTGTTGAGGGGCTCGGGCAATGCGGTGGCGGCCCAGGCCCAGGCGCTGATTGCCGAACGCGGCGTGCGCAACGGCAAGATTCACATGGTTCCAACCCCCGCGCCGCATGCGCATCCCCATTCGCATCCCCATGATTAGGGCGTGTGCTGATAAGAAGGGGCTGGAAAACATGACCAAAAGCCAATGTGACAACGGCATCAGGTCGGCTTGAGCATCCGCGTGGCGGGTCACGATATCCGCTGATTCGCGCGCGGACGCATGAATAGGGGCGAAATGATGGGGCCCTGAAAAATATTTTTTGCCCTTGAGTGGGATCTCATGATCTGGACTTAAGCATCGAATCCGGCAATTCCCTGAACCTGCCTGAAGGGGCATGTTGTCGCAAGGGCGGCCGCACAGCCGAACTCGGATAGGCAATGGAAACAAGCCGGTATGGCCCGTAAATGAGCTATGTGCGATACCGTACATACGTTTGATGGCGCTCCCTGTACGCTGACTTTACATAGGCTCACGCCTTGCGGGGGCCGTTGCTCGTCGTCTTCTCAGGTCGGGCACGGTGCTGTCACAGCGTGAGTTCGCCGGACGTGCTCTTCGATTGACGTAAGATGTCCAAGCCAGCAACAGGATGACGAGGCGTGTGAGGGACTCGTGTGGTCATGCTCTTGTGCTCGGGGGTCGCGGCAGTCCCAAGTAGGCGCAAGCATGGATGCATCGATCTTGCCCTGACGCATTGCCGATTCATTCGACCCGCCAGCAGGCGGTGGAGTCATTTTTGTGCCGGCCCTCGCCGCAATCAAGCAGCAAAAGCGCAGCATCGTTTCCCAATATGCCAAGCCCAATAACCTCAGGGGCGCCTGGCAGGTTCTGACCACGCTGTTGCCGGTTGCGGCGCTGTGGTATGTTGCATCGCGCGGCGATCTGCTGGGTGATGAATGGATGGGCATCACGGCCGTCACGACCCTGCTGATGAGCCTGTTCCTGTTGCGCGTCTTCGTGCTGATGCACGATTGCGGCCACGGCAGCCTGTTCCGCAACTCCAAGTTGAACCAGGTGCTTGGCTTCGGCCTGGGCGTGTTGTCGGGCATGCCGCAATTCGTCTGGGCGCAGCATCACAACTACCACCATTCGACCAACGGCAACTGGGCCAAATACCGCGGGCCGCTGGCGATCCTGTCGGTGGGCGAATATGACCTGCTGTCGCGCTGGCAGCAGTGGACCTATGTGTGTGGACGCAGCATCTGCCTCGCGCCGTTCGGCGGCTTTCTCTACCTGATTTTCAATCCCCGCTTCACCTGGATGAAGGGCACGGCCGCCTTGGTGCGGCATGTGGTGCGCGGCAAGATCAGGCAGCCGGATATTTCCTTGCGGGCGCATGCTGCAGGGTTCGAGACCCGCTACTGGGCATCCTCCAGGCAGTATTGGCACATGACGATGAACAACCTCGTGCTGCTGTCCGCCTGGGCCTTGATGTCCTGGCTGATCGGGCCGGCGCAGTTCTTCTTCGTTTACCTGGTGAGCGCATCGCTCGCCGGGGGCGCCGGCATCGTACTGTTCGCGGTGCAGCATAACTTCGAGCACTCCTACGCCAGCGGCGACCAGGGCTGGGATTACGACGCCGCGGCGCTTCACGGCAGCAGCTTCCTGGCTCTGCCCGGCTGGCTGAACTGGTTCACCGCCAGCATCGGCTATCACCACGTCCACCATCTCTCCGCACAGATCCCGAACTACCGCCTGGCGCAGTGCCATGCCGAAAACCGGCATCTGTTCGTCGAGGTCAAGCGGCTGCAGCTGGGTGACATCCACGCCTCCCTGAAATTCCTGCTGTGGGATCCGCAGTCCCGCCGCATCATTTCCGTCGCCGAGTACGAAGCGGCCGGAGTCCTCGCCCCGGCCGTATAGGCGGTGCCGGCGGCTAAGGGATGGGGGTCCGTACAGAGCGGTGACTATGACGTCCACCGGCTGCGTTCTGCGGCCAACTGGCAATTGAAGCGTAGCGTGCGGGCACGTACATCGCGTGTGCCGATTATTCCGGCCGTTTGCGATCGCCTGGTTTGCCGCGGCTTTCCGTGGATTCGAGCAGCATTTGCCGAATCCTGGAGATCATTTCCGGAGACGCTCTTTCATTATTGGCCCACGCAACGATCGCATCGAGGTCGACTTCGTGGCGTTCCGCAATCAGCTTCGCTTGGGCGAAACTTGCAGCGTGATTCCAGTGCAGGTATCCGGCAAGACGATCTTTGACGGCATCGGTCGGCTTCAAAACGCCGACACGGCCTCCAAGAGTATCCAGTTGCACAATGTCTTTGATGATTTCCTGGCCAACCGCGACAGGCCCCCGAGGAAACTCCACCAGGATGTCGGTATCCGGATGGATGAAGTGACGGCCCGGACCTTTGCGAAAGCCAATTTCGGCCAAGGCCGGCACCAGGGCTTTGGTTGTCGCGAAAGTGATCAGGTCGATGTCTTTCGACATGTACTCGCCTGCCGAGTAGATGCCAACCAAGGCTCCTCCGCTGAGTACGACTTCGATTCCATGGGAGCGCAGGTGCTCCGCGACAAATCCGGCAAGCTCTTCGACGCCGGTATCCTTGCTGATCGCTTTCATAGGGGCTTGCCCACCCTTCGCGGCCGGCGGCGCTGCATGAACCAGCGGTCCTTGTCGGCTTTGGGGGTCAGATCGATTCCCTTTTGCAGCAGCGCCGCAAGCTCCGCGCGAAAGGCGTACCTGGGGTTGAATTCGAATACTCGCGTGCGGCCATACGTGCGATTCACCAGCACATATTCCTGTTCCAGGCGTATCAGCTGCTTGTAGATCATGCTTTGCGGGATATCGTAAGTCCCGGCGATCTCGCGCGAATACCCGCTGCCGTAGTTCTGAATGAACATCAGCACTTTTTCCGCCGTTTCATTTCCGAACACGCCAATCATGATCTTTATAAGGTGTTATATAACATACATAGTATGTCATAAATATAATGATTCGGGATAGCTCTCAATACTTGGCGGATCGGAAGGTGGGGGGGCGTGCGGAAGCGGGCAAACGCTGACAATCGGCTTCCGGCTCAATGTCCCAGGAATGAAAAGCCGCTTTCAGCGGCTTTTATATTAATTGTCTGACGGCCAGTCGGCGGGGGGTGTCCCGGTTTGAAAATTCTGATGTTATGAGCAGCCGGCTCGCCGGCTTCAATCTGCGATGCCGGCTAGTGACCCCACAGACGGTTCGCGAAGCTTCAGGCGCCAGGCACGATGCGCACGTGGGCATCGGTCAGGTGGACTCCATGCTTTTCGATGTCGTCCAGGCATTCGTCGACATTGACGCCGGGCCTGGGCTCGCCTCTCGTCATCTCCAGTACCTTGAAAGCTGTCCAGGGCCCGTACTGACTGGGCAGATTGGCGGCAGCGCCATCTTCGGTGAAACCAAAAACGCGACCGGTGCCTCTGAAAATGTGAACTTGCACTAGCGTTCTCCAGATCGAGCATCGGAAACATACGGTATCTGTTATCGCTACGCTACAGCCGCCGCGTCGTAGGATTCCAAGCCGGGACGCTGCCGGCGGCGGCCCCATTACTACTTCGGCCGCAGCACTTCCGCCAGCGCCGCGCCCAGCGATCCCAGCTGCGCCGGCCGTTCCTTCGCCTGCTTCTGCTGGCGTCCCCCCGGGGGCGCGTCCTTGCGCTCGGCGCGCCCGGCCGGCATCGCGCCGAGGCCGTCGTCCTTGCGCATCGACAGGGCGATGCGCTTGCGCTTGGCGTCCACGTCCACCACCCGCACTTTCACCACGTCGCCGGCCTTGACCACGTCCTGCGGATTCTTGACGAAGCGGTCGGCCAGCTGCGAGACGTGGACCAGCCCGTCCTGGTGCACGCCGATATCGACGAAGGCGCCGAAGGCGGCGACATTGGTCACCGTGCCCTCCAGCATCATGCCCGGCTTGAGATCGGCGATTTCGTTGATGCCCTCGGCGAAGGTGGCGGTGCGGAATTCCGGGCGCGGATCGCGTCCCGGCTTTTCCAGCTCGGCGATGATGTCCTTCACCGTCGGCAGGCCGAAGCGCTCGTCGACGAAGACGCGCGGGTCCAGCGCCTTCAGCGCGGCGCTGTCGCCCATCAGGGTGCGCACATCGCGGCCGCAGGCGGCCACGATCTTCGAGGCCACGCCATAGGCTTCCGGATGCACCGCCGAGGCGTCGAGCGGCTCGGCGCCGTTGGTGATGCGCAAGAAGCCGGCGCACTGCTCGAAGGTCTTGGGGCCGAGGCGGCTGACGCCGGTCAGCTCGCGCCGCGTCCTGAACGGGCCGGCCTGGTTGCGGTGGCTGACGATGGCGTCGGCCAGCGAAGTGCCCAGCCCCGAGACGCGCGCCAGCAGCGGCGCCGAGGCGGTGTTGAGATCCACGCCCACCGCGTTCACCGCGTCCTCCACGACGGCATCGAGCGAGCGCGCCAGGCGGTGGCTGTCCACGTCGTGCTGGTACTGGCCCACGCCGATGGACTTGGGATCGATCTTCACCAGCTCCGCCAGCGGATCCTGCAGGCGGCGGGCGATGGACACCGCGCCGCGCAGCGAGACATCCAGATCGGGGAATTCCGCCGCCGCCAGTGCCGAGGCGGAGTACACCGAGGCGCCGGCTTCGCTCACCACCACCTTGGTCGGCGCCGGGCCGGGCAGGGCGGCGATCAGCTCCGCCGCCAGGCGGTCGGTTTCGCGGCTGGCGGTGCCGTTGCCGATGGCGATCAGCTCCACCTTGTGCCGCGTCACCAGCCGCAGCAGCTCCGCCTGGGCGCCGCGCACATCGTTGCGCGGCTGGAACGGATACACCGTCGAGGTTTCCAGCAGCTTGCCGGTGCCGTCGATCACCGCCACCTTGACCCCGGTGCGGATGCCGGGGTCCAGCCCCATGGTGGCGCGGGAGCCGGCCGGCGCGGCCAGCAGCAGATCCTTCAGGTTGCGCGCAAACACCTGGATCGCTTCCTCTTCCGCGCGCTGGCGCAGCTCGATCATCAGGTCGACGGACAGCGACAGCGACAGCTTCACCCGCCAGGTCCAGCGCGCCACTTCCATCAGCCAGCGGTCGGCCGCGCCGCCGCTCGCCGCAATGTCGTAAGCCGCGGCGATCATCCGCTCCACCGGCTTCACCGGCGCCGGGTCCTCGGCATCCACCTCGATGTCGAGCATCAGCACCTCTTCCGTGCGCCCGCGCATCATCGCCAGCGCGCGATGCCCCGGCACCGTGGCCCAGCGCTCGTGGTGATCGAAATAGTCGGAGAACTTTGCGCCATCCGCCTCCTTGCCCTCGCACACCCTGGAGCGCAGCACCGCGTCGCGGCGCAGGTGCGCGCGCAGCTTGCCGAGCAGTTCCGCGTTCTCGGCGAACATTTCGGTGAGGATGTCGCGGGCGCCTTCCAGCGCCGCCTTGGCGTCCGCCACTTCGGCGGACAGGTAGGCCGCCGCGGCATCCGCGGGCACCAGGCCGCGGTCGCCGAGCAGCGCCTCCGCCAGCGGTCCCAGGCCCTTCTCGCGGGCGATCTCCGCCCGCGTGCGGCGCTTCGGCTTAAACGGCAGGTACAGATCCTCCAGCTCCGCCTTGGTGCCCACCGCCACGATCTTCGCCTCGATCTCGGCGCTCAGCTTGCCCTGGCCGCGGATCGATTCGAGGATGCTGGCCCGCCGGTCCTCCAGCTCGCGCAGGTAACTCAGCCGTGTTTCCAGCGTGCGCAGCTGCGTATCGTCCAGGCCGCCGGTATTTTCCTTGCGGTAGCGGGCGATGAAGGGCACGGTGGCGCCGTCGTCGAGCAGCGCCACCGCCGCCTGCACCTGGCGGGTCTGCGCGCCGATCTCGCCGGCGATGGTCTGGGCAATATGCTGGGTCAAATCGGACATTCTGCTGGGGGTATTGGAAAAGGGGTGCGAGACCTTAGCGGAGTCTCGGGCCGCTGCCAACTTGCGAAAATGCGCCGATGCGACTAGCCCCGGTTCCCCGGTTGCTATCCAACCTGCTCCAGCCATGGCCAGGGCAAGGTGCTGCATCGGCAGCAAAGTGCAAGAAGTGGACACTCATCCCCACGTCGAAGACAACCTGGCGAAATTGGCCACGCTATCGCCCCGAGCTCCCTTTACTTTTGCCCCAGCCTAGCCTCTCATCTACAGACACAGAATGCGAAGAGCTAATGGAATGAATGAACAGGAAACCGCTGCCAATTTGTTTCGGCTGATCAACGAATCTGCCGGCGCGGCCTATCTCAACCGAATCCATCAACTTGGCTTCTCTCAAAATGTTTTTCGGATGAACGCCTTAGAGCTTTTGGACGCGGTGCAGAGGGTCAAGGATCCTGATCAGGGGCTTCCATTAATGATGGAGAGGCACAGTGAAGCTGGTCGCCAGAGCCATCGCGAAGTCAACCGCCGAGTACACAATTTCGTGTCATCCGCATTGACCCTTGTTGAGCACACGCGAATCTTCATGAGGACGCATTACGCAGGCACTGAACTACTTGCTACTTACGAAAAAACAAGTGACGGCGGTTTTTACTCAGTCACCCGTGGCTCAGTTCGTCCAAGGTCTTCGCAATTACATTCTACATCGGGGCTTGCCCAACTCCAGCATGTTCATGAGTTTCCGAGCAAATCCAGGTGCAACAGATGGCTCTGGCATTGTGGAAACCGGTGTGCACTACCACAAAGCATCACTCCTAGATTGGGACGAATGGAAACCTATGGCGCGGTCCTACCTGGAGTGCGCCGAAGAGCATTTAGATATCCTCGAATTTGCACAGGAGTACCGGGAGATCGTTGATAAATTCCACGTATGGTTGGGGGACGCGCTCGCTGCGCATCACCAAGAACACCTCCAAGAGCTCGGCCGTCTTCAGGCGCGATACCAAACCGTTAGCCCGATGCCCCCGGCAGTACCCATTACGCAGGCCGGAACGGCTGACTCAGAGTTCGCCGAACCTTTTCAATTCACTTCGGAGCAAACAATCAAACTCGATCAAATCTCATCTGAACTTCTAGAGAAGATTCGAGAGATTTGCGTCCGAACAGCTCCTCAAGGGTTTGTGACTGAAATACCAACGATTAAGATCACAGAGAAAGAAATAATCGGATCCATCACGGGTTGGGTACAGGAGGCCGATGGAGCGTCAGCTTTCGTGTTCATCCGCTTTGAAGACAAATCCTATGGCTTTTCGAGGAGTGACTATGATGGATTGGATGGAATAATTGACGTCGTCATGAAATCCAACAATTGGGCCCGTTCGAGTTTAAGCCGAGAGTTCGTCGAGACCGCTTTTTGCGATTGGGGTCGCCAACGATTTAAGAAAGACGGCATCTCATTTTCCAGTGCTCTAAGCTCAGCGGCTAAGAAGGCGGTTGCAAAGGTCGAGATTTGGGCTCCAATTGCCCACACGGTGATCGAAAGAAGTTTTGAGTTTGGCCCTGTTCGCATCGAAACGATCAGTGCCAAGGTGATCGATAAATTTCGTAGCTGTGGACCTGAAGTTCAACAAGAGCAGAATCAGCAGGTCGACCAGCTTTTTGAAAAGTTGAGGCGCGAGGTCCAAGGTTACGCTGCGGTTGTCGTTCCTGTAGAGGCGGAGCCAACACTTGCAGGAAGGCGCGGCCTGCAGATTGCCCAAGATGCAGTCGGTCTGCTGCGCTTTTTCTCGCCGGCCGCACCTGCATCGTTCTTACTAAACCCGGTGGTGCTTAAAGGGGAGGATTGCATTCCACAATCTAAGCTGATCGTGCTGGGCGCTGACAGTGTCACCATTTCTGAAAGCCTATTAGTGAAGGAAGTGGGATTTTGGCATCTGCCAGACCAAAGGATTACAGAGCTCATGTCGGGCTTAGAAGCCGCTGCATCACTGGTGTTGACAGAGGGATTGAGCGAATTCGCCCTTGCCGTGAGAGCAAGCCTCCTAACCTATGGCAAAGGCACCACCTTGGCGAACCCTTTGGATCGCCTTCAAAGCGCTCTAACTGCCGTTGAAGGCATTCTTCTCAAACATGATATGGAAGCTCGGGCGCACAATGTGGCCAATCGGGTGAGCCTACTTCTTGCCCGAGGAGAAGCTGATCGTCAAGCCGTTAAGCAAAAAGTGCAACGGATCTATTGGCTAAGAGAGCAGCCTCAGTTATCGGCTCAAGGGCGTAGAGTGGACGAATTGTTCGCGGACTTTACGGCCTTCGCCTATAACGTTCTTCACATTGCGCTGCAAAACAAATCGGCCTTCACTTCGAAGAGTGAATTCGTGACCGGTGTTGACCAGATTGATCGATCCCTTCACTAATTACTTGCCTGTCGGCGAGCTCGACAGGCGCCTATCGACTCAGTCACATGTTGAGCGTGCCTAAGTCTTGCAGACGCCTTTTATTCTTTGCAAATGTTCGCTTTGGCCTAGTTGCCGACGGTTACCTGGACCAACTTCAAGAGGATGCAGGTAAAGTATTTTGAGGTGGCGGCTCCCTCCGGGGGGGGGGCTGCCACCGCCGGCCCAGCGCGGATCACGCTGCCGCACCATCGCTTCTAGGCGACGTCCGGCAGCGGTTCGGTCGCCACCGGCTCCGCCGGTTCGGGCACCAGGGTCTGCAGTTCCTCCAGCTCGCTGCGCAGGGCTTCGAGCAGGCCGCGCGGGCTGGGCAGCAGGGCCAGGTCGGCGGAGACGCCGAAGCTGAGCCGGCCGGCGTAGCTGAAGAAGCTCAGGCCCATGCCGATGCCGCCCGACTGCGGCGGCCAGAACACCAGGTTGCGCATGAGCGCGCCGCCGATGCGCACCTGGCGCCGCGGGCCCGGCAGGCTCGACACCACGGCGACGGACTTGGAGCCGATGCGGTCCACCAGCTTGCGCTCCAGCGGTACCGGCAGGTGCCCGGCGGCGGCCAGGCCGAGCATGGTGGCGCGCGCCTGCGGCGATTCCTTCAGGGCCGTCATGCGCTCCGCCACCAGGCGCAGGCGCGTTTGCGGATTGCTGACGCCCACCGGCAGGTCGAGCAGCACCAGGCCGAAATGATTGCCGAGCGAGCGGCCCTTGCCGCTGCGCAGGTTCACCGGCACCGAGATGCGCAGGTTCTGCTCCTCCGGCAGCTCGGCGCTGGTGTGATGCAGCTGGCGGCTGAAGGCGCCGGCCAGGGCGGTCATCAGCAGGTCGTTGACGCGCACTCCCAGGGTCTTGGCCTGGCGCCGCAGCGGTTCCAGCGGAATATCGTCGGTCCAGGCCACGCCGCGCCGGCCCGACAGCGGCTTGCACAGCGCCGGGGGATTGTTCTCGGGCAGCGCCAGCACGCCGCGCACGGCCGATACCGCATCGCGCCCCTTGTTGAATTGCTCCATCAGGCGCACCCGGCCGCCGCGGCTGCGCACCATGCTGCGCACCTTGATCAGGCCGTCGTTGAGCAGCACCAGGCCGTCGATCAGCCCGCCGAGCGGGCCAGGGCGGATGGTGGAGATGCTGGGCGGCGAATGCGGCTCCGGGGCGCGCTGGAAGCCGCTGTCGGTGCTGTCGATCAGCAGCGTCACCAGGGCGATGCCGTCGGCCAGGGCGTGATGGGCGCGGAACAGCACGGTCACCGGGCCGCTGGGGCAGGGGTAGAGCAGCAGGCGCCACAGCGGCCGGTCGTGATCCAGCTCGCGCGACACTTCCGCCGAAATGGCCTTGCGCAGCTCGCGGTCCTTGGCGCCATGCGGCAGGCGCCGCACATGCACGTGATGGCTGTAGTCCAGATTCCTGTCGGTGACCCAGCGCGGCGCGCCCTGGCTGCGGTCGACGCGCTGCCTGAAGCGCGGGAAGCGCAGCAGGCGCTCCACCATCACCTTCTGCAGATTGGCCGCGTCCACCGGCCCTTCCAGCTGGAAGATGGCGCTGATCACCATCGGGTTGCAGGGGTCGTCCATATCGAGCCAGGCGCGATCCACGGCGCTCATCGGCTCGCTGATTTGCTGTTCGGTCATGGCGGTCTTCCGTGTGGCCCAGTAGAACCCTGCAAAGATCGGGCCGTCCCTGGCCTTCCGCGGCGCCATCCGGGGCATCGAGCCAGGCGCAGCATCTCTTTGCTCGGGGATGCGCAGCCACTATACAAGGGGTACTAGTGCCGACCGTGAAGCCGCGGTGAAAGTTCCATGAATAGGCCCGTCCGGCGATGCTTTGTGCGGCCTCTGCCGCAGGTCCGATGCTAATCCGTTTGTGTGAGATGCGGCGGCCGCGCTTGCCGCAAGATGGCTGCGGACCCGATGCCCGGCGTGGCGCCATCGGCGCCCGGGATTCCCGGCCGGTCCGCAATCAAACAATCGAGGGGGAGCAGGATGGTTTCCGAGACTTGGGACAGCGCCACCGACGTGCTGGTGGTGGGATCCGGCGCTGGCGGGCAGACCGCGGCGATCGCCGCGGCCGATAAGGGCGCGCAGGTGGTGGTGATCGAGAAAAGCGACCTCTACGGCGGCACCTCGGCCATGTCCGGCGGCGCCATCTGGATTCCGGTGAGCAGCCAGGCCCGCGCCGCCGGCGCGCAGGACACGCCCGAGGAAGCCTTCCAGTACATCCGCGCGCTGGCCGCGCCGAACGTACCGGACAGTCTGATCCGCGCCTATGTGCAACAGGCGCCGGCGATGCTGGACTGGGTCGAGGCCCATACCGAGGCGCGCTTCATGAGCGTGCCCTATACCGACTATCACGCCGAGCTGCCGGGCGGAAAGCCGGGCTGGCGCACCCATATGCCGGTGGAGATCGACGGCCGCGTGCTCGGCGAGGACGTGCAGATCCTGCGCCCGGCGTCCAAGGCGGCGAGCCTGTTCGGACGCA
>Ga0302315_10002076_pt1 | contig 19349 bp, 13 predicted proteins | sample III_Palsa_N3_1_FD_200532 | JGI IMG/M metagenome (GOLD analysis project Ga0302315, IMG submission 200532) | Peat permafrost microbial communities from Stordalen Mire near Abisko, Sweden - III_Palsa_N3_1 | ecosystem: Environmental > Terrestrial > Soil > Palsa > Peat permafrost | place: Sweden...
CTCTCGGCGCGCTGCATCGCACGGGACTATACGGCGGCGGTACGATCGCGCTCGCCATGCTGCTCCTTCCCTTCTCGCGGAGGATGCGCCGCAGGGGTCGCCGCATGCAGCCGCTGTCGCTCTGCCTGCCACTACTGCTTAGCCTCGCGGCTATCGCCGGCCTCTCCGGTTGCGGTACCGGTAGCGGCTTCTTCGGAGAGAAGCAGCAGACCTGCACCATCGAAGTCATCGGCACGGCGACCGGTACGGGCAACGTAGTGCTACAGCACTCCACCACCGTCTACCTGACCGTTGAATAGCCGCTGGCGTATCGACTTCGGGCCTTTTGTACCGGCATTGAGTTCCTTTAGGAGACAGTCGCACTTGCCAACTTCGTTCCGCATCCCGCTCTGCATCTTGCTGCTCGCCGGCACGGGTTTCCTGCGGGTCCAGGCACAGTCGTCATCCTCGTCCGCCGGCGACATCGCCTTGACCTTCGTCGCCCAGCACTCCCTGAAAGCCGACACGACCGAGACCTTCTGGATGGAGGGCGGCTCAGCCGAACTCGGCTTCAACCTCGCCCACGGCATAGGAGTAGTGGCCGATTACACCAGCGCTCATGCCGGCTCTATCGGTGACACCGGTGTGCCCCTCGATCTCGCGGTCGCCTCCTTCGGTCCGCGCTATCGCTGGCACCCGGACAAGCGCATCTCGATCTACGGCGAGGGCCTGGTCGGCGTTGCCAGCGGGACCAACAGCGTCTTTCCGACCGTCTCCGGCAGCCTGTCGAACGCCAGCAGCTTTGCCCTGCAATGCAAAGGCGGCCTGGACTACCGCCTCTCGCCCCACTTCGCCCTGCGCGCACTCGACATCGGCTATCTCCGCGCCACGCTCCCCAATGCCGCCGATAACCAACAGAATACCCTTCGCATCGGCGCAGGTATTGTGTTCCGCTTTGGCAATAGTTGAACGCCTCAACGCATCAAGCTGTCTTCACCGGCCACTTCCACTCCCGTATCTCCGCGCAATCGGTCCCATTCTCATGCGCATAGTTCACGGCCTCGATGATCTGGTCCTTCAACCACTCCTTCGTATGCGCCGCGCTTGTCTGCAATGTGGGCACACGGTCGATCACATCGATCGCAATATCGAACCTGTCCACCTGGTTCAATATCGCAAGCTCCAGCGGAGTATTAATATTGCCCTTTTCCTTGTACCCGCGCACATGAAAGTTATCGTGGTTGGTTCTTCTGTAGGTCAGTTTATGGATCAGCGAAGCATACGCATGGAAGTTGAAGATCACCGGCTTGTTCGTCGTAAACAAGCTGTCGAACTCGCGGTCGGACAGCCCATGCGGATGCTCCTTCTCCGGCATCAGCCTGAATAAATCCACGACATTCACAAACCGAATCTTCAACTCCGGGCACCGCTCGCGCAATATCGCCACGGCCGCCAGCGTCTCCGAGGTAGGAATATCGCCCGCGCAAGCCAGCACTACATCCGGCTCCTGGCCATCGTCATTGCTGGCGAAATCCCATATCCCAATGCCCTTCGTGCAGTGGTCCACAGCTTGGTCCATGCTCAGATACTGCAAGTGCAGCGCCTTGTCGGCCACGATGACATTCACATAATCCGTGCTCCGCAAGCAGTGGTCGGTCACACTCAATAAACAATTCGCGTCGGGCGGAAGATATATTCGAGTTACTTCCGGACTTTTATTCGTCACAATATCTAGAAATCCCGGGTCCTGGTGCGTAAACCCATTGTGGTCCTGCCGCCAAACCAGTGAAGTAATCAATAAATTGATCGACGACACCGGCGCTCTCCACCGCAGCTCCAGCTTGCTCTTCTCCAGCCACTTCGCATGTTGGTTGAACATCGAGTCGATGATGTGTACAAACGCCTCATAGCTCGAAAAGAACCCATGCCGCCCCGTCAGCACATAGCCTTCGAACCAGCCTTCGAGCGTGTGCTCGCTCAGCATCTCCATCACGCGGCCCTCGGTAGACAGCCAGCCGCCGTCGGCATCTTCCGGCTTCATGTCGGCCATCCACGTCTTGCCATGGCTGCCCGGATAGATATCGTCGAGCTTATTCGAAGCCGTCTCATCCGGCCCGAACACCCTGAAGTTCGTCATGTTCTTCCGCATCACATCGCGCAAAAAATGCCCCAGCGTTTCGGTCGACGAAACCTCTATCTGCCCCGGCTCCGCAACCTCCACCGCATACGTGCGAAAGTCCGGAAAATCCAGCGGCTTCCGCAACACACCGCCGTTCGCATGGGGATTTGCGGTAATTCGCCGCTGCCCGCTAGGCGCCAGCTCCTGCAACTCGGCAATCAATCTCCCGTTCTCATCGAACAACTCCTCCGGCTTATAACTCCGCAACCACGTCTCCACCAGCTTCAAGTGCGCCGGATTCGTCACCGGATCGGTAATCGGCATCTGGTGCGCACGCCACGACCCCTCCAGCTTGTGCCCATCCAGCTCCTTAGGACACGTCCACCCCTTCGGCGTCCGCAGGATGATCATCGGCCACCGCGGCCGCTCCGGAATCCCACCCGCCTCACGCGCCTTCTTCTGAATCGCGCGAATCTCGCAGACACAATGCTCCAAAACTCCGGCCATCTTCTGATGCATCACCATCGGATCGTCGCCTTCGACCACATAAGGCGTCCACCCATAGCCGCGAAACAAACTATCTAACTCCTCATCGCTAATCCGCGCCAGAATAGTCGGGTTCGCAATCTTGTATCCGTTCAAATGCAGTATGGGCAACACCGCGCCATCATGTATCGGGTTTAGAAATTTATTCGAGTGCCACGAAGTAGCCAGCGGCCCCGTTTCCGATTCACCATCGCCCACCACCACCGTCACAATCAGGTCTGGATTATCGAAAGCCGCGCCAAATCCGTGCGAAAGGCTATACCCCAGCTCTCCCCCCTCGTGGATCGACCCCGGCGTCTCCGGCGTGCAATGGCTCCCAATCCCACCCGGAAACGAGAACTGCTTCAGGAACCGCTGCATGCCCTCCACATCCCGGCTCATCGCCGGATACACCTCGGAATAAACGCCCTCCAGATAGCTATTCGAGAGTGTCGCCGGAGCCCCATGTCCAGGCCCTGAAATATAAATCAAATCCAGATCGTATTTTTTAATAAGCCGGTTTAAATGAACCCATGTAAACGACTGCCCAGGGTCGGACCCCCAGTGCCCCAGCAACCGGTTCTTGATGTGCTCCACCTTCAGCGGCTCACGCAGCAGCGGATTCGCGCGCAGATACAGCATCCCCGCGCACAGGTAGTTACAAGCGCTCCAGTACGCATTCATCTTGCGCAACTCGTCGGCAGTCAGAGGAGCTTCGGATATCGGAGTAGCAGTCATTTGTATCCTCGTGCAATTGTTGCGAATTGTTTAATATCGATGAACTCATTTGTCCAAACGCGCCATACGGTCCACATGCACGGCGATCATAAGGTCTTCCTGTGTAGGCACAACGAAAACCGCCGTCCTCGAGTCAGATGCACTAATCTGTCGCAGCCCACTTCCTTCAGCTGAATTTAACGCAGGATCAACCAAAACGCCCAGCCCCTCCAGCCCCGCGAGTATCTCTGCACGGGTCGCCGCGTCGTGCTCTCCAATCCCTCCCGCAAACACCACCGCATCCAATCCTCCCATCAGCCAGCAGAACCCGCCCACAGCCTTCGCCACACTGCGCGTAAACACCTTCAGCGCCAGCCTCGCCTGCTCATCGCCCTTCGACGCAGCCGCGCGCGCCTCTTTCATATCGTTCTCCAGCCCCGTCAGCGCCACCATCCCCGACGCATGATTCAACATCGTCTCCACCGCCGTAATCGCCTCCTCGCGCCCGCCCTTCTGCTGCCGCACCAGATACAGCACCAGCCCCGGATCGAGATCGCCCGGCCGCGTTCCCATCACCACGCCCCCGGTAGGCGTCAGCCCCATCGTCGTATCCGCTGACCGCCCCTCCACCAACGCCGTCACGCTGCACCCGCTGCCCAGATGCGCAATCGCCATCCGCTGCGGCACAGCACCCTGCGCGCGCAGCTGCCGCACAATCGACTCGCAGCTAAGCCCATGAAACCCATACCGCCGCACCCCCTGCTCGCGATACTCCCGCGGCACCGGATACGTCGTCGCCTCCTCGCCCATCGAGCTATGAAACACCGTATCGAAGCACGCATAGTGCGCCACTCCCGGAAACCGCGCCATCCCCTCGCGGATCACTGCAATCGACGCCGGATCGTGCAGCGGAGCAAACACCACCGCCTCCTCAAGATCGCGCAGCACTTCCTCCGTGATCCGCTGGTGCGCCGTCAACTTCGCTCCAGGATGCACCACCCGATAGCCCACAGCCTCCACCACCGGCATCTCCACCCGGCTAACTACGTCCAGAATCAACCGGATCCCCTCCACCGCCGTGGCTGCCTTTCCCGGTGGCAAGTCTCCGCCTAAATCCGTCCCATTCTGCGCATGGACTTCCAGCTTCGCCTCCGGCTCCCCAATCGCGCTCAGCTCGCCATCATAAACACTCCTCGGCTCACCCCCTGCCGCACCCGACTCGTACATCGAAAACTTGATCGACGACGACCCGCTATTGACGACCAGTATCCGCATCCAACCTCTCCTCACACGTCATGCTAACGCCTCGCTTCCATTCGATGGCGATTGCCTGGGCCGGATTACCTCTCCCTGCAATTCTCGAACATGAGCAATATTGCTCATGTTGGCCGTCGGATTTCTGCTATGTTAGCTATACGACAAAGGCTATGTAAGGCCCATAACTGACGCTGGGCCACCGATCCAAACTCAGCTTCTCTCCAGACCCGCAGGTTGCTCGTGAGGCACAGAATCACCAGATGCCCAATAGCCAGGCTTCTCGCTTCGCACATCGTTATTTGAGCAGTACGTTGGAGCACTTCATTTGGATCATCTACAAGTCGGCAGCGGCATCCCGCTGATCTTGCCCTCGCCTTCCAGTATTGCGGCGAACCTTCTCCGCACTCCTGAAAACGACGGCAGAAAGAGGTCTTTCTTATGACTGCGTTAGAGAAAAGTACGTTTGATCCGGCAGAATTTCTGGCCAACTCCGGCCTGGGCAGAAAGATCGTCCATCTCGACCCCAAGACTGTACTTTTTGCTCAGGGAAGCCCCGCCAACTCCATCTTTTACCTACAGAAGGGCCGCGCCAAGCTCACCGTTGTCTCCAAGGCCGGCAAGGAAGCCACCATCACCCTGCTCTCCGTCGGCGACTTCGTGGGGGAAGAATCCATCGCCGCCGTCGCCGGTCTCCATCTCTCCACTGCCACAGCCCTCACCCACTGCTCCGCGCTCAAGATCGACCGCAAGGAGATGCTCCGCGTCATCCATGAGGAACACGCCTTCTCCGATCTCTTCCTCGTCTTCCTGCTCGCCCGAAGCATGAGGACCCAGGCCGATCTCGTCGATCAGCTCTTCAACTCCAGCGAGAAACGCCTCGCCAGAATCCTGCTCCTCATGGCCGAGTTCGGCAAGCCCGGAGAGCCCGAGATGCTCATCCCGCCCATCACCCAGGAGACCCTCGCCGAGATGATCGGCACCACCCGCTCCCGCGTCAGCTTCTTCATGAACCGCTTTCGCAAGCTCGGCTTCGTCGAATACAACGGCCGCATCCGCGTGCATAAGTCGCTGCTCAACGTCGTGCTCCACGACCACCTCTCCGGAGAAAACGCCATAAGCGCCTCCATCCTCGGCAATCCCAAATCCAATCAGCCCAAACAGCCCAAATCGGCCCTGCCTGCGCGCCGGGCCGCAGTGGTGAGCAAAACGGCACATACGAATATCTAGCTTCCTGAAATACTTGCCATACCTGTCCCCCTGAGGTTTTGGAAGGTGCATTATGGCCGAAGCAATGGTTCTGCTTCCCCCAAATATCGAGGACCTGCCGGCCAAGCCCGAAGAAGCACTGGCCAAGCCCAAGATCCTGCTGGTCGATGACAACCCATCCATTCGCTCGTCGCTCACCATGGTCCTGGAACACAACGGCTTCGCGATCACAGCCGCCAGGGACGTCAACGAAGCGCTCAAGCTCATCGGCTCTCAGACCTTCGACGTCCTGCTCAGCGATCTGCACATGCCCGAACCCGGCGACGGCCTCACTGTCGTCAGCGCCATGCGCCACGCCAACCCCAAAGCTGTCACCCTCATCTTCAGCGGCTACCCCGAGATGAACGAGGCCGCCGCTGCCATCCTCATGCAAACCGACGAGATCCTCGTCAAACCCCTCGGCGTCGAGAAACTCGTCGACACCATCCGCACCCGCTTGAAGCTGGGGGTTGCTCCCGCGCGCACTATTGAAAGCGTTGCCGATATCCTCGAACGAGCCACGCAGGCCACCATCGACGAATGGCTCGCGTGCGTCGACTCCGACCCCAAGATCATATCGGTCAAGCTGGACGATGCCGTTCGTTCCTCGCACCTGCCCCAGTTGTTTCGCGACCTGGTCACCCGCCTTCGTTTCCCTCTTCCTTTGGGGACCCGTGCGCTGGTCTCACCCGCGGCAGCCGAGCACGGCTTGCTCCGCCGCAAGCAGGGTTACAGCGCAGCCATGCTGGTCGAAGAGTCCCGCATGTTGCAGGTCAGCATCTTCCAGACCCTCCAGAACAATCTTCAAAAAGTCGACTTCAGCCTCCTCCTCATAGGCGTCATGGCCATCGCCGACGAGGTCGACTCCCAGCTCGCCCAGCAGATGGTCAGCTACATCACCGACTCAGCCACCCCCGGCCAACCCATCGACGCGCCGCCTGCCGCTGCCTGATACCCGCACTCACGGCTTCACCACCACACCATCCGCAAACCCATCGTTCTGTATATCGCCCACCTTCAGCGGCTTCCCGGCAATCGACACATTGTCGAACCGCACGCCATGGACCGCATGGTCTTTGTCGCCCCCCAGCAGCCACATGCCCTGGTCCCACTCCGGCTTCGGGGAGGTAATGTTCCGGAACGTGATGTCCTCAATATGCCCAAGGGGAGCATCGATGTTCTTCTTATCGTGGTGTCCAATGTACAGCGAGATCAGCCGCCGGCACTCCTCCACCCGGATGTCCTCCCACACAATATTCTTCGACGTCCCCCCATTCTCGCCATCGAACACCCGCAGCAGCCAATCGTGCCCCTTATCGTGGATGATGTCCGAGTCCTTGAACGTCACATTCTCAATATCGTCGTGGATATTCATCCCTAAATGCAACGCATGGGCCCTCTGGTTCCAAAGCACGCAATGATGCACCAGCACATTCTTCGTCGGCTGCCCGTGAGGCAAGCTCGTCTTCATCGCTATCTCATCGTCGAACGTCCGCACAAAGCTGTCGCTGATGTCCACATCCTGGCTGTTGATAATGTCGATCCCATCCGAGTTCAGCAGGTGGCCGAATATCTTTACATTCTTTATGGTCACATGGTTGGACCCGCGGATCGGCAGATTGAAGGTCCCGTTGTCCCGCAGGATCACACCCTCCAGGTGCAGGTTCGTCCCCGACGTCGCCACCAGGTTCAGCGTATGCGGCGGCATCCGGCTCCCATCGATGATCCCTCGTCCGCGCAGGGTAATGTTGTCTCCCTCCAACGTGAATATGCCCCGGAATTTCATCTGGCTTTTGTCCGCCAGCGCCTTGCCATACACCACTGCCCCGCCGGCAAGATAAACCGTCGTCCCCGAAGACAAAGTCATCGGCTCAATCTCATGGATCCCCGGCCCGAAATAAATCAGGTGCGGGTCCTTCAGGTCCGGCTCGGCCTCCATCGGGTTCACAAACACATGCAGCGAGTTGTTCCAGTCCCCATTCACCTCCAGCGTCAAAGGGTCCGGCTTGGACACCGTGAACGAAATCGTATTGCCTGAAATCTGCGCCACAATCCCGCGGCTCGCCGGCAATACCTTCGCGGCCGTCACCTTCCCGGAGTACGTCACGGTCACAATCGCTATGCCGTCCAGATCGAACGACGTAAACCCAGCCTCCCCGGCCAGTTGCTCACGTTCGTCCACCATCGAGTTCACCTTCGCTATATACACCGGAGAACTCTTCCCCTCCACCGACACCGTATACATCTTCGACATTGGCTCACTCGCCGGCGCCGCATAAACCCTAACCGTCTCCGCCCCGCGCCCTACCATCGGCATCAGCACCGCCAAGCCAATAACAACGATATATCTCCCGCGCATCGCCATCACCCTCATCCCACCCACTAACCACTAACCACTAACCACTAACCACTAACCACTTCTTAAGGCTTCACCACAATCCCATCCGCAAACCCATCATTCTTCACATCCCCCACCTTCAACGGCTTCCCACCCACCACCACATTCTCAAACAAGACCCCATGGATCGCATGGTCTTTATCAAACCCGTTCAGCCACATCCCCCTGTCCCACTCCGGCTTCGGCGACGTAATATTCCGAAACGTCACATCCTCAATGTGCCCGCGATACTCAACCCCCTCCGCCGAGTTGTAGTTCTTCTGGATAGACAGCGACATCAACCGCCTGCACTCCTCCACGCGAATACCATCCCACACAATATGCCGCGCAGTTCCCACCTGCCCATCCAGCACGCGCAGCAGCCAGTCATGCCCCTTGTCATGAATAATGTCCGCATCCGTAAACAGCACATTCTCAATCGGCTCCTTGATCTCCGACCCCATATGCAGCGCATGCGACTTCTCATTCCAAAGCACCATATGATGCACTGTCACATTCTTCGTCCCCTGCCCGCCGGGCATGTTCGACTTCATCACAATCAGGTCGTCAAACGTCCGTACAAAGCTGTCGCTGATGTCCACATTCTGGCTGCTGATAATGTCCATCCCATCCGAGTTCACCTTCTGCCCAAGGATCTTCACATTCCGCACCGTCACATGGTTCGAATCCCTCATCGGCAAATTAAAACTCCCCGAATCCCGCAGCGTCACGCCCTCTACGCTGATGTCGTTCCCCGCCACCACCACCTGGTTGAAGTGATGATCCGGCAACAAACTCCCATCAATAATCCCGCGCCCCCTCAGCGAAATATGGTCTCCATGCAATTGGAAAATCCCATGCGACTTCACCTCCGAACCATCCGCCGGCAGCTTCCCATAGATCACCGCCCCGCCCGCGATATACACGGTCTTGCCCGAAGGCACAATCATCGGCTCAATCGCATGGATCCCCGGCCCAAAATAAATCAGGTTCGGGTCCTTCATATTCGGTAACTCATCCATCGCATTCACAAACACATGCAGTGAGTTGTTCCAGTCTCCATTCACATCCACCGTCAACAGGTCCGGCTTCGACACCGTAAACGTAATCGTGTTGCCGGCAATCTGCGCAACAATCCCTCGGCTCGTCGGCAACACCTTCACCTCCTTCACCTTCTCCGGATACGTCACCGTCACCGTCGCCGTCCCATTCAAATCAAACGACGTAAACCCCGCCTCCCCGGGCTTGAAATCCTTCTGGTTCAGCATCGACATCACCTTCGCCACATACACCGGCGAACTCTTCCCATCCACCGACACCGTATACATCTTCGACATCGGTTCACCCGCCGGCGCCGGATACACCGTCACCGTGCCGGCAGCCGCGAACATCGTCAAGCCCATCATGCAAGCGGCCGCAATCACTCTCTCAAATCGCATCGTCGTTCTCCATATCTACGGCTTCACCACAACATCCTCAACGAACTCGTTCTTCTCCACATCGCCGGCCTTCATTGGCTTGCCGCCAAACGTCACGTGGTCGAACAGCACGCCCTTAACCTCATGCGCCGCGTCAACACCCACAAGCTGCGTAGGATGGTTCCACTCCGGCACCGGCGATTGAATATTGCGGAACACCACATCCTCAATATGCCCTCGCTCCTCATCCTTGCTCCAATTCGTCTTCCCAATAAAAAGCGAAAACGGTCGCCGGTCTTCCTCAATCCGGATGTTGTCATAGACCAAATGCCGCACCGTCCCCGAATCCCCGTTGAACACCCGCAACAGCCAATCATGCCCCTTGTCGTGAATGATGTCGCAGTCGGAGAACACCGTATCCACCGCATCCTCGCGTAGCTCAGCTCCCACGGTCAACGCATGGGCCTTTTCATTCCACAGCACCAGCCGCTCCGCCGTAACGTCCTTTGAAATCCCACCGCCCTTCAGGCTCGTCTTCACCACAATCAAGTCGTCGAAGCTCCGCAGAAAGCTGTCGCTCACATCCACATTCTGGCTATTCACCACATCCACGCCATCGGAGTTCAACTGCCACCCGAACACCTTGATGTTCCGCACCTTCACATTGGTCGACTGCCGTATCGGCACATTCCAACTGCTCGAATCCCGCAGCGTCACGCCCTCGATCTCAATGGCTTCGCCCTTCGCATAGATCATGTTCGCCTGCGCCGTCGCCTTCACATGCAGGCTGCCATCGATAATCCCGCGTCCCCGCAGCGTTATGTTCTCTCCCACCAGCGAGAACACCGGCTCATGCACATGGCCCGACGTCAACTTGCCATAAATCACCGCTCCGCCCGCGATATAAACCGTCTTCCCCGACCCCACATGCATCGATTCAATCTCATGCCGCCCCGGCCCAAAGTAAATCAAGTTCGGGTCCTTCAAATTCGGCGCATCCTCAAACGCATTCGCAAATACATGCAGCGAGTTATTCCAGTCGCCGTTCACCTCCACCGTAATCTGCCCCGGCTTCGACACCGTAAACGTCACCGCATCGCCCGCTATCTTCGCCACAATCCCATAACTCGACGGCAGAATCTTCACCGTCTTCACCTTCTCCGTCGCGGTCACCGTAACCCTGACCGTCCCGTCGATATCGAACGACGCAAACCCAGCCTCGCCCTGCTGGTAGACATCCGGCTTCTCGGAGAGCAGCGAGCACACATGCGCCACATACACCGGCGCGTCCTTCCCCTCCACCGACACCGTAAACCTCTTCGACAGCGGCTCGCCCACCGGCGACGGATACACGCGCACTGACCCTTTCGGCGTACTCTGCCCCAACATCACCATCGGCATCAATACAACCACGCCCAACCCAAACATCACTTTCATCCAGCGCATCGTCATCATTGCCTCACGCTACTTGAAACTTGCCCCTTGAAACTCGACTCTAAGGCTTCACACTCACATCGCTCACAAACGCATTCTGCTCAATCTCGCTCATCTTCATCGGCTTCCCACCCAGCATCACGCGCTCAAACGAAACCCCGCGTACTGCATGTCCCGCATCGAACCCCACCAGCTGTATCGCATGGTCCAACTGCTCCGGCCTCGCCGCCTCGATGTCTCGAAACTCCACATCCTCGATATGCCCCCGCTCCGCGTCCCTGCTCCACATGTCCTTCCCAATCCACAACGAAAACGGCCGCCTGTCCTCCTCCATTCGAATCTTCTCAAACACCACATGCTTGACCGTGCCAGAATCCGTATTGAACACCCGCAGGCTCCACTCTCTGCCCTTGTCATGGATCACATCGCAGTCCGTAAACAAGATATTCTCCGCATTCACTCGCAGCTCCGCGCCCAAACTCAACGAGTGCGCAATCTCATTCCACAACACCATGTGCTTCACCGTAATATCGCGCGACTCCTGCCCACCCTGCGTACTCGCCTTCACCACCACCAAATCGTCGAACACCCTCACAAAGCTGTCGCTTACCGTCACATCGCGGCTATTGATAATGTCGATCCCGTCCCCATTCAGCCGCCATCCCAGCAGCTTCACATTCTCCACCGTCACATGGTTCGACTCACGAATCGGCACCGCAAAACCCGGCGGATCGCGCAACACCACGCCCTCCATCCGCAGGTTCTCGCCCACCGGCGACACCAGTTCCCCATGGTGCCACGGCATCAAACTTCCATCGATGATCCCCCGCCCACGCAACGTAATATCGTTGCCCTTCAGCAGAAACACCGCCCCACCATTCGGCACGCCCTCTGGCAACTTCCCATAAACCACCGCCCCGCCCGCGATATAAACCGTCTTCCCCGACCCTACCGACATCGGCGCAATCACATGCATCCCCGGCCCAAAATAAATCAGGTTCGGGTCCTTCAAATTCGGCGCGTCCTTCTCAAACCCATTCACAAATACATGCAGCGAGTTGTTCCAGTCGCCGTTCACCTCCACCGTCAACTGGTCCGGCCCAGCCACCTTAAAGCTCACCGAACTCCCCTCAATCTTCGCCACAATCCCCCGGCTCGTCGGCAACACCTTCACCGCCTTTACCTTCTCAGCGCACGTCACGGTCACCGTCGCCTCGCCCTTCAAATCGAACAAAGCGAACGAAGCCTCGCCGTCCACCTGTTCCTCCTTCACCGTCGCCGTCCCCACGGTTCCGATCGCCTTCACATGGGCCACATACACCGGCGCGCTCTGTCCCTTCACCGACACCGTAAACCTCTTCGACATCGGCTCGCCCACCGGCGCCGGATACACCCGTACACTCTCCTTGGCCGGCACCCCGCTGGCGAGCAGCGTCGGCGTCAGGCACAGAATAGCTACCAGCCTTATCAGGGATTTGCCCGGCACCAGCTTCCTCCATTTCACCTTTGAACTTGTTTCGACGCACCCATCTTCCACCGCCGGCCCTACATTCGTCCAACCACGCCTCCTCGACGCAAGAAAATTGCACCTTTAGGCGCCCGTTGGCATCCCATCAACCAGACCTGAGACACTGGAAATCAACCTATCTCTTTGGGAGTCCTCGCTCGCAATGCCACACATGCCCCGAATGCCCCATTCGCTCCTCCGCACCAAGCCTGTCGCCAGGGTCCTCGTAGCGACGTCGCTCGCCCTGGCCCTCACGGCCTGCAAGCAAGCCCCGCCGCCGGCTCCCCCCGCATTCGGCCCCATGCCCGTCAAGGTAGCCCCCGTCACGCTTTCTCCAGTGCCCGCGGGCGACACCTACGTCGCCACCATCAAGAGCCGCCGCTCCGCCACCATGCAGCCCCAGGTCGACGGCAACCTCACCCACATCCTCGTCCACTCCGGCCAGTCCGTTACCGCCGGCCAGCTCCTCATGTCCATCGACCCGCTCAAGCAGCAGGCCACCGTCGAGCAGCAACAAGGCACCCAGGCCCAGAAAAAGGCCGTCCTCGACTACAACAAGACCGAAGAAAACCGCCAGCGCCAGCTCTTCGATGCCGGCGTCATCTCCCGCGACGCCTACGACCAGGCCATCCAGTCGCTGCATAACTCCGAAGGCGACTACAAATCGGCGCTCGCCCAGACCCACACCCAGCAGCAACAACTCGCCTACTACGAGATCCGCGCTCCCTTCGCCGGCATCGTCGGAGACATCCCCGTCCACCAAGGCGACTACGTCTCCCCCACCACCCTCCTCACCACCATCGACGAAAACAAGGACCTCGAAGCCTACATCTACATCCCCACCGAGCGCGCCACCCAGGTCCGCCTCGGTCTTCCCGTAGACCTCCTCGACACCGCCGGCAAAGTCCTCGCCCACACCACCATCAGCTTCCTCTCGCCCGAAGTCGACAACGGCACCCAGACCATCCTCGCCAAAGCGGAGGTCCCCACCACGTCCGAAACCCTGCGCAACCAACAGCTCATCCAGGCCCGCGTTACCTGGTCCAGCACCCCGGCGCCAGTCATTCCCGTCCTTGCCGTCACCCGCATCGGCGGCCAGGCTTTCGTCTACGTCGCCGCCCCAGCCGGCCAGGGATTCACCGCCCACCAGGTAGCCGTAACCCTCGGCGACACCCTCGGCGACACCTACCCCGTCCTCTCCGGTCTGCACCCCGGAGACAAAGTCATCCTCTCCGGCCTGCAGATGTTGCAGGAAGGAATGCCCGTCCACCCACTCGGCTAACGCTGCGATTTGCCAAAACGGCCGTCATCCTGAGTAACGCAAAGGACCCCTGTATTTTGCCCGGCTCGGCACCACCGCTCGCTTTCCGTCGCGCCTTCTGAACCCTAAACCCTGGACCCTGGAACCTCTTCATGTTCGTCGACTTCTTCATCCGCCGCCCCGTCTTCGCCACCGTCTGCGCCCTGCTGATTGTGCTCGCCGGCGCCGCTGTCATTCCCAGCCTCCCCATCTCTCTCTACCCCAACCTCGCTCCCCCGCAGGTCACGGTCACGGCCAACTACATCGGCGCCAACGCTCAAACCGTCGAGCACGACGTCACCACTCCACTCGAGGAGTCCATTAACGGCGTGGAGGGCATGCGCTTCATCACCTCCTCCAGCACCAACAGCGGCGTCAGCAACATCACCATCACCTTCCAGACCGGCTACGACCTCAATATCGCCGCCGTCGACGTCCAGAACCGCGTCGCCAGCGCCCAGGGCGTCCTGCCGCAATCGGTCAAGAACACCGGCATCACCATCACCAAGGCCAACCCCAACTTCGTCTTCGCCGGAGGCTTCTACTCCGACAACAACCGCTACTCCCAGGAGTTCATCTCCAACTACATCGACCTCTACGTCAAAGATCCGCTAAAACGCATTCCCGGCGTCGGCGACGTCCTCGTCTTCGGAGAGCGCAAGTACGCCATGCGTCTCTGGCTCGACCCCACCAAGCTAGCCGCCCGCAAGCTCACCGCCACCGACGTCGTCAGCGCCCTCACCGAGCAAAACGTAGAGATCGCCGCAGGCTCCGTAGGCGCCCCGCCCGATAAATCTCAGCAGTCCTTCCAGTTCACCGTCTACGCCGTCGGCCGGCTCTCCACGCCCCAGGAGTTCGAAAACATCGTCCTCAAGAGCGGTCCCACCGGCATCATCCAGCTCAAGGACGTAGGCCGCGCCGAGATCGGGGCGGAAGACTACGGTACCGATCTCAAGTTCTCCGGCCAGCCAGCCATCGGCGTCGGCGTCCAGCAACTCTCCAACGCCAACGCCCTCGATGTCGACAAAAAAGCCAAGGCCGAGCTCCTCGAACTCAGTAAAAACTTCCCTCCAGGCCTCCACGCCCTCGTGGCCTTTGACACCACCACAGTGGTCGGCGACTCCATCCACGAGGTCCTCATCACCCTCGCCGAAGCCATCGTCATCGTTATCGTCGTCATCTTTCTCTTCCTGCTAGACTGGCGCGCCACCATCATCCCCGCCATCACCATCCCCGTCTCGCTCATCGGCACCTTCGCCTTCATCAAGATATTCGGCTTCTCCATCAACTCCCTCACCCTCTTCGGCATCACCCTCGCCACCGGCCTGGTCGTAGACGACGCCATCGTCGTCATCGAAAACGTCCAGCGCCACATCTCCGAAGGCGACAAAGACCCCCATCACGCCACCAGCGTCGCCATGGGCGAGGTCACCAGCGCCGTCATCGCCACCTCGCTCGTCCTCATCAGCGTCTTCATCCCGGTCAGCTTCTTTCCCGGCACCACCGGCATTCTCTACAAGCAGTTCTCGCTCACCATCGCGTTCGCTATCGCCATCTCTGCCTTCAACGCGCTCACGCTTTCGCCCGCGCTCGCCGCTCTGCTCTTGCGCAGTGAAGAAGCCAAGTACCAGCTCCTCGATTGGACCCGCATCCACTTTCTCTCCCACGGTTACAGCGCCTTCGCGCACTTCATTGACAACGCGATCACCGCGCTCTCCTCGGCCTACGCCCGCGCCATCCACTTCGTCCTGCGCATCCGCTGGGTCATGCTGCTGCTCTTTATCGCCGGCCTGGGCGCAACCGTCTACATGTACCAGAGCGTCCCCACCGCCTTCGTCCCGGCGGAAGATCAGGGCTATATCATGATGCAGGTGCTCGCCCCGCAAGGCTCGTCGCTCAGCTACACCACGCACGTAGCCGACCAGGCCGCGGTCATCCTCGACAAGGACCCCGACATCCTCGGCACCTTCGCCGTCATGGGCTTCGGCTTCGCCGGCGCCACCCCCAACCAGGGCATCATCTTCGCTCCACTCAAGCCCGAAAGCACCCGTCTCAAAAAAGGTCACGCCGACGTCGATGTCATCGCCCGCGTTCAGCCCCAGCTCTTCGGCGTCCCCGGCGGTCTCGTCATCGCCTTCCCGCCCCCGCCCATTCAAGGCATCGGCAGCTTCGGCGGCTTCCAGTTCGAACTCCAGGATGAAGGCCGCAACACCCTCGGCGACCTCGACCGCGTAGCCCACCAGATGGTCGGAGCCGCACGCGACCCCCACGCCGGAGTCACCGGTCTCTACACCGCCTTCACCTCCAACGACCCGCTGCTCGTCGTCAACATCGACCGAGATAAGGCCAAGACCATCGGCGTCCCTCTCTCCCAGATCAACGACGCCCTCAGCGTCTACACGGGCTCCGAGTACGTCAACGATTTCGAGTTCAATAACCGCTCCTACCGCGTCTACCTGCAAGCCGATGCCCCCTACCGCCGCACCGCGCAGGACATCCGTCAGTTCTACGTCCGCACCGATGGCACTGGTTCCTCCGCCGCCGGCCAGATGGTCCCGCTTGACAACCTCCTCACCATCACCGATAGCTCCGGTCCGCAGGCTATCAACCACTACAACCTCTACCGCTCCGCCGAGATACTCGGCTCCGCCGCACCCGGCAAGTCCTCCTCCGAAGGCCTGGCCGCGATGGAAGCCCTCGCCAAAAAGAACATGCTCCAGGGTATGCGTTACGAGTGGTCCGGCCTCGCCCTCGAAGAGATCGAATCCAGCGGCAAAACACTCATGATCTTCGCCCTGGGACTTCTGGTCGTTTATCTCACGCTCTCCGCCCAGTACGAAAGCTTTGCCCTGCCCTTCATCATTCTTCTCGCCGTCCCCATGGCGATCTTCGGGGCACTCGGTTTCATCGCTCTGCGTGGCCTCGACGATAACGTCTACGTGCAGATCGGCCTCGTCATGCTCATCGGTCTCTCTGCCAAGAACTCCATCCTCATCGTCGAGTTCGCCGAGCAGATCCGCGCCAAAGGCGTCAGCATCGCCGAAGCCGCCATCCAGGCCGGCGAACTCCGCCTCCGCCCCATCCTCATGACCAGCGTCGCCTTTATCCTCGGCGTTCTCCCGCTCTGGTTCGCCACCGGCGCCGGCAAGCTCGGACGCCACTCCGTAGGCACCGCCATCGTCGGCGGAATGCTCGTCTCCACGTTCCTCAACCTCTTCTTCATCCCCGTCCTCTACGTCTTGCTCAAGACCCTGCTCGAGCGCTTCTCCAAACCCAAACCCCAACTCCTCCTCGAGCCCCCCACCGCCTAGAGCACAGCGTCTCGGATTCTGCTTTAGATCCTAACTCGCAGCTCGAAACTCGCAACTCGAGACTCGACGCCTGACTTCTTTCTCTACACTCCCCCAAATCACTCTCCCGTATTGCCGCGATTGCCTATACATTGAAAAGGCATCTCCCCCACAGGAGCCACGGCTATCGCCATCCTCGCGCGCAAGAACAAGCTTCGCCTGTTGCCGCTCATCGCCGCCACCTACTTCATGGTCTCCGGAGGCCCCTACGGCCTTGAAGACATCGTCGGCAAAGCCGGCTACGGCCGCGGCCTGCTCATGCTCGCCGTCCTTCCCTTCATCTGGAGCCTCCCCACCTCGCTCATGGTCGGCGAACTCGCCAGCACCATCCCCGCCGAAGGCGGTTTCTACGTCTGGGTCCGCCGCGCCATGGGCCGTTTCTGGGGCTTTCAGGAGGCCTGGCTCTCCCTAGCCGCCAGCGTCTTCGACATGGCCATCTACCCCGTCATCTTCGTAGACTACCTCTCCCGCATCGCCCCCACCTGGACCGCCGGCCATCGCGCCATGCTCTGGGAGCTGACCATCGTCATCGGCTGCGCCCTCTGGAACCTCAAAGGCGCAAAGTCGGTCGGCGATGGCTCCGTCGTCATGTTCTGCCTCCTCTTATCGCCCTTCGTCGTCCTCGTCGCCGCCGCGATCTGGCAGTGGCACGGCCACGGTTCCGGCGCCATGTCGCAACCCGTAACCGGCCTCAACATCGGCGGCGCGCTCTCCGTCGCCCTCTGGAACTACATGGGCTGGGACAACGCCAGCACCGTCGCCCAGGAGGTCGACAACCCCCAGCGCAACTACCCCCGCGCCATGCTCGCCGCCTCCACCCTGGTCGCGATCACTTACATCATCCCGATCCTCGCCGTCGCCCTCGTCGGCCTCGCACCCGATCAGTTCTCCACCGGCGCCTGGACCGATGCGGCCCGCACTCTCGTCGGCCCCGGCCTCGCGCTCGCCGTCGTGCTCGGCGGCATGTTGACCGGCGTCGGCATCTTCAACCCCCTCATGATGAGCTACGCCCGCATCCCCTTCGCCATGGCCGAAGACGACATGCTGCCCAACTTCTTCGCCCGCAATAACCGCAAGGGCGCACCCTGGCCCAGCATCGTCTTCTGCGCGATCATCTGGGCGCTCGCCCTCAGCTTCACCTTCGAGCGCCTCATCTCCATCGACCTCGTCCTCTACGGCTCCTCGCTCCTGCTGGAGTTCGTCGCCCTCGTCGTCCTCCGCCGCCGCGAGCCCAACCTCGAACGCCCCTTCCGCGTCCCCGGAGGCCTCGCCGGCACCATCGCCGTAGGCATCTTCCCCGCGCTGCTCATCTTCTTCGCCATCTGGACGGCCCGCGACGAGCGCGTCCTCGGCCTCCCCGCCCTGCTCTTCGCCGCCCTGGTCGGCATCGCCGGTGCCCTCGTCTACGCCATCACCGAGTTCTTCCGCCGCCGCACCAGCCCAACTCCCGTCCCCATCGAAACCTAACCCTCACCCCCAAAGCAAAAGGCCCGCCGGCAACACAGGCAGGTCTTCTACTCTCTACTACTCACTCTCTACTACTTGCTCTACGTCTTCGGCGCGTGCACCACCGGCGTCGTCTTGTTATCGATATACCGCTGCTGCGCCAGCGTAATCACCGTCTTCGCATACGCCGAATCCCGCCACCCCCGCACCTCGACGCGCTTGCCCTCAAGGTCCTTATAGATGGAGAAGAAGTGTGTGATCTCCCGCAAGATATGCGGATAGATCTCCGAGTATTCATTCACATCGTTATACCGGGGATTGCCTTCGCCCACGGCCAGTATCTTCTCATCGCCCTGCCCCTGGTCGATCATCTCCAGCACCCCGATCGGCCGCACCTCCTGCAGGCATCCCGGAAAGCTCGGCGTATCCACCAGCACCAGCACATCCAGCGGGTCGCCGTCGTCTCCCAGCGTGCTCGGAATAAACCCATAATCCCCCGGATAGTGCACCGGCGAAAACAGGTTCCGGTCCAGCCGGAAAACATGCAGTTCCTTGTCGTACTCGTACTTGCTGATCCCCTCCAGGGGAATCTCGATAACGGCGTTCACCAGTTCAGGCGACTTCGCGCCTACGGGCAGGGTCAGGTAATTCGTCATAACGTGTCGGTATCTCTTC
>Ga0302315_10002081_pt1 | contig 19314 bp, 15 predicted proteins | sample III_Palsa_N3_1_FD_200532 | JGI IMG/M metagenome (GOLD analysis project Ga0302315, IMG submission 200532) | Peat permafrost microbial communities from Stordalen Mire near Abisko, Sweden - III_Palsa_N3_1 | ecosystem: Environmental > Terrestrial > Soil > Palsa > Peat permafrost | place: Sweden...
TGGATGGCAAAAGCTATGTGCAAAAATTCAGCTATAACATAAATACTTTTCCGGGTAAAATGGATGTTGCCATCAACGGCGTTGCGTTAGTGCCGGGCCGTGATTTTATAGTTAGTCCGGATAGCAATGGGGCTTTGACCGAAGGGCTGCTGGTACAAAAAGACAGCACCCATTTTGTAGATGCCCGCGACAGAATCGTTGTTGAATTACAGGATAAGCTGACCTGGTCGGCAGAGCAGCAGGTATTGAATTATACGCTGATCCAATTAGATAAAAAATTAGTGAAAGCGCCGCCCGCTTCTATTAAAGTTAATATTGAAAATGAATTAGTAGACAATTTTAAAACAGCCAATATTTGCGGCATCGTAAAAGGCACTTCAAAACCCGACTCAATTATAGTTTTTACCGCGCATTATGACCATTTGGGCGGTATGGGTAGTAAAACCTATTTCCCCGGCGCTAATGATAATGCCAGCGGGGTGGCACAGGTGCTATCGTTAGCTAAATATTATGCTGCGCATCCGCAACCTTATTCAATGGCCTTTATTTTCTTTTCGGGCGAGGAAGCCGGGTTGTTAGGTTCAAAATACTTTACCGAAAACCCGCTGGTCCCCTTAAAAAATATCCGCTTTTTAGTTAACCTTGATTTAGAGGGGACAGGGGTTGATGGCATTACTGTTGTTAACGCCACTATTTTTCCGAAGGAGTTTGCTATGCTTAAGCAGATAAACGAAAAGGGCAAATACATGATAAAAATAAATTCGAGGGGCAAGGCCCCCAACAGCGATCATTATTTATTTACCGAAAATGACGTGCCCGCGTTTTTCTGGTATACGCAGGGCGGCATAGCGGCCTATCATGATATTTATGACATCAGCGCCACCCTGCCCATGAATAAATACGAGGATATGTTTAAGATGATATTGAAGTTTAATGACAGGTTGATGGGGAAACCGGTGGAGTAAAACAACTAATTCAGCTTTTTTCCATGTTGCGAAGAATTTTAATTTTATTTCAATATATGTCCAATCCTGGCTAACCCGGTCGTCATACTATCATAAAACTTAAAAACCATGAACGAATTTATTTTGATCTTCAGAAGCGAACCAGGCACCACTGTGCTTACACCCGAACAAATGAAAAACGTAAGCCAACCCTGGATAGACTGGATGGGAAGCCTGGCGGCCCAAAACAAGTTAGCCAATATTGGCAACAGGCTGGGCTATAATGCCGCTGTTTTAAAGCCCAACGATGTAGTAATTAACGGCCCTTATGCCGAAATTAAAGAAATTATTGCCGGATTCAGTGTAGTATTTGCCGAAACATTAGAAGAAGCCATAGAAATAGCTAAAGGCTGCCCTATTTTTGATGTTGGCGGCAGCGTTGAGGTGAGGAATGTGATACAGATGAATAGTTAATTATAATTTATCTTAAAAATTCATCCCCGTTAAAACTTACGAAGTTTTGAAAACTTCGTAAGTTTGATATGATACATCATTCTCCCGGATGATACGTCTTTTCCGCGTGTTTTAAAACATCGGCTTTATAAAACAGCACATCTTTAAATTTGCCGTTTATATAGCCCTCAGCCTGATCAGTAAAGTGCGGCGATTTCGGGTCGGTTGACTGGCCGCCGGTCATGATTGATCTTGCGGTTACCTTCCCGTTGGGGCCAAAGTCAACAGCGGCAATAAAGCTGTTGCCCGATGATCCGTAACGTTTTTTAGTATTGTTACCAGCCCGACTTACAAATGAGGGCAGTTCGCCAAAGGTTGCCGATACCTGCCCTACCGGGATGCTGGGCGCGTTATCGTCAAATATGCCATTGGCAGGGCGCTGGTAACGGTTTATATCTCCCCATTTAATGTGCCAGTCACCATAACGGGTTTGCAGGTTTTTCATGGCGGTTGTTAAATCATCTAATAACTGCTTATCAGTTAACGTTTTCAAGCCGGCGGCTACGTGTTCTGTCTGATAAGTTCCATCTTCGGATGAGCGGCCACGGGGTGCGGCCTGCATTACGCGGGTGCCCCATTCGGTTGCCAGCGTAACCGCTACCGATTGTACGCCCGACCGCCTATCCCATTGCTGCAAAAGCTGCATCGGCTCTTTTAAAGCATTTTTTGTGCTGTCATTTGCGGCATCATAAGCCTTAAATAAAGGTGGCAGCAATACATCAAAAGCGGTGAGGTAATGGTCATACCCTAAAGTGATCAGCTTATCAATCGTTACATCCTTTGCATCACTAAATAACCTGATCGCGTTTACAGCCCGGTAGTTTTGCCCGTCGGGGGCCATATAGGCCGGATATTTTGTTTTATCGGGACTGCTGACCCCCGATGAAGTAAATGGCGTAGAGTTGCAATTAATAATAAAGCCGGTGGCCGGGTTATATACATGCACTGTTTCGTCCAGCGTATGCAGCCCCTGCCATTCGGTGGCGGAGATGGAGCCATCTACCGGTTGTGTCCAGTCCAGTTTAGGGTCGCGCTTTGGCATAAAATTGCCATACCAAAAAGCAATATTTCCATGGTCATCCGCGTAAACCGTATTGTTGGTGGCATTGTTAAGCAGGTCCATTGCCTTTTTATATTCGGCGAACGTATTGGCTTTTGTAATTAACCATGACTCAAGCAAAGCATCATACGAACGATTATCAGCTTTTAATGACAACCATTTACCGTTGCGGCTGCCCAAAACCGGGCCATGATGGGTATAATAGCCGGTTATCGTATGGGGCACAATTTTATCGCCCTCTTTTACATTAATTACCAGTTTACGCTCGGTAACAGGTTTTTGCTGCCCGTCATATTCATAATAAAATTTGCCGTCCTTTTTGGTTACTTTCTCGGCATACAGGTCGCCAACATCAGCATTGCTTGAGGTGTGCATCCAGCCGCAATGGGGGTTAAAGCCCTGGTAAACAAAAAACTGCCCCCAGGTTATTGCGCCATAAACATTTAACCCTTCTTCACTCACCAGTTCGGCTTCCGACCGGAAATAGAAGGGCACATGGGGGTTGATATACAGCATGGCATGTTTTGATGCGGTTTTTGAAGGCGACAATGCATAGCCATTTGAGCCTATCTCCCGTTCGTCGGGCAGATAATTTGCCGGGGTATATTTTATATAGCCTACATCAGGTGCCGAACTGTAAAAACGCTGTGTTTCGCTTAAGGTAAGTCCGCCCGTTACCGTAGCCGATACACTGCCATCTGTAAACATCAGCGCATACCAGGGTTGGTACCTGCCAAATACCGATTTTGTTTCCGGGTGTTTATACAAGTAAAAATTAATACCGTCGGCAAAGGCATCCATTAGTTTTTTAAACCATAGCGGGCTGTTTTTATATTCTTTTATCGCGTCGGCGCTATCTGCTATCATTTGTAATTGCACATCGGTATAAAGTTTATTTTGCCCGTCAACTTCGGCCTGTTTGCCCAACTGGTACAGGTAATTATCTTCAATACCTTTAAAATTATCTTCGCACTGGCTGTACATTAAACCAAAAACAACATTGGCATCGGTTTGCGCGTAAATATGCGGCACGCCGTAATTATCGCGGATAATAGTTACCGCCTTAGCTTGCTGGTTATAACGGGCAATCTCCTGCTGGGTAGCCTTTTGAGCCATCACTAATGCAGGCAGGATAATCAAAAATAAAGCTGAAATGTGTTTTTTCATGATGAAAAATAAGAAAACGAAAATTAACTATTTTCAATGATTAAAAAAAGCAGGTAACCCCTGGCTGAAAACTATTAAGATATTGTCATAATTACACTAAGTATATTATCATAATTTCAAATCAGCAACATAAATGAATATAATTTATCAAATATTTATAAAAATTAAATTTTATTTACATAATTGATAACAATTACCGACATTTGTTATGGATTTAAAATTTAGAAACCATGAAAAAATTATTCATTACAGCGGCTACCGCTATATTATTTAGCGTTACCGCATTTGCTGCCGGAGGCACCAAAACATTTATAACGGGCGAAGAAAACGTATCCTACCAGGCGTTAAACCGCTTTGCTTCCACCTTTAAAGGCGCAAAAAACGCCGCATGGACAATTACAGCTAATTGTCAGAAAGTTACTTTTACCCTGGGTGATGCCCAATTGACCGCATTTTACAATTTCAGCGGAGACTATATAGGTACAACCCAGGATGTAGCTTACAATGTTATACCTGCTGATGCCCAAAAAACAATCGCGGCAAACTATGCCGGTTATACAGTTGGCGAAGTTATAAAGTATCAAAACTTTGACGGTGATGCCGGATTGCCTTCTTCAGCCTATTTTGTTGACCTGAAAAAGGACAAAAGCGAAATTTTGGTAAAAGTTACACCTGATGAAAATGTAACTTACTTCAAAAAGGTAAAGTAATTTAAGTATTAACAATTAAGTAAAATGCCTCCGACTTATCGGGGGCATTTTTTTTTATTTTTATTTTCTTTTTAGCTAACCATTCATATTTCAAATTCAATTTTAAATTCAGTCCCTTTATTTTCTGCGCTCTTGATACTGATCTTTCCTCCAAGTATTTCTACCTGTGTTTTTACCATAAAAAGCCCCATGCCTTTTCCTTCAATGTTGGTATGAAACCGCCTGTACAATCCGAACACCAGCTCACCGCTTTTTTCAAGATCAATGCCCATTCCATTATCGGTAAACAATAATTCTATTTTATTTTTTGCCATACTGCTTTTAATTTCAATAACAGTAGGTACCAGTTGTCGCCGGTATTTAACACTGTTTGAAATAAGGTTATAAAACACGCTGTACAAATAAGGCTTTAAAGTAAAAAATTCATCAATAGCCGAAAAATTGTATTTTATTTCGATATTTTCCTTCTCGATCAAATTCTTAACGCTTGCTTTTATATCCTCAACTAATTCAGAAAAACGGATGATTTTTTTGATCTCATTAGTATCGCCCCTTATGTCTAAAATCTGGTTAAGGTCTTTTACAACGTTGTCAAGCCTTGTACATGAATCATTGATTCCCCTGTTCAGTATTTCTTTGTCATTTTCATCCAATCCGGGATAATTTAACACGTTTGATGCGCCAATAATATTAGCTACAGGTGCCCTTAGATTATGAGAAACGATGTAGGCAAATTGTTCCAGTTCCATATTTCGCAACAACAGGTCGCTTACCATTTTAATACGCTCTATTTCAGCCAGCTTAACTTCGGTTACATCCCAGTTAGCGCCAATCATATGGGTGGGGTTACCTTCATCATCTTTTTCAATAATCCCTGTTGCTTTAATGGTATGAATACTGGCATCGCTCCAAATGATCCTAAATTCGGTATCATATCTTTTTTTATTCGTAACGGCCATTTGTATCTCTTCATTCACTCGTTGCCTGTCGTCAGGGTGCAGCCTGCGTATCCATCCATCATAAATTGATCCGAACTGAAAACTGTCAATATTATATAGCTGATACATAACATCGTCCCAAGCCAAATAATTCTTTTTTATATCCCAATCCCAAATGCCCATTCCGGCGCTCCGGGTTGCCAGTTGCAACCGGGTGGTAAGCCGTTTCGTATCCTCATTGGCCTTTTGTAATTCGGCATCCTTTTTCTCCTTTAAACGCTGTTTTTCAATTGCATTTATAACAGCCGAAGGCAACCGTTGCAAACGGTCTTTAATAACATAATCATGTGCGCCCTCCTTTATAATCTTCACGGCAAATTCGTCTGACATGGTCCCTGTGATAAGAATAAACGGAACAGTAATACCGGCTTCAAGTACCAATTTTAAGGCCTCATGCGAGCTAAAGGAAGGAAGTGAATGGTCGGAAAGAATAATATCGGGCGAAAAATCCTTTAGAGCCCTTGTAAACCTTTTCTTGCTATTAACAACCAGTATTTCACAGTTTATTTTCCCCCTCTTTAATTCGCCGGCTATCAACTCTGCCTCAAATGGCACATCCTCAAGGTGAAGTATTTTTATTTCCCGTTCCATTTAATTCAACTTACACTTATCATAGCGGCTGATTAAGAAGCAGCCAGTATATACCTAAATCATTTACTACTTTGCGAAAACTCTCAAAATCAACAGGTTTTACTATATAACTGTTAGCGCCAAGCTGGTACGCTTTTTCCACGTCAGGATGCTCTTTTGATGAAGTAAGCACCACGACCGGTATTTTTTTTGTCAGTTCGTTCGAGCATATTTTCTCTAAAACTTCAAGCCCGTTTACCTTTGGCATTTTAAGGTCAAGTAATATTACTTTAGGTTTGTTATCCAAATTTCTTCCTTTATATTTCCCTGTCCCAAATAAAAAATCAAGCGCAGCAGCCCCATCTTTTAAATGAACAATGTGCTTGGCCACATTATTTTTCTGCAAAGCCCTTACCGCTAATTCCGCATCATGCACACTGTCTTCCACCAACAGAATTTCAACTTCTATATTTTTCATAATCAATTGTTTTTTTGTAGTACAGGTAAACTGAAATAAAAAGTTGCCCCCTTCCCTATGCGGGCACTTGCCCAAATCCTTCCGCCATGCTTGGTGATAATTCTATGCACTAATGCCAATCCCACGCCTGTCCCTTCAAATTCTTCTGCGTCATGAAGCCGCTGAAATACGCCGAATAATTTGTGTGCGTATTGCATATCAAACCCTACGCCGTTATCAGTTATTGAATAGATAAACTCACCGTCTTTTTTTTCTGATCTTATTTTAATAATCGGGTTCTTCTTGTTGAATGAATATTTTATTGCATTCGATAATAAATTCATCCACACCTGGTTTATTAATGTAGCATCGGCCATTACAGCATCAAGATCATCAACTATTATTTTTGCTTTTATATGCATAGATATGCTCAATTCCCTGATGGCATTTTCAATCAGTTCAGTCATATCAATTACCGACTTATTAATTTCTTTCCGGCCTAACCTTGAAAATGCCAGCAAATCGTCAATGAGCACCCCCATCTTTTTTGCATTTTCCTGGACTACTGAGAGGAGTCGTTTACCTTCGTCATCGAACCTGTCATTATAACCCTCTTCAAGTAATATGGCGAAACCACTCACCGCCCTGAGCGGGGCACGCAAATCGTGTGATACGGAATATGAAAATGATTCCAGTTCGTTATTGGCAGATTCCAACTGCGCCGTACGCTCCAACACCTTTTGTTCTAATTCTTCATTAAGCTTGCGTATATCTTCTTCATTCAATTTACGGATATTATCTTCTGCTTTTTTAAGTTCCCTATTTGCGGTGATTAATTCTTTGGCCCTCTTTTCCTTCTCTTTATTTTGATATTTAAGTTCTTTGTTTGCAATTATCAACTCGGCCGCTCTTTTCTCCTTCTCTTCGTTTTGAAAAACAAGTTCCTTGTTAGCTACGATCAACTCTGACGCGCGCTTTTCTTTCTCTTCGTTTTGAAAAACAAGTTCCTTGTTTGCAATTATCAACTCGGCGGCACGTTTTTCTTTCTCCTCGTTTTGAAACACAAGTTCTTCATTAGCTATGATCAGCTCTGATGCACGTTTTTCCTTCTCTTCGTTTTGAAAAACAAGCTCCTTGTTTGCTATAATTAATTCTGATGCACGCTTTTCCTTCTCTTCGTTTTGAAAAACAAGCTCTTTGTTTGCTATAATTAACTCTGATGCGCGTTTTTCTTTCTCCCGGTTTTGAAAAGCAAGTTCTTTATTAGCTATAATAAGCTCTGATGCACGCTTTTCTTTCTCTTCGTTTTGAAATGCAAGTTCGATATCGGCAATGATTAACTCTGATGCGCGCTTTCCTTTCTCTTCATTTTGGAAAGCAAGTTCCTTGTTAGCTACAATTAACTCTGATGCACGTTTTTCCTTCTCTTCGTTTTGGAAAACCAGTTCTTTATTAGCGATGATCAGTTCTGCTGCACGCTTTCCTTTTTCTTCATTTTGAAAAGCAAGTTCTTTGTTTGCAATTGACAATTCTTCGGTCCTTTTTAAGCCGGAATTATCTAAACCTGCCGCAACTTGCTGGTGAGGTTTGTTATCAACATCTAAAAAAAAATCCGTATTGCTTTTATTTTCGTCCATAATTGTAATTGCCAGGTTTAGAAAAGTTACAGGTAGCACAAAGCCTTTTCATGCTTTATGATCCTTAAATGCCAAACTAATACGAGCGGGATGCCGGTTTCATAAACCGGCAAGGACGTGACTAAATGAAGACCGCCGGAATATACAGCGGTACGGATAAAGGTGACCTTAGGCGCTAAAGCAATTATTGGTTAGGGGGTTAAAGGTAGTACCAATAAGCTTTCGTAGTGGGTATGCGGGCAAGCTACAATTAATATTCCACTAATAAGAAAAATATTTTCCTCTAATATATAATTTCGTCGTTTATGCTGACGGTATGTAAATTTCAGATTAGCTTTTAGGCGGCAAACAATCTTATTAATTATATAATTGCTTTTGCGCCCTGTACAAATTATCAGTTGCCTGTAATATCTTGTCTTTGAGCTTCGGATTATAGTTTGGATGGTTTTTTAAAAAGCTGTCCACAATTTGCCAGGCTTCCCTGCTTTGATAGTTACCAAATATAGCTGCCAGCCACGATTGCGGGAAAAACACATCGCCGGTACGTTGAATTTCCTCAACCATTTCCAAACTTTTGGGCAGGTATTTTATAGAGGTGCTTTGCCTTAACGGACTGTTTAAATATCCCAGCGCTGTAGTTACCCATGCTTCTTTTGCCCGGCTTTTTTGCTGTTGCAAACTATTAAAGAAAGCATCTCTTACAGCCGGGTCTAAAGATAAAGCGGGCATCAAAAATTCAAGTCGGCTTTTACGGTCGGTGTTGGTTATGCGGGCTTCCTGTTGTTTTAATACGGAGGTAATGGTATCGCTTTTTAAAGCAATGGATAGCGCCATTGATGTATAATCATCCTCGTTCAGTTTAACGCCCGCGGGCGGTTGCTTTTGCTGCCATATTTTGTAGAGGTTGGCGCGCGCTGTGGAGGTCAGGTAAATATCCTGGTAGGCCCTGAAAAGTATCTTTTTATTATTGGGCAAAGTATCCTGCTGCATCGCATCCCATAAAGCAGTTTCGAGCGTGGGCGCCATTTGCAGCCGGCCAGATGGCAATATAAATTCCCAATAAATACTTTGGATATACCCCGTTAATGAACGCAAGTTCATTTCGTCTTTTTCGGCGGCAATACCTTTGATAAACAGGTTTAATAACTCATCAGGCTTAATATCCCGCCCAGCCAGCATATTTTCATAAGCGGTAATGTATGATGAAGCCCGCTGCACAGGGCTTTGCAGGTCAAACAACCGGCTAAAACTATTTTTATCCGTCGGGAACAGGCCATAACCCAGGCCGTTTGAATTAAACAGGATAAACAAGGGCTTATCCGATCCTATTACATCCTTTAACGATACAACAGCCTGGTCCATATCTACCTTAAAATCCTTTCGGTAATTTGGGTAGATCAGGCTGATGTCAAACACTTGCGGCCATATACGCTTCAATCCGCTTTCAGGGGTTTGTGTTAGTGTAAAATGGCTTATCGTGTTTTTTTTATAATCTATCGTATAATTAAATACAGGCCGGCCGGGCTCATTTACCCAAACCTTGTTCCAGTCGTAGAGATCGGTTTTGCTGTATTTGCTTAAAATAGCAATGAGGTCATCCCAGGTAGCATTGCCATATTTATACTTTTCCAGGTATTCACGAATCCCTTTTTGAAAGTTATCCTTGCCCATTAACAGTTCTAACTGCCGCATCATAATAGGGGCCTTATGATAGATAATATTCCCGTATAACGACCCCGCGTCCTGCAAATTATCTAATTGCTGGCGGATAGGGTTAGCGCCGGGCGTACGGTCGACACCATAAGCCGCGGGATAATGGTCCTGCAAAAATTTGAGGTTAAATATTTCGCTGCCCATCAGGTTTTCAGTCACTTTATCGGCCATAAAGTTGGCGAAAACCTCTTTCATCCATACATCATTAAACCAGTCCATCGTTACCATATCGCCAAACCACATATGTGATGTTTCGTGCGAGATGACATTCGACCGGGCAATCAGCATATCTTTTGTAGCGCCATCATCCAGGAACAGGCCTGACGCTTTGTACTGCACCTCGCCGGGATGCTCCATACCGCCAAACTGGAAATCAGGAATTGCCACAAACCCAACTTTTTGAAACGGGAACGGGATACCTGTCCATTCCTCTAAAAAGCTGATCGCATTATCATGCGCCTTAAATATAGAGTCGACACTTAATTTTATTTTAAGAGGGTCGGTTTCGCGGTATAAAAACTCCGCCTCACGACTGCCGATCATTTTTTTAACGTCCGCATATTTACCGGCAGTGAACGAAAAAAGATAGGTAGGCAGTTTATCAGAGTTGGCAAAATGATAGGTGGTTTGCTGTCCATTTATAACTGAGTCTTTTTTAATGCCGTTGGCTAAAACACTCCAACCATTAGGAAGGGCTAAAGTCAGTAAAAAATTCGCTTTCAAATCGGGCTGATCAAAGCATGGGAAAACCGTCCGCGCCCTGTCAGGCACAAACAAGGCATACATAAAATCGTCGTTACGGTTAAGGGCCACATTGCCGGCAATAAATTGCAGGTCGACTTTGTTGGTGCCCCGGTGAAGGTATTCTGATCCGATGATCAGGTGCTCGTCCCTTAAGACCGCAGTAGCTTTTATCCCGTTTACAACTATTGATTTTACGTTAGCCGCGCTTTGCTTAAAATCAATTTGCAAAGGTTCGGTTGATGAGCTTAAATCAAAAGTAATGGTTTCTGTAGCGTTAATATCAGCACTTTTAGTTGCCGGTATATCAAAGTTGAGCGTATATTGAATATTGCTAATGATGGAATGACGATAAGCAGCCAGGTTATATGATACACCTGGCTCAATAATGGGCGGCTTAATTGGGCCGGTGGGTGCCGACGGTATAATATGCATAACCGGGACAACCTGCGTAGTTTCTTCACTGTGCGCAGTATGTTTGCCATGCTTTGTTTGTACAATGTGTTTAGTGGTTTTGTTATGCTTTGTTTGTGTAGTATGTTTTGCCGGTGCAGTATGTTTTGTTTGTGTCTTATGTTTTGCTTGTGTACCGTGTTTAACCTGTGTACTATGCTTAGCCGTTTTGGTTTTTTTAGTTGTTGTCTGAGCGTAAACTGTTGCGCTTAAGCAAACCAGGATGATTGCTTTTAAGAGTATTTTCAATTTGTAATTCATTTTGTTAAAGTCCTTTGCCTGCATAATAAATAGCGATGGGTTTAAAACCCATCGCTATTTATTATGCAGTTTATTAATGCCCCATCATTTGCATTATGGCCCCGACACTCATCCAGGCCATAATGCTCACTACCAAAACACCAAATATAGTTAACCAAAGCGGTTGCCTGTAATTTGAAATGATTTTTGATTTATAGGCTGCAATTAGCATAATACCTAATGATAACGGCAAAATACAGCCATTTATGGCCCCAACCATCAGTAAAGTTTTAACAGGTTTACCAACGATCAAAAATATGATGCAGGCGATGATTATAAAGCCAATAATAAATTGCCTGTTATACTTCAATATGGCCGGGTGAAAACTTTTGATAAACGAAACCGAGGTGTACGAAGTGCCAACTATAGATGAAATACCTGCAGCCATGATCTCTAAACCGAACAAGGTATAGCCAAATGTGCCGGCCGCTAACTGGAATACGGATGCTGCCGGGTTATCCGGATTTAGCTTACCCCCGGCAGTGATTACACCCAATGCTGCCAAAAACAATAATATACGCATAAGCGATGCCATACCGATGGCACCTAAAGCGCCTTTGTTTATTTTGCCAAGATTCTCTTTACCGGCAATGCCTGCATCCAGCAAACGGTGCGCACCCGAGAAGGTGATATAGCCGCCTACCGTTCCGCCGACAATAGTGAGCAGGGCGGTAAAACTAAAATGGGTGGGACTAACAGACCTGATGATTGCCTGGGCCAACGGCGGTTTGGCAAGAAAGGCAATAAATAATGCCAGTAAAATTTTAAAAGCACCAAAACTTTTGGCGAAAATATCCAGGGCCTTGCCGGTTTCTTTATAAATGAATATGGTGAGGGCTATAAGGGCGCTGACGACGGCCCCATGCGCAACGGACATTCCGAATAGCACATTCATACCCAACCCAGCCCCAGCCATATTGCCAATGTTAAACGCCATGCCACCCAAAAACACCAGGAAAGACATCAAATACCCAAGGCCGGGAAAAACCTGGTTAGCTATTTCTTGCGCGGGCTTATCGGCAACTATAATTACGCGCCATATGTTTAGCTGCGCTATAGTATCAATAGCGATTGAAAATAAAATAACAAAACCAAAACTGGCACCCAGTTGTGCGGTAAATAAGGCGGTCTGCGTTAAAAATCCGGGGCCGATGGACGATGTAGCCATCAAAAATGAAGCCCCTATTAAAACGCTCCAGTTAAATTTTTTCTTCATCAGGCAGACGGCGCTTTAATGGAAATACCTTCACTTTTTAATTTTTGTCCTATCATTTTCGCAAATTCAACCGGATGTGCGCCGTCGCCATGCAGGCATAAGGTTTCGGCTTTGAGGGGTATAGTTTTATTATTGGCAGATATTACCTGTTGCTGTTTAACCATCAGCATTACCTGGTTAATGGATTGCTGTTCATCCATTATCAGCGCATTGCTTTGTGAGCGTGGGGTTAACGAGCCGTCATCCTGGTAAGTGCGGTCGGCAAAAACTTCGGACGCGGTAACCAAGCCTGAATTTTTTGCTGCGGCAATCATTTCGCTGCCCGCAAGGGCGTATAAAATTAGCGCCGGATCAAAATCATGCACGGCCTGCACAATGGCCCTGGCCAAGCCAACATCTTTGGCTGCCATATTGTATAATGCGCCATGCGCTTTAACGTGATGGAGTTTGCCACCTGCAGCTTTTACAAAACCATATAAAGCGCCTATTTGATAAAGCGTCATCTGGTAGGCTTCGCCGGCAGATATTTTCATATCGCGCCGCCCAAATCCCTGCAAATCGGGCAGGCCGGGGTGAGCGCCAATAGCTACACCTTTTTTGATGGCTATATTAACGGTATGCTGCATTACTTCCGGGTCGCCGGCATGGAAGCCGCAGGCTATATTGGCCGATGTAATATGGTCCATCAGCAGGTCATCATTAGGCATGGGATAATTGCCGAATGCCTCGCCCATATCGCAGTTTAAATCAATGGTTTGCATAAGCCCCCTCTAAATCTCCCCCGGAAGGGGAGACTTTAAATTGTTTTAAATTATAAATATCTGTTTCTTACAGCATTCGCCAGTTTAGCTAATTGCTTTTCCCGTTCAAGGTACAGCATTTCTGCATCATGCCTGCTTATTTCTTTAAAATAAATTGTATCGCCGGGTTTTAACTGGCCGCATAAGGACAGATCAACCGCCGCAACCTGCGCAATACGCGGGTAGCCGCCGGTGGTCTGGCAATCGGCCATTAAAAGTACCGGGCTGCCACCGCCGGTAACCTGTATAGTGCCGGGTGTTACCGCAGTTGACAACAGTTCATCCCATTTTATCCGCTTCATACCGCATCCATCCAGTTGATAGCCCATACGGTTACTGCGCAAACTTAAAGTATAGGGGGTAGTGAAAAAGTCCGACTGTGAATTGCTATCAAACCAGTCAAATTCATTTCCCCTCATCACCCTTATTGTTTTCCTGTCGGCGGGTAATAAAAGTTGACGGCCAAGGCTCCAGTCGGTATAGTTTGGGCTATCGCTTTGCAGGTTGTCCAGGATAGTTTTTGTGGTAGAGGTGGTAAACTGGTCAATACTATTTAATTCATCTCCTGCACGCAATTGCCTGCCTTGCAAGCCGCCTATGGAGGCAGTAAGATAAGTGCTTTTGCTGCCCAATACTTCCGGCACATCCCAGCCACCTGCGACAGCAAGATAAGTGCGGCTGCCTGATAGATCATTATTCAGTTTGACGGTGGTGCCCGCCGGAATGAAGACAGGGCGGTCGGCAGGTATATCACCAATTGCTAAACTTAAAATGGCCCCATCGCCGGCGTAGGCAATTAAAATACCGGTTTCAGCTATAAACTCCGCATTGGCATAGGTAAATTCAATAACTGCGGCATTGCCATCATTACCCAAAGCTATGTTAGCCATCCGGGCCGACAGCGCATCCATCGCGCCCGAAACAGGTACCGCCTGCGAAATATACCCGCGACGGCCCATATCCTGCACGGTGCTTAGCATCCCCGGTTTAATAATTCGTATCCGCATCTGAATTATTGGATAAATGGTCAAATTGCTGTTGAGTTATTTGTTTGAAAACAACCAGGTCACCTGCTTTTAACAGCGCGGGCCGGGACTGGTTTGCATCAAACATTTTGAGCGGTGTGCGGCCAATGATCTGCCAACCGCCGGGTGTTTGTAAAGGGTAAATGCCTGTTTGTTGCCCGGCTATACCCACTGACCCAGCAGGCACTACACCGCGCGGCGTTGATTTACGCGGTGTTGTCAATTTTTCATCCATACCACCCATATAAGCAAAACCAGGAACAAACCCTATCATATATACCTTATAAACAGCCGCGCTATGCAGGTTAATTACTTCCTGTACAGTTAATTTAGTGTGATTGGCTACCTCATCTAAATCCGGCCCAAAATCACTGCCATAGCATACGGGGATAGTTATGGTTTCGGATAGCGTATTCGTTATATTTTGTTTGCCTTTTAAACCTGCTAAATACCCGGATACTTTTTCAAAGCAATCCGCTCCCGATAAATTTGATTGAATAACCAGCAACGCGTCGAAAAACACAGTTAAAGTGGTATAAGCCGGAACGGTAGTATAAAAGCCGGGAAACGGGCGTTTATTTACCAGGTTATTAAAAGCGCTTACTTTTTGAAATACATCTTCATTAATAACACTACCAAATTCAATGGTGACAGCCTGCTCATTTAAAGCATAAATATTCAAAAACGATTCAACCGTAGCAGTAGCTTGCATAAGGTTGTCAATTTAGATAAATGGGGCGGAATTGGCAATTTTAAATATTGGCATAAAAACATTTTTTAAACCTACCTATCGCTTTTTAGTTATATTTGTATTAACAATATCTAAAATACACAAAATGGCAACGCTAACTATTAAAATACCCGACGGTAAGGCCTTAGATGTATCTAAATATGTTAAAAACATAGGGGGTGAAGTTGTAAATCCGAAAAAAGCAACTACAGAAACTGAAGACGATGATGAAGTTACCCACGGCGTTTTTTTCGGAGAAAATATTAACCGGGTAATCAAGGCATTTAAAACTCATTAATAGCTAACGACGAACTAAAAAAACTTAAACTAAAAGCACAAATTGCAATAACATCAGTACTTGGTCTATTTTCAATGGGTATTATAGTTTTTGAACCATCGGATAGTTCGCTTGTTAAATGGGCAATAGGCATAATTGGAATAATCATAGGGTATTGGTTGAAATAGAAGTCATTTACTATATCACGCTTATTTCACTTACACACCTCATTAACTGCCAAAACCCAGTTATTAAATATAGCCAATAGCTTCCTTTTTGTTATTATGGTTTCTTCGCCAAGGTATATACTCCCCAAAAATCGGTTGGGGCCATCATGTACATCGTGCCCGGATCAGGCGTACCCATAACCATATTCATTCCCATTCCCCCTACCATCGGCGGCGGGAAATCTTCGACGGCATGCGAACGATGCTCTTCGGCGCGTAAATTCAGCTTAATATTGTAGCTAAATTTCTCCGGATTATTGATATCCATTTTTAAATATTTTAAAGGGATAGCCAACTCATAAACCGGTTGCCGCCAGGTAAACTGCATCGATGCTTTGATGCCCAAATCATTATATACCGATATGACGGAATCTGGAATTTCTTTTACACCCGTTATCTTTATCTCTTTTATAATGGGAGTAACTATGGCATTGCTTATTGCTTGTATGGAGTCCAATTGCTTAGTGAAAGGATAACCCGCCGGGTAAACTTCTTCTTCGTTATAGTAATTAAAGCCACCGCGAATGGGTGCCAATACTTTATTAATTGTCTTATCGTCAACCGGTATAGGGAAGGTGACCACTACATTATCCACAGCTTTTGCACGTAGTTTTTTCTCTACCGCGTGGCTTATGGTAATGGTAAAACCACCGCTTAAAGATTTCATCACTACCCGGGTACCCAGACCACGCATAACAATGTATAAGTTGTTATCATCATTTGCTATGGTATAATAAATGCGGTTAGTAGAGTTATAGGCGTTTAAGTAGCCATCAGTTTTTGAGGCATTGAGATATGGATTTGGCCACTCGTTCAGTTTCCCGTCAATTTTTACATTATCCGGCGCCCTAACGCTGACATCCTGTATCTGGGGCAGCTTTTGCGCGTTGGCTATCTTGTTACAGAACAGGATGAAGGTAAGTGTAAGTACAGGAATAATAGCCAGCCTTGCAAGCCATGCCTTAACTGCGGGGGTGTTTTTGGTCATCATGATAAAGCGTTTTTGGGTTATGGAATAATTGAACTGGCTGCTTAAATACAGACCACTTAGTTGATTGGCTTTTGCAAGCAGCAAGTATTGATACGACGGCGCGTTATCGTAACTTTTTATAACAGCTTCGTCGGCTAAAAATTCGTGGTTAAGCTGTATGGCTTTGCGATAAAATAATATAACCGGGTTGAACCAGCAAAATACCTGCAATAGTTCCACTATGATAATGTCTAACGAGTGTAATTGGCGGGTATGCGCCTGTTCGTGGCAAATAATTTCGGGCTCTATATCATCATATTCGTCCTTATTAATGAATATGTATCTTAAAAAACTATGCGGTGTTACGTCGTCATCAACTAAAACCACCCTTGTGCCGTTAATTATTTGACTTTTGCTTTTGGCCGTCTTGCGGCTGATGATATATAAATTACGTGTAAACCTAAACAGCATTAGCATGGTTACTACGCTATAGAGTACCGCCCCTGCGTAGCCGAGATAATATGTGTGGGCTATTTTCGGCCCTTCCCATTTAACAGGTTGTTGCGCAAAACGCACTTTACTTTGATGGTAGCGCAACTGTGCCGGAGGAACGGTAAGTTTAATATTTTCCTGTTTATAATGTTCGATAGGCAATGTTTGAGCCGGATACATCTTTACCTTTATTGACGGAACCGCCAGGGAAAACACAAGACTGGCCAACAGGTAAAACCGATTGAAGCGATACAAGTTCTCATTCTTCAAAAATCCGTGATATACCAGCAGCAACAGGCCCGAACATAAGGTAAAGTTTATGACGTATGCTATCACTTCTTTTCCCTCCTTTTAATTTCAATATCGATAATGCTTTTTAGGTCCTCCAGTTCGGCGGGGGTAATATTGCTTGAAGCGGTGAAGAACGATGCAAATTGCAGGGCCGAATTGTTAAAGTAGTTTTTGATGATGCCGTTTACCTCTTTTGAGAAGTAGGCAGATTTTTTCACCAGCGGGTAATATTGCCGCGAGTTGCCGAAAGTAGTATAGGCCACAAAGCCTTTTTCCTGCATCCGCTTTAACAAGGTGGCTATGGTGGTCCCGGCAGGTTTTGGGTCGGGGTAGCTTAATAATATATCTTTCAGGAAAACTTTTTCATGTTGCCATATCAGTTCCATGAGTTGTTCTTCGGCTTTGGTTAGTTTCATACTATTCTACTTTATTAGAGTTTACTCTACAAGTGTAGAGTATTAATTTTAATAAAGCAAATATTTTTCAAACTATTTTTTTAAGTGGTTTTTGTGCAAATTAGTCAGCAGGGTTGATTTTCATGAAAAATGTTTTGCACCGGAATAGTTTACGTTGTTTAATGCACTAAAAGCGTACTATAAGCGTAATAAAAGTGATGTTAAAACATGTTAAAATGAGATGTATACAGCAGGGATTAATTGACTTTTGGCTTATACCAAATATTAAGCTGCTTATTCGCAGCCATAACTAAAACCTTTTTACGACGGGCCAGCACCATACCATTTTTGGCACCCGCCGCGCCTGTACCCGCAATGGTAGTTACCACGCCTGCCTGCGTTATTTTACGGATAAGGTTATTATTTGAATCGGCAACATAAACATTCCCTGAGGCATCAACCGCCAGGCCTGCCGGACCATTAAATGAAGCGGCAGTGCCTGTACTGTCGGCAGCGCCGGCTACGCCGCTGCCGGCAAGTGTACTTACGGTACCCCCGGGGGTTATTTTGCGGATGAGGTTATTAACCTCATCTGAAACATAAACATTCCCTGCGCCATCAGTAGCCACGCTGTTAGGGAAGTAGAAACCAGCGGCAGCGGCAGGCCCATTGACCGATCCGGGCTGTCCGTTCCCTGCAAACGGATTCACTACCCCTGCGGAGTTTACCTGCAATATATTGTTACCTAAGTAATTGGCTACAAATAAGGTTCCGCTTGAGTTGATCGCTACACCTGTTGGGTTGCTAAATTCGCCGTTTAACCCGGCAAGGGTGGTTACATTGCCTGCCGGACTTACCATGCGGATCAGGTTATTGCCCGCATCGGCTACGTAAACATTATTAGCTGCGTCAAGTGTTACCCCGGCCGGGCCAAAAAACGTAGCTGTAGCGGGTGGCCCGTCGGCCATGCCTGTACTATCGCTGCCTGCCAGTGTGCTTACCGTACCTGCCGTAATCTTCCGTATAACATTATTACCCGCATCGGCTATATATATATTACCCGATGCATCAACGGCAATACCCTTGGGTTGATTAAAGGAAGCTATGGCTACTGCCCCATTAAGCGATCCCGGTATGCCGGTGCCTGCAACGGTGCTCACAATACCGGCAGAGGTTATTTTACGAATAAGGTCATTACCGTAATCGGCAACGTATATATTTCCGGCCCCGTCTAAGGCTACGCCTGTCGGGCTATAAAATGAAGGGAGGGTATCAACCTTTGCAATACTATCTGCCGTACCGCTTGAGTTTAGCGGGATGTTGGCCGTGCTGATGGCCGTTTTTGAACAAGCTGCGAAAATGCAGGTCATTAAAAGCAGCGCCAAAATTAGATTGATCTTTCTTATAGAGAATATCCTCATATATCAATAAATGCAGGTAAATATACGTGGAAATGATTTGTAGAGACGCAAAATATTGCGTATCCTGTGTGTAGGTTGGTTGAGGTGTGATGGTTTTGCCGGACAGTGGACTCTCTTAGTTTCTAAAGATAATTAATAATTGTTGTTGTTTGTTTGTCGTATTGGAATGTGGGAAACTCGAAGAGTTTTCCATATTTCAATACGTTT
>Ga0302315_10002082_pt1 | contig 19307 bp, 10 predicted proteins | sample III_Palsa_N3_1_FD_200532 | JGI IMG/M metagenome (GOLD analysis project Ga0302315, IMG submission 200532) | Peat permafrost microbial communities from Stordalen Mire near Abisko, Sweden - III_Palsa_N3_1 | ecosystem: Environmental > Terrestrial > Soil > Palsa > Peat permafrost | place: Sweden...
GGTCAACGTAGACTATGTTCTGTCGTCGAAGCATACTATCTCAGAGAGGTATTTCTACGCGAACTACCCCGAGAATCAGCCGCTCGCTACAGCAGCTAACCCTCCGGGCAATGGCGTGGCGACAACCTTCAACGATCAGGTGGCTTTGCTGAAGCTGACTTCAGCCCTGAACGCGCACTTCCTCAACGAGGCGCTGGTCGGATATATCCGTAGCAGTGGGCATCTGCAGACACAGTCGATATTGACCGCCAGCCAGATTGGCATGACTGCGCCGAGCGACCCATCTTATCCGTTGATGCCGACCATGGCCGTAACAGGCTACTTCTCGCTGGGTGGCGGCGGCAATGATGAATCATCCTCAGTCGTCAACACCTTCGAGATCAACGATCAGATCAGCTGGACGCACGGGAGGCAGAGCATCCGTGCCGGCTTTCTGGGAGAAAAAAATCAGTTCGATTTCAACGACCCTGAACAAACGCGTGGCAGCCTGGGCTTCTCCACCTTTCAGGACTTTCTGCTCGGGGAGAGTGCGGCACAGAATAATTCGGGGTACAGCAACGTCAACACGGCCGGAAGCCAACAGGGCAACTACTACAAGGGCTATCGCGGAACCGATATGGCGATGTTTATCCAGGACGACATCAAGCTGCGTCCGAACCTGACGGTGAACGCCGGTCTGCGCTGGGAACTGGACAGCAACATCAGCTTTGCGCATGGGGAAGAGAGCAGCTTTTGGCCTTCGCTGGTGACACCGTTCCAGCCGCTTCCAGCTGCCGGAACCCTGAACGGCTACATCGTTCCCAACAACTACGAACTGCCGCTTCCTGGAGGGCTGACCAAAATAGGCAGCCGAAGCCTTGCGGCCAACGATATCCCGCTGACTAACTTCGGTCCGCGCCTCGGCTTTGCATGGCAGCCTTCCGGAACAAACAGCTCCACGGTAATACGCGGCGGTGTCGGCATCTTCTACACGTTGCCGAATGCCAACTCCGTACTGCAGACACTGGGTGGTCAGCCATTTGTCAGTTCGGCCAGCCTGACGAACGCTAATGATCAGACATCGACCTTCCAGACACCCTATACCGTAACTCTTACCCCTGGGGCATGGCGGCTTCTTTCGCCGACAGCTACCCCGCAGACAGTAACTGCGGTCGCCGAAAATATAAACGTTCCGCGGGTTGGACAGTACAACCTGGAAGTAGAGCAGCAACTACCGGAGAACCTTGTGCTGGAGGTTGGCTACGTTGGAACTCGTGGGACCCGTCTCGCAGAAGGCCGCGACATCAACCGGGCATACCTGGCCAGTCCGCAGAATCCAATCAATGGTGTAACAACAAACTCGACGACGTCTGCTAATCTGCAGTCGCGCGTGCCCTACCAGGGATTTTCACCAACCGGTGTAACGCTAATTGAAACCTATGGCTTCTCCAGCTACAACAGCCTGCAGACGACATTGAAGCGGCAACTGAGCCACGGCGTGTATGTGCAGGGTGCTTATACCTGGAGCAAGGCGATGACTTCAGTGACGGGAGGCGATGGCACGAATGGCGTCTTCGAGGGCGGCAGCGGCAACAGCAACGATCCCAACAACCGCTATGCCCGCTGGGGTGTCGCAGGCTTCGACCGTACCAATCGCCTGGTTGTTGCTTATACCTGGGCCATCCCGAGCTGGAATAGTGGTAATCGGCTCGAGCGTGTCACCACGGACGGATGGAAGCTCAGCGGTACCACGACGTTCCAGACAGGCAAGCCAATGGTTTTCACCGACACAAGCAATGGCACGGCGTATGGAACACAAAGTTCTGCTCGCGCACAATTCGCACCCGGGATGAGCAACAGGAACATCCTGAACAAGAGTGGGGGAACTATGCTAAATCGCGTCAAGAACAATAACTATCTGAATCCGGGGAACACCAATCTGCCGGGTGCAGTTTTTGCGACAGCCCCCGCAGTTGCGAATAGTGTCCTCAACAATAATGCTCCGGCTACTGACTATGGAAATAGTGCGATCGGCGCGGCTCGCGGCCCCGGAAACGATAACTGGGACGCAGCTATCGAAAAAACGACCAGAGTTGGCGGCATTCGCGAAGATGCGACTCTGGACTTCCGCACGGAGTTCTTCAACATGTGGAATCATCCGGAGTACACGAATCCGGCGACGCAGGTGAATGCGACGACCTATGGCCAGATCACAAGCTCGGCTGGTTCTCCGCGATTAATCCAGTTTGCACTAAAATACCTGTTCTAAAAGTCATGCAGACGTGGCAAATCACCCGATCCGATACGGATCGGGTGATTGCTGTAACAAGGGCGGTTTCAATCGTTCCAAACAAGTGAGGTTTCATGCGCCATACGTTTTTTCTTGCTGGTCTTATCCTGAGTAGCTCTCTGACGTTGATGGCACAGGATCACACTGTGCTCGCCACGTCGTCCACCGTCGAGTGGGGTCACTACGCAGCCAACGTCAAACCCGCGGTCACGGTAAAAAGCGGCGAGACAGTCAAAATTCAAACGCTCTCGACGTGTGGGCCAACTGATCGTCTGGTCGCGCGCGGTATTAAACCGGAAGATATTCCGGCCTATAACGATGAGGTCTACAAAAATTATCCGGAGAAGGATAAGGGGCCAGGAGGCCATATTCTGACCGGACCAGTGGCGATTGAAGATGCGGAGCCAGGCGACGTACTAGAGGTGCAGATCCTCAAGGTCGATATCGATGCAAACTTTGCGTGCAACGGATTCGGCCTGCACCGTGGATTTCTTCCGATGGAGTTTCCCTACAGCCGTCAGCGCCTGATTCCTCTCGACCGCATGAAGATGATCGGACACTTCGCACCGGGAATTGATATTCCATTGCATCCGTTCTTCGGAAGCATGGGTGTGGCTCCTGGTGCCGGCCGCGTGGACAGCGCTCCTCCTTTTGCTCACGCCGGCAACATGGACAACAAGGAACTTGTAGCCGGCACGACGCTTTATATTCCCGTCGCGGCAAAGGGCGCGCTGTTTGTCGCCGGAGATGGCCACGCCGGACAGGGCAATGGCGAGGTGGATATCACCGCGATGGAGACGTTCCTGACAGGAACCTTCAAATTCGTGTTGCATAAAAACAAAGCGCTGCTTTGGCCGCGTGCGGAGACGCCGACCCACTACATCACAATGGGCTTCAGTCCCGATCTGAAAGAAGCGACCGAACACGCGTTACGCGACATGATCGACTTCCTTGTTGAAGAAAAGCACATGACGCGTGACGACGCGTACATGCTATCAAGCGTAGCCGTAGACATGGACATCACGCAGCTCGTGGATGGCAACGTAGGCGTTCATGCCATGTGCCCGAAGAACGTCTTCGTCGGCGCTATGACAAAGTAAGTCCTTCCAGCAGCCCGCCACCGCATCTGCGGGCTTCACGAACGTTCCAAAACAGATGGCCTCCGAATCCTGACCCGATCGTTTTTTTCATGATGGGTAGGATTCGGGGGCCGTCTGCGCGTTTCTATGGGAAGATTCGACAATTGTCCGCAAACGATTGTGAAAAATCCGTTATACTTCATATATCAGAGCCATTTCCAACGCACTTTTACGATAACCAGAAATCATTTCGATCGAGGCAATCATGAGAGAGCATGAGTTTTCCGGAACTCACACCGCGTTTCCGTTTTCGCGGATGGATGTTTGCGCCTCCGCAACGTATCTCCGTGCTCTCATTGAAAATAGTCCGATTGCTATCGTTGCGCTCGACGCGCAGCATCGGTTCACGATATGTAATGCTGCCTTTGAAAGACTGTTTCAGTACACGTCGAAGGAGTTGTTTTCGGTGGATCTGGACCATCTGATTGCCGGACCAGGAATGGTTGAAGAGGCGATGCGTTTGAGCAGAGTGGTACTGCAGGGGCACAAGGTCCATACGGTAACTCAGCGGCGCCGGCGAGACGGGATGATCGTGGACGTAGAACTCTACGGTATACCTCTGATGGTGAATGGACAACTGGCCGGCGTATATGGGCTGTACCAGGATGTGACGGAGCGGAATAACGCGCAGACTGCCTTCCGCGCAATCTCAGATCAGATGGAAAATCTGCAGCAGGAAGAGCGCCGGCGGATTGCACGAGACCTGCATGATTCGACTTCACAGGAACTGGCGGTGCTGAACTGGAATCTGACCCGGCTGAAGAATCTTGTGGGCGACCAGGACGAGGCTCTGAAGACTCTGGTGAAGGAGACTAAAGAGATTGCCTCACAATGCTCGGCGAGAATAAGAAGTGCCTCGTATCTGCTACACCCCCCTTTGCTGGGAGAGGGAGGATTGACGCGGGCGTTACCGTGGCTGGTGGAAGGATTCGAGCAGCGCAGCGGGATCCGCGTAGTGCTCGACATGAGCTCGGATCTGGGGCGGTTCCGTGATGAGGCGGAGATCGCAATATTCCGGATTGTGCAGGAAGGGTTGGCAAATGTACTGCGGCACTCCGGTAGCCCCGTAGCGCAGATTTCGTTGCATCGCGGCGAGGGCTGGTTGCAGTTAGGAGTAAGCGACGAGGGCAAGGGACACGCAAGAGAGGTACCGATTCAGGCGCGCGACAGCAGGAGCGGCGTGGGCATCGGTGGGATGCGTGAGCGGGTGGAGCAACTGGGGGGATGCCTGAGAATCGATCGCAACGGCGAAGGGACGACCATGATAGCGATGATACCGGTCGAGATGAGTTTCCATGGCTGAGTTGAGGATAATGATTGCGGATGACCATCAATTGATTCGCCGCGGTTTGCGCGATCTGCTGACTGTGCAACTCGGATGGCAGGTAGTAGGCGAGGCATGCAATGGGGTCGATGCGGTGCAGATGGCGGTAAATCTGAGGCCGGATATTGCGATTCTGGACTTTTGGATGCCAGAACTGAATGGGCTCGGGGCGGCGGCTCAGATTGCCGAAAAGGTGCCGGAGACCGGCGTTGTAGTTCTGACGATGCATGACTCCGAGCAGGTGATTCGCAAGATACTGCAGGTTGGAGCTCGTGGGTTAGTGCTTAAGAGTGATGCGGACCGTGACCTGCTGGAAGCGGTAGAGGCGGTGGCGGAGCATCGGCACTTCTTTTCAGCGCGGGTGGCGGAGCTGATTCTGGGAGGCTATCTTACCGGGAACACGATGTCGGCGATGAAGGGAAAGAGAACTATAACGCAATTGACCGAGCGTGAGCGCGAAGTGATGCGGCTGCTGGCGGAGGGGATGACGAGCAAAGAGGCGGCGACGCATTTGCAGATCAGTACACGGACGGTGGAGTCACACCGGATCAACATTAGCCGGAAGCTGGACTTCAGTTCGATTGCGGATCTGGTGCGGTATGCGATTCGAAATGGAATTGTTGCGCATTCTTAGACGTGTCGTCGTATTGCTCACTTCCCTTTGTCTCGGAACTGATGCACCATTGGCTTGGAGTGATCAATGATGTGATAGGCTCCCATGTTCAGGCACCTTTGCCGCGTCTCTGGTACCCACAATGCGTTCATCCGCGAGATGGAATTCGGCGTTCGAACCCTGACGAGCGATGGAGCCGGCATAAATATCTCCCCTCCCGGTTTGAACATTGAAAAATCGGGGCCTGTAGCTCTCACGATTCCTGCAGCATCCTACCCCACAATCTTGAACGCGCCGTTCTCGGGTTTTGATGAGGCTTCAACCTTTACGTCCACCGGGTTGACGGAAATTGCCATTTCCTCGACCAAAAGATAGCCAACTTAGTCGTTTGCGGGTCGACACTTTGATCGTGAGGTGATCGTGTTGTACGTACGTTGGTATCTTCGCTACAAGCTCAGCCTGCGGGATCTGGTCGAGATGATGGCCGAACGTGGACCATGGAGTGCCCGGCTTGAAATGCGCCAGTGATTAAGAGACACACTGGAACGAGGAGAGGCACGAGGTAAGCCGTATCGACCGGAGCAGGTGGTGAACCCTTCCAGCCTGCACGCACCAGCAGTGCCGTAATCCGGCGATACCCGTAACGCCCATACTGGCTGGCAAGAGCAACGATATCTGAAATCCACCATCACTGGCTGCTGCGACTGCAGAAACTCGTTTTCAAAGTTCGCACGTTCGCTCCTGTCGGAATTCCCGTCGCGAGAGAAGCTAAGGCTGAGGTCGCTTCTTGTTGCTACCAAAGATCGAGACAGCGACTTTTCGGCAATCCCAAATGGATGGGACAAAAAAGGGAGATCGCTCGATCTCGATCTCCCTTTTTTTGCTATTGCAGTGAGACGTGTTCGAGAGAAACTATGAAGCTATTTCAACTTGGAATCGTTTGCGAATAAGTTGTAGTCGGTTTGCTCTTGTGGATCGAGAACGACTGTCGGGTCGCCGCCATACTGCACCTGGTTGTAGAGGGTGCCGATGGCATCGAATACAATATAAGCGTGTATGTTGGGATAGGTATTGTTGTCGAGCGCCGTCTTCTCTGCAGCGTAGTAGCTATAAGCGTCCGACTGTGGAAGGTTGCCACCCACGCCGAACTCAGCCAACATCCAGGGCCTGCCCATATAGCTGTGTTCGTCATCTGACAGCGAGACGAGTGTGTTGTAGAAGAAGTTCGTAGTGTCCACCCAGCCCACGCCGGTCGTGTCATACGGGTCCCAGGCAACCCAATCTACGTTCGCATTTCCAGGCCAGAGGGCGTTGGTCATGCAGGGGTCGAATTTGCTGTATCCCTGATAGACCATGACCCAGACGACATTTGTCACGCCGTCTGCGTCGAAACGGCTGCGGACATTCTTCCACATGTTGACGTAGTCGGCTTCAAAGCCGGAGGACGCTCCGGCTTTCAACGTGCAACTAAGGCCTGCATCGTTGACGGAGACGTTGTTTTCAGGCTCATGATAAAGCGCGAGAAACATCTTCTTCGTTCCGAGAGCTTTAATCGAAGTGGCCATTTGATCGATCTGCGCATTAGTTGCCGTGCATGCATTGCTTGAGCAACCGGTGCCGTTGACCCAGGGGTCAGCAGGCTTCCAATTGAGAAAAAGATACGTATTGGCCCGGTTATAGAAATACTGATCGTAGGAGGAAATCGTGACATCGCCGACCGGGTTGTAATCATGCACGATGCTCATCTGGCGACCGACTCTCTGCTCGTGATATTCAACCTGGGCTTCAAGATTAGATGTGGCCGCTGGATATTGAGACGCATAGGCACCAAGCCATGGCCCGCAGGAATTAACGAGGGTGGAGCTAACGGTACAGGTTTGGGTGAAGGCCGCAGCACTCGGAATGGTTAGGCTCAGGATTCCGAAAAGAGCCGCACGAAGGAACGAGATAAACAAATGCTTTGTATTCAGGTTCATTTTGAATGCCTCAATATCGAACACTGGTTGATCCTGCAGGGAGAGCATCGCGCCGGTCTTTGCTTCAGGATGTGATCTGAGATCCGATCAACGCAGGAGTTGCCACTACCTTCGAGACAGACAAGCGCTCAATTGCGGCCGCTCTACAAGGAATAGCGACCACAGCAGATGTTGTGAAATTATGGAAAGCGCTTGCGACTGTTGGGGTCCGTTCTGGAATCAGTCGCCCACCGTGGATCTGTTACGAAGGTCGGATCGATTCGGCGAAACCACGAAGAAAGTGCCAGTACAGGTTTGCCATCTCGGAATACGCGAGCTCGAACGGTCGATTCCTCTTCGATGAGGAACGGTGTGGTATAGAGAGGTGATTGTGCGTTCGGCTCACTGCCATCGAGTGTGTAGCGGACTTCCATCTTCGCGTGGGGCAGCGGGCCGCGAAGTGAAATTCGCGAGACTGCGATCGCAACCTGACGTGGGCCGCCGTTATAGACGGTGCCGAGGTCGGTATCGCCGAGAATTGCGCCAGCGGTAATTTCAATCGGCCCATCCAGAGAGGTGGCCTGATAGAAGCCGCGTCCCATGCCATAAAAGGCGTTGCGATAGGACGCTTGGTTCGGCGTAACGTCGACGGGATCTCCATTTTCATTACCGAGCAGACGGGCGGGGCCGGCGACGGCAAAGTCCACGCGGTTCATATTCCACGGAACCATCACGCCGTTCCTATCGGCTATGGTGAAAGTGACGACGGCATCATCGGTGCGGTTTGGATGAAGGGAAGTATTATCGCTCTCCAGCTTGATCTGAGTGGGTGGGCCGGCTGTCTGAAAGGAGGTTGTCGCACTCTGTTGACCGTCGGCTCCGTAGGCTATGGCCTTCAGTTCGCCGGGCTCGTAAGGCACGTGCCAGTTGAAGTCGCCGAGAGGCTCAGGTTTGTGACGTCCCAGGGATTTGCCATTGAGAAAGAGCTCGACCTCGGGCTGGTTTGAATAGGCGACGACCGGAATGACAACTCCCTCCATGCCACGATGGGTCCAGTGCGGCAGCAGATGCACCATGGGAGCCGTCGTCCAAAAGGCCTGGTAAAGGAAGTAATGGTCCTTGGGGATACCCGCAAGGTCAATCACACCGAAGTTCTCCGCGCGCACGGGCCAATGGCCGCCTTTATAGGCAGCTTCTCCGATGTAGTCGAAACCGCACCAGCGGAACTCGCCGCTGATCCACGGTGTGGCGTCGGTACGCTTCCAGGCTGTGCGCACCGTCTCGCGCACAACGGCATTGTCGTAGGAGGAGTTGTACCACGGATTTCCGTCGAAGAAGATCTCCTGTGTGCCGTACGGAGGAAATTCGACAAAGTGTGTCCAGTCACGCCACCAGGTACGAACGCGATAGAAACCACGCGTCTGCAGAGTGTGCGGCTCTTCCATCAGAATGATAGGAGTAGAGGGATTTTCTGCGTGATACTTTTCCAACACGCCCGTTTCTTCACCGGGCCCATTCCAACCGGAGAGATCGATACCGTTAGTCATCATGCCGCCGGTTGTTGGCCGCGTGGGATCAAAGGAGTGGACATAGTCCGACATGTGATTTACATCAGTGAGTCCAGTCTCGTTGCCTATGCTCCATGCAAAGACGGAGGGGTGGTTGCGGTCACGCAGTACCCAACTCCTGACATCATGATGCCACTGGCTCTTATAAAAGCGGTCAGCATATTCGTTCTTTACCTTGCGTTTCCAGCCATCGTAAATCTCATCGATCACCAGAAAGCCCATACGATCGCACAGATCGTAGAAGTAAGGTGTATGCGGATTGTGTGAGGTGCGAATAGCGTTGACGCCCATATCTTTTAACAGCTGTAGACGCCGGTGCAGAATGCCGTCGGGAATCGCAGTTCCCATGGGGCCACCATAAAGATGGTCCCCAACGCCTCGAATTTTTAAGGACTGCCCGTTGAGGAAGAAGCCCTTTTTCGCGTCAAACGACATCGTTCGTATGCCGAAAGGTGTTTCCTCGCTGTCTACAACTTCTTTGCCCTGCAGCAAGTCGATGTGCAGGGTATACAGGGTCGGATGTTCTGGCGACCATAGAACCGGCTGTGAGATGGGTAGCGAAAGTGGGTGTGCCTCATCAGGGACAAAGGAAGGGTGTAAGGACAGCGTCTGGGACGCAACCACGCGGTCTTGTGTGTCTCGCACAAGGAAGCGCAGGGTTCTTTGTGTGCGTACATCGCGCGGAAGTGAGAGTGTCGTTGAAACAGCGATTGTGGCGAGGTTGGGTTCGAGCTTCGTAGTGCGAACGAATGCGCCCCACTGGGAAATATGGGCCGGTGCGGTAGCCAGTAGATGAACATGGCCGTATATTCCAGAGCCCGTATACCAGCGTGCTGCCGGTTGCAGTTGATTGTCCACGCGAACAGCCACTACGTTCTTGCCCTCATGTAGATGACTCGATAGATCGTAGAAGAAACTGATGTAACCATAGGGCTCCGTCCCCAGCTCGAAGCCATTGACCCACACTGTGGAGTTCATGAAGATGCCGTCGAAGAAGATGGAAACATCCTGCTTCATCATTTTTGGGGATACCGTAAATTCTTTGCGATACCAGCCCACACCTGCAGGCAACCATGCGCTTACCGCGCCACCGGGGTTGGTCTCCTTGTATTCGCCCTCGATTGACCAGTCATGCGGCACATCAAGGGTTCGCCACGCCGAGTCATCGAAGGCTTCTGCGGAAGCTGCCGCGAGATCTCCGAGTTTGAACTTCCAGTCGAAATCAAAGTTGGTTACCGTGCGCGGGCCTGGCGAAGACGGAAAGAGTACGACCGGAGGTCCTGCAAGCGCGTTGGAGGGGGAGAGCAGCGTGAGTATTGCGAAAACGATATAGGTCTTTAGACGCATGGCTGATATGACTTTCTTTGCTTTGCTGAAGCGCATCCGAATCGATCACGGAGGAGAATGTCGGTGATAAACGTGCATCGCCCTCGCCGCTTCGGTAGAGATGGTCGAAGCGGCTGGAGGATGAGCAGGGAAGCGTGCTTATAAGCGAGTTACTTGAATCGGATTTATTCGTTCAGCGACCGGTCCAGACGGGAGCGAGCCATGCGACCGGGTTAGCAGGATCGGCTCCCGGAGCGTCGCCCCCGCCCGCATTCCACACCCGGACGAAGAAGTATCTGCTCGTAGAGTCGGTGATGCTTGGAGTCCAGTCCGCGTTATAGTCCGGTGTGTCAGGCGTGTAGGTCTGTACTACTTCGCCGTGGTCTCTCACGATGTCGATTCTCGTGATTTTGTCCTTCGGTTGATTCGTATCCGGATCGCTGATGTGAATCTGAAATTTGAAGGTGTCGGGACCTGCAAGGGTTGAGCCCATGATGGCGCCGTTCACGCTGTAACGGCACTGAATGTTCTCATCGAGCGACGCATAGGTCCGACGGTTCTTCATCGCGTCGAGCAGCGCAAGCTTTGTGCGGCTGGTGGCAAGGAGAAAGGTGCGTGAAGTCTGACGCGAGATGCCAGAGGTTCCATGGTTATCGTTGCCGCTTACCGGAGAGACCTTCCAGCCCTTATCGAGAGCATTGATGAATCCCTCATAGTGAATATGACTGTTGGAGTTGATGACTTCAAGCATTGTGATGATGTCAGTGATCTGAGGATCGCGGTAGTCCCAATTGTTGTATTGCTTTGGTCCGGGGTGATTGAAGCTGGCAACAACAGGGCCTGAACCATTGGGCTTCGCTGTCTTGAGCCATTTGTAGAAGTAGGGAAGGTCGACACCGGGATCGAGCGCATTCAGGTAGGAGTCGCTATTGAATACATTGAGATGGCCGACACCATTAGGGCCATCGTTCTCGGAGTGCTCGTAACCTGTGAGTGCTACAAACTCAGGAGTGGTCGCTTCAGCCGCCTGACGCTTTGTGTTTACCCATGTAGGATTAGTACGGCTGGCCGGCTGTAGTCTGGCTTCCTGGGAATGATCGGTGACGGCGTAGAAGTCATAGCCGTTCTCCTTCGCCAGTGCGAAGTGCTCGGACGGAGGACCCTGATATTTCTTCCAGTCCGGTCTCAGGTCGTCATAGGGTCCAGGATACTGGCTGGAACCCATGATCACCATAGCCGGGCAGTTGCCTCGGGCCTCGCCACCCTCCGCTGTCCAGCTGTGCACCTCCGGCGAATTGCGGTCCGGCGCATAGACAGGAACGCCCTTGCAGTCGCTTTTGGGATACTGGTCGCCGTGGGACCAGGTATAGCTGGTATGCGCATGTGTATTCCCAGCGTAGATATGGTATGCAGACGCAGAGAGAGCGGGATGTGGTTTGGACCTGGCCGAAGTATGAGCATGTACATTGACCTGCCCATGGGCAATTCCGGAGAGAGGGACTGCCAGGCTTGCCGCAACGGCAACGGTACGAACGATTGAAGCAGAACGATAAGACATCGGATTTTCCTCTTGAATGACCGTGGCTGAGAATCTTGAGAGTGAAACGAGCGGGAGAGTCCCTCACTCCCTGCTGTGGTTTAGAACTCGTACTTCAAAGCGAACTGCACTACCCTTGCGTTGCCGGCACCGGTAATCTGGCCAAACTTCGCATTGCCGACCGTTCCGTTTGGGCCGCTGAGGTTCACGTTGTTGAAGACGTTGAAGAGTTCACCGCGAAATAGAAGATCACTTTTCTCGTAAAGCGCGAATCGCTTAAAGGCCGAGATATCCGTGTTGACGGTGCCTGGGCCAACCAGTGGGTTGCGCGGCGAGTTGCCGTATGGTGTGCCCGCGGAAGGAACCGTGAATGCCGCGGTATTGAAGTACTCCGCGATCTTCTCGGCCCGGCTGCGGCCGCTCCCAAGTCGTGGGTTGCCAGTCAGGTTGGGCCGATCCGTACTGATCCCATCCAGATTTGTATCCACATTCGAAGTTACGTTGAAGGGTGCACCCGTAGAAAGTGTCGTAATGCCGTTGATCTGCCATCCATCGATCAACTCTTTGCCGAAGAGCCCCCACCTATGAATCTCCGGAAGACTGTAGAGATATGAAGCGACGAAGCGTTGCGGCGTATCCAGAGAGGACAGGCCACGGTCGCAGGAGATGCAGTTCTGATTCGCCAGCGTATAGGCTGTAGTGCTGGTGGGATCGCTTGAGGCATTATCGACTTCCTTCTCCCATACATAGCTGGCGTTGATCGAGAGACTATGGGCGAAGCGGCGCGTGATGGTCGCCTGCAGAGAGTTGAACGATGAGTTGCTGGAAGGATCGATGAGACTGATCGCAGCATAAGGTTGAATGGGACGGCGCGCATTGAGCCCGGCTGTGGCGGTAGCTGCACCTGGAACATATACCGGAGCGTTTTGATCCCGTACCAGATAGAAGTGGCGTCCGGCGCTACCGACGTAGGCTATACGCGTGCTCCAGTTGTTTCCATATTGCTGTTCGACCGTAAGGTTGTATTGCTGCAGATAGGGGATCGCGCTCGTATTGGCAGGCATGCCGGCCATCGTCGCGCCTGCAACAAAGGTGGGATTCTGTGGATTGATCGTGTAGGGGAATGGGTCGGCAGCCGGTGCATAGGGCGTGTTCAGGTTGGGCGTTTTGTTGACCGTAATGGAGAGTGCGAAGGGCTGCTGTTCAAGATTCCCAACCAGCGTCTCCTGGCTGGCTGAGTAGAAGATGCCATAGGCGCCCCGCAAGGAAGTTTTACCCGTGCCGAAGACGTCATAGGCAAAGCCGATGCGCGGTGCAAACTTTGTATACGACGTTTTCAGAATGCCGTCAGGAACACCAGGATCGCCCGATACGAGCACGCCAAGGGGAGCTGTTGGAAAACGCGTGGATCTCACCCCCTGCTGAAAGGTGGTGAAGTTGTTTTGTCCGGCGAAGGGATAGTACACCTCCCAGCGGACCCCAAGGTTCAAGGTCAGGCGGGGTGCGATGTGCCAGTCATCCTGGGCGAAGAGTGAAGGGTCGGGAGCGTGAAGCCGATGGAAGCTACCGTTATTCTGCTGGAAGGTATTAGCGTGGCCCTCAAGAAAATCTGCAAGCGCATTGCCTGTCGTGCTTCCGCTGAAAGCAAGCTTCGCGGAGCCAAGAAATTCGGCTGTCTCCGAATATCGGTCCAGAATGAAGGAACCTCCAAACTTCAGCGCGTGATTGCCCTTGGTGTAGTTGTATGTGTCCAGAATGCCGTATGCACTCTGTGATTGGTTGTCCTGGCCGCTTCCGCCGGTGCCCATCGTCCAATACCCTGTGATGGCAATCATTGGCTGGCCGCTGATGGGTGCGCCTTCTCCTACGGAACTGCCGAAGTCCGCCCAGGTGTTGCCTTGAACGGAATTGCCCAGAATCGTTTTGTTCAAGGTATAGAAGACGCGAGCACTGTTTACAGCGTTTGGTGAAACAATCCAGGTATCGCCAAGTACATAATTCGACTGGCCGGCATAGGTTGTGTTGCCGCCATAGTCAAGAATCTGATTGCCGCCACCGGTGAGGCCGTAGCCTGAGCCTTGCGAGTTGAAGTAAGTGAACTGTAATTTGTGTGCGGGGTTCAATTCATAGTCGATGCGGGCTGTTCCCTGATCGGCTTTGGTCGGGCTGCCAAGTATCTGTTGCGCTGGAGCGCCAGAAGTGGAGGATGTAGCCGGCGCACCTACGGGAACCAGCGCCAGCATCTTCTGGGCGACTGGGTCCAAAGCTGTAGGGCAGATGACATAGGCTTTACCGCAGGTAGTCAGGTTGGTCAACGATGCTTTGACCTTCGCGGAATCGCCGGAGAAGTCTCCCATGCGCTCCGCCTGGGTCGCTGTCACCAATGAAGAAGATGTGACGATGGTAGGTGAGCCAATGCGCGTTCCTTGATACGTTGCGTAAAAGAAGGCCTTATTCCTAAGGATTGGACCTCCCACACCACCGCCGAAGACGTTGTAAACCAGATGAGTTACGCCGCCGGTGACGAAGTAGTTGCGTGCGTTGAGAATGGTGTTGCGCAGATAATCATAGGCGACACCGTGGAACTGATTCGCTCCGGAGCGAGTAATGACGTTGACCACTCCGCCAGGATAACGGCCAAACTCAGCATCAAAATTGGTGGTGAGAAGGCGGAACTCCTGCAATGCATCAGGATTGGGTATGATGTTACCGCCACCGCGGAAGAACTCATTGTCATAGGAGCCATCCAGATAGTAGGAGTTGAAGTTGGGTCGAAGGCCGTTCACGCTGAACTGTGTACCACCGTTATCCCCGATCTGGGCACTAGCCGTATAATTCGTAACCCCTGCTACGGTCTGAACGAGGTCGTATGCGCTCCGGCCAACCAGAGGGAGGTCCTGGATGCGACGCTGGTCGATGGTCTCGCCAAGCTGCGATTCGCGCGTGTCGATCAGTGTGGTACCGGCCTCGACTACGACCTGAGTATCCACAGAGCCAGCATGCAATGTGAAACTGGCGTTAATATTCTGGTTAGCGGAGAGTCGGAGATCGTCCTGCGTTATGCTTTGAAAGCCGGGGACCTCCGTAGAGATCTTATAGTTGCCGGGATCGAGCACAGGAAAGACAAAAGCCCCGGAGGCATTGCTTTTGACCGAGACCGACTGCCCCGTATCGATATTCGCGACCGTGACATTGGCTTGTGGAATCGTGGCTCCGGTTATGTCAGAAACGGTGCCGTAGATCGAGCCTGTGACAGTCTGGGCGGGCGCAGGCGGGACGGCCAATAAGACAAGAGCAAAGAGAACTACAAGGACTGCAAGTCGATTTCGCAGTATGTTTTCGTGCTTCATTGAATCTGTCCTCCGATTATTAGGGTGAAGCTGTTCGTAATGACGAAGTGACGATCTTCGAGCTCTGGATCGCTTCTGTTTTTGGTTGAGGCGGCACAAACGACTTGTATCGTGCGAGTTGCTATTTGTCTCTAGCGATAAATCTGGTTGTAGATGTTGGTGGGTAAGAGAAGCACTCAATAAAGCTTCCGAATCGTACTCCTTGTGCCATCATGACCAGCCTTAGAGTTCCCTGATTGCAGGCATGGAGAGGTTGTTCACGCCATGTTAATGCGGCGTGGATTAGGATTTTGAATGTCGAGATCGACAGCGATAGATTGGCACGAGGGCGGAGGATATGTCCTAAAAAACTTGCTCAAAATTACGTTTTAGAATCAAAAAATAGGCCATGTCGAAGCGTTTGAATGCGACTGTAACAAACATGATTTTCAAATTCGATCGCTATACTCTAAATGCTGATTCGCGCACCCTCCGATGCCGGGACGACATCGTTACGCTGACGCCTAAAGTTTTCCAGACTTTGCTTGTTCTGGTCGAAAACCACACACGCGTGATGAGCAAGGATGAGTTGTTTGAGCAAATCTGGCCGCACCAGACCGTAGAGGAAGCTAACTTAACTCAAAACATCTCAGTTCTGCGGAAAGCCCTTGAAGAAGCTGCCTATGGGAAGAGATATATTGCTACTTTTCATGGGCAGGGCTACAGATTTGTAGAGCCAGTTTCGGTGGATGGCGGTCATCCTTTTCTTGCTGCAGTGGATATTGTTTCTGCGCAGGATCCTCCTCCCGATGTAAAGACAGAGAAAGCATCTCCGCCGAATCTCAAGAGTCCAGATCCAGATGCTGTTAGACAGGATTACAAAGACGATCGAAAGAGAAAGAGTTCAGTTCTCGTATTGATTGGTTCTATCGTTCTCAGTGTTTCTTTGCTCATCCTTCTAATTAAGACGAGGCGTCAAAATCTCCCTGCAGCAGCAAATCAACCCGCGGAAGTCACAACATTGACCAGGATGGAGGGAGCGCAGTACGAACCTTCCTGGTCCGCAGACGGAACGAAGCTCGCCTTTATCGACGCCGATTCAAACAATCGCCGTTCCTCTATCTATATCCAGTCTTCTGATGAACTGCGACCGCAGCAGATTGTTTCTGGCTCCGGAGAATATAGTAGTCCTGCCTGGTCGCCGGATGGCAAGTCGCTGGCCTTCATCCATCTGCAGGATGATCTGGCAGAAGTTATTGTGGTCTCTATCGCTGATGCAAAACAGAGAAGCTTGACGACTCTATTTCCTCATCGCTATGGGCTGAACTATCGTCATCTCGATTGGTCTCCTGATGGAAGCTTTCTGGTTGTGGATGACAAGAGCAATGAGATTGATCCTTTGAGTCTTTACCTGGTCCGCATTGCCGATGGGAAAAAGCTCCGCTTAACGTACCCCACGATGGACATTATCGGCGATGTCTCACCACGATTCTCGCCAGATGGAACTCATGTCGCATTCATCAGGGTGAAATATCAATTTGAGAATGACGTCTTCGTTTTACCTGTAGGGGGAGGTGAGGCACGCAAGGTGACAGAGCAATCCCACTCGCTGGGAGATGTGGATTGGGCGACGAATGACAGCCTCATATTCAGTGGAAGGTTGGATCAAGACTTCAGATTTTGGAGACAGGATCTAGGCGCTACCCAAACTCACGCAGTTCTCGCCTCATCGGTCGGCACTGATATACCGACACAATTCTCGATCTCGCGACACGCGAAGCAGATTGCTTTTTCGGCACACAGTTCTGATCTCAATATCTGGTCTCTTAATCTTACGAAAAAAGCACCCTCGTCGGCGGACTGGGCCTCAGTGATCAGAACGCCGGGGCAGGATTTCGAGCCGTCTTTCTCTCCCAATGGCGAAAGAATTGCCTTTCGTTCGGACATTTCCGGACGTGTCCAGCTATGGGTCAGCAAGAAGGACGGGACTGGTGCCTCGCAGATCGATACGGGGGAGCTGATCCCTTCCGTGTATTGCTGGGAACGCAACGGTCAATCTCTCATTTTTTCGTCGATCTCGGCTCCCGGACTTTTTGAAGTCTCTCTATCGCAAAAGCACGTTCTCCGTCACCTTACCGATATTCCATTGAGCCATCCATTCTGTCCGATTGAGGGAAAATCTGTATTTGCAAGCCATAGCAATTTTGTTTATCGCATTTCTATTGCCGATGGAGCTGTGCAGAAGGTCACAGGCCAGGGGGGAACACCGGCCATTCAATCTGCTGACGGTCGTTCTCTCTACTTTGCGCAAGGGCGGATGGACCCGACACTCTCGCGTCTTGATCCGCCGACCGAACACCAGAACACCGTGGTTTCATCGCTAATGCCTGGTTATTCTGACTCTTGGATTCTTACGTCGAAGGGTGTCATTTTTATCAAAATGATCTCAGGAAAGCCCGCCATTTGTTTTCATGACCTTGCTTCAGGCAAGGAGACAGTGATTGCTGAATTTAATGGAAACCTCCCGCCTGTAGGTTTGTCTGGATTTTCCCTCTCTCCAGACGAGCGACAACTGTTAGTCGTTCTTGCGGATCCTCTATCCGCAGATATTCAGGCGACGGAACTTCGAACACACTGAAACAATGAGTATCTCAGAGAATCCTCCCGAAAAAAGGCTCTCGCTTAGGCGAGAACCCTTATGACGCTTCGGTTGAGGGTTTTCGTCGGTACGTTTTGATCAGCGGCTTTTCGCTCCATAAAGAGAAGAAGGGCTGAAATACCGCGAATGCTGTTCTGCGCCACCCTCTGGCTATTCTGCTCGAGTACTACGCCGAGGTGCTTCCGCCTCCGGCCGACGACGCGGCAGAGGCATTGAGTGGCTTGTTGAGTAGTGGAATCTCGGCTGACTTCGCAGTGAATCTGGTCGAGGTATGAAGTTTTTTTTGTCCTTAACGGCAGCTGTAAGCTCTTAACGGCAGCTTAAAGGCAGCAGAGGTCTTTCTGCCATGGTCTAGGTTGCTGGAGATTTGGAGGCGCAGGTCGGGATCAAACCGACGCATAAAGGTTTTGCAGTTTTCCGTGCCTTCATCTAAACCGCTGAAAATACCCGTCAATTCCGTCGAATCAATTCTGAAATTGGCCTGTTTTCGTATGGTTTTTCACCTTATTGGCAACCAGGGCTTGCTTGACTGAAGCCGTCTGCAGCAGTCTTTCGGTCTCCTGGATCGAACCTTCCCGTTGTTTTACACCGATGTACATGAATCCCTGCCCAAGATCTCTATCGGTCGAGTGGCGTGGGTAAGATTTGAACCTACGACCTTTGGGTTATGAGTGACGCCAGCAACGTATTATCAACGAGTTAGAAGGCATAGTCGGTAGTTCCAAAGAGTGCTAAGTAATTGAAGATACGTTTAGGGATTTCTTTCGGTGGGTTGGGATTGGGTTGGAGAACCCAAAGGTCGTTGGAACAGCAGCTCTTATAAGTGGATTCCCAAAGGTCGTGACATTCAGTTCGCAAAGAGCGCGATGGAGCGGGCAGGGAAGCGGACTTCGACTTGACCTCTTCCATGCCATTTCGGCAACGTAACGTAACTCATTGAAACCAGATGGTACAGACCACACTCTACGCCACTGATTACACGGAAAAATCCCTTATTGGACTTTTTTTTGGACCTTTTCGATCTTCATGGCTGTATCCCTTCGTTTGTCGGCGTGCGGCCGAAGCGGCCTTTGATTGTTCTACGGTCGGAATTTCTTCTTACCAGGGGATCGTTTCGCCTTCCCAGCGGGTGAACGGCCCTGTGGGGCTATCCGGCCCAAGCAGCGCAACGCGCACTACCTCTGCGGCACCCTGCTCGACAGTCTCGGTACCCGCATATCCATTGAGGTTCGTCTTGGTGAAACCCGGAGAGACAGCGTTGACCTTGACTCCCTCCGGTTCCAACTCAAGGGCCATGGCGACCGTTAAGGCATTGAGGGCCGTCTTCGACGCGGGATAGACGGGGCCGAAGATCGAGCGCCAAGGAAAGTTCGGGTCCGAATTCGTCGTCAGCGAGCCGACGCCGCTCGACACGTTGACGATGCGGGCGTTCGGCGTTTCGCGTAGAAGTGGCAACATCGTCTGGTAGACGGCAAGAACGCCGAACACATTGGTCTCCCACACCGCGCGCATTTCATCGAGGGCCACGTTGCTCGGGCGGGTCGTGGCTGCATATTCTGCGACGGATTGGCCGGGCAGCTTGTTCGTA
>Ga0302315_10002085_pt1 | contig 19284 bp, 16 predicted proteins | sample III_Palsa_N3_1_FD_200532 | JGI IMG/M metagenome (GOLD analysis project Ga0302315, IMG submission 200532) | Peat permafrost microbial communities from Stordalen Mire near Abisko, Sweden - III_Palsa_N3_1 | ecosystem: Environmental > Terrestrial > Soil > Palsa > Peat permafrost | place: Sweden...
TGGAACAGAGTCTTGCGGGTGCTCGGCGGGACACGTGGAAGGACTGGGTGTTTATGGGATTGCTGGCACTTGGCCTGATTGTGCTGGCGATGCTGCCCTTTCTTTTGCTGCTGTGGATCGGCGGGGCAATGTTGCACCAGTTGGGTATGCCGGGGTGGCGTTGACATGGGTGGCGTTGATTTCGTGTGGCGAAATTGCGCTGTGTTTGCGATAAGATGGAGGAAGTCGGGGCGTAGCGCAGCCTGGTAGCGCATCTGCTTTGGGAGCAGATGCCCTAGTCAAAAGCCCGTATCGCACCGACGGCTCCAACTCATGAGAAGTGAATGAGATGGAGCGTTTTAGCCTAGCGCATCTGTTTTTTCGGCGTTCTGACTGTAGTCAAAATTGAGGCTGTCAAAGCCTCCGAGTTCTTCCAGAATCTTCACAGAACCACAAGTTCGTGATGTTCCATCGGGAAGCTCAGCTCACAGCTCAGAATCGGAAACCTCGGATGCGATAATTAGGAAAGTCGGGGCGTAGCGCAGCCTGGTAGCGCATCTGCTTTGGGAGCAGAGGGTCGGGAGTTCGAATCTCTCCGCCCCGACCAATTGATTAGAAATGAAGCAGATGCGGCGATCTTCGCCTGACGCATCTGCTTTTTCTGCGCCTCAATCACATTTCTTTTCGTATGGTGGATGGGTGCAATGTGTACTTGCCATCGAATTCCCAATAACAGCCTTGCGAATTTTGTCCTGATACCGGGTTCTCCCTTCTATCTTGAAGTGTCAACGGTAGGCTTTGTTACATCGCCGTATCCACTTTCGGGGTACTCCTGTAGGAGCTACCGTAGGAATTACATACAAATTGACAATGTGTATGTACGTGTATATAAACAATTCATGATTCTCACGGATTCCCATGACGCGGACTTGATTGGTATTCAGAGCAGGCTCCTCAAGAGGATTTCTGAGCTCGAAGATGAAATGCGTCCCTTACAGGAACAGACTGTACGCTTGAAGACGCAACTTGAGTTGGTTGAGCGGGCGTTGCAAGTGGGCTCGCCGACCGAACGATCTGTGAACTCGCATCAAGGGGCACAGACAGCGAAGGCGAGTGTATCCGATCGCGTTTTTGACCTATTGAAGGATGCTGGGAAATCACTTCATGTGTCTGACATTCTCAGCCAATACGTTGCAAAGGGATTTGCTGTCCCGGGCCAAGGGAAAGAGAGCAATCTTTTGGTTTATATTGTCCGCGATCCTAGATTCATACGGGTATCAAAGGGCACGTATGCACTGGCGCAAGGTGAACTACAACCGACTGTCGCCACGGTCAAAGTAAAGCGTCGTCGTCGCAAGAAAGCGAAGGGCAAGTCAAATGGTTGAGTGGACATTTCGTGAGATGGCGCGGGGAGAATTGAATGTCGATCCAATCCAAAGCGAATTTTTCAGTACCGAAGCGATTGACGGTCTGACAGAGGCATTGGTTCGGGAATCGATACAAAATACGTTAGACGCAAAGAAGCCTGGCGAGACGGCCATGGTGCGCTTCTGGCTGTCCGGCACCAAGCAGGCGCTTCCCGAGGAAAACATCTACGTCAACGGCTTGGAAAAGCACCTGCGCGCCAAGGGAAGCGGTCTTGACAACCCTCCAAGTTTTGCAAGTGGCGTTCCGTTTCTTCTGATTGAGGACTTCGGTACACGCGGACTACGCGGTGATCCGGCTCAGGAAAAGGATACTCCGGGCAAGAACGACTTCTATTACTTCTGGCGCAACATTGGGCGTTCGGGTAAACAAGAGAATGAGCGTGGACGCTGGGGATTAGGTAAGAACGTTTTTCCGGCATCCAGCAAGATCAACACTTTCTTTGGCTTCACCAAGCGGGACGAACAGCCCACAACTCTCCTGATGGGCCAATCAGTCTTGAAAGTACATGAGGTCAACGACGCCAGAAGGTACCCCTATGGCTACTACGCCAATATTGACCCAAACGGCGAGTTTGCAATGCCAATCTCTGACGATGCTGCACTCAGTCAGTTCAGAACAGATTTCAATCTATATAGAACGACAGAATCCGGCCTGTCCATCGTTGTGCTCATGCCAGATGAAGAAATCGATGAAGAGGGCATCCTAAAGGCCACACTGCGCCAGTACTTTTATCCCATCATGACCGGCTTGCTTTCGGTAATCGTGTCGCGAACTGGCTTAGAAATAATGGTTGATAAAGATTCGCTCAGGCAGACAGTGAGCGAGATGGATGCTGAATTCAAAGCCGAACTTGAGCCGATGATGCAAATTGCAGAATGGGCTATCAAGGCTGAATCTGTTGTTGACGTCAAGAATCCAGGGAATGGCGCGCCCAAATGGGATACGGATTCGATTGATGAGGAGATACTTCAACAGCTACGCCCAGAATTTGAAAAGGGTATGCCTTCACATCAGCTTCGGTTCTCTTATCTCTTGGCTATAAATTCAGTTCTGTCCTCAACGTACCCGCTCCAGAACTAGACCAGCTTCCAGCTACCGTGTCGCTGACAGACCCAGTTCAGGCTCACTTACAAGGTACGGACATACTCCTCGATGGCACTGTGTATCTGATCGGTTCTGACGGCACCAGAGAAGCATATCCATCTCTAGCGATCTATAATTCCTGGCATATCGCCAACGACTTCGATACTGTCGTGGCTGCAAATGCCGCCGACATGGCCCTGCCCGTTTCCGGTCTTGTCCAATTGAGAGTGAAGCAATAACCAAAAGTCCTGTCAGCCCAGATCCTAGTGATAAGTCACATTCGCAGGCTCCATAGCAATCTCAACGACCTGCGTGAGCGTCTTGCGAGTAGCACCATCCTTAGACTGGAGGGCGAGCCCGTGAAGAACGGTGTTGTAGTACCCGGCCAAGGCAATGACGGGCGCTGTTTTCGGGATGTCGCCATCTCTTTGTCCTTGTTTCAGGCGATCAAGGATGGCTTGCGATATCTGGCGACGTATGAATAGCAGGTGATCTTGCACCGCTTTATTTTCCACGGCGCAATTGGTGGCTCCCAGAATCAATAAGCAACCTCCAGGCGCATCAGGCGCTGAGAATGCATCCACCGCAGCCTGCAACATGGCATGTATGGCTTCACGAGCACTTACTCCCTGCGCAAGGGCATCCGTCGTGCTGAAACCTGCGGTCTGACGATAGAGATCGACAGCGTCGCGAAACAACTGTTCTTTGCTCCCAAACGCCGCATAGAGGCTCGCTTGCGTGAGTCCCAGTTCAGCACGCAAATCCGCCATCGAGACGGCATCGTAACCTCGCGACCAGAAGAGGCGCATCGCTTTCCCTAACGCCTGATCCCGATCGAACTCGCGTGGCCTACCCCGATCACGTCTGGGGCTGGCTGAACTATTTGTAGACCGATTGATCTTTATATTTGCGTTTTGTCGTTTCGCCATGTATTTATTTATAGACCAGTCGATCCGTAAATGGAAGAGCTGGCCTGTTCCTCATTTCAAATTGGGAGTACATCATGAGCCTTAGCGACCGTAGTACCGGTTCGATATCCTTTCCCTCAACCTTCGAGACCCGCAAAATCGAAACAAACGGTGCGACAATCCACACGCGTGTGGGCGGCCAGGGACCGGCAGTGATACTACTGCACGGCTTTGGTACAACCGGAGATATGTGGGTACCGCTGGCCTCCGTACTTGCAGCAGACCATACCGTCATCGTTCCGGATTTGCGTGGGCTCGGACTGTCTTCCAAGCCGACGGAAGGATACGACAAGAAGACGCAAAGCCACGACGTGGCAGGCGTGATGGATGCTCTTGGCGTGTCTCGCGCCGATTTTGTGACCCATGACATCGGAAACATGGTTGGCTATGCCTTCGCCGCAGGGTTTCCTGAGCGAGTGACCCGCTTCGTGCCCATCGACGCACCTCTTCCCGGAGTCGGGCCTTGGGAGCAGATCGTTCAAGACCCCCGCATGTGGCAGTTTGGCTTTGGCGGCCCCGACATGGAACGCCTTGTGGCTGGCCGCGAACGCATCTATCTCGACCGGTTCTGGAACGAGTTCGCCCTTCACCCCGAGCGATTCGATGAAGCAAAACGGCAGCATTACGCAACGCTCTACGCTATGCCCGGCGCGATTCGGGCGGGCTTCGCACAGTTCGCGGCCTTCGGACAGGACGCACTCGACAGCAAGACCTATCTTGCCAAAGGCAAACTCACCATGCCCGTACTTGCGATTGGAGGCGAAGCTGCGTTCGGCCCGATGATGGCGACTGTGATGCGCGTTGCTGCTACCCATGTGGAGGAGGCAATCGTTACAGACTCAGGGCATTGGATTATGGAAGAGAACCCGACAGGAACCACGAAACTCGTTACCGACTTCTTGCAACCCTGAAAGGCGGTTGTCGCTATTCGGTTCGCAACATCGGTTGGCGAATCTCCCTTACTGACCACGTCCATGTTGCGGCCTTGGTCGGTAAATGGGCTTTGCAAGACTTGGATTTGGCTAACGGTGTAAATCAACCTCGCTGACCCTTTTGACATCCAAATCGTTGCGGGAGGGAAGCGGATGACGACGACAAAGATGACGAGGAATCACTCCGATATACGGGTGTGGGCGGAATTCCACGGTATCGCGCCGGTGGAACTTCTGCCTTGCATCGTCGACCATATCCCCTCAAAGATTCGTCTCTTGCCCGCCAGCGTGGCGAAGGATCATATTGATTACCGCATCATTAGTTGGCAGGATTTCTTCGCCAAGTTTGATCAACAGGAACTAACTTGCGTTTACGAAGAGCAGGTTGGAGGCTCCGTCCAGATATTGCCGCCAGAGAAGACAGGAGAGCGCCATAGTCAGCCGGAAATACATTGACTCATGGTCGTCAGAAATTGGACTTTGAGTGATGGCTCGCGGCAGAAGGGTGGGCTCAGCAATTCGATGAAGAGGGGGCTATTGCTCGACTGTAGTCAAAATTGAGTACAAGAAAACCACTCCGATGTAGGCGGATCAGCACAGAACCACAAACTGCATTGATTCCAAAAGACTTGTTTATTCATCTTTTCAATGACTTAGCAAAAATCGAGTAATCTGTTTTGGGAGGAGAGGGTCGGGAGTTCGCATCTCTCCGCCCCGACCATCCAAATCCTCAACAAAATCGAACTTTTCGCACCAAGCGAAAAGTCAGAACGGCAGCATACTTTTCTGGAGTATTCGACACGGAGTCACTTAGAGCATCCGTAATTTCTCGTATCCGAATTTTTCAAAGTTGGAGCAATTCGCAACAGCGCAGGATGAGCCAGGATAGAACTCCGAAAAAGTCGATGCACAGTTGGTAGCTAGCTCTCCAGAGGTATGACGAATCTCGCATTGCAGCATGAATCATATGAGCGGGAACTTGCGAAACCAGAACCGGTCAGTATCCAACCGTTCTACCTACACCTGCTCATGTACTTCTGAGCGATCATGTACTTTGGGCTCTCACTGGTGATCGTCGTCATTGGTTCTTCGGATGACGAGGTGGAATGGCATCATTATTTTGGCCCTGCTACCTTTGGGTGGCAACCGGGATTTTGCCTCGTCGGTTACCCCTCTGCTTTTTGAGGACGCTGATGCGGACGAGCATATCAGGCGGGTCGAACGGTGTGCGCATATACCAACCCGGATTTGTCGATTGCGTCGTTCATCATGCAGCTTGTAAAGTTCGCGATCTTCGCCGCCTGCCTTGGAATTATCTGGGTTCAGTGACTATCGTATCTTCAAAGATGCGTTTTACGGTTGAGGATGAATTGTCTCCGAATGAGATGTGAGCCACTCTCTTGCCAAAGACCTCTTCAAGGCCCAAGGCGCGCTTCAAAACCGAGATGAGTGACGGATGTGAATAGGTCACCTCCTCTCGTTTCTGACGACGTATAGAGGAGTGCATCATCTTCCCGATAATCGGGCCGGAACGAATGATCGCCACTTGTCCAACAAGATTATAGAACTTCTCTGGATAATTTCTTGGAAGGGACGTCATCTGTGCGCGGCTCTCGACTTGAAACATGCCTACAGTGTCTGCCTGTTGGAAAATGCGATAGACCTCGTAGTCCCGCGGCAACTGGGCGAGATCCACGGGTTCGCCATAGTGCTCCGGAGTTAGCTCCAAGCAATCCTTGATAGCCGCCATCATACTCAAAACCTAGTAGATCAACCTTGATAATGCCGAGATTGGCACAGTCTTCCTTGTCCCGCTGGAGCGTTGCCCCAGATGTCGGGCATGTTCTGAACCCCCCATACAGAATTCGAGATACTTGGCGATCCGAGGATGCTCTATATCGAACCCGGCATTATGGAACGAGTGGGCCATCGTATCGTTATTGCTGCGCCATTCCACTGACTGACAAGGCTCGACAATCTGCCCAGGGATTCCTGATCGAAGCCCAATGTCTTGCCGACCTCTTGTGGCCACTGATCTCTCTGGATTGGTAATGACATTTGCTGTTATCGCGGTGCCCAGCTCGCCGTATCGTTTGTAAACATATTGGATTAGACCGAAGAGAAGCCAAAGAAATCAGATCATTCAGAAGTTCCAGAGGGTGGATGGCATGCAAATCTGATCGAATGGTGTTTTGCAGTGAACGGCCCGTTAACGTGAACTGGTAAACAAATGTCAGACGATTACTAAATTTCTGTTGACAAAGAAAAGTCAGAACTTTAGTGTCATTCAAACGTTACCAAAATATTTGAACAGCATCAGTCAAGATTTGTAGAGAAATACGTGTCTTTTACGCAGGTGCCAGCTCAATCAGTGTGACTGAGCCTCTGACAGGAGGTCGTTAATGAGTAGTGTCTGTTGTCTTATCGTTCAAAATCGCCGACAAATTTCATGTTGACATCACACCACGATGTTTAGATCAAAGGAGACATCTGTGTATCTACTCACGCTCCCGGTGTTTTCTTATGAACGAAAAGCTGCTGCGCATCTGTCCATAAAGAAGAAGGCGCCGATAAAGGCGCTGATAATAGCTGCCTTCCTAACCATTGCGCTGCCATGTCGGGCCCAGTCTCCGGTCACAACTCCGGCGGTGAGCCGAGATCCATCGGCAATTCAATTGCTCACCAACGCACTCAACTTAGTCGGAGGCCTTCAAGGCTGGCAGTCGATTCACGGCGCAAGAGTGACCGGAAATCTCACGGTCCAAGGGATGAGCAAGACGGGCCAAGCGACGACCAACACCTTTGTGTGGCTTGACGACTGGTCCACAGGACATTCCCGTTACAACAGAGCGACAACCAATTCTGCAGGAACCACGCACATTATGAGGCATGGTGACTCGCCCTCATTCGCGGCCCGCACACCAAAAGGTGAGACCCGTGCGGCTAGGTTCGATCCGACAATCGTTTTACTGACCCACCTGCCGGCGGCGTCACTCGCCATGATATTGAACGATACGAGTTACTCGGTGACTAAGACATCGCACTCGAACGATTCGACCCACAATGAGGTGCTAGTTAGTAAATCAGACGGGACAATGGCTCAAATATGGTTTGTGTCTATTGCAACTGGCCAGATCGAGGCGGTTCGTTACACGCTCCCGGATGTTCTCAATGGTTCACACTTTACGTGGGACGTAGCGGTTTATAAGCACTATCGATCGGTCAGTGGGCTGTCCTTTCCCGATCAAGTAACGATAATTCGTCCGAATAGCGCGCCCGTCCAGATCGAATTCAAATCTCTCGAAGCGAATCCGACGGTGTCCATAAGTGATTTCACCTTGGGAGGTGGGCAGTGAACCGTTTACTGTTTCTCAGCGTGTATTGCCTGGGCATCTCCACTGCGTTGACAGCCGATTGCGGGGCGCAACAAGGTAATGGAGCAACCGAGATAGGGCTTGTTTCGTATGGGTCATATCACGGTGGAGACATCGATCAGGTTGATCTGAAAAGCGGAAACTTGTTCGCAAAGATACCACTGTTTTCCCTTCCGCAAATGGGCAAGCTTTCACTCAGCATGTCCATGGTGATCAATGACAGCGGGTTCTCTGTCGCGCAATCCTGCGAAACGTGGGAAGTCGGAGACCCAGGGGGGCCCACCGAGGACGAAACCGACTGCTATCCCTATTACTACCGAGCATCTGCGGTCGGGCCGACGTTGGTTCTCGATCAAGACTTAGGTATTTCTTTCAGCAGTATGGAATTCAGTGCTAATAATGGTGAGGAAACAGCCGCTTACTTCAACAGTAGCGTCACGGATGCGAGCGGCGCAAGCCACACAATGGGTTATGATCCTGCTTTTGCGTCTACCCAGGTCCAACACGCTACAGATGGATCTGGATACACTTATATTCCTGACGCCACAGGGAATTCCATAGTCTCTATAGGAACGATTTACGCACCTTCGGGGCTTCAGTATGTTCCAGTTGCAAATACGAATCCGCAGACAGGTGTGGTTACCTATAGCAAGAGCATTGTCGATCCTCAAATCGCCTCAAGCACTCAGAACAAAATTACTTATTCGGGTGGGATCGCTACCTCATACGGCTCAGCAGACTTTCCAGGTGCGGGTTGGCAAGGCTGCAGCTTCTTTACGACTGTGAGCATTGAATCCCCTTACCAGTATGAATGGGGCGATCCTCCGATGAATTGTCCAAATCCTGGAGCCATAACCGATTCGCTCGGCCGGCAGATTCCGTTACTAGACCCCACGCAAATTTCGACGAATAGCGCGAGTATCAACGCCGTTTGTCCAAATCTTAACGTGGCTAACCAGCCGGCTACTGGCGTGCAAACCTGGTCCGTGCCGGGGCCAAACTCTGGAACAAGTACTTATACGTTTTGCTATACGACGATTACATACAGCACCGATTTTTGGGGGGGAGGGAGTGCGGAGTCGACTGATCCCAATCCACAGGGCAGCCTATCAGCTTGGCAGTACTACGAAGATGCGATAGGGACAGGGCAGGTGGTGCAATCCATCATCCTGCCAAACGGAACCTCCTGGGGATTCGTCTATGATTCGATCGGAACTCCCGCTCGTGATGGATACGGCAACCTTGAACCCTGTCCTAGCAACCCCAACTGGGGGCCAGGATGCCCTTCGCCAATAGCGTACGGCGATGTGCTTAAGATCATACGCCCAACAGGCGGAAGCACAAGTTATACATATACAACTCCTACAGGCCCGAATGCTAACTCGGGTAGTAATGTTTGTCAGTTCACGTATGGCCTAGCTGCACCCGTGCGGATGGTCAATTCGAGAACCGTTAACGATGCTAACGGGAATAGCTCAACATGGACCTATAGCTGGATGGCTCCGACGGCGGGAACCTTCTATGTGCGCGTTTCGAATCCGGCGGTACAAGGTGACCAGAGCTACACCGACCATTACTTCACGGACTACAGCGGTAGCAACACCTGTGTCCTCGGTGAGAATTTGACCCAAACGCTCGATGGGGCAACCTATAATTCCTCAACCCAAATGGACAGTGGCGGTACACTTCTGAAGTCCGTTCAAACACAATTCACAGTCAATGCAAATGTTGGGTATGCGGGATGGCCAGATGGCTATGCTCAGGTGTTGTCAGTTCTCCCGCACACAGTGCAAACCTCCGTCGCAACCGCGAGTGGTCTTGCATTAAGCGATACGACGACCTATGGGTATTCGTCCATGTACAACGAGGCGTATGGGGAGGAAGAAAACGCGCAGCCCTTTGGTGTGGGCTCTACCGTGGTCGCTACGATACCTTATGAGAAACCAACCTCGACGCTATTTCAGGGCGCAGATGGCACTCTGAAAGAAAGCCTTACATCTTATGCGTGGCAGTCAGCTCCGGAGACTACGCAGAGCTCCTTTGAAAATCCATCGGTCAACATGATTGACGCCGTTGCGTCGACATGTATCTTGCCTAGTCAGGCAAGCAATCCAGGCGCTGGCTGTTCACCGGTGCTCGGAAGTACAACCTCCGCGACTCAGTACATATATGGCGACAGTAACAGTCCATACAATCTAGTCTCGCAGCAGCAATTGCTTGCTGGGAATTGGCTTACAACGAAGTCGATGACCTATGACCCGCTTGAGAGAGTCACATCCACGATGGATGCTAACGGAAACACAACTCATATACTCGCCTATGAAATAGATTCCAGTACGGGAAGCAGCACCCCTTTTCCATCACAGATACAGCGTCCGTTGATGCCGGTCGAACAGTATAGTTACGATCCCAACACGGGCAATTTGCTGAGCTACATCGACGTTAACTCAAAGACGACGACTTATCAGTACGACGTGGAGGGACGGCGCACTCTTGCGTCATATCCCGATAATGGAAGTACGAGCTACTGTTATACCGATACCGGTGGATCATACTGCGCTCAGGTCTCTTCGCCACCGTATTCGCTGGTGACGGTAACCGCGGCCAGCCCTGATCCAAGCCTAGTGACACAGACTCTTTATGACGGGCTCGGGCGTGTGGTTGAGATACGGTCAGGTCTACAAGCCGTAAGCCAAAGCCAGCCGACGCCGACCACGGGCGTAACCAACTATACCGATACCGGATATGATGCTCTCGGGCGTGTAGCTTCGGCAACCAATCCGTACTTCAGTATTAGCGATCCGACTTATGGTGTTACTAAATACACCTATGACGTATTGAATCGAAAAGTCATCCAGATGCAGCCGGATAACAGCATCATGCAATGGTGCTATAACGGTCTCCAAACAGACGGTCAGGCGAACTGCCTGAGCAATCAAAGCAGCATCTCTGCTACGAGTTGGGTGGATACGACGGATGAAGCAGGTAACCACTCGCAGCAGGTTTCTGATGCACTGGGAAATCTCAGAGCGGTTATGAGTCAGAACCCAACCGGAACAAATCTGGCTCTGGAGACGGACTACGGCTACGATGTACTCGGCAATTTATGGACAGTCAATCAAGCAGGTCTTTCCGGTGAAACTCCACGCAACCGAAGCTTCACTTATGACTCGCTTTCTCGGCTGATTACATCGACAAATCCTGAGGCAGGTACGATTTGTTATGGGCAGTGGATCGAGGGCTCTTGCCAAGGTGGTTACGATCCTAATGGAAATCTTCTTTATAAGACCGACGCTCGTGGTGTTATCGCGTCGATTGGATATGACGCTCTCAACCATGTGCTGAGCACCACATATTCGAATGATCCTGCATTAAGCCCGTCGACATGCTATCAATACGCAACGTCATCTTCCTCATCAAGCGCCAATTCGATCGGGCGGCTAATCGCGGAATGGACTCAGGGCCACGGTACTAATTGCTCTGGCGCACCGCCCTCGAATGGGATACTCACCGAAAGAACCGTCCAGGCGTATGACCAAATGGGCCGGATGCAGCAGTCAACGCAGTGCGTGCTTGGCAACTGCACGGCTGGGGGAGGGTTTTCTCTTAGTCAGTCATACGATATAGCTGGCAAGGTGCTCACATGGAGTGACGGCGTGGGCCAGTTTACGTTCAATCAAACATTCGATAATTCTGGAAGGTTGCAGAGCCTGACTGCTTCATCGGGTAGTCCTCCTTCTCAGGTTACCTTGTTCTCGACCCAAAACCCTCAAACAAATACGACGAACTGCGGTGCCGCGAATCCGCCAAGCTACTCTCCGACTGGAGCACTGCAAAACTGGACGCTGGGCAACGATCTGAATGTCGTCCGGAATTTCGATTCACGACTGCGGGTCACGTGCGAGACGGCGTCAGTCCCCTAGAGTCCGAGTTAGCAATGAGGAGTGAAGGAGCGTTCCCAATGGGATCTATTCACGCAGGTGGGGTGGGACCAACCATGAAGGATTCGAGAGTTGAAAGCATGCGATCACGTTGGGTTTTTCATAAGTTGTGCGCTTTGATTGCCGCAGCGGTCTTAACCCTCGCCGCCCATGCCGATAGGGGACACGCGAGGCACGGCCACCTTAACAGCGTTTCAGACGAAGCACACGGAGGGCAGCAGCCTATTGTTGGCGCGCACGTCTATTTGTTTGCATTTAAGACGACTGGCCCTGGCTCTGCTCCAATTTCGCTGCTTCATGGTAGCGGCGTCACGACCGACTCATCAGGAAATGGATACGTCACGACCGATACAAACGGTGATTTCGATGTCGCCGGTCTTTATGCTTCGTATTGTCCCGCGTCAACTAGCTCAATCTATTTTCAACTGGTCGATGGCAACCCGGGATCTGGAACAAATACCGCTGTCAATCTGGTAACGGCGATTCCGGTGACATGCTCGGCATTGTCCAGCGCGCCTGCGATCATGATCAATGAGCTCACGACGGTAGCAGCAGCGTGGGAGCTCAAACCGTATGCTACTGTAGCAACCAACAGCTTCGCTACGAGTGTTGGCAACGTACAGGAGCTGGCTAACGCCATATCGATTGCCAACAACCTGGTGAGCGCTTATTCAGGGAGTGCATCGACGACAACTCCCGATAACATCTTTTCTATTCCGACACAGACGATTAACACGCTCGGAGATATCCTCGCCGCCTGTGTCAATACGGTTGCGTCATCTGCGACTTGCTTGAACCTGTTTTCAGCAGCAACTCCGCCCGGCGGAACTGAGCCGACCAATACACTTCAGGCGGCTATCGATATTGCGCAGAACCCGACTCAGAATGTGGGGACTCTTTTCAATCTTCTTTCCGCGACGCCGCCGTGGCCGAATGCGCTCTCCAACGCTCCAGCCAGCTGGAACCTAACTTACGGAGTTCCATCGAACACTCAGGCCTACAAACGCGCGATCACCATCAATCATTCCAATGTGCAGAACACAGACCAACTGAACTTCCCAGTTCTGATTTCGGTTCCCAGTACTACTCCCTACCTTGCCACCGTCGCAAATGGTGGAGAGGTGCAGAACTCAAGCGGTTACGACATTTTCTTTACGGCAGATCAGGCTGGCCAGCAACTTCTTGATTTCGATCTGGATAATTACAATCCTTCAACTGGCGCGGCCAGCTTCTGGGTTCGCATTCCGGATTTGTCACATACTACGGATACGATGATCTACATATGGTATGGCATCGCAAATGTTACCTATTCGCTGGAGAATCGGCTTGGAGTGTGGAGTAATAATTATCTGTCTGTCTACCACCTGGGTAATGGGTCGACAGTCAGCGCGTCGGATTCGGGGATTGCAGGTTATACCCTGAGTGGTTCAGCCTATTCATCGAGCACCGGGGAGATTGGGGGTGCCGCTCAGTTTAACGGAAATACAAGTTATGACCTTTACCACAATAGTGTTCCGTCATATCCGACTGGATCAAGTCCAGTGACATTAGAGGCCTGGGTGCAACAGGCCTCAGGTAACACTACCAGTGAGGTCTTTGGCTATGGAGCGAACACTGGTAACGGCTCCCGTGCTGGTATGGGGATTGGCGGAACTCGTGTTTCCGAGGAGTTTCAGATTTATGGTTTCTCCGGTTCTATACCAGCTACTGGCTGGCACCATATCGTTGATGTCTACGGTGGGGGAGCCATAAATGCGACTTCTACCACGGACGGAGTGTATGTCGATGGAGCTCTTCGACCTTGGGCCTACGTGGCGGGCACCCCAAACATCACGACCACGCAGCTGGCAATTGGAGGTATACCAACGGTCACAGGTGCATACGGGTTCAGTGGCCTAGTGGACGAAGTCAGGATATCCTCCGGAACTCGTTCGGCAGGGTGGGTCGCGACGGAATATGCAAACCAGTCTTCTCCCGGCACCTTCTCCTCTATGGGGCAGCAAGTCCCCAACGTGCCCGCTGTTCCTTCAATCATGTGGAACGCTCCAAGTGCAATCACCTACGGTACAGCTCTGTCTGCATCGCAGCTAGACGCAACTGCAAGTGTCCTCGGAACGTTTGTCTATTCACCACAGTCGGGTGTTGTTCTGGGACTAGGCCCTCAATTGCTCTCGGTGACGTTCACGCCCACGGATAATGTCGACTACACAACGACAACAATGACGACCACCCTGATGGTGAATCAGGCCACCCCCGGCATCAGCTGGTCTGCTCCAGCGGCAATCACGTATGGCACTCCCCTAGGCGGTTCCCAGCTAAATGCAACTGCCAACGTCCCCGGAACGTTCGCGTATTCACCACAATCCGGTGCTGTTCTGGGAGCAGGCTCCCAGGTACTTTCGCTAACCTTTACCCCTTCCGATACGATCGATTACACATCAGCCACAGCAAGTACCGCGTTGACCGTGAATCAGGGAACGCCAACCTTGAGCTGGCCTCCCCCCAGCGCAATCAACTCCGGCACGGCATTATCGGAGTCCCAGCTGGATGCGACTGCCAGTGTCCCGGGAACGTTCGTTTACACACCACAATCTGGAGCCGTGCTCGGAGCCGGATCGCAAACGTTGTCTGTAACGTTCACGCCCAACGACACCGTCGACTACACGACGGCAACGGCTAACACGACGTTGACGGTGATTCAACTGGGATTGTCGGTTTCTGTCATACCTGCTTGTACGCCGAACCCAGTTCCATTAAACGCGACGGCTCAGTGCGCCGTCCAACTGCCTCGGCATCTCACCCCAGAGCCAACGGGCACAGTATCGTTCAGCATTGACGGGGTAGTCTGGTCTACCGCGACGGTTGACAGCGACGGTTTGGCCGTGTCGAGCAGCCTCTCCGGACTGTCGGCTGGTAGTCATACAGTGCTTGGTACCTATTCAGGTGATAGCACCTATCAGTCGTCTGGAAGTGTTGAGCTTCCGCTCCACACTTTGACTAGTCCAACTCTGCCCTCGGCAGTTGTCTACAGTTTCAGTATTACTGATCAAAACGGTGGCTCAGGATACGCCCCCAATGGAAACATCCTGTCTTATACGGATTCAGTCACCGGGATCTGGGGCGTAAACGCGAATGGCGTCGGAACGCCAATCACTTATGACAGCCTCAATCGATTGGTATTAGCCACGCAAACACTTCCTGGAGGTAATCCGCAATATACATGCTGGAGCTACGACAGCTTCGGCAACTTGCAGCAGCAATATGTGTCCAACCAGACCTTCTCCTCATCGCCTGGGCAGCCCTGCGTGCAGACGCAGGGAGCTGTTGTAGCCGAGACCCAGATGGCCTACAACGCGAACAACCAGATAACGTCTGGTGGCTGGAAGAACCGGATGGGTACGTTCGATTCCGGTTCCCCAACGTATGACCCGGCCGGCGGTGGCAACATGGTCTACGACTTGCAGAACCAGTACCTGTACACAGCAAACGGGCAGGTTTGCGCAGTACAGCAGCCGATGGCCTTCGGTGTCGCAGGCCCGATGATTGGCTATCTGTACGATGCGGAAGGTCACCGCGTGGCCAAGGGTAAACTGACCAGCATGAGCTGCGATCCGACTGCCAACGGCTTCCAAGCCACCGATGTCTACATCATCGGCCCGGATGGGCAGGAGATGACCGAGGTGGAGGGCTCCGGCAATTGGGTGCATACCAACGTGTCGGCTGACGGCGGTATGATCGCGACGTATAAGAACGACGGCCTTGGGGCGCATTTTCAACTGGCTGATTGGCTGGGAACACGGCGGGTCCAGACGGACTATCTGGGCCAGATAGAAGACCAGTGTCAATCGCAGCCTTTTGGAGATGGTCTTACCTGCTCGGGGCCAGGAGTGGATGTCTCCAGACACCACTTCACCGGCAAAGAAAGAGACAAAGAATCAGGACTCGACTACTTCGGGGCTAGGTACTATGCGTCTTCGATGGGTCGATGGATGAGCCCTGACTGGAGCACCAAAGAAGACCCGGTTCCTTATGCGAAGATGGATAACCCGCAGAGCCTAAATCTGTACAGCTATGTCTGGAACAACCCGCTCAAATCGATTGATCCAGATGGCCACGACAACTACACCTATGACCAGTCAGGAAATGAGACGAGCCATACTGATCAGCATGGGTTTTGGTGGCACCTCGTCCATAATGACAATTACACACTGAACGCCGATAACGGCCAGTCTTACAAGCTGGATTCGGCGCTGCCGAAGCTTGCGGACGGTCAGAAATATACGTTGGTCTCGCCGCAGCAAACGGAAGCAACAATGTCATCTCTGATGACTACAGCTGCTCAGGCGGCACAAACAAACGCTTTGACGTTTGCTCAAAATTCGGTGCAGGGTGGCAGTCTCGACTCTAAAGGAAAGCTGTCAGCAACATCTCTCTATTTGGACGGAGGAGGTGGTGCCCATCAATATGATTTCATTGGCAATGAGATATGGGGATACGCAGCGGCAGCCAGAGCCTTTCCCAGAGGCATCGCGGGCGCTGGTGCCGGAGCCTGGCAGATCCATGACCACTTAACGATGGGACATGATTTCGAGCTGAACTGGTGCGCTCGAAGTGCGTGCGATCAACCAGCAGACAACAAAGCCATCGGGATGGGCTACAGTCGCTACGCTTCAGAACATCCTGCGGGATACCTAAACTACGTAATCCCATAAGGAGAGTGATGTCTAAATTAAGAGGCAAAGGCATTCTGGCGGTCCTAATCATTGTGGTCATTATCTTCTTCTCGGGAGTTTTAGGTTGGAAGGCTTTACAAACACAAGGGAGAAAGAACGGACTTCAAAGCGCTGCGCGCTGGACGGAAGACTTCCACCAACATCAACAAGTCTATGAGGCTCTGGTCGGACAATGGGAACAGATATACCCCGGAGCGAGTGAGTGCGAAGCAGGAACAGATGCAAGCAAAGGACTGGTTGAGTACCGACTGTTTCAAGTGAACGGAGCTTCCATTCGTCTGGCCGGGCAAGGAAGCGATAAAGAGGTTTCCGGAGTCGGTGACGCAGCTAAGTTGCTGAATGTTCCCGTCGTGAACGTACAGCACGTTATCGATCTGCTCTCTTCTGTTCAAAAGCAGGGGATGTCACAGTCCGGAGCCCAGAGGCGCATTTGGGCAAAAGTCGGCGACACTGACGGACTTCTGCATGTATCAATAACTTGCCCGCAATACAGCAATTACCATCTGTGGGCAAACACGACGGGCCGTACGCCCTTCGCTCGATTGCAAGACCTCGGCGCTGGTTGGTTTTACTATGACGAGCGGCGATGAACATCGTATTCAACTACGACTGTAGTCTTGAGTGTGTACATTTGCACGCTCTGATTGCATCCAGTTATACCGGCAAAGAACGGGACGCCGAGAGTGGCTTAGATAACTTCGAGGCGCGATATGCCGCATCTTCAATAGGGCGCTTCATGAGCCCTGATCCATCCGGGTTGTACTTTTCCGACCCAAGAAATCCACAAAGTCTAAATCTGTATTCGTATGTCTTTAACAACCCTATTAGGTTTATTGATCCCACTGGCCTTGACGGGTGTCAAACACAAAGTGGCATTACGCTCAATCTTGGAAACTCATGGTTGTGTGGTCAAGCCGGAGCTTATTGGGATACCGATTCCCCGATTTCCTATGCGATTCGGTCAGACAATGGTCACTGGGAACTAACGCAAACCGTGACTGAAAAAACTCCGTCAACGCCGAGTATGTATACCTACGACGCTACTATCACGCTTTCAATTCCTTCGGCTATATGGCAATGGGCTGCCCTTCAAAAAGTGCCAGCGCATGGACCACTATGGCATTATAAAAACTGGGCGGGGCCAGGGGGGGCCGGAGTTCCAGTTAATGATGCCGATGCGGGTGCTATGGTGCATGATCATTGTTACTGGGCGGGCGGGTTTGGCCCAACCTCAAATTTCAAGGGTCACAACGATGCGCTCCAAGCTTGCAATCAGGCTCTTTGTGACACTGAGGCAAAGGTGTTCGATGCAGCTGAGAAACGTGCGGAGAATTATATGGCACAACATCATCGAACTATTTCCGACGACGACGGTGGAGCAGCACTCGACATGATTGGCTATTTTCAGATTATGCCATTCGGAAATGCTTGTAAGGTGCATCAATGAGTAGGGCGAAAATTCTGACGGCTCGATTATGCGTTTTGATCGCCGGTGTTTTGCTTTTAGGGGAGACGTTGTTAGGTTGCATATTCGTACTCGGAATAGGCGTCTCAAATCTTCACGACATATTTACGGATCTGTGTTTAACAATGGCTTTTCCAGTATTTTTGATCTGCTTCAAGTCTTTGAAGTTAGCAGTTGGGGGTTTGTGGTTGGTTTTTGTGATTCAGTGGATAGATATTTGCTGCAACCGATCCACTCCAAGTTTCGTCAACCCTTTGGGATGGCTCCATGGCGATCTCCTGTTCGCTTCTTCAATCTTGCTAACTATTGCAACCCTGCTTCTGTTACATCGGGGTAACGTACAAACTCCTTTAACCTTTTGGAGTCCGTTTGATGCATGAGAAAAATAAGGCTACTTTCACTACAAGTTCACCGGCAAAGAACGGGACCAGAATCCGGCAACGACTACGTCTGGGCGCGCTATTTCGGAAGTTCAATGGGCGGCTTCATGTCCCTGACGACTTCACAAAGGACACGTGCGTCGCTGATCCGCAAAGCTGGTGACGTGCCCCCAATTCCGCAGTGTTGATATTACGACTTTAGCTGCTGGATGGAGCTTTCGTGTGATGGGTGTTCGTGCCCTTCAACCGGCCTCGTATGCTGTGACGAACAAGTTTGCCGCTGATGTTGACGCTTTACATCGGCGCATTTCCTTTGTTTTGGGCGCGTAGTGATGATGGAGGTGTGGATGGAAAAGAGTTTCTTGCGCGTGCTTGGATTGCGCTTGCTGCTGTGACTTTGCGCGGCGTGATGAATGCGCTGCGGCGCCGGCTGGGCGATGAGGTGGAACCTGCGGAAGGTTATGACGGGGAGTTTGTGCTGTTGGGGCTAGCCTGTAGTTTCAGGGTGAGGCGTACCTCCATCACCAAGTAGCGCTCAGATAGGAAATTGTTCGACGCTCGAGAGTGACGCCCAACTTTGCCGATATGGCACTTTCGACAGGCTGAGGCTTTAAGTACTCCTCACAATTGCGTTTCTCGCCAGGCATGCTTTGAATTGGCGTGAAATCGCCAATGCACTCATTGAGGAGACCAGTGAGGGGAAGTCGGCGTGTGGGAAGCGATCTTGCGTGGATTGCATCGATTGTAGTCAAAATTGAGTGCAAGAAAACCTCGCCGATGTAGGCGGAACCTCACAGAAGCACAAGTTCGATTGATTCCAAAAAGCTTGTTGAGCCCATATTTTCAATGATTTAGATGAAATCGGGCAATCTGATTTGGGAGCAGAGGGTCGGGAGTTCGAATCTCTCCGCCCCGACCATTTAATCAACGAGTTAGGTGGTGTGACCTACTCGGAGTTGTTGATCCTTGAGGCTTTGACAGCTACAAATTTGACTACAGTC
>Ga0302315_10002086_pt1 | contig 19284 bp, 17 predicted proteins | sample III_Palsa_N3_1_FD_200532 | JGI IMG/M metagenome (GOLD analysis project Ga0302315, IMG submission 200532) | Peat permafrost microbial communities from Stordalen Mire near Abisko, Sweden - III_Palsa_N3_1 | ecosystem: Environmental > Terrestrial > Soil > Palsa > Peat permafrost | place: Sweden...
CTTGCACTGTTGCTGATGGGTTCGCCGTCAAGCACAGGTTCCATGCGTTTAGCCGGTTATATCCCGATAAATTTAAATCGTTTGTCCTTTGCCTCTAGCAAGCAGACCTCGGTGTCGAAGGAACCACAATCCTGAGGTTCTATCTAACTCCTGGGGTGCAGGCGAGCGAAAATAGCCGCAAGATGATCCGCGCCGATTTCGCCATGTACGGGAATTGCAAGAGAGCGCGAGTAGTCAGGTGACAACGGATCACCGCTCCAATTGAAATTGTAGATGGTCGCGGCAACTCCGAATTCGTCCATAATCAGGCGCGCCGCCGTCTCTAACAAAGGCGGGGCGGCGCTCCGCAAGAAAGGAACGATTCCTGGTGCCGCGCCGTTCGTTATGGCAGCAGGCATCCAGGTAGGCCATACCGAGGCAGCGCCCGAAGCTAGTAATGTTGCGATGTTTCGCCGGCGTGCAGTAGCTTCGGAAGCTATAGCGGAAGAAATGTCATTGGAAGTGAGCCACCGCACTACCGCCGGATGAGGAACTTCGGCATGTATCTTAAAATATTCAGAGTACTCGAAACTATCCAGGTGTTCGGCGCCTGTAAGATGACGGGTCAGCCGCGAAAGCGGGAGTGATGGCGCATCCTCCAGTCCGGCTGGACCCCGGAGAAGGCCACCGCCCGGGAGTCCAAGTTGTTTGGATAAGCTAAATACTTCAAAATCGTGCTGGGACTCAATACTGGTTCGATTCAGCCAATCGCACGAGTCAACTCGATCCCACAAGCGAATGGCTCGCGGAAAGCGATTCCGAATCGTAATGTAACTTTCGGGGATGAAGGGCCAACCCCACTGCTCGTATATCAAAACAGCTGCCGGAGTACCTCCGTGTCGAAGTATCTCACTGATAGGTATCGGGGTCGCAATATGAGCGCATGCCGAGATGACGCAATGCGAACTCCATTCGGGGAGCGCAACGCGGTCTTTCCGAGTCATCCTCGCTTTCTCCAATGCCTGTGCTAATGCCTGACGTCCGCTCGGAAAGACGTGCTTTGAGCTTGCAAGCGCGCGTAAGGTGCTTGCGGACGCCGTGACTGGCGCACTGCGCCATAGCGAAATTGGCGGGACGTTATTCATAGGTGCTGCTCTATGCTCGCCGCATCAAGTCGGCGCGATGGTTCATTCGCCTGGTGGCAACACTTAAGTAGAACTCAGGCGAAAAATAAAGCTCACCGCCCCAAATACTTATGTTAGCCCCCCCAAAACCGCGCTTGAAGAATGCTATGCTTTCCTCCTTGGAAGACCAACAATCATAGGGTTGATTACTGGGCTGCAGGCCGATTTCATACTTTCTTATGCCGTGCTCGCGCAACCACTGAAGTGCAGCCCACTGAAGAGCGTGCCCCAGTGGGATATTACCGCAGGACGGATCTTCGCAGCTAGAACTGTAATAGGCATGATGGCGGTAATAATTGATAAGAGCGAAACCGACCGGCTGGCTGGCGTTGCGAGCTTCGATCAGGATGGCATAGCCCTCCTGTATCCACTGATGCATCATTTCAAATGTGATAAGTGGCCGTGTGGCCCGACCGGAGGCAAGGAGATGCATCTTTCGATATTGATCGAATTTATCCCTTGTGATGTTCGACTTCTGCCACACCTCCGTTGCTAGAGTTGCTTGTGCCCGCTTGATGTCGGATCGGTGGCCTTTGCGCATCCCATCAAGCAATTCGCTATCCGAGCGGTCAATGTCGAGTAATAATGTGGAGTAATAGGTAGCCAAAAAACCGGAACAGTTCAAGATCGTCGTCATCACTTCAATATGGCGATGGAGACCGTAATTCAAACCGGACAGTCGGCAACGCCACACTACACTGCCGTGCTTCTTGGCTTCGCAAGCAATATGTTCTAACGCAAGAGCAATCGCATTCTTCGTCTGCTTGTGGCTTAGAACAGGGGCTAAAGCTGGGGCAGGACCGGGTCCGCCTGAAAAAGAGAATTCCGCTGAATTCATCGATTTTTCCAGAATCAGAGGGATCAAAGCTAAAATCTTTCCGTCATGGGTGACACAGAAACTATGATCCTCTGATTGCAGCTCCGGCCGGTGTTGAATGGTGTAGTTTATCCATCGTGTTGTATGCCAAAACCATGAATTTGGATTTGCTGTACAAAACGCATCCCAACGGTCAAATCCGATTTCTCTTATTGTCTCTATTTTCATATTTGCAATCTGTTCAAAGCCAACGGAGAAGGAGCTTGAGTGATGTGTCACGGACGATGCCTTACGGTAACTGCCGATTTGAGAGAATATCACAGATATAAGGCCGCCATATACGGGTTCTGGTAATATCCTCGGTTGTATTACTCGCTATGGTTGCCAAGATCGCCAACATCCTGTGTACCGGAAAGCTAATACGGGGATTTCATCGTTGATTAAAACGGATTGCTGTATCGGAATTCGTCCTACATGCTATGATTTCTCACAAGATTTATACCCATTTAGCAAATGACGATCCTTTGCAAAATGTAGTCCCTGTGAGCGAAGGCTAGGTACAATCTGGATGTTTGACGGAAAATCGATATTGATTACTGGAGGCACTGGGTCTTTTGGTAAGCAGTACACCAAGACTTTGCTCGCCCACTATAAGCCGAAACGTGTCGTCATTTTCTCCCGCGACGAATTAAAACAGTTTGATATGCAACATGAGTTTGCCAGCGCGCAGTGCCTGCGCTTCTTTATTGGCGATGTTCGTGATCGAGAACGGCTCATGACCGCAATGCGCGGCATTGATTATGTCATCCATGCAGCAGCGCTGAAACAGGTTCCAGCGGCCGAATATAATCCGATGGAGTGTATCAAGACGAATGTCCACGGCGCCGAAAATGTAATCCACGCGGCATTTGAAAACCAAGTGGAAAAGGTGATTGCTCTATCGACGGACAAGGCGGCGAACCCCATCAATCTTTATGGAGCGACGAAACTATGCTCCGATAAGCTTTTTGTGGCGGCAAACAACGTGAGTGGTGGACGTAACACACGCTTCGCGGTGGTGAGATATGGCAATGTGGTCGGATCACGGGGTTCTGTCGAACCATTTTTCCGGAAGCTAGTTAGTGAGGGTGCCACCGAACTGCCAATCACAGATGAACGCATGACCCGTTTTTGGATCACTTTGCAGCAAGGTGTCGATTTTGTTCTCAAGAACTTCGGGCGGATGCAAGGGGGCGAGATCTTCGTCCCGAAAATACCGTCAATGCGAGTAATGGATTTGGCTGCAGCGATTGCCCCTGGGCTTTCCATAAACGTCGTTGGCATTCGTCCCGGGGAAAAGTTGCACGAAACTCTTTGTCCCGGGGACGATGCACATTTGACACTGGAATTTGACGACCACTATGTCATACGCCCGACTATACAGTTTGTAACTCCAGTCGATTTTGCGCTAAACAAGTTTGGAGAAGCAGGGAAGCCTGTCGGGCAGGGCTATCAGTATAGCTCGGATACTAACAAGCATTTTCTTGCAGTCGATGAGTTGCGCGCTTTTGGGGAGTCATGAAGGCGGCTATTCCATACGGCCGGCAAGATATAAGTGAGGCGGATATTGACGCTGTGGTAGGCGTCCTACGTTCTTCGTTTCTCACACAGGGACCGGCGATTGATCAATTTGAGCAAGTGGTTGCGCGGTACGTGGGGGGAGAATATGCCACCGCTGTTTCCAGCGCGACAGCTGCGCTACACATAGCTTGTCAGGCACTTGGGTTGGGGCCAGGTGACCATCTATGGACGGTGCCAAACACATTCGTTGCGAGCGCTAATTGTGCTCGCTATTGCGGAGCAACGGTTGATTTTATAGATATAGACCGTGATACCTACAACATGTCTGTCGTGGCGCTCGAGCAAAAGCTTGCTGAAGCCAAACGCGATGGGGTCTTACCAAAAATCGTCATTCCAGTCCATTTTGCGGGTCAATCCTGTGACATGGCTGCAATAGGCGCCTTGGCACTCCAGTATGGTTTTGCGGTGATTGAAGATGCGTCGCATGCAATTGGCGCAACTTACGACAATGCGTTTGTTGGGAACTGTCGTTATTCAGACATTACTGTCTTCAGCTTCCATCCTGTGAAGATCATAACTTCGGGGGAGGGCGGTATGGCACTTACAAATAATGCCGCTCTTCATGCACGCATGCAGCGCTTGCGTAGCCACGGTATAACTCGCAATGCCGCAGAAATGAGATCCCGTGATGAAGGAGGCTGGTATTACGAGCAATTAGAGCTTGGCTATAACTACCGGATGACCGATATTCAAGCTGCGCTAGGCTCTAGCCAGATGACAAGGTTACCGGCCTTTGTCGACCGGAGACGTACCTTGGCTGCGCGCTATAATCAGGCCTTTTCTACTTCTAAATGGCACGCCAGTGTGAGGATCCCGGCCCAGAAAAGTTATGGAAGATCAGCCTGGCATCTTTATCCAATTCATGTCGCGAACCGGCGTGCGGTATTCGATTCTCTTCGGGAAGCAGGGATACTGGTAAATGTTCATTACATTCCTGTGCATCTACAGCCGTACTATGGGGCTATGGGATTCAAGCGTGGGGACTTTCCGAATGCTGAATGGTATTACGACGGTGCCATCAGTCTTCCCATGTATTTTGGCTTGAGTGATGCGACGCAAGATTATGTGATTTCCGCCGTGGCCGCAGCAGTGGGTGAAGCCACTCGGATGACATCATGAAACTCGGGCTTGGAACCGTCCAATTTGGACTGGATTACGGAATCAGCAACCGCAACGGTCAAACATCGATGAATGAGGTGGTGCGGATTCTCGCATACGCGTCGGCGAACGATGTTTCAGTATTAGATACCGCGGCTCTTTATGGCGAGAGTGAAGAGGTCCTTGGTAAAGTGCTGAGCGGTGAAAACCGCGCTCCGTTTAAGATTGTGACGAAGACGCCTGGCTTTAGGAAAGCGATCCTCACCGAGAAGGATGCTGATGTGCTGGAGCAAACCTTTCTTGATTCGTTGAAAAAATTGCATCGCCCGTCTGTGTATGGTCTGCTTCTGCATGATTGCGATGACGCGAAGACCCCCGGCAGCGAAATTATTCTTGAACGAATGAAACAGCTTCGTTCACGGGGGTTGGTGCAGAAGATTGGGGTTTCGGCATATAACCCAGTGCAAGTTGATCGAGTGATGGAGAGGACTTCAATTGATATAGTTCAGGTACCGTTTAATGTGTTAGATCAACGTTTTCAACGATCGGGTTGTTTTTCTCGGTTGAAGAACCGCGGTGTCGAGATACATACGCGTTCTGCGTTCTTACAGGGTGCACTATTGGCCGATCCCACATCGCTTCCGCCACACTTTGCACCTCATCTTTGGCGCTTTGAGAGGTTTCATGCAGTTTCCGCAGCTGCCGGATTAACTCCCCTGGCAGCCGCTCTTGGTTTTGTCTTGAACCGTCAAGAAGTTGATTGTTGCGTGATTGGCGTCAGCACCTGCTCCGAGCTCACGGAAGTGCTGCAAGCTGAAGCCCGGCATGCTTGTCACATTGATTTTACAGAGGTCTCTAGCGAGGACGAAGCATTGATCAATCCGAGTCAATGGGGGGGGGCACAGCAAAGGTCTTGATGACGACAGTCCGCACACGATGGGAGCGCCGCTCCCTCGCGGCTTGTGTTATTTTGGCTGGGGCTATGGTAAAGCCTTTCCTTTGCGGACGTGGTTTGGACTCGCTTGCTTCTGATTGCTCGTAGAATCGCGAGGAGGCTCGATTGCATCACTCAGTCTAGATACAATCAGACGACATACTTCAAACTAGTAAATGACAGGGAGCTAGTTGACTATATGCTGAGTTTAGAAAGAGCAGAAGGGGAACTAGTCGTACTTCGCCCATTGACGCAGGCAGATGTTAACGAGCGATATCTTGCGTGGTTCCGTAGCCCAATCGTTACTCGTTTTCTTGAGGCGCGGGATCTGAACCGCACCGAAGTGGTGGATTATCTGGAGATCGGTCGTCGCACGCGCAAGTATGTCATCTACGCCATCTGCGACCGACAGACGATGCTTCACATTGGAAATATTAAAATCGGACCGATCTCATGGCAGCACAGCGTTTCCGATTTGGTGACATTCATTGGCGACACCGAATATTGGGGGAAAGGGTTTGCCGCGGATGCGATCCGCGTAGCGACGCGGATTGCCTTTGAAGTTCTTGATATCCGAAAGCTGAGTGCGAGTATTCATTCGACAAATCACGGATCATTAAAAGCCTATTCTCGTGCAGGGCTTCAGGTCGAGGCGCGGCTCGCGGAGCAATACGTATTAGGGGGAGAGTTTGTCGATCGCGTTTACGTGAGCCGGTTCAATCCTCAATGTGTTGCTGCACATGAAACGACGCCAGATGTTGCAGTTGGAATAGCTGAAGGCTCGGAAATTATGGCGATCGTGCAGGCGCGAATGTCTTCATCAAGGCTGCCCGGTAAAGTCCTCAAGCCTCTGGCCGGAGAGCCTTCGCTGATCCGCATGCTGGAGCGTGTAGAGCGGTCGCAACGTATTAAGAAAGTGGTTGTTGCTACGAGTGCGGATCCCTCAGATGATGCGATCGCAAAGCTTTGTGAAGACCGCGGAATCCTATGTTCACGCGGATCGCTCGAAGATGTGTTGGACCGATTCTATCGGGCGGCTTGCGTGTGGCATCCGGAATATGTAGTGCGGTTGACCGGAGACTGTCCACTGATTGATCCAGAATTGGTGGATCGTTGCATTGAAGAGTGCATTGTCACACAGGCAGATTACGCAACGAACGCGCTTGATCCAACCTACCCTGATGGATTGGATGTCGAGGTGATACGTTACCACTGCCTACAGAAGGCCTGGTCTGAGGCTTCGCTGCGTTCGGACCGGGAACATGTTACACCGTACATCTACCGAAATGGCAGTCGATTTCATTTACATAGTATTCGCAATTCGGAAGACCATTCCAAACTGCGCTGGACGGTTGATGAAGAAATTGACTATTACGTGGTGGCTAAGATCTTCGAGGGCCTTTACGAGGTAAACCCGAACTTTAGCTGGCTAGACGCCTTAGCCTATGTCGAGACACATTCCGAATTGAAAGATTGGAATAGTAAAATTTCACGCAATGAAGGATTAAAACGATCAATGGAACTGGACCACAAGCAACCGAGGGAGACGCATGAGGCCTGATACCTTTCGGTACGCGAACTCCGAAGCGCAATTGGCGCGCGCCTTGCGCACTATTCCGCTTGGATCACAGACCTTCAGCAAGAGCAAAACTCAATATCCGTTGGGGGTTTCACCTTTTTTTATTCAGAGAGCACTCGGTAGCCATGTGTGGGACGTGGATGGCAACGAATATATTGACTTGGTGAATAGTTTGGCTGCAGTCACCCTAGGCTATAACGATCCCGATGTTACTCAAGCTGTCGAACATCAATTGAAGGACGGCGTCATTTTTTCGCTGCCGCATCCGGTGGAGGTTGAAGTAGCAGAGAAATTAGTCGAGATGGTTCCTTGTGCGGAACAAGTACGTTTTGGCAAGAACGGTTCGGATGCAACCTCTGGGGCTATACGCCTCGCTCGTGCCCATACCCGACGCGATCACGTCGCTGTGTGTGGCTATCACGGCTGGCAGGACTGGTATATAGGAAGTACAACGCGTCACCTTGGTGTACCGCAGACAACACGTGACTTGACTCACGCCTTTCGTTATAACGACCTAGAGTCACTGCATCAGATTTTTCGTGCGTTTCCGGGTCAAGTTGCGGCGGTGATTCTGGAACCAATGAATGTGACGTTTCCGGAACCAGGGTTTCTGCAAGAAGTCCAGGAGATGACAAGCAGGGAAGGTGCGGTTTTGATCTTTGATGAGACGATAACTGGATTTCGATACGCAAACGGGGGAGCACAAGAATATTTCGGTGTTGTACCGGACCTTGCGACGTTTGGGAAAGGAATGGCGAATGGTTTTCCGGTGTCTGCTCTGGCTGGACGGGCCGATTTGATGCGCTGGATGGAAGAAATCTTTTTTTCGTTCACTTTTGGTGGTGAGACGCTTTCGCTCGCGGCTTCGCTGGCCACGATGTCTAAGCTCCAGCGCGAACCAGTTGTCAAATCCATGGCGCAGACAGGCGAATCTCTTTTGTCCCAGTTGAATGCACTTCTTGAGAAACACGACCTGCGCGAAATCTTTTCAACCGCCGGTCATCCCTCTTGGTCCTTTTTTGTGATCAAGGACGCACCTCCATACAGCATGTGGGAGATCAAAACGCTTTTCCTACAAGAGATGTTCGCGCGCGGCATTCTTACTATCGGTAGCCACAATATCAGTTATGCCCATTCTCCGGATGATATTGCAAAGATTGTGGAGGCATACGGCGAGGTGTTGCCAATCCTGCGGGATGCAATACAACAGAAGACGTTGACATCGATGTTGCGATGCGAACCGTTGCGGCCATTATTCAAGGTGCGCTAAATGATGCGTATTGCAATTCGTACGGACTCTTCCGCGCAGGTTGGTGTGGGACATGGAATGCGTTGCCTCGCCCTGGCCGTGGAATTGAGGGCCCGAGGGACGGAGGTTTGCTTTATTATGAGAGACCTACCCGGCAGCATTCATGCGTTGATAAGAAGCCATGGATTCACTGTCTCAATGTTGCGGGCAGGCCAAGATGGTTTTGCGCTACCGCCGGAGGATGCGGCGAATAGTGTCGATGCACTTTTGCGAATGAAGTGGCGTCCAGACTGGGTGATCGTTGATCACTATGGGGCTGATGCGTTGTGGGAGAAGCAACTTGCGAGCACGGGTGCTCGCATATTTATCATTGATGACCTGGCCGATCGTTGTCACGTCGGCGATTTATTGCTGGACCAGAATTACCACGCCGATATGATGCATAGGTACGACGGCATCCTGCCGGATCATTGTCGCAGGCTCGTTGGCCCTCGATTCGCTCTTTTGCGGAGAGAATTTGCCGCATCGAGACGGTTAAGCCATATCCGAACGAAAATGTCCAACGTGCTTGTATTTTTTGGAGGGACGGATCCGAGTAATCAAACTAGCAAGGCTCTTGATGCACTGGATTGTCCGGAGTTAAGAGAGGTCAAGATCGATGTCGTGATGGGAAACACGGCACCACACATCTCTTCCGTGAGAAGAAAGATCAAATCCATGTCGCACGCCACTCTACATGTGCAGAGCATACGATTGGCCGAATTGATGACAGCTGCGGATTTAAGTTTGGGTGCCGGCGGCAGTTCCACTTGGGAACGTCTTTGCGTAGGGCTTCCAACGCTGGTCGTAAGTGTTGCACAAAATCAGGAATTGATCGCGGCTTCCCTGCATCGTGAAAACTATATTGACTATCTTGGACGAGATGGGGAAGTAAGCATAGACCTCATTAGGAGGAAGTTGCAGTCTGTGCTGATAGCTCCTCAATGGCTTGAAACATGCTCGGCTCGTGCATTTGAACTCGTAGATGGGATGGGAATTCGGCGGGTCGCCGACGTTATTGACGGCCGCATGTAGTGAACTTACGATACGAAGAGGCAGCAGATAATTCCGCTAGTGCAAGAGGTACGTTTTAGATGGGAGACGACGGGAATGTGTGATTCGTGGCACCGGGGATCATATCGTATCAGTACTGATCAGCGTGAGATTGATTTTGATATGGTACACGAATTCTTGACGGGTTCTTTTTGGCCACCAAAGACAGATCGCTCGACAATTGAAGAAGCAACGAAACGATCAATGGCATTTTGCGTCTTTTATGAACCACCTGGCAGTGGGAAAAGTCAGCAGGTAGGCTTTGCACGCGTGATTACCGATCAAGTCGTCTTGGCGTATGTTCTGGATGTCTTCATACTTGGGGCACATCGTAAGCAAGGGCTGGCGCTGTGGTTAATGGAAACAATACTTTCTTGCTCCGACTTAGTGCGAGTGCGGAATTGGTTATTGAAGACCCGCGACACTCATGAACTTTATCGCAAGCTTGGCTTCGTGTCGTTGAGTGACCCGGAGCGATATATGAGGCTCACCAATTTTGACAATGCCCGCGGTAGTTAACCATTGTTATTGTTCTCGGGTTTCGGTGAGTATAAGGTGCAGGAACAGGGGGAAGAGCAATGTTTGCAATTGGTGAATTTCGAATAGGTTGCGAGGCCCCTCCGCTTCTCATCGCGGAGATGTCTGGTAACCACAATCAATCTCTAGAGCGGGCTCTTGAGATCGTGGACGCGGCTGCCGCGGCCGGTGCACATGCGTTGAAGATTCAAACATACACAGCGGATACGATGACACTCAATCTACGCAACGAGGGATTTGTCATTGACGACCCGAAAAGCCTTTGGTACGGACGCAGTCTATATGAACTCTATGAAGAGGCCCACACTCCCTGGGACTGGCATGCTTCCATATTTGCGCGAGCTAGGAGTCATGGCCTAGTGGCGTTCAGCACTCCATTTGATGAGAGTGCCGTCGACTTTCTGGAGTCCCTCCAGGTGCCCTGTTATAAAATTGCTTCGTTTGAAATGACGGACCTGCCGTTGATACGCCGCGTTGCGCAGACGGGCAAGCCGCTAATTATATCTACCGGGATGGCACTGGTTGCTGAAATTGACGAGGCCGTACGCACGGCCCGTGCTGCCGGGTGCCGAGACTTAGTTCTATTGCGATGCACCAGCACGTATCCGGCGACGCCAGAGCAATCCAATGTGCGCAGCATTCCGCATCTGCGAGAGATGTTTGATTGCGAGGTGGGACTATCGGACCATACAATGGGACTTGGCGTGGCTGTCACCGCAGTAGCCTTGGGAGCCACTGTTGTTGAAAAGCACTTTACGCTATCCAGGTCTGACGGTGGGGTCGACGCCGCATTTTCGCTGGAGCCGACTGAATTTCGTGCGTTGGTTACAGAGACTGAACGTGCGTGGCAGTCCCTCGGAGAGGTGTGTTATGGCCCGCGAGACGTAGAAAAACCGTCGTTGGCATTTCGGCGGTCGTTATACACGACACAGGATATTGGCGCGGGGGAAGCGCTCACGTCAGAAAACATTCGGGTCATTCGACCAGGCTTTGGCCTCCCCCCTTCTTCTTATGAAACAGTGCTGGGACAGCGTGTTACACGCGATGTTAGTATGGGCACCCCACTAACATGGGACCTTTTGTATCCTAAATAACGAATATCCGAAGACAGGGGACGCGATGCCAGGGCTAGCCAGCAAAATCATGTACCGGTTATATCCACCAAGACATGCCCACTTTTTTGCACAACGAATGGTGATGAACCCGTCTACACGCAATAAAGTATCAGGTTTGATTGCGTCCAGGCTGCCCCAGGCCAATTCGAGAAATGACGATGCACAAATCAGTTCGATATCGAGAGCATTGGAGGAGAACGGCTTTGCGATGATGAATGACATCGTAAGCAAAAAGCAGATTGGGGAAATCCACACCTTTTTGCGTGACAAGAAATGTGTTGATCGTTGGCGGCCTGAGGCAGGAGAATTCCTGATTGAGAATGCTTCCGAACAATGTCATGTGGCACCTTATCTCGATTCGGTGGTCAATGAAGCGCCCCATCTTTTGGAGATTGCAAACCACCCTCTTGTTCTCGGCGTTATAGAGAAAATTTTTGGCTGTAAGCCGACTATCTCTCAACTTGGCATATGGTGGTCACTGACAGGGCATGATGCGCCGGAGCAGGCTGAGTTTTATCACCGCGACGTGGATGACTGGAAATTCATCAAACTGTTTGTGTATCTCACCGATGTAGACGAAGGCTCGGGCCCGCATAAGTTCATTCGTACCTCACAGAATCAAGCAAAGTTACTGCCTATCCACCGTTATACAGACAAAGAAGTTTTCGAGGCTTTTGGGATTGATAAGCAAATGATCTTCACGGGAGAAGCTGGAACGTGCTTCCTTGAAAACACATTTGGTTTTCATAAAGGACAAATGCCTAGTACGAGGAATCGGCTGCTGTTTCAGGCACAATATTCGCTTTTCCCGATCGGCATAAATGACTATAGTCCGCTTAATGCGGCATCGAGAGGTGTCAGCCTGGATCCATACATCAACCGGCTTTATGTGAGGACATGAGTTTTGTATGCGTATCATATTTCTAGAAAACCAATACCAGACGTACTTCTGGTCGGCCATAGCAGAAAGAATGATTCGTGACGGGCATCAAGTCGACTGGATTGTTCAGAACCCGGGTTTTCGGCCTACAGCCGGTACCGCTCATATTCTTTCGTTTCCGAGTTCCGGAAAGATCGCGCCGGCCTCAGACGTAGTGTTTGAGAAGTTGCGGTCTCAGGATCGCAATCGTCAACATTTCGGCGGGAATGATGCGCATTATCAACATTATTTCCGGGAAATTCGGTCGCTGTTGGATTCTTTAGATCCCGCCGTCGCGTTTGGGGAAACGACATTGTTCCACGAGCTGATTACTGCTGCGGAGTGCGAGGTGCGTGGTATTCCGTATTTTCATCCTTCATCTAATCGGTATCCGAATAGCCGCTTTTCCTTTTATCTCTATGCAACCCTTGTTCCCTTCGCAGGCAGTGCGGAACAGTTGAGCGATGAAGAGGCAGATGAAATCATTGCGGCAATTGTCGACAGGAAGACAGTTCCAATCTACATGCAGCCCAAACCCAGCACCGGGACGATAAGAAACGCGTGGTGCAAGATAGCCGATAAGTGGAGTCGCACTGTCTGGTATTGGAAGGGAGAACGGTTCAACACTCCCTCACCAAAACGAAAATTAGCCCTAGAACGAGAGCTAATCGAGAATCTAGAATCTTGGGGACGGCTGGTCAAGGATCGCGGCCTGCCCGAGCGCGGCAGGTTTCGGATTCTTTTTCCATTACAAATGAAACCGGAATCAAACCTGGACGTATGGGGCTGGCCCCACTCTAATCAGGCGGCCTTGCTACGTGATCTTGTCGCCGCGACAGACGCGACTACAGAGATCTTAATTAAGTTGAACCCACACGCCAAATACGAGATGTCCAAAGAACTTCTGGAGGTGGCGCGAAGCAATCAGCGTGTGATCCCAGTTGCATCTGGAGTATCAATGAAGGCTCTTTTTCGAGAGGCAGATATGATTTTCACGGTGACAGGAACGGTGGCGATAGAAGCAACGTTATCTCATAAACCTGTCGTGACGATGGCCCATACCCCGCTGAACCGATTCCCCGGTTGTGTGGCAATGCAAGATGTCCGAGAGATAAGAGTGTGGGTGGACAAAGTACGGAGCGGCATATTTCCGGCCAATCAGAAGGAAGAGGACCGCGCATTGATGCGGTGGTTGGTAGCCACAAGTTATAGTGGTAGCCCGTCCAACCCACGCGGTCTTAACCACGCACTAGAGGAGGACCATGTTGACAAGGTCTACGCAGGTTTTGTCGATTTGCTGAAAAAATTAGAAGGATATGCACCCTCCGACCGCACGCAAGAGATTGCAGGTATGTGTAGCCAATGAGAACCAATTCTCAAGCGTCCGCTTCATACGACACAGAATTCTTTACCGAGGCGCTGTCGCCATCGCGAAAATTGGGCATACGGTTGCAGGATCTACATCCTGCCAAAGTAGCTCTGGCAGGAATATTAGCCTACTTAGTGCTCTTTATGGTGGCGCCTGTTCGTGTTGCTGTGCCGCTCCCATGGAGCGCCGCAGGATACTTGGCGGCCTGTTATGCGGCATTTCTTTTTGGGGCGTCGTTCCTTGGCCCGGCGCTCAGTCGCGATATTACGCCTAGCGCTGTGCGCCGTTTGATTAGCCCTCGATTACGCTTAATCGTTACTCTCATGGGGATGGTCGGCATCATACTCCGCTTCGTCGACAGGTTTTTCCTGCGTGGAGCCTTCGGTGCATCAGACGTTCTCGACCGGCAAATGGCCCTATCAAGAGGGGGGACAACATTTACTGCAATTGGTGCCGCACTTCTGTATCCATTCTGTTATTTGCCTCTTTTCTTTTATGTATGGGATGAGAGGCGGGGTGGAAAGCGACGGCCAATTTTGCTTTTGTTCGCCCTCGTGATGTTCTTTTACCCTGCGATCGATGGTGTGGCCGTTGGTTCGCGGTCGCTCCTGCTAGTCAACGCGACGATGTTCATTCTATTGTTGATTGTATCTGGGAAAGTACGGTTCACCTTTAAGGCAATCACCGTTACCGTATTGCTGATGGTAATTCTGGTTTCCATTTCATCCACGGTCTTTTTGAACCGCCTGGATGCAATGGGCATCGACCCGGCGTTCAGTGTTTATAGTTCTGCCTACGCTTTTACCCTGCCGCCCACCGACGCTTTTGGCACATTGCTGACTACTGGAGACAGCGTGGAGCGTATTATCGGATACTCTTTTATATCCACGCTGCAATATATGCTACATGGCGTATTTGAGTTTGGCTATCTCTATCAGACATTTACCGGGGACCATACATATGGAGGCATTGAATTTGACATCTATTTCAAGACCGTACATATGATGTTTGGTCAACCTTGGAACCTTATCGACCCGCGACAGAGGACTGGTATATTTAGTACTTTTTTTGGGTCGTTATATGTGGATTTTGGTTTGGTTGGAATTCCACTGATGGGACTGTTAGGTTCGCTTGCCTATCGCATTTGGCGACTGGTTGTTTGTGGTGCGCGGGAAGTTTTACCGATTTTCCTTTACTTAATGGTGACAACATTTTTCTTTCCGACGATGAATCTTATCGAAGGAGCCCAAGGACTCTATACGGTATCTGCATTTATAAGTTTTATATTGTTGGTTCGGCTTGATTCTGGGATTGCATCGGGATAGAGCCATAATGACTGTAGGAGACCTGCGATGGCCAGATTCACCATTATAGTGTCGAAATTTCCGGTGGTACGCGCTATCACGGGAATCGCTCTAAAGGGTAGCTCCCTTGCGGCACGGATATGGAGCCATATGCGGTTTCACGCGATCCTGAAAGATGCCGGCAATAGTAACTGCCATTGGACGGTCGAGATCAAATATCCAGAAAATATTCGTATTGGCGATTCCGTTTCGATTGGTCCGTACTGCTGCTTAGGGGCGAAAAGCCCCATCATAATTGAGAACTATGTGCGCATTTCGCGGGGAGTGCAAATCGAAACGGCACGACTAGCCATGCGTGAACCTCCACCCTATAGACACACATCGCGTCCGATAACCATTCGACAAGGGGCATGGATTGGAACAAACGCCATCTTATTGGGTGGGGTCGAGATCGGCGAGGGTGCAATCATCGGGGCGGGGGTGGTAGTAAGAAAAGATGTACCGCCTGGAGCTGTGATTGTAGGTGCTGAAAATAATTTGCTTGAATGTGAGCACCGTGTTTTTAAAGGAGACAATGCGCCGGCTTAGCACACTCTTGATCGCCTTGCTGCTGCCATCACAAATAGCAGCACCTCTGCTGCGGATGCTGGGTCATTTTGTGCAGAATGGCGCTCGCATCGGATTTTCCATTGTGCTGGTTGATCGGCTTTGTCTCGAACGCGGTGCATCCATCGGACACTTTAACCTAGTCGCATGCCGGCGGGTGCTGATGCGCCGCGGGGCATATATCCAGCATCTGAACATAATTCGTGGCCCGCTATCGTTAAAATTCGCTGAGCGCGGTGCAGTTGGCAATAGGAATGTGATACGGCGGGCAGCATATCCGGTATCATATGGATCGGCTGTGTTGCAATTGGGCGAGCTAGCTAAAATTACTGCGTCGCACATGATCGACTGTACCCGAAGCGTACACCTTGGCGATTTCTCTACGCTGGCAGGAATAGGGTCGCAGCTTTGGACACATGGGTATTTTCATCTCCCGCACGGTGCAGACCGCTTCCGAGTGGATGGCGGGATTACAATCGGTCGTAACTGTTACATTGGTTCGGCTTGCGTGATTGGGGCAGGCGTCATCATTGCTGACACCGTAGTTGTTGGCAGTCACTCTTCCGTATCAAAGAGTTTACTGGAGCCGGGAATGTACGTTAGCCAGCCGCTGCGCCACATACAGATTGATCTCGACGAAATCACGAAGAGGCTAGAACTGGTACGGGCGCCCTGTAGCGACCGCGCATTTCAGAAAAAGTCCTCATACTAGAACATGCACGGGCCAATCCTTGCAGTAGATCTATATCCTAACAATGGCAAGAAACGAAAGTGGCATATTCCTTCTGCGAGATATAGAAAGTGCGAGAAATGAATGATCAGATGCGTCCTGCATGGCGGCCAGCCTTGCACCGTATCTTCTCAGCAGGATTCCTTTATATGCTGCCGAAATCGACGGTTCTGATTGCACCGTTGCTATTGACGCGGGTGATGACGATCCAAGATTATGGCCTGGTGGAGTACTCCATCGCGTGGGCTACTCCCTTTACCGTATTGCTGGCGCTCGGAATGGGAGGTGCAGTTCCATATTTTCTCATCAAACGTAGAAACCCCCGCTATGCCCAAGTGTTCGAAAACTATGTGGTATTGATGGGAATACTGCAAGTGACAGCACTTCTTTTTTACCTGACACATCTTCTTCCGTTGCGCCCCTATCTGATTGCTCTGGTCAGCTTTGTTTCGGTGATGCAAGCAATTTATGCGGCAAAATACAAGGTCGATTCGTCACCAGTGCTTGCTTCGGCTGCGGAAAGTTGCCTCTATATCGCATTGTTTTTACTTGCGGGTTTACTCTGGTGTGTGCCGCAGCGGTGGGGAGTTCCCGGTTTTGCCCTGGTGTTGAACATTTTGAGCGGGGCGATAGCACTTACCTCGTTGCGCAACTCCAGGCCCGATGTTAAATTGCGCCATACACTATTCCGTTTTTCTGCAGCGGTTCGGTTCGGTCTACCTCTTATAGCTGCATCGGTTTTGCTGGGTGTGCTATCAAGTGGAGGTCGTATGTTGGCTGGCCATTTTTTCCCGATTGTTGATGTTGGTATATATGGTTTTCTTTATCGTGCAACAGCGATGACTCTGGTGGTTTATCAGATAGTCAGTACAGTATTTTTTAGATCTTTGTATGAAGCAGAAGGAGACAAGCTTGACCGATATTTTTCGGCTCTTTTTATGTTAATGTTCTTGCTTGGTGCAATGAGTTTTACGGTTGGGCCTTTCATTTTGGCACGCTTTTTCGCAAATTACTGGTACAGTGGCTTTGACATGTTGGCGATCTACTTGGTGCTTGCGACGCATTCCGTCTATTGGTGCGGAGCAGCGATGCTGGAGATGGTGCTATATCGAGAAAAACTAGGAGCAAGCCTGCTTTATATCAGTGCAGTTTCAATTCTTCTGCTACTGATATGTGCATTTGTTTTGCAACATTTTCATGCACTGACACTGATACGTTTGTGCCAGACGCATCTTGGCGCTATGTTCGTTGCCTTTATTGCACAATTGATTCTGCTGAACAGGAAACGTGGCTTCAAGTTTCCGCGTCTGATGTCTGCGGCATTTGCTTGCATGCTTGTGTACATTGCTACAGCATCGATGCTTCACATAATGAAGCACTAAACTATGAGTTTTCCTGTCACACATTTCGGTAAGTTCTATCCGCCCCAGATGGGCGGCATCGAGACGCACTTGCAACAGTTGTGCGAATCACTTAAATATGAATTGCCCGTGCGCGCAGTGGTTGCTGGAGTTGGCCTGGGCAGGGTGGACGAAGTGGTAAACGGTGTTGCGGTGACGCGGCTGTCGAACTATGGACACCTCGCCAGCATGCCCCTTGTACCTGGCTTCTTTGCAGAAATGACGCATGTCCGGGAAGGCATTGTCCATGTGCATGTGCCAAACCCAATTCCGACAATGGCAACGCTTGCTTGTCTCAATAGAACGGCGAAGCTTGTGGTTACGTATCATAGCGACATCGTCAACCAGCGTGCGCTGCGTTACCTGATTGACCCCCTTGTCCGTAGGATGCTAGCACGTGCCGACGCAATTATTGCCACTTCACCGGAGTATATTGAATCGTCTTCAATACTGCGCAGCTTTCGTGAGAAATGTACCGTTATTCCACTTAGTGTCGATGTCGCAGCCAGGCATCGTTCTGTGCGGGGTGGGGCTGTTGACGCGTTGAGGGCGTCTGCCTTGCGCCCGATCGTGCTGACATTGGGACGGCTTGTGCCGTACAAGGGGATTGAATATCTTATCGATGCAATGAGTTGTGTAGATGCCGAGCTTTGGATCGCGGGCGAAGGCCCGCTGCGTCCGGCGCTGGAATCGCGCGCGCGCTTTTTAGGTGACCGCGTACGATTCCTGGGCAGAGTCGAACACGCTGAAGAATTTTATGCAGCTTCCGATGTCTTCGTACTTCCCTCCGTAAACCGTAGCGAGGCTTTCGGCATGGTACAGCTGGAGGCGATGGCTTTTGGCAAACCTGTGATCAATACTGCGATTAATTCCGGTGTACCGTTCGCTTCAGTCGATGGCGTAACTGGATTCACCGTACCAGCCCGCGACAGTTCGGCACTAGGCCGTGCGATCCATGCAATCCTGAGTGATGACGAACTGCGTACACGGCTGGGGGCGGCGGCGTATGCGCGAGTGCGCCAGTTATTTGATTTACCTGTAATGGTGGAGAGCACGCTCCAGCTTTATCGCTCTCTGTGGTGATCAGCTATGGCAGCTTTCGGATTAGGATGTCTTCCCTTGTGTGTCCAAATGGCAATGTAGAGTTCTGCGGCAGCACATAGGCGGAGTAACCGAGTTTTCGGTAACGACTGATGATTCCTAGCACGAGCGTATCGTCAAGCAATGGCACTTCTTCATCTTCGATCGTTTGGACCTTCGTGGGTTCCGTATCCTGTGGAGCTTGTGTTCGCCACATGACCTCGAATTCTTTGCCAGAGTTAGAGGCCTGAAAACGTTGCTTTACAGAAAGGTTAGGAAGGTCGCCGATGAGGAAACTGCCGCCCGGCTTTAGCCTGGAGATCGCTTTGTCTATGAGGGCATGAATCTCGACTTCATTGCTAAGATACTGCACGACAGAATAACAAAGTATCCTATCAAAATAATGTTGATCCAAGTCGATATCGAGGAAATTTCCTGCGATGCAATGGATGTTATCTGCGGTGCTTCGCTCCCGGAGGCGCTGAACGCACTGTGCATTATCCACTGCGACGACGGAGCAGACAAGAAAACTCAGAGGTATCGTTAGGTTGCCGAGATTACAACCAATGTCGAGCACATGATCGCCGGGCGATATGCCGAGCTTCTCGACGATATCCCAGACGATAAGACGCTCGGCTTCACGCTGTCGGGGGAGTCGCTGGGCGACCACAG
>Ga0302315_10002087_pt1 | contig 19276 bp, 18 predicted proteins | sample III_Palsa_N3_1_FD_200532 | JGI IMG/M metagenome (GOLD analysis project Ga0302315, IMG submission 200532) | Peat permafrost microbial communities from Stordalen Mire near Abisko, Sweden - III_Palsa_N3_1 | ecosystem: Environmental > Terrestrial > Soil > Palsa > Peat permafrost | place: Sweden...
GCCGAGTTACTAATACCCGTAGTAGGCGCTGCCATTGGCGGCACAGCCAATTACTTGTTTATAAAACGCATGGCAAAATCCCTAAAAGAAATGCAATTGGAGCCGGTGATAATAGAGGTGTAAGCCCAGCCCCCAACCCCTTAAAGAGCGAGTAAATAAAGATTATGGCTATTTTAATGCGGCAATTTTGGATGCAAATTCGGCAAGCTGGATGGTTTGGCCTGGATCTATTGTGATAGCGCCGGTGCCGATAATTAAAGTAGTACCGGCTGTTTCCAGTACTATGTTATCAGGCATGCCCATTACCGCGTTCCTAAAATTCCAGTTCATAGCTAATAGCGCTTTTTGCTCATTATTAGTAACTATATAAAATTTGTGGTCGAACTCTTTGTCGTCTTTAAACTGTAATTCGCAAGGGTGTATTAAGCCAATTATACGGTCATTAAAAGTTTCATGCCGTATAAGCGCCCTGCCAAAATCTTTATTTAGCGTTATAAATGCCCAAACCTGGTATTTATAATAATCCAGTCTTTCTCCGCCATACACACCAGATGTAGGCTGATAATGTATTTTCAGAAAAGCTAAATGACAGTTTTTGCCCGGTGCATTAATTAACAAGACGCCGCCAATACTTATATTAGGGTTTATATTAAAAAGGTCAAAATCATTTAGATGAATGTCACTATCATCCGACAAACTTATACTAAATTTTGTGCGCAACGCTGCATAAGTATCTTCCAATGATTGCACATCAGCAGCAGCTAAACCTGCTAAGTCAAATGGCAAATCCTCACTCATCCCTTAACGATTTTATCGGGTTTAACAACGCTGCTTTATAAGTAATATACCCGATGGTAGCTACCGATATCAATACCAAAGTAACAACCGGCAGGGCAAACTCCCACCAGGTTAGTGCCGCTTTAAAGGCATAGCCGCGCAGCCATTGATTAATAAACAGCCAGGCTAAAGGCAGTGCCAGCAGGCTTGATATTAATACCAGTTTCACAGCATCCAGTGTTAATATCGAGATAATATGGCTTACCGATGCGCCCAGCACTTTCCGCACGCCAATTTCCTTTATCCGCCTTGAGGTTGAGTAAGCTGTTAAGCCGAACAGCCCCATGCAGGCTATTAAAATAGCAAGAAAGGAAAACGACATAAACAGCTTGCCAAACTGGGTATCCTGCTGGTATTGCGCGTTATAAAAATCATCAAGGAAAAAAGAATCGAGCGACGACTCGGGGAAGTAATTGTTCCATGCGCTTTTTATGGCAGGCATAACACCGGCCACATTACGGCTATTAAACTTAACCGAATAATAATTAACGGGTATCCACCTAAAGGCCGGGTCCATAAACAATATTACCGGCGTATAATTTTGCTGCAGCGATTGCTGGTGATAATCCTTCACCACGCCAATAACCATATCGGGTTTGCTTTCTTTTGTTTCCAGCCAAACGCCTTGGCCAACGGCTGCCTCATCCGACGCAAAACCAAACTGTTTAACCGCGGCTTCATTCAAAACCACACCTATTGAATCCGCAGGCCGGCCTTTATCAAAAGCGCGACCGGCCACTATTTGTAAGTCGTAATTTTTGATAAAATCATGGTCTACCATCAGCATTTCGTACGTGCGTTCATCACTTTTTGGCGCGCCATATCTCCTGTCGGCCAAAAACTCGCCAACTTCTTTTCCCGGTACCGCGCCCGATATTGTTACGCCGCTTACGCCGGGAATATTAAGCAGCACCTGTTTAAAGCTCTGTATCTTTTGCGCGTAATCGGGTGTATTTACCGGCGCTTTTAACACTAAGGTTTGATTGATATTTACACCTAAAGCCTGGCTGTTCATAAACACAATTTGGCGATAAACCGCCACGGTACCGGCTATCAACAGCAATGATGCCGCAAACTGGAAACCCACCATGCCTTTGCGCAATACCACCCCCATTTTTGAGAAGGTATATTTTCCTTTTAAAACGCTCACCGGCTTTAAGTTGGATAATAACAAAGCAGGATATAAGCCCGAAAATAATATGCTGCCAAAAAATACCAATACTATTTGCAGGCACAATGGCGCGTTAAACAGCAAACCAAAATATTGCTGATCGTTCAATACCTGCGGCAATAAATTGGCTGCAATAACTACCAAAATAATTCCCAGTAATAATGCTATGCCGTTAATAACCAGCGATTCGAACAAAAACTGTAACAACAGTTGCAGCGAGCTTGCGCCGTTAACCTTGCGTATGCCCACCTCGCGGGCACGGTCGATAGCTTTGGCGGTACTTAGGTTGATGTAATTAACGCAGGCTATCAGCAAAATAACATAGGCTATAATGCTTAAAAAGTTTACCGCCGTGCGGTTGCCTTTGGCCTCAACCTCGTATTGTTTGGCGGGATTAAGGTGGATATCAGGCAGCGGCACCAGGGTAATGGCCCATTTTAAATCTTTAAGCGAAAGGCCGGTTTTATAGCGCTCGGCAAGGGCGGGGAATTTGGCCTCCACCGTGTACGGACTTGCGCCCGGCTGCAATTTTAAAAAGGTATAACTTTCGTGCATGTACCAAAAATCGCGTTCAAACGGCGAGCAGGTAGCCCATGAAATCAGGAAGTTAAACTGCATGGTTGAGTTTTTAGGCACATCCTTAAACACACCCGAAACCATGCAATGCAAAGCACCGTCCTGCGTGGTTACATCTAAAAACTTACCCATCGGGTTAGCATTGCCAAAGTACTTTTGCGCAGCCGATTGGGATATTACTATGGTATTTACCTCTTTCAATACCGTTTTTGGGTTGCCTTTTACAAGCGGGTAATTGAAGAAGGAGAAGAAATTGGTATCGGCAAAGCAAACATGCGCTTCGCGGAATTTGGTGTTGTTATAATTAACCACCCGCTCCGAATTATGCCAGTCTATCCGCACAATGGAAGCAACTTCGGGGAAGTTTTGCTTCATGGCGGTAGCATAACCGTTAGTACTGGTAGGCCAGCTGTTTACCAGGCTGCCGTCTTTATAAAAGCTGCTTTCTACCCGGTAAATGTTGTTGGCATCGGGGTTAAAGCGATCATAACTTTTCTGGAAATTAACATAAGCGCTTATCAATATATAAGCTGCAATACCCAGCGTAAGGCCGCCGATATTAATGAGCGCATAGGTTTTGTTTTTAAAAAGGGTGCGGCGGGTAGTTAGGATAATGTTTTTAAACATGGGCTGGATGTTTTATTGTATTACAATGGTATGCGGCTTTCTATATTTCTTTAAGTCATCATAAGGTATCAGCAAATCGTCGTCGGGCTCAAAACTTTGTACCACGTGCGGCAATATCCTATCAATAGAAACCACTATGCCCTCCTTTGTAAACACATATTTGTCCAATACGTCATAAAGTTTAAGACTGTCGATATTTTCTTTCAATTCATTATAAGTACTGGAATCCTCGTCGGTATTTCCTTGCTTATCCGCTAATATCCGCTTTTTAAGTGTGTCTTTATACCTTTTGTATATCATTTGCAGGCCTTCGGGGTTTATTTCATCGTCAATAAAATAGGGCTTGCCGGTATAAATGTTCAGCGTAAACCATTTACTATAGCTATCGGGGTACGCCCCCATGGTTTGAAAGGTGAATTTTATGGAGATGATGGTTTGATTTTCAAACGCCACTTCATAATCAAGCCCCGTTGTACCACAACCGCAGGTATCATAATTGGCTATCACATTGGCCAGGGTATCGCCGTCGGTTATCGTAGTATACGATAATGCCCTTTTTAAAGCGCCGTATTTAGCGGGCACAACAGGTATGCGCAACGTATCTGTTTGCTGCTGAAACTTGAGCGGGATAACTTTGGCGGATATAATGCTTTGCGCATGCCCAAAATTTACAAGCGCAAAGTTTAAAAGGATAATAATAGCACATTTTACAGCTTTCATCTGCCGGCACTTATCTTATTAGTTAGTTCAACAAAATCATTAACACTCAAACGCTCGGCGCGTAAATCCAGCAGAGGCTCATCGGTCATTTTCTCTTTGTTGATTAATGATGATACCGCGTTACGCAAGGTTTTCCTGCGCTGGTTAAAGCCTGCTTTTACTACCTGCCAAAACAACTTTTCATCGCAGTTAAGCTGGGCCATTTCATTCCTCGTCAACCTTATTACTGCCGATAATACTTTTGGCGGCGGGTTAAACACGCCTGCTTTTACGGTAAACAGGTATTCTACTTTATAATAAGCCTGTAAAAACACGCTCAGGATGCCGTACTCTTTACTGCCGGGCTTGGAACTGCAACGCTCGGCAACTTCCTTTTGAAACATGCCCACCACCTCAACTACCTGCTGCCGGTTATCCAATACTTTAAACAAAATTTGTGATGAAATATTATACGGAAAATTACCAATTATACCCAGCGGGCCGTTAAATGTTGCTCCAAAATCCATCTCCAAAAAATCGGCATTTAACAATCTGCTGCCCAGTTGCGGGTATTTCTTTTTCAGGAAATCGTACGATTCGGTATCGATATCCACCAGGCTAACTTCATACTCGGGCTTTTGCAGCAGGTAATCGGATAGTATGCCCATACCTGGGCCAACCTCTAACACCTGCGTGTATTTTCCCTCAGGGCGCAGGCTGTCAACTATCTTGGCTGCTATGTTTTTATCCGTTAAAAAATGCTGCCCTAAATGCTTTTTTGCCCTTACCAATGTCATTGTTAATCAATTATCAGTGCAAATTATACATATTTGTGCTTTATTAAGGAAGTAAATCTTTTTATTTGCGTTAATAGGTAAAAGGATAAACAATTATAAACTAACCCGGCAATCGGTGAAATCACTTTGAAAACGGTGAAATCATATACAATCATATCATGGAGAAATTGAAAATAGGCATAAGTATTGGCGATGTTAATGGTATTGGCCTCGAGATAATAATCAAAACCCTGGCCGATAACGCCATTTATGATTATTGCACCCCTATAGTTTATGGCCACACCAAGGTTGCCTCCTTTTACCGCCGTGTAACCGAAGTAAGCGAGCTTAACTTTAATGTTATTGATAACCCCGGCGATGCACAGCCTAAGCGTGCCAACATGATTAATTGCTGGGAAGAAGATGTGAAGATAGAACCCGGCGTACTAAACAAGGAAGTAGGCAAATACGCTTTCTTATCGCTACAGCGTGCTACTGATGATTTGCTTGCCGGCACCATTGATGCGCTGGTTACCGCGCCTATTAATAAAGATACTATACAAAGTGCCGACTTCAACTTTCCCGGCCATACCGAATATTTGCAAGACCGAGCCGGCTCGGGCGATTCACTGATGTTTTTGGTGAGCGATACTTTGCGCGTGGGTGTAGTTACCGGGCATATCCCCATTGCCAAAGTATCCGAAAGTATCACAGTAGATAAGATATTATCCAAACTAAAGTTGATGGATGCCAGTTTACGCACCGACTTCTGGCTGCGCAAGCCTAAAATTGCCGTGCTTGGCCTAAACCCTCACGCCAGCGATAACGGCCTTATCGGTAACGAAGAAGCTACCACCATTACCCCTGCCATTGAAGAAGCCCGCGCCAATGATATACTGGCCATGGGCCCATACGCTGCCGACGGCTTTTTTGCCAACGGAACCTACCTGCAGTTTGATGCCGTACTCGCCATGTACCACGACCAGGGCCTGATACCCTTTAAACAGATAGCCTTTGAATCCGGTGTGAACTTTACCGCCGGGCTAAGCTTTGTGCGCACCTCGCCCGACCATGGTACCGCTTTTGATATCGCGGGCAAAAACAAAGCTTCCGAAATATCCTTCCGCGAAGCGCTGTTTACTGCTATACACATTGTAAAGCACCGCCGCGAAACGGCCGAGCTGAACGAAAACCCTCTGGCCTTTACCAAACTGAGCAGGGATAGGGATTAAGTACAGCTATTGGCTGCGACAGGTAGAACAGATGCCTGTTGATAATCAATGCCTTACAGGTGTTCCGTGGAACAAGTGGAACGGGTGGAACGGTGGAACACTTATTAAACACAAAATATCCCCTCAGGCTATATGCATTACTGCCAACTATTAAAGCAAACTGGTTTAAATACCCCTATATTGCCAAACAGATTATAAATTGCCTCAATGCTCAATACTCCGGTACCCGAAAACGAACAAGACAGGCTAATTGCGCTGCAATCGTACCATATTTTTGATACTGCGGAGGAAAAAGATTTTGACGACCTGGCATCACTTGCCGCTGCAATTTGCCAAGTGCCCATAGCGCTTATTACTTTTATTGATGAGGAACGGCAATGGTTTAAATCGCACGTGGGCACCTCGCTTACAGAAAATACTCGCGACCTTTCTTTTTGCACCCATTTAATTGCCTCACAGGACGATATTATGTTGGTGCCGGATGCCTCGCTTGATGAACGTTTTGTGAACAATCCTATCATAAACGGTCCAACAAAATTAACTTTTTACGCGGGCGTGCCGCTGGTTAATGCAGACGGCTTTGCCCTGGGCACCCTTTGCGTTATAGATACCGAAAAACACATCTTAACTCCTTACCAGGAACAGGCATTAAAAACACTGGCAAACCAGGTGGTGGATAAGCTTGAGCTTAAGCGCAAAGTTGCTGCCCTCGAAAAAGCAAACCAGCAATTGTTAAACTCAAATGTGCTGATACAAAAGTTTGCATCAATGGCGGCCCATGATATTAAAAACCCGCTGAGCAGCATTTTACTAACCTCACAGGCGCTAAAAATGAGGCACGAAAAAATGGAAGACCAGAGTTGTTTGCGCCTGGTAAACCTAAATATAACCGCTGCTAAAACCCTGTTGGAACTGGTTGATGAAATGCTGACCTACTCCAAATCGCCCGCATTATTATTAGCAAAAAAGCAGGATTTTGAGGTAGGCGGATTAGTAAGAAAGATAATCAGCCTGCTTACAGTGCCCGAAAATGTAGAGATAGTTTTGCCGGAAGAAAAGCATTTTATCCGTATTTCCATTATCGCTTTTGAGCAAATATTAATTAATCTGTTAAGCAACGCCATCCGTTATAATGATAAGGAAAATGCGCTTATACAAATACGTTTTGAACAGGATGATGAGTATTATCGCCTTGAAATTGAAGATAACGGCATCGGCATAGCCGAACAATACCACGAAAAAATATTCGGCAATAATTTTACCCTTAAAATAACCGACCGCTACAATAAAAAAGGCTCAGGCATCGGCCTCTCCACCGTTAAGGATTTACTGAACGCCCTCAACGGCAACATCTACGTAAAATCAACTCCCGGTGAGGGCGCAACTTTTTTTGTGAGTATTAAAAAGTGAGATAAAACGCATGCGTGGGAAAGATTAATTATTATTAACTTTATCTATCGACTTAAATTTTATCACGGCAAACACAATGAATAAAATTACTCTTACCGGATTAATAATACTTATTTTAGGTATTGCCATGCTACTGTTTGGCGCTGCCATGTTCTGCTATAGTGGTCCAACATTAAACCCTATTGTTAGTAGCCTTGGAAAATATTCATTTTTCTTTTGGCTCCCCACAATAATTGTTGGAATTGCATTTCTTACCTGGCCAAAAAAGCGTAAAAAAGTCTAGTCAGCTGCCGCAAGCATCCCGCTTGTGACCAGCGTCCCGTCGAAAAAACAGAAGCCACGTCTTTGCGAGCGATAGCGTGGCAATCCTCGACATGCAGGCGGCGAGCTTTTCTATCGAAGATTGCTTCGTACCTCGCAATGACGTGAGGGGTTTCCGTTAGCGCAATCCATGCAAACTGCCAACTAATAACTGCAAACTGCAGCTACCCTATCCGCTTATTTATCCGTTCAATAACCCGCTCCACCTTTTCATCCTTATCTGTTATTTTACGGTTAAAAAAACGACTTTCGGTAAAGTGGTCGTGTTCGTAAAAATCCTTCCACTCATCAATAGTATCAATCACAATATCTCCTTCAAAAATTTGCCTTACCGCCATTTCGTATTCCGGCGTAACCTTGCCCCTTTCATATTTGGGCAGGGCGTTTAATTGCTCAACGGTAATGTTGGGCAGTATCACCTCGTCTTCCTCTTCATCCAGCGTTGCCAAACCTATGGGCACCAGCACCTGGTAAGGGTTTTCCAGTAAAAGCTCGTTTACTTCAAGGTCAATAATCAGGTAGCGCACTTTGCGGGCGTTCGCGTCAAAAAGCACATCATCCACATCGCCAATTTTGGCGCCCTGTACGGTAACTACATCCCAATCGGTAACGTCGGGTTCGCCGTCTACTATTTCAAAATCACTGTTTTTAAGTTCCTGCATGGTTTTAATTATTAAATGCCACAATTTCTACGTTACGGTTTTGCTGCCTGCCCGCGGCGGTAACATTGGTAGCCACTGGCCTGTTTTCGCCCTGCGAGTGGATGGATATCTTAGCCGAATCTATCCCGGCAACATTTATCAGCCAGTTTTTAACCGCGGCAGCGCGATCGGCGCCAAGCTGGCGGTTATGCGCGTCGGAACCCGTCCAGTCGGTATTGCCGTAAATACCTATGCTGGCGCCGCTAAAATGCCTTTGCAAGCTGGCGGAAATTTGCCTCAGCCGGGCATCGGCGCCGGGCTGTAGTACATGCTGGTCGGTAGCAAATAAAATATTCTCGCCCAAAGTATAAATGGTATAATGCCCGTTCCCGCGCACAATGATGCCGGTATCGGTAACATCCGAATCGGCAATGCGGGCCGAATTAAAATCAACACTATCCCAGTTAACGGTAGCGCCTTCAATCTTTACCGCCTTTGTGCCGCAGCCCCTGAAAAATAAAGCTACCGCGCCAATAATAAATAACACCATAAGCAGCCAAAGCCACCATGCGCCCCGTTGCTTAGGCTGAACATCCAAATCTGCCATTGTTTTGTTGTTAATAATTGATAATTAAACAACTACAAAACCCTGCGGGATGTTTTAAATAATGTGAATATACTCACCCCCATTGTCATTCTGATCCGCCATCGGCGGAGAAGAATTTGCCTGGCATTGCACCAAACGATAAGTTATTCCAACACGCAAGGTGTGCATTAAACGACAGATGTTTCGCTATCAATATGACAAATTCACTAAGGCCATAACAGGGATGCCATAATAATATTTAAAAAGTTTATATAATACTTAAATAATATTTAACTTTAAATATATTTTTAACCTAAGCGAATTCATGCACCTAAAATCAAAACAAGTTATTGCGTTGTTGCGTAATGGGAAGTTTAAACTTGCTTTTATGGTGCTGTTTTTTATGGTTTGGTTATTTAGTATCCCAATTGCTTTTTTAGTTGTTTGTATTTTGTACCCGGTGTTGTATATGCCCCGACAGGGTAACTATTCCTTTTGGGGAATAGTAAAAAGCACCGTAGCCGAGGCCCATACCAGGTTAGTACGCGGTAAATAATGATTGGTTTCTTCCGGCCATAAACGTTTGAGTAACTCTTAACTATACCCAGCCCTGTTTAATAGCTTTGGCAACCAGTTCGCTGGTGTTATTCAAATTATTTTTATGCAGCATATTTTTACGGTGTGAGTCAACCGTATGCTTGCTGATATTTAAGATACCACTAATTTCCTTGCTTAGTTTACCTTCTATTAAAAGCATAAGCACCTCTTTTTCGCGTGTGCTAAACAACTCCTTGCTCTGGGTAAAAGTATTTTTCACATCAATATTAAGGTACGATGGCTCACCCTCCATACCTATTAACGACATTACCGGCCGGCCTTCGGCTTTAAGATGTGTGATATCGGTATGTACGCCTAATGTCCTGATCACTCCACCGTTTTCATCGGTTTGTATTACAGCCACCTGGTGTAAAACACGTACATAGCCACCTTCCTTTTTTTTAAACCGATAATCATACCTTGTTTTATACTTCATTAATTTATCAACAGGTAATTGCGTTAAAAATTCTGATGTGCGGTTTTCGAAGCTCAAAAACCAGGGACGATCGTCGGGGTGCATTTTGTCCATAATAAACTCAATAGTAACTTCAGAGGGATGATAACCTAATACAGCTTCAATCTCATTACTCACAAGGTCAAATTGCAAGGTTTTTAAGTTGAAAATGTAATAGTAATAATCCCCCACCTGGAAAAAGTTTAAAAGCTTTTTATACAGGTTAAGCTCCATTTGCAACAGGTTAGGTTCAGATTCTGTTGCTACCCGCTTCCATATTTTATTTGCTTCGTTACTAAAAGATTCAAGTTTCATAAGTAATAACAGATTACAATGTGTCAAATAAACTATCAATATTGGTATAACCCGGCCAAATTTATATCATTAAAGCACTGATTAATTGAAGTTTATAAATATACTAACATCTTTAAATGTAATTCCTTCGCTGCCACAAGCGTTGGGTTAAATAAAATCGGGCAAATCCTTAAATCCCAGAAATCAAGGCTCAGACAAACTATACCCAGCCCTGTTTAATAGCTTTTACAACCAACTCGCTGGTGTTATTCAAATTATTTTTATGCAGCATATTTTTACGGTGTGAGTCAACCGTATGCTTGCTGATATTTAAAATATCGCTAATTTCTTTGCTTAGTTTACCTTCTATTAAAAGCATAAGCACCTCTTTTTCGCGCGCGCTAAATAGCTCCTTGCTTTGGGTAAAAGTATTTTTCACATCTACATTAAGGTACGATGGCTCACCTTCCATACCTATGAATGATAATACAGGTTTTCCTTCTTGCTTAAGGTGTGTAATGTCAGTGTGTACACCTAATGTTCTTATTAGGCCCCCGTTTTCATCATGCTGTACTACAGCCACCTGGTGCAGGATACGAACATACTCCCCATTTTTCTTTTTAAAGCGAAAATCATACCTCACTTTATACTTCATTAATTTATCTACAGGGAGCTGTGTTAAAAACTCCGACGCTTTGTTTTCAAAAGCTAAAAACCAGGGGCGGTCTTCAGGATGTAAAATGTCCATAAAAAAAGGAACATTAAACTCTGCCACGCCATAACCCAATACCGTTTCAACCTGGGGGCTTACCAGGTCGAATGCTAAATTTTTCAGATTAAAAATAAAGTAATAATAATCGCCAACCTGGAAAAAGTTCAGCAACTTTTTATAAAGGTCCAGTTCAATATGCAAGCCTTCTGTGGTTGATTCGCCCGACATACGCGTCCATAATTTATTGGCTTCACTGCTAAGTAATTCAAGTTTCATAAAAAATAAACGGCAAATTATAATGCGTTAAAATAAACCACTAACGCCGGCATAACCCGGCAAATTTTACACGGGTTAAGATACTGATTAATTGTGATTTATAAATGCAATAACATTTTTTATTAAATGCACAATGCCTATAAATGGGGATTGTTAGCCGGAATATCAAAAGTTATTTTTGATATAAATACTAAACCTTTATTATGAAAAAAATTTTATACACCTTACTTGTCCTGCTCCTTTTCAGCCAAACAGGCTTTGGCCAAAACGTTAATTGGGGCCCATGGAACCCCGTTTCATGCTGGAAAGGCCTGCATTTTCATCTTTCCAAAGGCGATTATAACGCTTCGGCACAAAAATACATGTGGTATTGCCAGTTTAAGAACGATTATGTTCAGCCTATCAGTTTTGAATTTGTCATCTTATCACCCGAGGAAGTCCCATCTTACCAGGCAGGTACATGGTCGCCAAGCTCGCTGGGCAGGAATGGCAGGATGACCCTGTCCGCAGGCGAAGATCAGTCAGCCGATCCAAAAGACTACTTTGGTGTGCAGCCGGGTACATCGGCTTTGTTTATCTCCGGCGTAAAGTTGTTCGTGGTTATTAAAAATGTACGCTTTGGTAATGACGACCAGAGCCTGCCTTACGCCACCAACGAATGTGGGCGCCTGAGCGGGGAAAATAATAGCGCCCCTGTAAATGACGGAGGAGATGCAGTTGGAAATACTAAAAAAGACGCGGATGATTTAAAACCTAACGATACCAAACAACAAGTTGATGCAGCCCCCGTACAAATAGCAACACCCCTTCCGCTTGATAACACAGCAAGCTCAAATGCAAACAGCCAGCAAACACAGGCTGATATCAACAACGCGCAAAACACAAATAATGATGCCATACAAAACGCATTGGCATTAAGCCAGGCTAAGATAAACGCCATGAAACCGGGTGGCGCTACGCCTGCGCAACAGCAGGAGATACAGCAGGCACAGCAGCAGCAAACCGATGCAAATAATGCAGCGGTGGAAACATCACTTAATAATTTAGCTAGTGCATTTGTAAATGTATTTAAAAAGCCAGAAAGTCAACCAGCACCAAGTCAGCAAACAGAAGAAAAAAAAGAAGACGTTCCTGTAGCCCAATCTGTACCCGACTATGCAGATCCGAACAGTAGTTCTTATGATGAAGTAAAAGCTTTTTTTACAACCCATCATGCTATAAACACTTCAGAAGTGCCTACCTATGCAGAAGAGAATGCAAGTCAAGGAAAATTTAAAGTAGCGTACCGTCTTTATTACTCTATGATACAATATCCGGGAGACTATTCTCAACAACAAATGCAATCTGCCGATCGCGCTGTTGCGTCTTATTATCAAAAAGGTACCGGTGTAGAAGCAAATGCAGACAGTGCGAGAAAATATTATTTGGCTGCCGGAGATAATGACGCGGCTAATAATGTTTCCAATTATACAGAAAATAATAACTACACCTCATCCAATGCCACCAACCCCCAACAAATTTATGACGCAAACAAAAATGGAATGAATTATTTCCGGCAGGGGGATTATACAACCGCCATTCGTTATTACAAACAAGCAAGTGATTTAGGCGATGTTGGCGCAACTCATCAATTGGCATATTGCTACGCCAAGTTTGATACCGCAAAAGCTATAGAATATTACATCAAGGCCGCAAACCTGGGAGATGTAGATTCTTTCTCTGAGTTAGGTGATATTTATGGTAAAGAAGGCAATAGTTCTGAGTCATTAAATTGGTATAAAAAAGCGGCCGACTTGGGCAGCAAAGATGCTATGAATAGTCTAGGGGATCTTAATTATAAAAAAGGAAACTATATCGGTGCATTAAAATGGTACCTAAACGCTGCGGAAGAAAAATATTTTTATAACGGGAGTTTACTTATAGTCCCAAGTCCCCACGCAATGGAAAGTCTTGGTAAAATGTATGAGTATGGAAAAGGAGTTCCACGAAAATTAACCACAGCATCGGAGTGGTATAATAAAGCAGTAGCAGAAGTGCAAAAGCAAGAGAAAGGAGTACCGTCTAATTCAACTACTGGTGGTGGTGAATTCACAATTACATATCCCGACCCTTATAAAACACAACTTAATTTAGATGTTGAAAGAACATTGAAAAAATTGGGACAAATATCGGCGTCTGCAAATACAGTTGCGCATAAGCGTAAAAAGAGCTAATTAATTGGCCCCCTGCTGCCGCAAGCGTTTCGGCTAAACAAAATCAGGCAAATCCTCTAATCCCACAAATCAAGAGTCAGACAATTCCCTAATTGATTTGCACCCGCAGAGATTGCTTCGTACCTCGCAAAGACGTGTTGGGAGGTTTCGCGTTAAGGATTGCAGCGGATACTAAGGCCTGTGCAGTATGAGCAGAAAGCCTGGCCCGCAGGGAACGCCATTATTCAGTTGGCAGTTTTTAGTAGGCAGTTCGCATTGTTTACAATTCAACCATGCAAACTGCCCACTGCAAACTATTTCCCTACTTCATCATTCGATATTCAACATTCGGTGTTCGATATTACTTCAAAATCACACCTAAAATCCCATCTGCAAACTGCAAACCGCCCACTGCAAACTGCCCAAAAAACCAAAATAAAAAAACCCTTTCCACATATCCATTTTTTCCCTTACATTTGCGGGCTAATTGTTGCTGCTTGAAATCGCTTAGAACATATTCGATTCCCTTTACAGGGTTAAAGTTGGGGAAGCACCAGTTTGAGTTTGCTATTACAGATAGCTTTTTTGATGAGTTTGACTATTCGCTCGTAAAAAAAGGCAACCTGCAATGCGTTGTAGAGCTGGAAAAACAGGAAACGTTAATGGTCCTGAATTCTCATATCACCGGCCACCTGGAACTTAATTGCGACAGGTGCCTGGCGCAATACCCGCAGCCGGTTGATATACGCGAGCAGCAGGTGGCCAAATTTAGCGATGTGGCCATTGATGAGGATGAAGAAATAATTGCCCTGGGCAAAAGCGATCACGAGATCAATATTGCCGGGTTAATTTACGAATACATAAATGTTGCAGTGCCATTTATAGCGGTTTGCAGCAACGAGGGTAACACCTCGTATTGTGATAAAGAAATGCTTGATAGCTTGAATAAGCTATCGGTAAATAATGAACAGGATGAGCACACGGACCCACGGTGGGACGCGCTCAAAAAAATTAAATGATTTAATAAATTAAGTTATGCCACATCCAAAGCGGAAGATATCCAAATCAAGAAGAGATAAACGCAGAACACATTACAAGGCCGTAGCGCCTACTTTAACTACTTGCCAGGCAACCGGTACAGTGCATTTACCACACCGTGCGTATACTGTTGATGGTAACGTATACTACAACGGTAAATTACTGATAGAGAAAGCAGCCGTAGCCTAAGTTATTTTCTGAAAATGAAGATCGGCTTAGATATTATGGGCGGTGATTTCGCCCCGGAAGCAGCCGTTTTAGGCGCGATATTGGCCCATAAAGCCTTATCAGGCCCAAAACTGGTGCTTATTGGTGATAAAGCTATAGCTATACAGATACTTCAGGAAAACAATTACAGCCCTGATAACTTTGAGTTTGTAAACACAACCGAAGTTATTGGCATGGGCGAACATCCCACAAAAGCCATTATGCAAAAACCCGACTCTAGTATTAGTGTTGGGTTTAAGCTGTTGAAGGAGGGCGCCATACAGGCATTTTCATCGGCAGGCAATACCGGCGCCATGCTGGTAGGCTCCATGTTTAGCATAAAGGCTGTGCCCGGCGTTTTGCGCCCGGCCGTAGCTTCGGTAGTGCCGCAGGTTAAAGGTGGCGTAAAGCTGCTGCTTGACGTTGGCGCCAATGCCGATTGCAGGCCCGAAATGCTTTTGCAATTTGCCATTTTAGGCAAACTATTTTCACAACACGTTTATAAAGTTGATGACCCGCGCGTAGGCCTGGTAAGCATTGGCGAAGAGGACGAGAAAGGGAATATATTAACCCTTGCCGCCTTCCCGCTGCTAAAAGAATCGGGCAAGTTTACCTTTGTGGGCAACATAGAGGGCCGCAGCCTGTTCGACGATTTGGCCGATGTACTGATTAGCGACGGCTTTACCGGCAATATCATTATCAAGCTATCGGAGTCATTCTACGAGATAGCGCATAAAAAAGGAATAAAAGACGATTTTTTTGATGCCTTTAATTACGAACAATACGGGGGCAGCCCTATTTTGGGCGTAAACGGCTCGGTTGTGGTAGGCCACGGCATATCAAACCCCGAGGCTATTAAGAACATGGTGCTTTTATCAAAAAACATTTATGAAAGCGGCGTGATTGATAAAATCACCGAAGCTTTTCAATAAAAAACACACAAATGACTAAAATTCATGCTGCTATTACCGCTGTAAATGGTTACGTACCCGAGTATGTTTTAACCAATAAAGAGCTGGAAACCATGGTTGATACTAACGACGAGTGGATAACCAGCCGCACAGGTATTAAAGAGCGGCGCATACTAAAAGGCGAGGGCCTGGGCACATCCGACCTTGCCGTACCTGCTGTTGAAGGCCTGCTAAAAAAACGCGGCATCGGCGCAGATGAAATAGACCTGATAATTTTTTGTACAACTACCCCCGATATGCCTTTCCCGGCTACTGCCAATATATTAGGCGGTAAAATTGGCGCTAAAAACGCCTGGGGGTTCGATTTGCAGGCTGCCTGTTCGGGCTTCCTGTTCGGCCTGGCTACCGGCGCGCAGTTTATCGAAAACGGCAAACACCAGAAAGTTTTGGTAGTTGGCGGCGATAAAATGTCGTCGATGGTGGATTACCAGGACCGCGCAACTTGTATTATTTTTGGCGATGGCTGCGGCTGCGTCCTGCTCGAGCCAAATACCGAGGGCTACGGCATTGTTGATTCGATATTAAAAAGCGATGGTGCGGGTATACCGTTTTTGCACCAAAAAGCAGGCGGCTCCATAAAACCGGCCAGCCATGCCACTGTTGATGCCCGCGAGCATTATGCTTACCAGGAGGGCCAGGCGGTATTTAAATTTGCCGTTACCAACATGGCCGATGTTGCCGCCGAAGTAATGGAGCGCAACGATTTGAAAAGCGAGGATATTGCATGGCTGGTACCGCACCAGGCCAACAAGCGCATTATTGATGCCACCGCAAACCGCACCGGTGTGAGCGCTGATAAGGTAATCATTAACATTGAGCGTTACGGCAATACCACCAACGGTACCATACCCCTATGTTTATGGGAATGGGAAAGCAAGTTTAAAAAGGGCGATAACCTGATACTGGCTGCCTTTGGCGGCGGGTTTACCTGGGGTTCCATTTATTTAAAATGGGCTTATTGATTTTTTGATGTGCAGATGCGTCGCTGATTTATTTGGCCGGAAAAGAACATTATAAATTATAAACTGTTGTTGATTTTATATTTGATTATCTACATTAATTAAAACCATATGCACATCTGCACATTTGCATATCTGCACATTTAAATAGTAACTTTATCCAAAACCAATTTATCCCAAACATGGATATTAAACAAATTCAGGACCTTATCCGCTTCGTAGCCAAATCGGGTGTTAACGAAGTTGCGATTGAGCAGGAAAACTTTAAGATTACGATAAAAACCAACCAGGCAGCAACCTTTGTTAACGCTACTATACCTGCGCCTCAGCAAGTAGGTGCCCCGGCCCCTGTTGCACAGGCACCAGCCAGCGCAGAGCCAGCAGCCCCGGCTGAGGATGATACTTCTAAATATATCACTGTCAGGTCGCCTATGATCGGTACATTTTATCGTTCGGCAAGCCCTGATAAACCAATGATGGTTAACGTTGGCGATGAAATTACTACCGGCAGTGTACTGTGCATTATAGAGGCGATGAAGCTTTTCAACGAAATTGAATCTGAAGTTTCGGGCCGTGTTGTAAAAATACTGGTTGATAATGCTTCGCCTGTTGAGTACGACCAGCCTTTGTTCCTGGTTGAACCTATGTAAACCTAATTACACAGATTTTAGAAAGATTGCACCGATTTTATGATAGTGTAATTGAAAACTAAATCCGTGAAATCAATAAAAGTTAATCGGTGAAATCCCAATAGTAGAAATCGGTGAAATCTTAAAACTAAAATCGGTGAAATCAAATATTAGCGGCGATATCCCAAAAGCAAAAGAAATGTTTAAGAAAATATTAATAGCTAACCGTGGTGAAATTGCCTTGCGTATCATACGCACCTGTAAGGAAATGGGCATTAAAACCGTAGCTGTATATTCCACCGCCGACCGCGATAGCCTGCATGTACGTTTTGCTGATGAAGCAGTTTGTATAGGCCCGCCGCCAAGTCGCGATTCGTATTTAAATATCCCCAACATCATTTCGGCTGCCGAATTAACCAACGCCGATGCTATACATCCGGGTTACGGGTTTTTATCTGAAAATGCAAAGTTCTCGGCTATTTGTGCCGAATACGGTATCAAATTCATAGGCGCAACTGCCGACCAGATAAACTCTATGGGCGATAAGGCCTCGGCCAAGGAAACCATGAAAAAGGCAGGCGTACCTATTGTACCCGGTTCGGAAGGTTTGTTGCAGAGTGTAAAGGAAGGCATTGCGATAGCAAAAAAAATAGGTTACCCTGTAATATTAAAAGCTACCGCTGGCGGTGGCGGCAGGGGCATGCGCGTGGTTTGGAAGGATGAAGAGTTTGAAAATGCCTGGGATTCGGCACGTGCCGAATCGGGCGCGGCTTTCGGTAACGATGGCATGTACCTCGAAAAATATGTTGAAGACCCGCGCCATATCGAAATACAGGTAGTGGGCGATCAGTACGGCAAAGTTTGCCACCTGAGCGAGCGCGATTGTTCTATACAGCGCCGCCATCAGAAACTGGTAGAAGAATCTCCTTCGCCATTTATGACCGAAAAGCTCCGCAAAAAAATGGGCGATGCTGCCATCAAAGGCGCCAAAGCCGTAAAATACGAAGGTGCCGGAACCATTGAGTTTTTGGTGGATAAAAACCGCAATTTCTACTTTATGGAGATGAATACCCGTATACAGGTAGAGCATCCCGTAACCGAAGAGGTAATTAACTTCGACCTGATAAAAGAGCAGATAAAAGTTGCTGCCGGCATACCTATATCGGGCAAAAACTACGAGCCAACCATGCATGCCATTGAGTGCCGTATTAATGCCGAAGACCCTTTTAATAATTTCCGCCCGTCACCGGGTAAAATAACCAACTTCCACTCGCCCGGCGGCCATGGCGTACGTATTGATACCCATGTGTACACAGGCTACGTTATCCCGCCCAATTACGATTCGATGATTGCAAAGGTAATTTGCGTGGCGCAAACCCGCGATGAAGCCCTGAGCACTATGGAGCGTGCCCTGAGCGAGTTTGTTATTGAAGGTGTTAAAACTACTATCCCTTTCCATTTAAAATTACTGCAGGACCCTAACTTCCGCGCGGGTAATTTTACCACCAAGTTTATGGAAACTTTTGAATATTCTGAATAATTGAAACTATACCAACATCATAAAACGTACATAGCCTATTAGTGTACAAAACCCAATGGCCGAAAAAGACATCATCAAAGCAATAAAAAACAAAGGTAAGGACCTGGAATCCGAAATGTCGTTCTTCGATCATTTGGAAACCCTGCGCTGGCACCTTATCCGTTCGGCTATTGCGGTAGTGGTGTGCGGCATTGCCGCTTTCTGGTACTTTGATTACGTGTTTGAAAACGTTGTTATGGGCCCTTTCCATATCAACTTTTGGACTTACCGCATGATGTGCAAATTTGGTTATTGCATTCATAAAATAAACGGCATAATCATTAACACCGAACTGGCAGGCCAGTTTATGTTAAAGCTGAACACCTCCATATTATTAGGTGTAATTGTAGCTTTCCCATATATTTTGTTCGAGATTTGGCGCTTTATCAGGCCTGCATTGCTGGATAATGAACGTAAAGCCGCCAGCGGTTTTGTTTTTTATGCAACCGCGCTGTTTGTTACCGGTATTCTTTTTGGTTACTACCTTATAGC
>Ga0302315_10002088_pt1 | contig 19274 bp, 13 predicted proteins | sample III_Palsa_N3_1_FD_200532 | JGI IMG/M metagenome (GOLD analysis project Ga0302315, IMG submission 200532) | Peat permafrost microbial communities from Stordalen Mire near Abisko, Sweden - III_Palsa_N3_1 | ecosystem: Environmental > Terrestrial > Soil > Palsa > Peat permafrost | place: Sweden...
GCGCGACCGCTCGGTGGAGAAGCACGCCGCTGGCGTCCAGGTGCCGCCGCTGGACGACCCCAAGCTGATCGCCGAGGGCGCCGAGCACTATGCCGCCATGTGCACCGGCTGCCATTTGGCCCCGGGCGTGACCGACTCCGAGATCCGCCCCGGCCTGTATCCGCTGCCGCCGGAGCTGGCCAAGCAGAAGGACGAGAACCCGGCGGAGCAGTTCTGGGTGATCAAGCACGGCATCAAGCTCACCGCTATGCCCGCCTGGGGCGCCACCCATGACGACCAGAAGATCTGGGAAATGGTGGCTTTCCTGCAAAAACTGCCCACCCTGACGCCCCAGCAATACGCGCAAATGACCGCGAATGCCGGCGAGGAGCATGAGGAACATGAACACCATTCGTCAGGGCACGACTGAATAACGGGCGACGCCGCCCCCGGCCGGGGCCGGCAGCAGTGCATCCGGGGAAGAAATCCCTTAAAATTCCGTCAAATAGGATCATTTGGCGTTGATTTTCACGCAGGATTCCGGCTCGACATCCCGGTCGGCCACACCAAAAACCGTGATGCAGCTGCGGCAAGCAGATTTCCTTGAACCCGAGTCGAACCGAAATTGTAGGCATCAAGCCCTGGAAGCGCTGGCAGATCGATCGCTTCCTGCGCGAGTCCTACGGCCAACTGCATTACGCTGCCTCGCCCGCCGAGGCGCTGCGCAATCACGCGCGCCATGGCGGGCGCATCGTGATCTGGGCGGCGCGTGAGCCTGAAGGCTTCGCCGAGGCCGCGGCGCGGCAGCAGGCGCCACTGGTCAGGATCGAGGATGGCTTCCTGCGCTCCGTGGGGCTGGGCTCCACCCATGTGGGGGGCGCTTCGCTGGTGGTCGACGCGGAGGGGATTTATTTCGACCCCCGCACTCCCTCGGCCCTGGAGCGCTTGCTGCAAGCCGGAGGCTTCAGCGAAGCCCTGCTGCAGCGGGCCGCCGGGCTGCGCCGCTTCCTGGTGGAGCATGGCTTGACCAAGTACAACGTCGGCGCCAAGGGACAGTCCGTTGTGCACAGCCCGCCTGGCCGGCGCCGGGTGCTGGTGCCTGGACAGGTCGAGAACGACGCCTCGATCCGCTATGGGGCGCCGGAAGTCGGCGGCAATCTGGAGCTGCTGCGGCGGGTGCGCCTGGCGGAGCCGGACGCCTGGATCGTCTACAAGCCGCATCCCGACACCGAGGCCGGCACCCGCCCCGGCCGCGTGCTCGACGCCGAAGCATTGCGCCACGCCGACCAGATCGTGCGCGGCGTCTCCGCCACCGCCCTGTTCCCGCAGATCGACGCGGTGCATACCATGACCTCCCTGCTCGGCTTCGAAGCCCTGCTGCGCGGCATTCCGGTCATCACCTGGGGCCTGCCGTTCTACGCCGGCTGGGGACTCACGCGGGATCATCTGGAGTTGCCGCGCCGCAGCCGCCGCCTGAGCCTCGACGAACTGGTGGCCGGCACGCTGATTCTTTATCCGCTGTATACCGATCCGGTCACCGGCAAGCCCTGCGAAGCGGAACAGGTTGCCGAGCAACTGGCGTCCAATGGCGCGGCCGGCGCCACGGTCAGGCATGGCGCCGCGCCGCGGATCGCCCGGCTCTGCCTCGGCCTGTATCGTTCCTGGATGTCGGCACATGGCAGCCCCTGAGTCCGGAACCACCCGCGTCCTGTTCGATGCGACGCGGCTGCTTGGGCGCGGCCTGGCCATGCCGACCGGCATCGATCGCGTGGATTTCGCCTATGTATCCGCCTTGAGCACCACGCCGGGATTCGACCTGCGGCTGGTGACTTTCGACGTATTCGGCCCAAAATTGCTGGGGCAAGGCCCGACGAAGCGGCTGATCGAAACCGTGCGGCAGCGCTGGGAAACCCACCTCGTTCCCGATCAGTCGCAGCCTGGCTTCCAGCGCTTGCGCCAATGGCTGGAGGCCCCGGCGGGCAACCCCGTCCACCCCGCGCCCGGGGGCCAAGGCGGGACCGAAGGCGGCCACATGCAACGGGCCGGGGGGGCCCTGAATGGGGCGCTCGACTCCCTGCGGCTGCGGCGAACGCTGGGCGACGGAGCATCCAGCGTTTACGTCAATACTTCTCATGGCCAGCTGTTCCGCAAGGCGGTCTCGCGCTGGCTGGGGAACAGCGGCATCGGCAGCGTGTTCTTCATCCACGACCTGCTGCCGATCGAGTTTCCCGAATTCAACCGCCAGCGCGAGCCGGCGCGGCATGCGGCGCGCCTGGAAACCATCGGCGCCCATGCGCGCCAGATCATCGTCAACTCGGACGCGACCCGCGCCACGCTGCTCCGCTACCTGCGCGATCACGGCCGCCGGGTGCCGCCCATCGATGTTTTGCACCTCGGCATCGACGATCGCTTTGACCAGGCCAGGGACCACGCTCCCCTGTCGCCGGCAGCGCCCTACTTCGTCATGTTGTGCACCATCGAACCACGCAAGAATCACCTGCTGATGCTGCAGGTGTGGCGCCGCCTGGTGGAGAGCCAGGGCGATGCAGCGCCGCGGCTGGTGCTCATCGGCCGCCGCGGCTGGGAGAACCAGATCGTGTTCAACACCCTGGATCGCTCGACACCGGTATCGCGCTTCATCGCCGAAGGCTCCAGCCTGGGCGATGGCGATATCGCCGCCCTGCTGCGCGGCGCCAGGGCTCTGCTCTCACCCTCCTTCGGCGAAGGATTCGGACTGCCGGTGGCGGAAGCGCTCAAACTGGGCACGCCGGTCATTGCCTCGGCCATTCCCGCCCATCTTGAAGTCGGCGGCGATTTTGCCGAATATCTCGACCCCCTGGACGGACTTGGCTGGCTCCAGGCGATCCGGGACTATGCGGCGGAGCCCTCACCGCGCCGCGAAAAGCAACTGCAACGCCTCAAAGACTATAAGGCGCCAGGCTGGAACGAACACCTTGCGTCGGCGCTGGACCTGATCCGTGCGGCCGCGCATCAAGCATGACTTCAATCACCAACTCTCATACCGAGCTGACTCGCAGCATGAATTCAACCATATCCGCCCTTCGCATCGATATCCGCGGCATCCGCTGGCCGGCGCTGCAACTCCTTGCCTTGGGTTTCAGCCTGAGCCTGGCCGCCTGCTCCTCTCTGCCGACCGCCGGGCCGCGCACGTCCCAGATTCACGACGAGTACCAGCCCGACGCAGCCACGCATCCGTTCGAGCTGGTGAATGTCACGGCCAACACCGTGGAGGTACTGAAGCATCAACCGGCACCGTCATTGGCGTCACGCTTTGGAGACAATGAGGCAGCACCGGAAATAGTGCTCGGTCAAGGTGATGGAGTGACCGTGACCATCTGGGAAATAGGTTCGGACCCGCTGTTTTCCTCCAGCCCCGCAATGGCCCAGCAAATACCTACGGTCAGTGCCTCCCGGGGATCCGTCATTCCCGAACAGATCGTCGGCAACGACGGCTGCATCACCATTCCGTTTGCCGGCCGTATATCCGTTGCCGGTCATACCACTGTGGAAGTGCAAGCGGCGATTGAGCAAGCACTTGCGGGGAAAGCCCAGAAGCCCCAGGCCCTGGTCACCCTGACCCGAAACGCATCGAACACGGTCACGGTCGTGGGCGAGGTTACCAATGGCGCGCGGGTGCCTCTTTCTACTTACGGCGAACGTCTCCTCGATGTCCTGGCGATGGCCGGAGGCATCAAGGCGCCGACCTACGAGATTCAGGTGCAGCTTACCCGCGGGGACAGCACCGTCACGGTGCCCCTGCCGCAGGTGCTGGGCGACCCCAGCGAGGACATCCTGCTGCATCCCAAGGACAACCTTGTCATCACGCGACAGCCGGAGACCTATACCGCTTTTGGCGCCACTGGACACAATGCGCAAATTACCTTCGACGCCGCTCACCTGAACCTCACCGAAGCAGTCGCCAAATCCGGCGGGCTCACCGATTCGCGTGCCGATCCCAGAGGCATCTTCGTGTTCCGCTATGAGCCGAAGCACGTCGCCGAGAATCTGGGGACGGTCCCCGCGCAGCTAGGAGATGACGCGATTGTGCCGGTGGTGTACCAGCTTGATTTCACGAAAGCTGGAAGCTACTTCCTTGCGCAGAATTTCGATGTGCGTGACCACGACATACTCTATGTGGCCAATGCGCCGGCAACTGAACTCGAAAAATTCCTCAACCTGATTGGCCTGGTCACATCGCCGCTGATCAATGGAGCGGTGGTGGACAGTTCCCTGAAATAGTGATCATGACTGTGGACGAGAGCCATTTCGGATCCAAACTGTGATCAGGACGCGGCATGTATCCCCAATGCACCCTTAACCGGTAATGCAGAAGGTTCTGCAATGATTCGACCCGGGCACGCTGCCTGATATCCAATGGAGTGAGCTTTCATCCAGTCCGGACGTTTTTCCGCGCAGAACATCGACAGAACAAATAGTGTGCACCCAGGATCCCACCTAATCGAAAAAGCCCACAGCTTCCATTGAACCCGCATCTTAAGAATCTTTGCCGGGCAACCGCTGCGGCATATGCCCGAGCAGCCGCTCACCTCCCTGCGCTCTACTCGTTCCTGCCCGCCGGGACGGCAAGAAAAATAGTCAACCTGGGCGCGGCCACGTCCATTGAAGCGGATGAAATAAAATACCCCAGCCAATTGCTGGTCGACGTATCGGAAATTGCAAGAAATGATGCGGGAACGGGCATTCAGCGGGTGGTCCGAAACATTCTTCTGCAGTTGCTCAGAGAACCTCCTTCCGGTTATGAAGTAAAGCCCGTTTATGCTTCCCGTCACGAAGGCTATCGCTACGCTGAACGATATCGCGCAACGCTTCTGGCACAAGATTGTGGCGAACATTCCGATCTTCCGGTTCAGACTCGCCCCGGTGACATTTTTCTCGGGCTGGATTTGGCAGCGCACCTTTTACCGCATCACCATCGCACCCTGGGTTATTGGAAGAACAATGGGATCAAGCTGTTTTTCCTGATGCATGACTTGTTCCCTGTTAGCCACCCGGAATGGTTCAATCCCAAACGGCCCAGAACCTTTCGCCGTTGGCTACGGACGCTGGCGATTTATTCGGATTGTGTCCTGTGTGTTTCAAAAGCCACGGCAAATGATCTGGAAAGATGGCTGGTCGGCCGGTATGGCATTGAAAATGGCGTCCTCCCCGTACGTTCGTTCCATCTTGGCACCGATTTTTCTTCTGTTGTGCAGGCCCCAGATCAAGCGGCTATGGCAGATGAACTCAATCTCAGCTTTCAAGGACGGGGTTGCATCTTGATGGTCGGAACCATCGAACCGCGGAAAGGCTATGTACAGGCGCTTGCGGCCTTTGAAGCGCTCTGGCAACAGGATATCCAGGTTAATCTGGTCATAGTCGGGAAAGCAGGCTGGAAGGTCGATGGATTGGTGACCCGGCTCCGCCAGCACCCCGAGGCGGGCTTACGGCTGCATTGGTTTGAAAATGCAGACGATGAAAAGTTGCGGCAGCTTTACACCATGGCAGATGGATTGCTCATGGCTTCCGAGGCTGAAGGCTTCGGACTCCCCGTCATTGAAGCTTCGAGATTCGACAAGCCGCTGCTATTGAGGGATATCCCCGTATTCAGGGAAATTGCCGGTGCGGGCGCAGAATACTTCAAAGGCGTCGAGCCAGAGGCACTGACGCTGGCGCTCCGCAACTGGCTCTCCTCGATCTCTGCGAGGCAGTCCCCTGCTTCGGGTTCAATAAAATGTCAGAATTGGGCTGAAAGTACCGCGCAACTTGTTCTTGCAATGGAATTGACCGGATATCGATCTTAATGAAAACGAGTTCGGCCTTCATCCTTTCCACTCTTCTCCTGTTGGCCGGCCCCAATGCCGGGCACGCTTCGGTTATTAATGGCCCGGTCGATGTGACACACTCCCCTTACAACGCCAAAGGAGATGGCACAACCGACGACACCGCCGCGATCAACAAAGCGTTAAGCAGCGGCCATACTGTTTACCTGCCAGCAACCACAGCCTGTTACTTCACCAAAGCGGCTCTGGTGATGAGCACACGGGATCAACTGATGTACGGAGACGGCCGTACTCGCTCCAGGATCTGCGTGTCTTCCACTTTCAGCGGTGGCGTGATCAAGTTCACTTCTGGGGAGCCGGGGCCCCAGCTACGCGACCTGGGCATCATTTTCACGCAGCCGGATAGTGCATCTCGAAACTCGATGCTCAAGTACCAACCGGCCATCTATGCGGAAAACACGCCGCGATTCAAGATCCAGCGGCTGCGAATCTCGCGTGCATGGGATGGCATCGATATGACCGGCAATAGCGGCGGAGTTGTGATTGATGACCTCGAGGTCAGCGCCTTCGACAAGGGGATATGGGTTGACGGAAGCATGGACACCGTTCGCCTGAATCAGATACACGACTGGTCATTTGATCTCACAGCCAATCAGGTACAGGCCTTCGCCGACCCCAATGCAGTCGGATTTTACGTAGGACGCTGCGACGACTGCGAAATTGCCAACAGCGTCATGCTTTCCGGTACCGGCATGAAGTTTTTTGCCGGCGCCGGCGGGGCCGCTCCGTTCGCACTGATCTCGAATACCGGCTTTGACACGTACAACGGCGTAAGCATAAGTGACGGGGTCATACAGATGAGCAGTGTATACTTCACGCTGATCCCGACGGCTCCGGTGCAGGCCATCAACATGACCGGGGGCAGCTTGAATGTGTCCAGCTTCTGGATCTTGGCCGGCCCTACTTCGCTACCCATGGTTCAGGTCTCCGGGAACGTCAGCCTCAACATGGCCAACGGGCACATTCAATTCGCGGATCGGGATGCCACATTCCTGTCCAGCCAAAGCAAGGGCGAAATCGGACACATAGGCCTGACGAACAACTACTTCGAGACCTATCCGAACGTGGTGCATCACAATCCGTTGATCTCGATCAGCGGCGTCCCCGGTATTCGCGTAATGGCCCTCGGAAACCAAGTGAGAGACAAAGGAACGGGGGCCGGAACCTTCTGGAGCGTCGACTACGACGACTTTCATCGAATTGTCGATAATTCGTCAATCGGATGGGCCAATAAATTCCCAACCGCCGTAAACGGCGTGTATGGAAGCAACTAGTTCAATTAGAACGTTGTCAAGGGGAGCAACATTTTATGCCGGTCTCAAGGGATGAGGTTTTCTGGTGCTACCGGTTGTTGCTTGGACGCGAACCGGAATCCGAGAACGTTATTCAAGACCATATGCGAAGTGTGGACCGGAATTCCCTGCTTAAAAGTTTTCTGTCCTCGGCCGAATTCTCTGGTCCGGCCGCACCTTCTGAATTCCAATTTACTGAAGGCACGATTTCCTCTCTACCTATGGATCTCAATGCCTTGGACATCGATGTCGATGTCACACCACTGCAACTGGTAGCGATCCTGGGAAGGATAAAAGCCGCCTGGGAACATCTGGGAATTACCAGAGCCCATCACTCGGTCCTGACGGGGCCGGAGTATCTCCCCGACAATCTCGCCGGATCGATCGAGGATTTTTGGGCCAGCGGCGTGAATGAAGTGGAAATTATCAAGAAAATGCTGGCGCGCCACGGACAGGACGAACTTCAGAACAAGGTTAGCGTCGAGTACGGATGCGGCGTCGGCAGAATAACCGTGCCGCTCGCCATGGAATGTCGACATGTTCACGCATATGACATCTCCTCAGCGCATCTGTCCCATGCAAAAGCCCGCGCTGAAAGCCTGGCAAGAAGCAATGTGACGTTCCATATTTGTTCAGAGAATCCGATGGGGCCGCTACGGGAATGCGACTTCTTTTATTCCCACATTGTGTTCCAGCATAACCCGCCCCCCATAATTAAGATTCTGGTTCAACGAGCGCTTCAATCGCTTCGTCCGCACGGTATCGCCATATTCCAGGTACCTACGTACATGCGCAATTATCAATTTAAAATTTCACAATACCTGCAGGGAGACCTTGTCAAAGACATGGAAATGCATTGTCTGCCGCAGCAAGTGATCTTCGACATCATCAGCAGCGAGAATTGCGCGCTACTGGAAATCCGCGAAGATGGCTCCACCGGATTTCCCATGTCCAATACATTCGTCGTCAAAAAACTTCGGGCCAAACCTACTGGCGCCAAGGCATTGGGCGGGCCCGGAATGCTGAACCGTTTTCGTCTTGGCAGAGATAAATCCCCACACTGAAGGACTCTGCTAAAAAGGAGCGTTTGCTTGTTCTTTCTTCCGGTACCGTAGCCCATCAAGTTGGCGGATCAGCAGATAGAACTGTAAACGGACAAAGTCCGCTCAATGCAATTCTCCCAGGTAAGGTGACTGGCTACCTCCAACCCGCGCATTCGGGCCGCTGAGCGCCAGTTGTCGTCCAGCAACGTCATCTCGATTCCACTACGCAGTGCATCGCTGTCTTCGGGATCAATCAAGAACGCGGCACCGCTGGATACCTCGGGCAGAGAGGAGCGGTTTGAAGTGAGGACCGGCACGCCGGAAGCCATCGCTTCGAGCACAGGCAGACCAAATCCTTCGTAGATGGAAGGGTAAAAGAACGTTCGTGCACCAGCGTATAAAGCCGGCAAATCGGCTTCCGGCACAAATCCCAAATAACGCACCCACCCTTCGGCCTGTCCCTTGTCGATGGAATCGTGCAGCACATCGCTCAGCCACCCTTTGTGCCCCACAAGTACCAATGGGTACAGCAGGAGCAATGCTTTAGGCATGCTTTTATAGGCAGCTAGCAGGGCATCGATTTTTTTGCGCGGCTCCAAGGTGGACACACACAAAGCATACCCACCTGCATTCAGTCCGTATCCGGCCAAAGTGGAATTCAATATTTCTCCCGATTGTGGCTTGAAACTTGAAGCCACTCCATTGGGCACTGCCGTAACCTTGTCCGAAGGCCACGAAAAATACTCGATCACCTCACGGCGTATGGCTTCAGAGGGCGTAATCAGATGCGATGCCCGTTTGAGCGTCAACGACAATTCCCGATCGAACTGCTGCCTGCGCGCAATCGGCAGGGTCTCCCTATATTTGACCGCCGATAAATCATGCACGGTGGCAACGGCCACGTCAGTCGAGGGTGGCAGAAAATAATTCGGCGAATGAAATAGCCGTCCGCGAAAGGCGCGCGCGCGCTGCCACCCCTTATACCAGCCAGGCACTGCGATACGCTTCCGTCTTACTTTTGATTCGGTGGGCTGAGACGGCTGTAACAAGCGGGCAGGATCTGCTATCCATCGACCATTGCGATAAAACACTATGGACCCGACCGATGAATGACGCGCAAGCCGCGACGCCAATTCCCAGGCATATCGACCGATGCCTGTTAATGGAGGAGAGATAGCATCGATGGAAAGAATCAACCTCAAACTATCCACCAAGTCGCCTCGTCTCTACTATTGGCTGCACATGGCGAATGCCTGGTTTATCGATGCTTGCCAGAGGCAGGGGCGATAGCATAGCAATTGAATCGTTAGAATTCTCGTCGGAATCAGCAAGGGGGGCAATTTCAATTCCATCCACCGTCAATTCAGCACCTTCATCAACGTGCATACGGAACTCAATATCTGTCACATCGCCGTCGAGAACAAATTCCGCCTCATATCGCCATTGACCCGGTTTCAGATTTGCCGGCTGAACAAACAGGATGCGTTTCCGGTTTCGGTCAGCTACGATTTCCAGCCATTCCCGCCCGGACCACTTCGATGCGCTGCCACGCCAGACAATGCGATAGCGTCCGGCCGGAAGCGAAGCATAAGGGCCATACAACAAATAACCGCCTTGTGCGGAAGTACGCATGGACCTACCAAACCGCTTGCCCACATTTGTACTTAGCCGTGGGTCGTTGCCCCAATAACGCAAGACGTCATCGGGCAACCATGCGTAATAAGATTCGTTGCCCAAAATCGCGCCCAACAATTGCTTGGCACTCTCCTTCCAGCTGAGATACCGCATCGTGTCTGAACGTGGATTCTTTCCCGCGCGATGAAGAACCAACCATTCGCGCACGGCATTTGCCAGAGTATCCGGCGCCTTATCGTTGGTAAAGTAGTACGCGTGATCGCCGGCTACTTCTCGGAGAACCGGAATATCACGCGCGATCAGTGGAAGCCCGTATTGCGCCGCCTCGATCAACGGCAATCCGAAGCCTTCGCCTTCGCTGGCAAGAATCAGACAGGTACTTGAGTGATAGATTTCCTGGAGAAATTCGTCACTAATTCCATCAAGCCAAATAAGGCATTCCCCATATTTTTCATGTCTCCGCAACTCCTCGGCGAACTGCTCGATGAGCCAGCCCTTCTTGCCGACGATTACCAGATTCACACGAGTGCCTTCGCTCCAGAGTTGTTCGAACGCGGCCAATGCCTGGGCATGACCCTTACGTGGCTCCAGAGTACCAACCATCAAAAACGTTGGACGCGACCTTATCGCGGCCAACACTTCATTGGCATTTTCGGGCATGCCTTTTGTCGGAACCGAATTTTCAATATCCGCGCCATGATGGAACCAGTTCACGGCGAACGGGCGCTTTCGCTTGGGTCCGAATGCTTGCAGCCACTGATAGAAATCGTCGGCAACCGCCCGTGAAACACAAGCAACTCCATCAAAATGGCTAATGGTCTCAAGCCAGCTATGGTGCGCAGCCGGGGCGTCGTCCAGAAAATAATGAGGATAAATGATCGGCAGCAAGTCGTGGACCACAAAAAAGATCCTAACCCCGGTTCGATGCCAGTCCTGCAGCAGTGCCTTTTGTTTTGCTACAGTCGGTTGTTGCAGATCCAGCCCCACAAATATATCGCCGTTGTAGGCTTCAACCGGATCGTCCGCTCCAATAACGCGCCCGCCCAGAAAGCGCGCAGTAAACCCGCGCGCATAACGGTAGCCTAGCCGATCTGAAGTGGCGCATACCGGCTCTACCTGATACCCATTCGGAGGATTAGCCAGCAGTTCCGCAAGAATGCTTCGGACTACGCGCTGAATCCCACTCCTGGCATCAACATTTACAATTTCAGAAACATCCACCAAAAGCTGCCGACGCAACCCAGGATGCGCATGATTGCGGGAAATCGCCGAAGAAATTTCGGCATATTCGCGCGACGTAAACGTACCATCTGTCATTTCTTTAATTGAGGAAACAAGTTCGCCGACCACATCACGGCCACCTTTACTCGCCGAGACCGTCGTTGCTTTTTCCAAGGCATCGCCTGAAGGCGGGCTCCTCAGTGAGTCAACCGCCTCCATGATCCTTCCATAGACAAAATTTACAGGAATGTCGCTCAAGCAGGACGAACGATATGAGCAATCGCTTCGCTGCCCCTGATGGCAAGGTGAACACGGCGCCGCCGTGTGAATCACATAGCTGTCACCGAAAACCGGTGCCCATTCGTCAGTTGTTTCATGGCCAGAATAGATGGCGACTACGGTAAGTCCGAGATACGAACCAAAATGTCCGCCGAATGAATTATTGGACACGCAAATTGCATTACTGGATACCGACCGCGTCAACTCCTGGAAATCAAGACCGATATGGATATTCAGCTTTTCAGCGGACTTGAAATCAAACCCCGACGATTCTGCAGAGCTCCCAAAGTAAACGTTGATGGAATGAATACGCGCATCCAATTGCAGCAGCTTAACAAGCTCCGTGTAGTTGGACTTGTTCCATTCCCTGGCGTTGCTTCCCGCCAAAGGGAAAATGGCGACGGACATCAGATCCGTTGGCACGCGTGTCGCCAGCTCAGGGAACGACACGAAGTCGTTCACATCATCCGGAAGTGCATCGACCAGCGCTAGCAGTTGCTTTGCAGTAGAAGTACTATTCAGCACCGTTTTCTCAAACGGGACATCGGGAACAATGGGAAGCCCGATATCCAACCTTGCATTGATTTCCGGGTCGTATGTGTCATAACCCACCTTCAGCCTGGATCGAGTCTCAACGAGCAGAAACCTGGTTTCATGCTGTCTGCGCAGATCTATCGCAATATCGTAGTCGGACAGCCTTCCCATGGCTTCGATAAATTCCGACGTTGTAGTGGAAGGCAGGTCGCTTGATTTCTTCTTGAAATAGTCGAACGTATGGATGTTGTCGAATATCTTCAATGAAGCGGCAATTTCCGCATTCCAGCTGCCAACAAGAATGTCAATCTTCGCGTAGGGATATCTCGCCTTTATCTTTGTCATGGCCGGGATGGAGAGAACGAAGTCTCCCATGTGATCCAGCTTGAGCAGGAGAATTTTCTTCCGAATCTTCCCGAATATCGACGTCTTGTCGACATGCAAAGCGGGTTGCCCCTTATCGGCTCGTGCGGGCACGAGATCTTGCAGCGCCCTGATGACACGACCGGCACTTTCATCCCATGAAAATGTCTTCGCATGAATCTTGCCGTGTGCAATCAAACTTGCACGAAATGCTTCGTCTGTCAGCACCTCTTCGATTTTCTCGCTGATGGACGAGACGGAATTCGGATCAAATAGCGCATCACTGCGGCCGACGACTTCCGGCAGGCTCGTCGCGTTGGCAGCGACCACCGGCGCGCCGCAGAGCATTGCCTCAAGCGGTGGAATGCCGAAGCCTTCGTGCAATGAGGGAAAAGCAAAGAGCGTGCAGCAGTTGTACAACTTGACCAGGTCTTCGTCATCAACGTAGCCCGTCATGACGATATCGCTATTCGACAGGCCGTATTTCAAAGCGGTTTCGAGCAGGTCCCTTGTATTTTCCTCCCACATTTTCCCGACAATTACCAGCTGATGTTTTTGCCGGACACCATCGGTTATACGGGAATAGGCTTCGATCAGACGATGAAGGTTCTTTCTTTCATCGGGGCCGCCCGTATACATTACATAGGGCTTGAGAATTTTATATTTCTTGAAGAGATTGCTTTTCTGCCCATCGCTCATGTTCAGCACGCGAAACGCGTCGTCACATGCGTTGGATATGGTGAAAATATTTTGGGCGGGATAAGCCAAAGCGGTGATTGCCTCCTGTCGGGCGCTCTCGGAGACGGCAAGCAACCGGTGACTGCGCTTAATTGAGGCAATTTTCCCGGCGTACCAATCCTTATGCACTTTGCTGGTTCTGAAATAGGCATCCGGGCTGATCAGCGGAATCAGATCGTGAAGGACAACCGCAGTAGGAGTGCTGCGATCCAGAATCCCTATACTGGTGACGGCATCATCGCCCAAGCCTTCAAAAAGGCTGAATATCAGCACGACGTCCGGATTCAGGCTTGCCAAAAAGGCCTCGCGAATTCGCTCCGCTACTTCACGGCGGCCGTGATTGGCAAAATCGGCCTCCTTAACCGGACCAGGAGCATTCCATACCCGAATGTTCTCCTGGGAAATCAGACCATTAAATGCGGCGCGAATGGGCTCGACGGTGTTCGAAAACCATCCATTCAAGGCTAGTACAACTTCATGTTTCCCGCGATTGCGTGCTATGGCTAAGGCAAGGGACAAGGTACAACGTCCAATACCGCGGAATCGGCTCCCGGTTTGCGCTCCCTGCATGTCGATGACGATACGCATTACAAGCCCCTCGCATCCATCGAACGAGCATCAGATTGGGAAAAGCGAGCGAGTATTTGCCGTGCGCGCAGAGTTAGGGAGGCGGTATCTACCCCAGCTTCCAGTCTCAATAAGCTGGAACTATCGACCGTCCCCGCCACCCCACCGTCCCTGCCAAGGGCGGACAGTTGATATTCCACGCATTCCAACTGGTACTCGATCTGATTGAATTTTCGTTCAATGCGGCTGCTCCGGAAATAGCCGCCCCATAACCAGTGATTTGCCTTTTTTTCCTCGGCAACGAGCTGCTCCATCCCTTGTAACTCGGCTTTAAACGACTTCGCCTCCGCGGACCTGCTAATTTCTGCGATGATGTACCTCTTACCATATCCAGCGTGCAGGCGGCCAAGGTAATGACGCTTGCCTTCTTCATCCGGCGCACGACCTAACAGGGTCTGATAGACCCCTGACAAGAATGCTGGACCTTTCAGTTCCAGGAGATGATCGACATGCTGAGTGAGGGGCATATTGTGAACTTGGTGATGTTTGTTTAGTAAATACTAAGGACAACGGACTCGATCGATTACCTGCGTGCCGACACTACGTAGTGACCCTGTTAGCGCCGACTTCCGAAGCATGGGCTACGATCATCAGAATCCCTGAAAGACAAGCTGTACGCAAAAAATTGAATGCAGATAAAAGAGTACAACCCTTCAGTATCCAACAGAGGTTTTAGGCCCCAGCGAAACGGAAGTAGTTTGGATTCTATTCCCCACGCTGCAGGGCAAATCGTGCGCGAGCTTCTTCGCAAGTTACAAAATCCCTGATCAAGCTGGGCAAATCTTGGTGGAAACCCCGCTCCTTCAGCCGCCGCACCTGATCCGCAAAACCTGAAGGATCGGGTGGTCGTCCAAAGATGTGCCAGTACAGGATTTCAACTATCTGTTCCGGGCTCGTGCCATCGTCCAGATAGCCTTGGACATCGGCTTTATCAGGCAAAGAACTGGCGTCCTGCCCGTTTGTCAGCGGTAAATTTTCACCTTCAGACTGGCATTCTTCTGTTTGGTGAGCAACGTCCACCGCTACGGAAGATTGCCCCTCAGCGCCTTCCGGCATCAGATGAGAAGTTTGAGGAGATCGATTTTCACCTGCTCTGGACGAGGCCTGGAACTCCTGATAGGCCTGCATCGCCTCACGCACATTGTCAAAATAGTGCGCCCTCCCTCCCGACAACACCAGGCCGGAATCACAGACCTCCTGCAGGAAGCCGGCATCATGCGATGCGAGCACCAGTGCACGATCGGAGCGACGGTTGAACAAATGTTCGACGCAACGGGCATGAAACCTCTGGTCGCCGACCAGAATCACTTCATCGATCAGATAGCACTGGAATTCGATGGTGAGCGACAATGCAAATGCCAATCGCGCACGCATTCCTGCCGAATAGGTTTTGACGGGCTGATAGAGAAACTGACCGAGCTCCGAAAAGTCCTCGACGAAAGCACGCATATCGTCGTAATTGATGCCATAAATACGCGATATGAAACGCATGTTATCAATGCCGGTCAAGCTGCCTTGGAACGCCCCGCCGAATCCGAGCGGCCAGGAAACCGACATGCGATGGTCCACCGTGCCGCTGGTCGGCAGCTCCACTTTTCCGAGCAACCGGATAAGGGTGGACTTGCCGGCTCCATTTTTCCCTATCAAGGCAAGTTTCTGCCCAGGCTTTACCTGGAACGAAACATCATTCAGAACCAGGTTTGTCCAACCCTGGCTCCGGTAACTCTTGAACAATTTAGAGACCTGGATCATTCGATGACAATATGGTGCCGGACACGGCGGCAAGCGATCATTCCCGCGGTAATCATTGCCAAACAGACGAATGTCAGATAGCCCAGATTGTAATGTACGCGCACTGCTGAACCGAATTGCCCCGCGCGGACTATTTCATAGGCGTTTACGCTCGGCAAATACAAAGCGAATTTCTGCACATGGTCAGGCAACCAGTCCACCATGTAGAAAAAGCCACATAGAGGCACCATGATGTAACTAACTGGCGCAACTATTTTTTCCGTCCATTCATACATCTCGGTAACGCAGGCGACGATCAGTGCCGTCCCCGTAGCGTAGAGAATGTGATAGGTCCAGCCCAAGTAAAACATGCCCCAGTCCCGCGGCGGTTCATAGAGGCCCAAAGAATAAAAAATGAACGCCACCGCAAGGTAAGCAATAAAACAGCCGAGAATTTCGAGAACGATGCGGGCGAACAGTAGATCCAGCACCGTAATCTGCTGGTGATATAGCAGACTGGAATTGGCGCGGAAGCAAAATAACGAACGGCCAAGCGCATGGCGCCACAGCAACAGCGGCATATATCCGGTAATGGTGAACGCAACGACGGCCACCCCGTGTTCGTACTTGCCCTTCGTTATCGACCACAACACGGTGACGGCGGTACAAAACAACAGGGGTTCCGCGATAACCCAGAGGAAGCCGAGATTATCGCGACCGTAACGTGTATGCAGCTCGCGCATCATCAATGCCCAGATGACATCCTTCTGCACACGAAGCGCACTCAGAAAAACATGCGAGCCTGATCCCTTGCGAGCGATGGAATCGGTGATTGTGACGGCACTCATCTGTCGATTCCGTTGCTATTCTTGACCATGCTCGCGGACACCGGCAATCAGCAGCTTGCCGATCGAATATCCCATGAAGCAGCTGATAAACACAATCAACAACGACTTGATGCGCTTCGGAAACAAGGCCTTGTCCGGCAAATTTGGCTCCACGACCCGATCCAGGTAAATGTTCTGCCGGCGCGCCTCCGCTCTTGCCGACTCAAGCGAAGCCATGGATGACGCGAGCTCCTTTGCGGCAAATTCCTGCTTCAGAATCAATTGCTCGTACTCGGAGATTTTTGGCGCCATTGATCCGTTGCCACCTGCCAGCCGCGCGCGTTGGCTCTCGATCTGACTCTCCAGGGCCGCCGCGTGCTCCACAAGATCGGAGCGAAGCGGGCTACCCGGAGAATTGCTGTCCAGCTCCGCTAGACGCGTCCTGGTGGTCGCCAGTTCAGCCTGCATCTTTCCAAGCATTTCGACAATTGCCGCCGAGGATTTATTGGGATCCAGCAATGTCTCGCGGTTACGATAGGCGAGAATGTTCTGTTGCGCTTGGACAACGCCGTCCTCGGCCAGCTTCACATCGGTGTCCGCCTCGCGAACTGAGTTCTGGTGCGACCGCTCATTCATGCGGTTGACCAGGGACTCGCTTTCCTTGAGTAGAAGATTGGCGACCAGCTGCGCATCATCCGGCCTGAACGCCTTGACCGTCAGTGTACTGATGCCGGTGGTGGTGTCGTAGATAACTTCAACACGGTTCTGGTAGTAGCGAAAAAAATCCTCAGCCGTTCCTCTATCCATCAAATTGGGATATCGGGCCAGAAAATCCGCTTCAGGGCGATTGAAGATTTCACGCAAATTGATCTGCTTGTCGAGCGCGGCGATCGCGTCGCGGGAAACCACGAAATCGTTGACCGAGTAAACATCATCCTGGGCGCGACTGATGCCGGTACTTTGCAGCAGGCTCGATAGGCCGGTCGCCTGTGTACGTGAAGGTGAACGCACGACAAAGCTCGCTTCGGAAGCATATAAATCCGCCGCGATAAGGAAAAAATAGGTCGCCGCGATCAATGTCGGCAGCGCAACAAATATTAATATACCGCGATATTTGTAGGCCCAGTCCCTGACGCGTTGCAGTCGCGTTTGTGGGGCACTCATTCTGCGCAGGTCTTCGACGAATAGTTCGTGCTTCGGAATATCATTCATGTGATGCGGACAAGGTTTTTCAATTGCAAAACAAGTATATAGGCATTAGTTACAGCATATCGACGGATAGCAGTTAGTACAATTCGATAATTTGCAACCTTATCGGGAATTTGGAGAACTTATCACCAGCAGGACTTGACTGGAAATTTACCGGTCATCGGATAGCCCGCGTGCGCTCCTCAAACCGGGCACTGAGCTTGTGCGGAACAAGCAGAGCATTCAGCACCACGCCGGCCAATCCTGCGCACGGATATCTCTATGCATCGCCTGTTCGCGCTGCTTCGACACCAGAAACATACCCGTTGATACGCTGCATCCTGGCACGGGATTTCAGACCTGCCCCATTGCACGCCGGTGCACCGACAGCCGTCGAAAGCCGGCAGCAATTTGGAATTGATGGATCATAAAATACCTCATTTGGTGAAGCAGATGGTTCGGGGAGCCGTGCAAAAAAGTAGTGGCATTCTTTCCGGTCAATAAAAGGGTTGCCGGTGCCACTTCCACGCCGTTTCGATGATGTCCTCGATGCTGCCGATTTCCGGCTGCCAGCCAAGAACAGATCTCGCTTTGGCGGCGTCGGCCACCAGGCGGGTTGGATCGCCCGGTCTGCGCTTTGACACCTCGATCCCGAGCTTGCGCCCCACCACGGTCTCCACGGCGGAGACGATTTCCTTTACGGTATGCCCCTTGCCATTGCCGAGATTCAGCGCCTGGAAGCCGCCTCCATCCATTCCCTTGACATGATCGAGAGCCAAAAGGTGAGCGCGGCAAAGATCATCAACGTGGATGTAGTCGCGAATGCAGGTTCCATCCGCGGTGGGATAATCGTCACCGAATATCCGCACCTCCAGCTTCTCTCCGGCCGCCAGACGCAGCAGGTTCGGTATCAAGTGGGTTTCCGGATGATGGGATTCCCCGATCGTTCCCGAGCGATCGGCTCCGGCCGCGTTGAAATATCTGAGCGCAACGGCATGCAGGCCGAAAGCAGCAGCACAATCCGCAAGAGCCCTTTCCACCATGAGCTTGCTCATTCCATACGGATTGATCGGATGCAGCGGATGCTGTTCGTCGATGTAGTCCTGAACGGGCTCGCCGTAGACTGCGGCGGTCGAGGAAAACACGAAATTCCGGACATCGCACTGGCGCATGACGTCGAGCAGCGTCAATACATTCGCAAAATTGTTTCTGTAATACCGGAGAGGGTCGGCCACTGACTCGCGCACAATGGAAGCAGCGGCAAAATGCATCACCGCATCGAAGCTACCCCCACGGAATGTTTCCAGCAAGCACTGTGCATCCGACAGCTCTCCCTGCACCAGGTCACCCCACCTCACCGCTTCGCGATGGCCGGTGCTGAGGTTGTCGAAAACCGTTATCTCATGTCCGGTTTCGACCAGAAGCTTGCTCATATGCGAGCCAATGTAACCGGCACCTCCGACTACCAGAATACGCATTGATTTCTCTTGATTTGAATCCGGCGACCCGGAAGTCCATCAGGAACTCCAGGCTGCCCATCGGGCAAATTACGCTGCATGTCGAAAACCAGGCGGCGCATTCAAAGAGCGGAACTGCAGCCCGGCATTGTAAATGCCCGCGTCAATTAATACGCGGCCGGGACCAGTCGGACTCAGGCCGTCCTGCTTCCCTGCCAAAAGCGTGAATTCTTGTTTATTGCAATCGATTCCTGCCAGGCCTCCAGAATTGCATCTGAAAGCTGATGTGCCTTGATATCCTTGCGCAGGCTACTCGCCATACCCGCACCCCAGATGAAATAGTCGCTGCGGAAATCATGCAATTCAAACGCGGCAAACGCCGAGCGGAATGCCGGCAGGTGATCGCCGTAGAAAGCCAGCACGCCCGATCCCCGCTTCTCGCTCAATGCCTGGGTCAGGATACCCAGCATTTCATCGGCGCTACGGAGACTCTGCAGAT
>Ga0302315_10002094_pt1 | contig 19221 bp, 20 predicted proteins | sample III_Palsa_N3_1_FD_200532 | JGI IMG/M metagenome (GOLD analysis project Ga0302315, IMG submission 200532) | Peat permafrost microbial communities from Stordalen Mire near Abisko, Sweden - III_Palsa_N3_1 | ecosystem: Environmental > Terrestrial > Soil > Palsa > Peat permafrost | place: Sweden...
ATTTAGCATCGCCGCTACCTAAGTCTCTTTTATCACCTAACATAGCTACACGGAAATCGCCGCTACCCAGATCTCTTTTGTCGCCTAATTTAGCATCGCCGCTACCTAAATCTCTTTTATCACCTAGCATAGCTACGCGGAAATCGCCGCTACCCAGATCTCTTTTGTCGCCTAAAGCTGATACAATGTGTTTGCTTGAATTGTTAACCGGCAATACGCCATTCGCCTGTGCTACGATGCTTGTCCCTAAAAATAATGCTGTTGCTATAAATATCTTTTTCATGTTCGTTATTTTTTAAATATTTTGAATTTTTTGAGTTTGTTGTGTTGTATATGATTGAATGAATTAATCCGCGCTGGCAAGATTCTTTTTATCGCCTGTTAATACTTTATGTACTGCGTAATAAACCGGGCTAACATTTTGCTTGTTGGAGCATGATGTTAAAATGCCTGTTGTAAAAATTAATGCTGCTGCTATAAGGATCTTTTTCATGTCTTATCTTCTGTTTTTTGTAATGAATGGATTAATCACCGCTGGCCAACTCTTTGTTGTAGCTAAAAAAGTTTATTTTGATGGTGTTTGAAGTTGCTTGCACATTGCCCTGCCTGGTATATAATGTTACCACGCCTGTAATAAAAATTAGTGCTGCTGCGATGATGATCTTTTTCATTTTTTTTGTTGGGTATTTTTTATTGTTATTTTTTACTCGTATTGTTTTAATAATTAGTCGCCGCTGGCCAGGTCTTTCATATCAGTTGAAACTGATTTTTGAATGGTTACAACCTGAACGGTTTTTGTGTTGTTCTCTTTGGTTTGTGATGCAAGTATGCCGGTAGTAAATACTAAGGCTGCTGCGATGATGATGGTCTTTTTCATGATTTTATTTTTTTTTTGATTTTTAAATTTCTGTTTGATAATTAATTAGTTAATCGCCACTGGCCAGATCCTTCATATCAGTTGAAACTGATTTTTGGATAGTTATTGCCTGAACGGTTTTTGTGTTGTTTTCTTTGGTTTGTGATGCCAGTATACCAGTAGTAAATACCAGTGCTGCTGCAATGATGAATTTTTTCATGATGTTGTATGTTTAAATGTTTTTAATTTTAATGTTGAAATAATTTTTTTTTGTGAATTAATAATTTAGGCAACTTATTTTAAATTGTTACGTATAAAAATACTTTTTTTATATTAAAAGGCAAACTATAAATTGGTTTAGCCCTGGTATTTTTATTGATATATGCATAGGAAAAAATAAAGACGACAAATATCGCCCTATAAAAATTTGATTATCAGTTTATTAACACAACAAAGGTAATCATGTTTTCGTATACATTAATAAAAAAAATAAATTAATAGAATGCGTATATTTTTGATTTTAAGCAGAAATATGTGTTATATTGGTATGTTTTCATAACTTTCGCAGCAATTAACCTTAAATGTAATTGATGAAATTTCTTCATATAGCTCTCTTTTTCATGCTGTTTAGTGCTACGGCTTTTGCCAACGGCGCCACAGATGACGTGATGCAGCAAGATACCAATACTATAAATCAATTAAATAGACAGGGTTACGATGCCAGGTTAACCAACGCCGAGCAAACCATAATAAACGGTAATAAGGCATTAGCACTTGCTATAAAGTTAAACTACCTGCATGGTATTGCCGAGGCTTACCGTGTGCGCGGTATAGGCCAGTATTATTTGAATATGCCCGAGGATGCCATTAACAGTTACATACAGGCATTAACCTATTTTACAAAGGCCAATGATAAAAAGGGCGAGGCTAATATTGATAATAACATTGGTAACTTATACCGCGATAATGATTATGACACATCATTGAAATATTTTAGGATGGCGCTTGATATTGGCAATAGCCTGAAAGATAAATCAATAATTGGCAAATCGTATTTAAACTTAGGCAACTTTTATTTTCGTAAAAAAAGCTTTAGCCAGGCATTAAAATATTATAACATCAGTCAAAACATCTTCAGCGGCCTTAGCGATTCGGTAAACCTTATACAGGTGGAACAGAACAAGGGGGTTGTATATTTTAGCCTTCAAGAGGTGGATATGGCCGAAAAGTTATTAACCGATGCGAGCGCTAAGGCTAAAGACAAAGATTTGAATGAAGCTGTTGCCAGTACCGATCTTACCCTTGCATCGCTATATATTTCACAAAATAAATTTGATGATGCGGCCAGGGTAGTGAAGGAAGGATTAGCTTATGCCGTTATAACCAAGGATGATAAGATTAAACATGATTTTTTATACACGAATTATGAACTGGAGTTTAAACGTAAAAATTACGAGCAGGCTTTATCCTATTTAGTAGATGTGTATAAGCAGGATAGCGTACTTGGCAGAACAAACCTATCATCACAAATAAACCTGTTTGAAGTAAAACATAAACAGGAAGAGCAGGAAATTGAAAATGAACGTATTGACCAGCTGAACCAGTATGAGCGGGTGCGGTTTTGGCTGGCATCAGTTGTTGTGGGCTTGTTAATAGTTGTAATAGGCTTACTGGTAAGCAATGTAAAACGCAAGGCAAAAACCAATTTACAGCTTACAGAATTGAACGGGGAGGTATCGCGGCAAAAGGATAACCTCGACCGTGTTAACCATCACCTTGAAGAAATTATTGATGAACGAACGAAGGATCTGCAGATAAAAAACAAAAAGCTATCCGAGTACTCCTCATACCTTTCGCACCAGATACGGGGGCCTATAGCTACCCTTAAGGGCTTAATGAACCTTGAAAAAGAAGGCCTGGTTGATAAACAGGAATGTATCCGCATGATGGATAAATGCGTATCGGAAATTGATGAGAAGATCATTGAAATGAGCGATATGATGCACGACCCTGCGAAGGGGGGATAGTTGGGAAATAATTAGTGATTTAGTGAATGAGTGATTTACTGATTGGGATTATATTAAGTAGTGATTGTTTTTAAGTAGTGATTATTTTTAAATATAAAAGGGAAACAGCATAATGCTCTTTCCCTTTTTTGTTTGGTATTACATTCTATCTAAGCTCTAAGCTCTAAATCCACTACCACGGCCAATTGGTATGTATCTGCGCTTCTATAAGGCCCAGGTACATGCAATACCACGATATCATTTGCAATATGTGCAACTGGCGGTGTTTCTTATAACCCTGGGTTTCAAAGGCGATAGTTTCATCGCCGGCCGTTACAAAAAACCTAACTTCTCCTTTACTGGGTTTGAATTTTGACTTTAAAGTATCAAAAACCCTCACCTTTAATTTAGAGTTAGGATCGTGAATGGTACCATCCTTTAAAACTTCATTATTTGATATCGACAAAAGGTAATTTTGCATCTGATTTTATTTTATAAACCAGTTATTGCAAATTTTACTCCAAATTCGAGTTAAAGAACCGTTAATTTAAATTTGTGGCCAATAATAAAGTATAGCGACAATTATTTCAGGGTATTTAATATTATTTATTAAAATTTAATATTTTAAATTTAAAATAAAATAAATAAATAGGCTTAAATTCCCTGAAAAGTAAAGAAAGTGTCGTAATTACTGAACAGCAGCTATTAAACAGCTACTGCGCTTTTGTTGCGAAGCTCTTCATAAAGCAATATTACCTTGCGTTGCAGTGTTGCAATCTCAGTTTCGCGGTCAACAAGTTTCTTTTGGGCTATACTTAAATTCGAAGGCTCATGCTCCACATCTTTAGCATCCATTGATAGCAGGTAAACTACACTAACTTCATAAACATTGGCAATCTGCTCAAGGCGGGATAAATTTATATCGGTTACACCGGTTTCGATTTTTGAGAAGGCAGGAATAGATATTCCCAAACGATCAGCTACATCTTCCTGGCTCCATCCGTGCTGATGGCGTAAAGTTCTGATGTTCATTCCAACAGACTTGTTTGTTTTCTTTTTCAGGTTATCGTTCATTTCAATTTTTTAAATTAATTAGGAGAAAGGATTTGTAATATTAACCAAAACGCATGCCAATATTAATTTGTGCGAAATTATGCTAATTTGGCATGTTTGTACATAGTCCCATATAAAGTGTGGAATTTATTACCCAAAAGAGTGTAGCGAAATGGGGATTTTTATTTGATAATACTCAGTTTAGCAAACTTTAAAAGCAGCTGTTTTTGCCCTATTTCCTTAAAAAATATAGTAGCTTTTATATCGGGTTTTTTGCCTTCAAGGCTAATTACTTTGCCAAACCCAAAGCGCTCGTGCTCAACTTCCATGCCTACTTGTAGGTTTGATGTATCATCGGGCGAAAAACCTGGCGAGGGTACGTGCGCTTTTGCTAATATCGATGTTGTTTTTATAGTTGCCGGTTTAGGTTTTGAAAAGGTATCGCCGCCGCTGCGTTTGTTGCTCCAGGCCTCGCGCTCATCATCAAAAAATGAGCTGCCGCTTGTGGCCGGTTTTGCCGAAAAATCAAGCTCGAGATATTTGGCGTCTATCTCATCTAAAAAACGGCTGGGCTCGCAGCTTATCAATGTTCCGAATTTAAAACGTGAGGTGGCATAGCTTAGGGTAAGCTTGTTTTCGGCACGGGTGGTGGCTACGTAAAACAAACGTCGTTCTTCTTCAAGGTCGCTGCGCGAATTGAGCGACATTTGCGATGGAAACAGGTTTTCCTCTAAGCCAACAACATGCACCTGCGCAAATTCCAACCCTTTTGAAGAGTGGATGGTCATGAGTGAAACGGTATCGGCATTCGGGTCTTTATCCTTATCATCATTGGTAAGCAGGGCAATATCCTGCATGAAAATATCCAGACCCTTTTCTTCAATATCTTCCCGTTCCGAAAATTCTTTTATACCATTTAACAGTTCCTGTATATTCTCGTAACGGTTAAGGCCTTCAACTGATTTATCTTCGTAAAGATCCTTTAGCAATCCTGAATGTTGTGAAATATGCAGCGCGGCTTCATACGCCGAAACCGTTTTTGTTATCACCTGGAAGCTTTGTATCATAGTTGCGAACGCGCTTAAAGCAGGCGGCATACGGTCAAGGTACTTTTGCGCATTCATAATGATCTCAAAAGGAGTGAGCTTATGCTGATCTGCTGCCACTATGATCTTATCAACAGTGGTATCGCCAATGCCCCTGCGCGGATAATTGATCACACGCTTTAAAGCTTCTTCATCATTCGGGTTAAATGTCAGGCGGAAATAAGCTATCAGATCTTTAATTTCCTTGCGCTGATAAAAACTGAGGCCGCCATATATTTTATAAGGCACTCCCAACTTACGCAGGGCTTCTTCCATTGAGCGCGATTGTGCGTTGGTGCGGTACAGTATAGCGAAATCATGCCATTTTAAACCGTGGGTAGTACGCTCAAACATGATAGCCTCGGCCACCATTTTGCCTTCCTCGTTATCGCTGAAAGCACGCATCACCTTTATTTTATCACCGGCCTCCTTTTCAGAAAAAACAAGTTTTTTTAGCTGATCCTTATTATTGGCGATGATGCTGTTGGCAACATTTACAATGTTTTGCGTTGAACGGTAGTTCTGCTCCAATTTAAATACTTTCAGATCGGGGTAATCCTTTTCAAAATTCAGTATGTTCTGGATGTTGGCGCCACGGAAGGCATAAATACTTTGCGCATCATCACCAACTACGCAAATATTTTCATTAACAGCCGCCAGTTTTTTCACAATAAGGTATTGCGAAAAGTTGGTATCCTGATACTCATCCACCATCAGGTATTTAAACTTATGCTGATATTTGTTGAGCACCTCGGGGAAATTTTTGAGCAACTCATTGGTTTTAAACAGCAGGTCATCAAAATCCATGGCACCGGCACGATAGCAACGACTCGCATAGGTTTCATATATCTTGCCCAATTGCCCGCGACCGGTTGAGAAATCATCGGCCTGTATCTGCTCGTTATTCTGATACTCGCCCCACGATACCAGGTTGTTTTTTGCTGCTGATATGCGGTTATGCACAAAATTGGCATTGTACAGCTTGTCATCAAGGTTCATTTCCTTAAGAATAGCCCGCAACACACTTTTACTGTCGTCGGTATCGTATATGGTAAAATTGTTGGGGTAACCCAGCTTATCTGCTTCCACCCTTAACAGCTTAGCAAAAACCGAGTGAAAGGTACCCATCCAGATGTTTTTAGCTTCGGTGCCTACCAGGTGGTTGATACGCTCGCGCATTTCGCGGGCGGCCTTGTTGGTAAAGGTTAGTACGAGTATATTAAACGGATCGACCCCGTTGCGGATAAGGTGCGCCACACGATAGGTAATAACGCGTGTTTTACCCGATCCCGCGCCCGCTATGATCATTACCGGGCCCTTTATTTGCTGTACTGCTGCTTTCTGCTCGGGGTTTAATCCCTGTAGATAATCCAAATCTTTTCCTCTTTTCTGTTGTGGCGAAATTAAGCTTTTTGGACTGAATGCAGAAAGCAAAAAGCATAAAGTTCATGCCAAAATAACTGTTCTGTTTTAAGGCAGTGGGGCCCCTGTATAACTGCGTTTTTGTTTTTAAGTATCATGATGCTTGATTTTTATTGTTGGAGGTATCACTACGTAATATGACCATATGTCGTTACAAACGTAAAATTAAATCGTCTTTTTGAAAAGGGGTAAGCGGGACAATTAAAGGGTTAATTGAGACAGATATAAGCGATGGACTATCAGGGATATTTAATTTTTATGGCTATCGATAAATAAATATTCTTCTCTGTGCAACGAAAGTATTGCCGCCGTGGTCTATTGAATCATAAAACCATAAACATCATGAAAAGAATTTTTATTTTATTGATCGCTGCCTGCCAAACAGTTACCGTGTTGGCGCAGGATAATGACAGCAAAACACCTTACTCAACCAAATCACTGGCTAACGATGCTATAAGCAAGGTAATTGTATCTACATCAGCCGGGGGTATCCTGGTGAGCGGCCAAAGCGGCCAGGTTGCAAGGATTGAGGTGTATATTAAAGGCACTAATAACCATCATCTTTCAAACGAAGAGATAAAAAAACGCCTTGACGAAGATTACGACATGAACATTAGTGTTAACAGGCACGAATTAAGCGCGACTGTAAAAACCAAACATGAAAACATGGATTGGTCGAACGGATTAAGCATATCATTTAAAATATATGTTCCCGAGCAGGTTTCAACCGAATTGAAAACAAGCGGGGGCGGTATACAACTGGATAACTTAAAAGGCGATGAGAATTTTAATACCAGCGGTGGCGGCCTGCAAATTAAAAGCCTGAGCGGGAAGATCCATGGCCGTACATCGGGCGGTGGGATAGAAGTATCAAATTCATCTGATGAAATCGACCTGCAAACCAGCGGCGGCGGCATTTCTGCAAAAGACTGCAGCGGCAATATAAACCTGGGGACTTCGGGCGGCGGCTTACAGCTTGAAGATCTGAAAGGGACTATTAAGGCACATACCAGCGGCGGCGGTATTAGCGGCAAACGTATAGCAGGTGAACTGGTTGTAGGCACATCAGGTGGTGGTATCGACCTGAAGGAAATGAATTGCAGCCTTGAAGCGGTTACCAGCGCAGGAAGCTTAAATGCCGAAATAGAACATGTAGGCAAATATTTAAAATTAAGTACCAGCGCCGGTAATATTAACCTGCACCTGCCTGAAAAACAAGGGCTTGACCTGAATTTACGTGCTGAAAGAATAAGCGATAATATCGCCAGTAATTTTCATGGCGAATGGGATAAAAAGCATGTTGCCGGAAGTGTGAACGGCGGCGGCATTTCTGTTGATGTTAATGCTAATAATAACCTGAATGTGACCTTTAACTAACCGTAAGGAGTTAGTATAAAAACATATTCCGGAATAAAATATTTCTGCCTTTGTTGGTGATCAGCCGGCAAAGGCAGTTTTGTGTTGTAGTCCCACCCCGCAACCTCTGTCCAGGGTAAGTAGCCGAATGAACGTTTTTAAATAATAACTGTACCTTTGTTGCCTGTATGAAGATCCCCAAATTTGCCGACCTTATTTTGTTTGAGAACGATGATATTATCGTAGTGAACAAACCGCCTTTCGTTAGTTCGCTTGATGAACGCGAGGGTGGCGATATTAACATGCTTCGGCTGGCAAAGCAGTACTCGGCCGACGCGCAAATATGCCACAGGCTGGATAAGGAAACTTCGGGGGCTTTGATCATCGCTAAAAATCCTGAGGCTTACCGCAGCGTATCTATGCAGTTTGAAAAGCGGCAGGTAAAGAAGGTTTATCATGCCATAATTGAAGGCACGCACATTTTTGAAAAACTGTTTATTGATCTGCCGATACTTAATGTTGGTAAAGGTACGGTAACCATCAGCAGGCAGGAGGGCAAAAGGGCCGAAACCTGGTTCCAATCCCTAAAATACTTTAAACATTATACTTTGGTGGAGTGTCGCCCGGTAACAGGCCGCATGCACCAGATCCGCATACATCTGGCTACGCAAAGGGCATCCATAGCGGGTGATGAAATGTACAAAGGCAAGCCGGTTTTTCTATCGGCGCTTAAGCGCAAATATCATTTGGGTAAAGATCAGGAAGAAATGCCTATTATGAAACGCTTCGCGCTACACGCCTTTGAGGTGAGCTTTAAGCTGATGGATGGCAAGGAAATAACCATCCATGCCCCGTACCCCAAAGATTTTGAAACCTTGCTAAAATTGCTGGATAAGTTTGACAGTAATAATTAGCGATTAAATAAAAAACCGTCGTTGCTTCGTCGTTCTCCCCCACTGGCTTCAGTTTATAACTGAAGCCTACTGATCAGGAAAGTTTATAACTTTCTTACCTCACCTTCATCGTATTATTCTCCCTGTTCATATCCGGTAATGCATTGTCGGGATCAACAGTTACGCTTTCGGCTTCCGTAGTAGTTGGGATGATAAAGGTTATGGCCTTATTTTCCAGCCAGGTTTCAACAGGTAGTTTTATGCGTTGTTTACTGCCATCTTTTAGTTTAACCTCAACGGTAAACGGCATTGCCATTTCTTCTTTATTGGCTAAGGTTACCTGTACGCCTTTTTTTGGGTCGCCATCCACATATTTTGCATCGATAACAGCCAGATCGAGTTTTAGGTTATTATAGAACCAGCCCTTCCAAAACCACGACAAATCCTCACCGGCGCCGTTATCCATCGATTTGAAAAAATCATCAGGCTGTGGGTGTTTATAGGCCCATTTGTGTATATAGTTGCGGAATGCATAGTCAAACCTGTCCTTACCTAAAATCTGCTCGCGCAGCAAAACCAAACCGAAGGCTGTTTTATAATAAGTGATAGAGTGACGGTATTTTTCGGGTACGGCATCGGCGGCAGTCATAATGGTTACCGCCTCAGGATCGCTGATGGTGGGTACTATCTCATCTGCCGGGTTGCCGCCTTTGGGGGCGTATTCACCATCGCGCTTTGGTGCATATTCGCCTTTGTTGAATACATCCGAAGCATAAATATCAATAAAAGTATTCAGGCCCTCGTCCATCCATCCGTAACGGCGTTCATCGGAGCCTACTATCATCGGGAACCAGTTGTGGCCTATCTCGTGCGCAAGCAGGGCAAACAGTTCTTTGCCTTTTGCATCCAGACCGTCGAAAGTTATACCGGGGTATTCCATGCCACCTGCTATCCCAGCCTCATTAATGGCATAAGGGTAGGGGTACACAAACCATTTGGCCGAAAAATGCTCTACCGAACCTTTTAAATATTCTGTTGCACGGCCCCATGCGGCATCGCCGGCGCTCTCAACCGGGTAAACCGACATCGCCATTGATTTTTTACCACCAGGCAAGTTTATGCGTGCGGCATCCCATATATAGGCTTTCGACGCGCCAAAGGCTACATCGCGGGTATTGAACATTTTAAAATGCCAGGTAAGCGTGCCCTTATGTACAGGCCGGGTTGATGGGTCATTCACTTCATTGGCACTGCGGATCATTACCGTTTTATCGCTATTGCGGGCTGCTGCAAGCCTGCTTATTTGTTTGGTAGTCAGTACTTCGGCAGAGTTTACTAACTCGCCCGATCCTGCTACGATCATATCGGCAGGCAGCGTTACCGAATAGTCGATATCACCATATTCCAAATAAAATTCGCCACTGCCTAAAAATGGCAGGGTATCCCATCCGTGCGAATCGTCATACACGCACATCCGCGGGAACCATTGCGCAATTTCGTATACCCTGCCATTTTTTGTGTCGAAGTAATCCGTACGCCCGCCAAAATCGCCGGGTATTACATAATGATATTTTATAAGTACGGTGATCTTTCCGCCAGCTGCCGCAAGTGCTATTGGCAAACGGATTTGCATGCGGGTATCGGTAACTATGTAATCGGCCTTTTCAGTTTTCCCGTTCTGCGAGATTTCAACAGACTCAAACTGGTAGCCATCAGTATGCTGGTTTGGTTTTGGGGCAGCACCCGTAGCAAAGTTTGAGCGCGCATCCTTTTTATAAGTGTTCTGATCCAGTTGTAACCATAAATATTGCAGCGCATCGGGGCTGTTATTGGTATAGCTTAAATTTTCGGTAGTGCTGATGGTTTTGGCAACGGTATCAAGGTTGGCCTTTAGCTGGTAATCCACCCGGTTTTGCCAGTATTTCGGGCCCGGTTCGCCGTTGGCGGAGTGAAACTCATTGCCTTTATCAGCATAAAATATGGGCGAGAATAATTCCGAAGGCTGGTAATTAGAGCTTATGGTATCGTTAGTATTTGCGGCGCGGTGCCTGCGTTGTGCCTGTGCCGAAACAGTTAAGAATAGTACAAGCCCAAGGCCGATAAATTTAAGTTTCATGTGAGTCAGTTATGAGGCAGCAATATACAAAGCTTGCGGCTAAAATTTAAATATGCCTTATAAATGATACATCAAAATTAATTCATAAAAAGCAGTGCCTATTTATGGAAAAACATTGCTGCCTGCATCTTATCATAAAATCATTATCATGCCGCATATCAAAAACATCAGTATCCCGCAAGCCTGCCATCAATCGTGGCAACAAATGACACCCGTAAACGATGGCCGCCATTGCCAAAGCTGTTGCAAAACAGTAACGGATTTTACCGCCATGACTAATGACGAGATCATAAATTACCTGACTGTAAACAGCAATGTATGCGGCAGGTTTGGCCCGCAACAGCTAAATGCCATTAATAACCAGTTTGCAGCGGAGGATAAACCGGCTACAGGCAGGTTAAAAGCTTGGGCTATGGCGATGGGATTGTTAGGGTCGATAGCTTTTTATGAAGCCTCTGCGCAAACCCAAACGCCCACAGTACAAACGGCAATTGATGCATCAAAGTCATACCGGGAATCATTTCCATTGGGGGAAGTAATGATACCGACACCCACGGGTTTCAGGGAAATAAGCGGTAATGTAAGTGATGCAGAAGATACCGCAATACCCGGTGCGCAGATAAAAGTTGATTCGGCCAATATAAGTGTTACTACAAATAGTAATGGCAACTTTAGTATGCGTGTGCCAATTGGGGCTAAACAATTTACCGTTAATTATATTGGATTCGCTCCGAGAAGAATTGTTATTGATAAGGATACAAAATATGAGGTTAAGCTTGGTGAAGTAGAGCTATTAGGTGAAGTTGTTAGTGTAACACGGGTGTCTTTTTTAAAACGCATCTATTATAAATGCATTAAAAGGCCAGTGTATAAACTATTTAAGTAATATACGATGTTTTTAAAGACATGGGATGTTGCCATTGTTATAAATCAACACTATATTTCCGATAAAAAACAATTTGCATTTCCCCGTTAATATCCCTGTAGGTAAATCCTATATCCCTGTTCACTTTGTTTGTGAAACACTGGCATATGTAGCGGGATACAGATATTATGTTTATTTAAGGCAGCACACTAACGATGCTATTAACGATGATAATCGGCTCATCATATTTATAGGGGCCGCCTTTGGGGCTTTTATTGGCTCGCATATAGTTGGTGTGTTAGAGAATCCTGCTTTGTTATCGCACTTCAGCCTGGTTTATTTTATGGGGAATAAAACTATTGTAGGGGGTATGTTAGGCGGTTTGATAGCTGTTGAAGTAACCAAAAAATGGTTAAATGTAACCGTTTCCTCGGGCGACCTGATGGTTTACCCCCTGATATTAGCCATGATCATAGGCCGTACAGGTTGTTTTTTGGCTGGTTTGGATGATGGTACTTATGGCATAGCCTCAAAAGTGCCCTGGGCTATTAATTTTGGTGATGGCGTGCGCAGGCATCCTACCAATTTGTATGAGATAGTGTTCTGGATAGCCTTGTGGATAGGATTGTTAGCCATTGAAATGCACCGCCGCTTTACCGATGGCTCAAAATTTAAGATATTCCTTACCGCTTATCTTGTTTTTCGTTTTATGGTTGAATTTATTAAGCCTGATTACTTTTTTAGCTTTGGTTTATCAGTAATTCAATTAGTTTGTTTTGCCGGTATTTTGTATTATTATAATGTTTTTATTCATCCTTCAAAATTAATTAAAGCTCATGCCTGAACGCCCGTACATTTATTATGATTTTACGCTGAGTATTTGTTCAACATGTTTGCGCAGGGTTGATGCCAAAATAGTTTTTGAGGATGATAAGGTTTTTATGCTGAAAAACTGCCGTGAGCATGGTTTTGAAAAGGTATTAATAGCCACCGATATAGCTTATTATAAAAACTGCCGCAATTATGCCAAACGCAGCGAAATGCCACTTAAATTTAACTCGAAAACACATTTTGGCTGCCCCTATGATTGTGGTTTGTGCCAGGATCATGAGCAGCACTCGTGTTTAACGGTTGTAGAAGTAACAGACCGTTGTAATTTAAGCTGCCCTACATGTTACGCCATGTCGTCGCCAAGCTATGGTCGGCACAGAACGCTGCAGGAAATTGAGCAAATGCTTGATGTGATCGTAGAAAATGAGGGTGAGCCTGATGTAGTGCAGATAAGCGGCGGTGAGCCAACTATACACCCCCAATTTTTTGATATACTGGATATTGCCAAAACAAAGCCAATAAAGCATTTAATGGTAAATACCAATGGTATAAGAATAGCTAAAGACGAGAATTTTGTAAAACGACTGGCAACTTATATGCCTGATTTTGAGATCTATCTGCAATTCGATTCCTTTAAAAAAGAAGCGCTTGAACAATTGCGGGGAGAAGACCTGCGTGAAGTTAGGATAAAGGCTATTGAAAACCTGAATAAATACAACCTTTCTACCACGTTGGTGGTAACGTTGCAAAAGGGATTAAATACTGATGAGATAGGCAAGATTATTGAATATGCATTAAAACAACCCTGTGTTAGGGGAGTAACCTTTCAGCCAACACAACAGGCGGGTAGATTAGAAAACTTTAACCCCGAAACCGACAGGTATACACTTACAGAAGTCAGGTCGGCCATATTGGAGCAAACCCATATTTTTAACGCGAACGATCTGATACCTGTTCCCTGTAATCCCGATGCGCTGGTAATGGCCTATGCCTTAAAACTTGGCGACCAGGTTTTTCCGTTAACACGGATGATAAATCCGGATGACCTGTTGGATAACTCAAAAAATACCATAATTTATGAACAGGATGAGCAATTGAAGTTACACCTGTTGAATATGTTCAGCACCGGTAATTCTGTGGAAAAGGCAAAGGAACATTTGGCATCGATTATGTGCTGCCTGCCCGAAATTGATGCGCCGGGTTTGAGTTACGATAACCTTTTCAGGATAATTATTATGCAGTTTATTGACGCGCAGAATTTTGATGTGCGCGCCATAAAAAAATCATGCGTACACATTGTAAATAAAGACATGCAGATCATCCCGTTTGAAACTATGAATATTTTTTACCGGGATGATAAAATTGATTACCTAAACCAGTTAAGAAACGAAATACCGGCATAATGGAAGAAAAAGATGAAGTCAAAAAACCAATAAGCAATGGTTATATTATCGGTATCAATATTGGGATACTTGCCGTTTATACCCTCATTTCAAAAGCTACAAGCGGAGGTATGATCATTGATGCCCTTTTTATTGTATGCCATGTTTTAGGATGCCTTGTTATAGGAGCAGCAGTAAGGCGATGGGTTTGGGTACTGAGCGCCTTGGTGGTTTTATTGATAGGGCTTTCTACCTGTGTGGAATTGATGGGCAACACGCTTTAGCTTAACCCAGCGCCTCGGCCATAACGCCTTCTTTTAACGAATAGGTTGACATTAATACATCCTCAATATTCAGCTTTTTCATTACAAAGCGGGTAATCAGCGCTGCTACAACTATCATATCTACTCGTATGGGGATTATACCGGGCGTGTTCTCACGGTCAAAATGGGTGGATTCTATCAGCCAGTCGGTTATATTAAAAAATTCAGCAGGTACAAATTTGTATTTCCGGTTCTTTTTAAGGTCGAATTCATTACCGTCTTTTAGCTCTATCACCTCGGCAAAAGTTTCAAAGGCACCCGAAGATCCAATGACTGTCCCGATATCAACACCAGCCGTAGCTTTAAATAACGGTGCTAATATTTGTTCAAGATAATCGTTTAGCTCATGTATGGAAGATGCCGGGATGGGGTCAACCTGGTGAAACTTGTCCATAAGCCTGGCGGCGCCAATCTCAAAGCTTTGCTTCCACAGGATCTGCTCGTCGTTACCTAAAATAAATTCAACGCTGCCACCGCCAATATCTAATATCAGCGAGTTTTGTTTTGACAGGCATTTGCCCGCTTTAACACCCTCATAAATATATTTGGCCTCCTGTTCGCCGTTAATTGTTTCAATGGCGATGCCCGTTTTGGCTTTTACCTCATCAATAAAGTCCTTACCGTTTGATGTAGTGCGCAATGCCGAAGTGGCGATGGCTTTAGTACGGGTAACTTTATATTTCACCATTTGCTGATGGAACTTCAGCATGGTATCAACACCACGGGCATAAGCCGCTGCTTGTATAATACCATCCTTCAGGCCGCCTTCGCCAAGTTTTACAGGTTCGATTGTATGGTATAGTTCCTGTGGGTTATCCGCATTGCCACTGGCTATCAGTAAATGAAAGGTATTGGTACCCAGATCCATTACAGCTACAATATCCTCGTTTGTTGAAACGTTTTTATTACCCATAAATGCCTAAACCCTATAATGGGCGAATAGTTTAAAAATAGTGTTAAAATTAAAAATTAAAGGTATATCAATTATTATTCACAAAAAAAACCGGGGTAATTAACCCCGGCCTTTTAAACTTGCTTAACTTAATTGATGTATGATTTATTGCATTAAAGCGCTATTACCATCCGGGATAAAATTGCTGAATTTCCACAGGATAAACGATACCGCCCACAGTAACCGAGCTTACGTTTATAGAATTGGTGTATAATACAGGCAGTGTTGTAGAATCAAATATCCCAAGGTCTGTTCGGTTGGTGCCTGCAAGCAAGGTTACGTTTGCGGTTACAGATCCTTCGCTGGTTGTACCTGTAACATTGGCTATGATGTTAACCGGCGCATTTACTGATACTATACCGTATTCCTCACTTCCTTGCCCTAACTGCAACCTTATATCATAACCGTCTTCACCTTCAGCCTGGTAACCGAACACTACATAATACACACTTGGGTCTAATGCCGCTGCTGCGGATTTTTTGGCCAGCGGAATAAATTTACCGGCGACTATTTTTCCTGCAAGTGCAATTGTTTGTTCATTATGTAGCGGAAGAAAAAAAGGCAGGCCTGTATTTGTGTTTAAAACAACAGGATAAGCAAAATTTAGCTTATTGGCATAAACCGTTTTAGAAGTAGGTTTATTGTGAACTGCTTTTGCTAAAACAGCTATGTTTAAAAGAAGTAAACACAGCAAAAAACTGGTAAGTGTTTTCATTTTTCTAATAATTTTAAGGTTAGTTTTTTGGTTAGTAAATTAAGTTATAGGCAAACTTCGTTTAAACCTATAAAATACTTTTTACAAAAACAACGATTTAGTAAAATGATTTAGCAAATATTTAAAATGGAATACCAAATATAATTCTAATAGTAGCCACCTTCTGGTTATTTATTAGTTAAATGGATGGCGTACTAAATTAATAATTATTAATTAAAGACCTATTCAGCAGCCAACCTATTTTTTATTACTCTTTATAAAAAAACCACTTTACCAACTCCTTATAGCTGGCTTTTTTGCCGTACATCAATATGCCCACACGGTATATGCGCGCCGCTATATAAGTAGTAAATATAAACCCGATGATCATCATCACCATTGATAAGGCCAGCTGCCAGCCCGGTACGCCGAAAGGTATACGCACCATCATAGCTACCGGAGCGGTAAATGGTATGATAGAGAGCCATACCGCCAGCGAGCTATCAGGATTATTTATTAAAAAGGAGAATGATAGTATATAAGTGAATAATAAAGGCAATGTAATGGGGAACATAAATTGCTGTGTCTCCGTCTCACTGTCAACCGCCGAACCAACCGCCGCAAACAAGGCGCTGTATAGAAAAAAGCCCGCGAGAAAATAAAACAGGAAGCAGCTTAATATCGAGGCAAAATGTACCGTTTTTAAGCTGTTGTAGGCCTCCATAGCCGGGCTTTGGGGTACCGGGGTTGATGGAGGTGATGTTTGTACCTTAACGGGCTGGTTTGTCTTCAGTTGCTGCTCTTTTTGCACGGTAGTAACTTTATCTTTCACCAAAAAATTTCCGGCAATAACAGTAACCCCGGTTGAAAGTATGATCCATAGCAGGAACTGGGTGAGGCCAACTAAACCAACCCCAATAATTTTACCGAGCATCAACTGGAACGGCTTTACCGAGGATACGATCACTTCGATGATACGGCTGGTTTTTTCCTCAATTACCCCGCGCATTACCTGCGCGCCATAAATAAATAGCGCAAGGTAAACCAAAATAGCCCCTGCAATGCCCGCGCCATAGGCGGCACCAACGCTTGAATCTTCTTCGCCCTTATCCGTTATTTGTTTGGCACTTATGGATATATCACTTTTTATAGCATGCAATTTTGCAGTATCTATGCCCTGCTTTATCATGGCGCTATTGGTAGAAATATCGTTCATCTGATCCTGTATTTCACCAGTAATGGTAAAATTGGGTTTCTTTTCAGAATATATCCGGGTGGAATCGGCTTTGGTATAATTCTCGGATATCACCAGTAAAAAATCATCCTCGTTTTTTCGCAGGTCTGCTTTGGCATCCTTTTCCTGTTTTTGGGAATCTTTAAACACAATGTTGTGTTTGTTTTGAAACTTGCCGCTGAAAATATGGCTTTGATCTATCACCCAAACCGTGCGTTGTTTGTTCAGGTCATCACTATAGGTCGCTATCAGGTATATGATGGTAAACATGGTCAGGATCAGCAGCGGCACCAGGAAGATCATCACGATAAACGATTTCTTCCTAACACGCACCAGGTATTCACGTTGTATAATAAGTAATACTTTATTCATGGCTTGGCTGGTTTTGGTTTACTTTTTCAATAAATATCTCATTCATGGTGGGTACAACTTCCTGCAGCTTATTTATGCTGACTTTTGGTATCAGGTATTGCAATACATCGTTAGCGCTGGCGCCTGAATTTAGTTTTATTTTGATGCTGTTGCCATTATCGTCATTGTTTGTTTCCTCAACAATGGTAAAAGGCTGCGAGCCGTTAAAATCGATTTTTGGACTGTTATAATCAATAAGGTAAGTTTCGTTGCGATAGGAATTTTTAATATTTTTTACTTTCCCATCCAATATTTTATGCGATTTGTTCAGCAGCGCGATAGAATCGCACAATTCCTCAACCGATTCCATACGATGGGTGGAGAACAGGATGGTAGCGCCCTTGCGGTTCAGTTCCAATATCTCATCCTTTATAATCTCGGCATTTACCGGGTCGAAACCGCTGAATGGCTCGTCTAAAATAATCAGGTCAGGCTCATGCAACACGGTAGCTACAAACTGGGCCTTTTGCTGCATACCTTTTGATAGTTCTTCGATCTTTTTGTTCCACCACGATTGCATTTCCAGTTTTTCGAACCAGTTTTTTAAGCGCCTGGTAGCCTCGGCGCGGCTTAATCCTTTTAACCTGGCCAGGTAGATCATCTGTTCGCCGATCTCCATTTTTTTGTACAGGCCGCGCTCCTCGGGCATATACCCGATACGTTCGATGTGCGATTGGTCGAGCTTTTGGCCGTCGAAATATACCTCGCCCGAATCGGGAGCAGTAATTTGGTTGATGATGCGGATAAGAGAAGTTTTACCGGCGCCGTTAGGCCCCAGCAGACCGAACACCTGGCCTTTTTCCACCTCCAGGCTTACGTCGTTCAAGGCCGTATGCCCGGCATACTGTTTAACAATATTGCGAATGCTTAGCATAGATAAAGGTTTATTATGTGTGTTTTTTGGTTAGATACATGCTGATATAAAATGTTACGGTATAATACCTGTTAAAACCGGTTTTGTATTTTCCTGCAAGGACAGCGTAACTTTCCTGGTGATGCTAAGGATAGCGTAAAGCGGTAGTACATTGATCATATCAATGATATTCAAGTAATTAGAATGATCCAGATATAATGGCAAAAATATTAACAATAAAATTGCCGAATTTAATAATGCGCTCATCAACATTAAAATGGCATAAATTCTAAAAACACCGGAAAATCGCTGATTTTTGATTTTGAACGTCGTCAAAGTGGCGTATATGGCAATAATTACATAAAATACATCAAGCGGCATAGCCTGCCCCTGCATTAATAAAGGCGAGAATATCTTGAGTATGTATAATACAAGCAGTATGGTAAATGGCGTTTGTACTGTCACATTTTCGCCGGCAAATTGTAATACGCTAATAAGATACCAGGATAAACGGATGTAGATAAACATGATTAGTATCTGCAACAACAATTGCGGGGGATAATTGAACTCCAGTACAAAAAGTAAAAATGTTAACGCAATGCTAATGAAGGTCAGACGCCTCATTAATTGATTGGTTTTTATATCCACTTTCATTTATTGGCTCAATGATATTGGTTCACACAAAATAAGAATATTATTTTATATGTATAACCTTTAAATAGCCGACACAATTTAAACCTATCCAGTTAATCGCTCTTACAAACAATAAAAGCCCAAAACTATAAGTCCTGAGCTTTTTAAAATCTTTTGCCTTTCAGCTTTTACCTTTCACCTCACTACTCAAAATATTCCTTCATCCGTTCAAAAAAGCTTTTCTCGTTTTTGCCCG
>Ga0302315_10002096_pt1 | contig 19218 bp, 9 predicted proteins | sample III_Palsa_N3_1_FD_200532 | JGI IMG/M metagenome (GOLD analysis project Ga0302315, IMG submission 200532) | Peat permafrost microbial communities from Stordalen Mire near Abisko, Sweden - III_Palsa_N3_1 | ecosystem: Environmental > Terrestrial > Soil > Palsa > Peat permafrost | place: Sweden...
CCGGTAAAAATAAAAGAAATTGTTTTTGGAAAATACCTGGCTATGATGGTGTATAGCCTTATCCTGTTATTGGTGATAGGCATTTTTATGATGGCCGGTGTTTTTGATATTAAGGCGGCAGATTATGGGATACTTTTGTCGGCCGCTCTTGGCTTTTATCTCCTGTTATGTGCTTATTCAGCTATTGGGCTTTTTATGTCGAGCCTTACCAGCTACCAGATAGTAGCAGCAGTAAGCACTTTTGTAATGATTGGGGTGCTAACTTATATAGGCACCCTATGGCAAAACATAGCCTTTGTGCGCGACCTAACTTATTTTTTATCGCTTACAGGCCGTACCCATCATATGCTTGTAGGGCTGATAGCTACAAACGATGTAATTTATTTTCTCGTTATTGTATATATATTCCTGGGTTTAACCATTTACAAATTGCAATCGGGGCGCGAAACAAAGGCATGGTATGTTTCTGCAGCGCGTTACATTGCCATTGTCGTTTCAGCGCTATTTTTCGGTTATATAAGCTCCCGTCCCGCTCTTATTGGTTACGTGGATACTACCGCTAATCAGGATAATACACTTACCCCTAATGCACAGCAGATCATTAAGCAACTGGGTAATGATAAATTAGAGATCACGGCCTACAGCAATTTTTTAGATAATTATTCTTTTTTTGGATTACCGGAACAACGCAACGATTATTTAGCCCGGTGGGAACCCTATTTAAGGTTTAAACCGGATATTGATTTTCATTTTGTGAGTTATTACGATATGCCACTATCCTTAGGTTACGACCTGTTTAGTACTTACAAAGGCAAAACGATGAAGCAGATAGCAGAACAAAGAGTTAAAGCATCTGATATGAATTTGTCTGCGTTTGAAACACCTGAACAAATACAAAAGGAAATTGATTTGAAGCCTGAGTTGAACAGGTTTGTTATGAAACTAACCTACAAAGGTAAATCTACTTTCCTGCGGGTTTTCAATGACCAGGCTATCTGGCCGGGCGAATCTGAAGTTTCGGCCGCCTTTAAAAGGTTGCTGCAAGCCAGTATGCCTAAAATTGCTTTTGTAACCGGTGACGGGGAACGCAGAACCGGTAAAAGAGGCGACAGGGAATATAAGACATTAACATCTGAAAAAACCTTCCGTTACGCGTTAATTAACCAGGGTTTTGATGTCGATACGCTTTCATTAGCCACACAGGAGATCCCGGATAATATTACCACCTTAGTGCTTGCAGATCCGCAAAGCGAGTTGAGTGCAACATCCATTCAAAAGATACAAGCCTACATTGCTAAAGGTGGCAACTTGATGATTGCCGGTGAACCGGGCAGGCAGCAGCTACTTAACCCTTTACTGAAAACATTAGGAGTGCAGCTAATGAATGGTATGCTGAAACAGGAAAGTGAAGACCATGCGCCTACATTGGTATTGCCTCATTTAACAACAAATGCTATAAGCTTATCGCCAATATTAAATAAGCCTTCTGTAGATACCTTGCCTGTTTCGATGAACGGGGTGTCAGCATTATCTTATCACGATACCAGCGGATTTAACATAAAGCCGTTACTAATAACCAAAGCCGGGGATGTGCAAAATACAATGGCGCGTAACCCTGATTTGGACATGGTCAATAATAAAGAGGAGGCAGGTGCGGAATCAGCTGATGGGCATTCATTTACTTCTTCAGGCGGAAGTTTTCGTGTTATGAAGATGGGTGGAGGAAACACACAAAATTTTGGCGCTAAAAGAGTAGTAAAAGGATCTGTTTCAATGCCTGCACACAAAAATAATTCAAAAGATAGCTATACTACAACATTAGCCTTAACGCGACAAGTAAATGGTAAACAGCAACGCATCATTATAAGCGGCGATGCTGATTTTATGGCCAATGCGGAATTATTAAGATATGAGCCTAAGACGGCGAACTTTTATTTTAGTACTGCCTTATTCAATTGGCTGGATTATGGTCAATTTCCTATAAATACCTCACGTCCGGATGGCAAAGACAACCGGGTAACAGTGAGTACAGACCATGTAGCGTTTTTAAAGTTATTATATATCTGGCTAATACCGGGCTTGATCTTAATCGGTGCTGCTGTCTTTCTAATCCGCCGTAAAAGGAAATAGCTATGTTATTTACAACAGATAAGCAAACGCAGGAAGATCTGAATATTTACGGTAAACAGGGAACGGATTCGATCCTTTCCCTGTTTAACAGCACGGTTACGCTCAGCGGTTCAAAGCTGCTGGAAGAAATGTTCCGTTACCCGCTTTCGGATGCCGATGCGATCAATATGCGCAGCGAAAACATCAGTTACCTGGGCAGGATCAAAGCCGTGTTTCCTTTCAGCTCCGAACAATTCGACCGGGCAGAACAATACATGGCCAATACAGATGAAAGGACAAAACTTTCATCAGAAAAACCTACGATTGAAAAAAAACTCAGTAATCTGGTAGCATCAAACGCGGATTACAAACAGATCGTTAATGGGATAAGCGCGCTTACGGAGATCATGCAGGAGATGCATAGCCTGTTGAATAATACTCTTCTCTCAGCCGGCAGCCCGTTAGAGAACGATCCGGAAACGCTGGGTATTCAAATGCTGTTAACCACGTACCCGTTTGGCCTAATTTTACAAGAGAATCCCAAGGTTAAACTGACCCACGAAAAACTGGCAGGTTATGATACCATGCTCAGGTTTCGCTATCGGGACACGGTTAATCAAATACTACAATACATCTACAAGCTGGATGTATACCTAACGGTAGCCAAAACAGCCACCGAACGCAACTATATTTTCCCTAAAGCCCTGCCTAAAGAGGAGCATGTTATTAAAATAGCCGACTTCTATCATCCTCAGTTAAAAAACGCGGTAGGCAATAACCTAACCATCACACCGGACAGCAATGTTGTCTTTTTAACCGGGGCGAATATGGCGGGTAAATCAACATTCATGAAATCGCTGGGTATAGCAATGTATTTGGCGCACATGGGCTTTCCGGTAGCAGCCAAAGCGATGGAGTTCTCGGTACTGGACGGTATTTATACGACGATCAACCTGCCGGATAACCTGGGGATAGGCGCCAGTCACTTTTACGCCGAAGTATTGCGGATAAAGAAGATAGCCAAAGAGTTGAACACAGGCAAAAACATCTTTGTAATATTTGATGAGTTGTTCAGGGGCACCAACGTAAAAGATGCCTATGAAGCCACTATTGCTGTAACTGCAGCCTTTGCTAAAAAGCGCAACAGTGTATTTGTGATCTCCACGCATATTGTAGAAGCCGGGCCAGTATTAAAGGAACGTTGCGCCAATATCAGTTTTAAATACCTGCCTACCCGGATGAACGGAACAAATCCTGAATACACTTATACACTGGAAAGCGGCATAACCGATGACCGGCACGGGATGATCATTATTAATAATGAAGGTATACTGGAATTGTTAAAGAAAAAGAAGGGAGTAACCCAATGAGTTTTATAGCCGATAAACAAACGCTAGAAGACCTGAACATGCTGGGTAAATATAAACAGCATTCCGTTTTCAACCTGTTCAATAAAGTTAAAACAGCGGGAGGAGAAAAACTGCTTGGCGAAATGTTTCAAAACCCGCTCATTGATCACGAAGAGATCAACAAACGCAGCGCCGTTTTTCAATATTTCCAAAGCAAACAAATTACCTTCCCATTCAGCAATGAACAGTTCAGTGCAATGGAGAATTATCTGAACGGCGATAGCGGGAACAATTACGCATCGGCGTTTCTCAGTCTTGCAAAAAAGAAACTTTTAGGCACTTTGGTACGGGATGAGGAATACCAAGATATACAAAACGGTTTGCAGAAAACTCTAGCCGTATTAGACGCCTGCAGAATATTCATTGACAAATTTGAAGACGAAGATCATCCATTTTATGATGAATTATTAACAGTAAAAAACATACTCAATGAGCCAAAACTGCAATGGCTGACAACAGCGCAAAGCCGTATTCGCCAATTATCCTTACAAAAAACGGCTAAGTATGACCACCTGTTAAGGCATACAATGCAAATAAAGTTAACAGCGGTAATGGGCATATTTTACCAGCTGGACGTGTATATAGCGGTAGCTGGTTTAGCACAGGAAAAAAGCTTCAGCTATGCCCGTGCATTGTCGGCCGGAAGCAACCTCTTCAACGCTGTTGAGTTAAGGCACCCATGTATTGAAAAAGCGGTAGCCAACCCGGTATCCTTCAGCCAGGGCAGCAACATGATCTTTTTAACGGGAGCCAATATGGCCGGCAAATCCACGTTTATGAAAGCCTTTGGTATCAATGTTTACCTAGCCCATATGGGATTCCCGGTAGCGGCAAAGGAAATGCAGGTTTCGGTAAGGGAAGGCATCTATAGCTCCATCAATGTTCCGGATAACCTGGATATGGGTTACAGTCATTTTTATGCGGAAGTATTAAGGGTGAAAAAAGTAGCCGAAGAAGTTAGCAGTGGAAAAAACCTAGTGATCATATTTGATGAGCTGTTTAAAGGCACCAACGTGAAAGACGCGTATGATGCGACACTTGCAGTAACAGCCGCCTTTAGCGAATACCGGAATTGCCTGTTCATCATTTCAACGCATATAATAGAGGCAGGAGAAGTGTTGCAGAAAGAGCAGGATAATATTCAAACGCTATACCTTCCCACCATCATGAATGGGACTATCCCCACTTACACTTACCGGCTGCAACCGGGCATTTCCAGCGACAGGCATGGCATGATGATCATTGAAAATGAAGGTATCCTGGAACTACTTAAATAATTAAAAAATAAGCAAGCCGCAAAATGCCGGCGATCTACAAAAATAATCAAAATGAAAAAAAACTATGGACGAATAGTCCTGGCAATATCATGTGCCACTCTTATTTCTATCACGGGCTACGGTCAGCAGGCCGGGGTTAAAAAAGCTCAAAAGGAGGCCGTATTACCTTTAGATCCTGCGGTCCGTACGGGCAAGCTGCCGAATGGCTTCACGTATTACATCCGCCACAATGAAGAGCCGAAGAACCGGGTAATGATGTACTTAGTGAATAAGGCAGGTTCGGTTTTGGAGGATGAGGACCAGCGTGGCCTGGCGCATTTCATGGAGCACATGAGCTTTAATGGCACGAAACACTTCCCGCATAACGAGCTGGTGGATTACCTGCAAAAGGCAGGCGTACGGTTTGGGGCGGATATTAACGCTTATACCAGCTTTGATGAAACGGTGTACCAGCTGCCGATTCCATCCGACAAACCGGAGCTGCTTAAAGGCGGCCTGGAGATCATGCGCGACTGGGCACATGAGGCACTGCTCGACCCGGGAGAGATCGATAAAGAACGTGGTGTGGTATTGGAAGAAAAACGTTTAGGCAAAGGTGCCGGCGAAAGGATGCAGCGTATTTATTGGCCTGTGATCCTGAATAATTCGCGTTACGCGGCTCGTGTTCCTATTGGCTTAGATACAGTACTGGACAACTTCAAACGCCCGGTGATCGCCCGTTTTTATAACGACTGGTACCGACCAGACTTGCAGGCATTGATCATCGTAGGCGATATTAACGTAGACCAGATGGAAGCCCAGGTAAAGCAGCAGTTTGCGAGCCTAAAGAATCCTGTACATGAAAGGATACGTACCAAATACACTGTAACGCTAACCGGCAAAAACCAATTCACAGCGGTAACCGATAAAGAGATGATCACAACGGAAGCTGAAATTCTGATCAAACATAAAGCGCCCGAATTACGAACTGCGGCCGATTACCGTACTGCATTGGTAAATAGTCTGTTTGATCAAATGTTGAGCGCGCGTTATACAGAACTATTAAGAAGATCTGATCCTCCGTTTATAAGTGGCAGTGCAGGTATATCCGGTTTTATGGGTGGACTGGATGCGTATGATGCCAGCGTACAAGCTAAGCCCGGCGAACTGGAAAAAGGCTTAAAAGCCATTTGGCGCGAAACAGAAAGGCTGAAACGGTTCGGCTTTACTGCAACAGAATTGGAAAGAGCTAAAACAGCTTATCTAAACGGGATGGAAAGCGCTGTTAAAGAAAAGGGCAAAACCAATTCCGGTAATTATGTAAAAGAATACCAGGCTAATTTCTTAACCAATAACGCTGTACCCGGCGTTGATAAAGAGTATCAGCTTGCAAAAGATGATCTGCCCGGCATCACCTTAACAGATGTCAATAGCCTTACAACAAGCTATATCACCAATACCAATCGTGCTATACTGATATTGGCGCCTGAGAAGGACAAAAGCAGCCTGCCGAATGAAACGGTGGTAAACAGCTGGCTTAAAGCAGTAGACGAAGAAACACTTACCCCATACAAAGACGAGGTGAGTAACCAACCGTTATTAAGTGCTTCGCCTATCCCTGGTAAAATAAAGAATGAAAAGCTGAATAAAGAGTTCAACATCACTACTATAACCTTAAGTAACGGTGTGAAGGTATTGCTGAAACCGACCGACTTTAAAAATGATCAGATCATATTCAGTTCTTTTGCGCCTGGGGGTACTTCCTTATATGGTGATGCCGATTACCAGTCGGCTGCTAATGCCGCGGGTGTTATTACCGCAAGCGGAGTGGGTAATTATAATACCAGTGAATTAAGCAAGTATTTGGAGGGAAAACAGTTAAGTGTAAAGCCTTATATAACTGAGCGGTTTGAAGGTGTTAACGGCGGCGCTACACCAAAAGATTTGGAAACAGCGATGCAAATGATCTACGCCTACTTTACCGAACCAAGGGAGGATACCGCAATATTTAAGGGGATCATAGCTCGCTCAAAAGCCGGTTTGGCTAACCGGGCAAGTGACCCTAATAGTGTATTCAGTGATACGGTAAGCGCAGTTATGGGAAGTTATAACAGCAGGAGAACCGGGCCGACACTGCAAAAGTTAGAGCAGATCGATCCGGATAAAGCCTACCAGGTATATAAAGAGCGTTTTGCCGATGCAAGCAATTTTACATTCACCTTTGTGGGCAGCATTGATATGAATACCATCAGACCCTTGCTGGAAAAATATCTGGGCTCGTTATCATCAACCCATCAGCATGAACAGGCAAAGGATTTAAATATTCATGTGCTGCCGGGTCGTGTTGAAAAGACGGTTTACAAAGGCAGCGAGCCAAAAGCCACTGTTTACCTGGTGTATACAGGCAAGTATGATTACAGTGAAGAGAACAATGTAAAGATGGATGCGATGAAAGAATCCCTTGAGATACGCTTGTTACAGCGATTGCGTGAGGATGAAAGTGGGGTATATAGCCCAGGAGTGCAGGAAAATACGACAAAATTGCCACAGCAACGTTACAGTTTTCTAGTTCACTTTGGATGCGCACCGCAAAATGTAGAGAAGCTTATTGCTTCCACATTGGATGAGATCAGTAAACTTAAAGCTGATGGACCCCTGCAGGAAAATATCGATAAATGGCGTGCAGAAGATAAAACCAGTTTCGAACCGCAATTAAAAACCAATAATTTCTGGCTGGGATACCTGACCGGTCAGCTGCAGAATGACCAAAGCCTTGATCAGGTCAACCACTACAGCGGACTAGTTGATGCGGTAAAGCCCGAAGACGTTAAAACCATGGCTGGTAGATACCTGTCCGGCGATAATTACATTAAGTTAGTACTAATACCGGAAAGCGTGCCTTTAAAAACAGCTGAATAAGCTGAGATAAATAAATGCTGGACAACCAGCAGCATAATATTTGATCCTTTGCACAAAATGTTCTTTATAGGATCAGTCAGTAGTTAATTTAGTTTTGGAAGCCGCCTGGTGCAAGCGGCTTTTTTGATATATAATATTCATTGTGGCTGACCGAGATCTAATACATTTACTATTAACGGTAATTGGTAATTTGCATATAGATAGGCATTACCGCGGCGTAATACTTCTTAGACCTTTTTATAAGAAAAGTAAATTATAGTTTGTTTACTAAACAAGGCGAACGGTTTCAGTTAAATTATTCAATTCCCCAGTTGGTATTTGGCTCGCTGCCCATTGTTAATTCAAGAATCCCTCCGTTTACAATGTCCTTATAAGGCAGCCAGCACTTATTATAAACATGACCATTTAGCCGTGCCGACTGTATATATTTATTATCCGGGGAATTATTTACAGTAGTGATTGTAAAATCTTTTCCTGGCGTATAGAGCGTTTTGCCGCTATTGATTGTTATTTTGTCAAAAATAGGACTGCAGATTTCATAGCGGTTGTCGCCAGGGCAAACTGGGTGCAGACCACTTGCCGCCAATACATACCATGCAGACATTTGCCCAACGTCATCGTTACCAACTAACCCCTCAACAGAATTTAAATAGGCATCTTCGCAAATTATACGCGTCCATTTCTGTGTAAGCCACGGCGCTCCCAGCCGGTTAAATAAAAATGGCACATTATGAACCGGCTCGTTAGCCTGGTTATCATAATCATTCCACATAAATGTACGTGGTGTTTTTTCAAAGAAGTTGACAAGGTCTGCAATCATTTTCTCTCTGCCGCCCATTAACTTTTCCAGCCCCGGAATATCAAAAGGAACAAACCAACCTTGTTGATAAGGGTTACTTTCCACCGTACCGTAATCCTGCTGTAATCTTCCCTTCGCCGGCCAAGGTCTCCAGCTACCATCTTCGTTCCGCGGCCTGAACCATCCTTTTTCCGGATCAAAAATATTGTGATAGTTTTGAGAAAGTTTTAAATATCTTTTTACATCATCGTTTTTGCCAAGCGAATCAGCGAGCTGCGAAAGGCACCATTCATCATTGGCATATTCCAGTGTTTTGGAAATGTCATCTTTAGCAATCTTGAAATCCTTTGCACCGTTACCAAATTTATCGACAGAAAATTTCGCATATTTATAAGTCTTAGCGATGTCGTAATTGCGAATACCTTTGTTATAAGCATCGGTAATAACCACAACTGCCGGATTTCCCACCATACAGCCGCTATAAGCATTTAAAAGTTCCCAACGTTCCAAATAATTCTTACCGCTTTCTTGGGCCAGGGTAACCAATGAATTGATCATATCGTTCACTACTACCGGATTGATGAGCGTTTGCAATGGAAATTCACTTCTGTATACGTCCCAGCCACTAAAAACTGAACGCTTGGTGAATTTTTTCGATTGATGTATTTTTTGATCGCCACCTGTGTAATTACCATTTACATCGGTAACTGCCCGCGGATCAATCATACTATGATATAAGGCTGTGTAAAACACCTTCTTCTGGTCATCCGTACCGCCCTCGATTTTCATTTTTGACAACGCGGTGTTCCACATTTCTTTGGCTTGTAATGCTATTTTATCAAAATCCCAGCCAGGTATGTCCTGTTCCAGGTTTTCTTTAGCTCCTTCCATGCTCACAAAAGATACCCCGGTCTTAACAATTACCTGCTCATTAGCGGTTGTGGCAAATTCCGTAAAAAAACCAAGGTGCTTGCCTTCTTCTTGATGAAAATTTTTGATGATTGACGATGCCGCTATCAGAGAATCATAATGAAGGCTGGTTATATCTTCCAGCTTACGGGGCTGATCTTCGGGGATATGTGCGCTCCAAATTCCAAAATCGCTGAACGGTTTACTGAATTGCGCATAAAAATACACCGTATAATTAGCATGGCCGCCACCATCACCCCAGCCTCCGCCATCAGGCGTGCATTTCATCCAGCCCGTTATAGTATGCTTATCGATTACTTTTACATATTGCTCTGTTGATGTCCCCCCGACCCTGCGGGCCAGGTCAACTTGTATGCGGGATTGCTTGCCAGCGGGAAAAGTAAAACGGAGCATGCCGCTATGTGCCGCCGCCGTGGCTTCAGCACGTATATGGTAATCACTCAGTGTAGCAGCATAATAACCTGCTTTTGCGATCTCAGTCTCTTTATCGTATTTGGAACGGTAGCCTTTGCCTAATTCTGCGTGTCTGCCAGCCACAACTTGTAAATGGCCCGTAGTTGGTGTGACCAGAAAATTTCCCAGGTCGCCATACCAGCCTACACCGCTCATTTGCGTAAACGCGAATCCTTCAATATAGGCATTATCGTAGCTATATCCGTTGCCATTGTCTCCCCCGGTAATGGTATTTGGACTTACCTGCACCATACCAAAGGGCGTTGTCGCACCGGGAAATGTTTTACCCAGACCGTGTCCTGCTCCGGCTTTCGCCGGTTCGTTACTGGCTCCAATGAACGGATTCACGTAATCTGCCGGCAACTTCGTTTGCGCCTGTAACTGGATTGCAGCAGTAAAAGTTATTAAAAACAGTAATAACGATTTTTTCATGGTGTATGATTATATCTTGTCACTTGGGAGATTATGCACCCGAATTGGCCCGGTTAAATGGTTTTATTTAACAAAGGCGGTTATTTCCATAGAATATAAAATTCCTTCGCTCCCGGTACAACATCAATGCTTAATTTATCACTTGTTACCTTAACAGGAATTGCCTTACCTTGTTCTGTAGCTTGCGCCGAAGTAACATTTTTTACCTCGATAACAATGGTAATTGGTTGGTTGTAAATTTGAGGATCGAGATGGTTGCTTAACTTACACGTAAACTGGTTATTGCTATACTTTACATCCAATACCGAACTATCGCGCTCGGTTACATATTTACTAATATGGGCAAATGTGCTTACCCATATTTTAGACTCTAAACTTTTAACATATTTAAAATGATCATCCAAAACCTGCGGATTAGATAGCGTATCAAACCCTTTAGTAATGCCATGTATCATGGTGATTCCCCAGGTATAGTTTTTAATTAATCCATCGGCCCAGGCGTTACCTTGCCGGGTAGTAAAATGCGAACCTATACCAAACTGGAATTCACGAGCAGCGATATGATTTTTCAGCACTGCTTTATGCACCCTGTCATCAAACGAATTGTAGGGATAGGCAAACGTAATTGGGAATACACCGATCTGTTTTAATATAAGTTGGTCTGCTTTATCTATCTCCTGCTGCAAATCAAAATCGGTTAACGTCTTCATGTTTTTGTGCGACCAGCTATGGTTCGCAATTTCGTGCCCCTGAGCCGACATTTCTTTTAGCTTCACCCAACTTATATTTCCATTAATTGATTCTTTAGTAGATAAGCCCTGTTTTCCATCAATTGGGATAATTCCCGGTATGATAAAGAATGTGCCTTTAAAGCCATATTGATCAAGTAACGGCAAAGCTACATCGGCCTGATTTTTTAAACCATCATCAAACCCATAACAAATAGCAGCATCATGGTCACCATAAAATCTGGCTACTCTTATAATAGGCTGATTAATCGATTGCTGGCCAAACGCCAACAATTGAATGATCAACAAAACCGATAACAGGTAATATTTTAGAAACATTGTTTTAATGTATTATATATCCTTTAGATTTTAGCGAAACGTATATGTGCTGAAACCGTTTTGTCCAGCCGTTTTTCAGGTTTCATGCTAGATTTTTTCTATTTCTTTTGCTGACTAAATAACCAGTCCCAAACTTCAACCCGGGGATATGTTTCGGCCCAAGCGCCATGCCCTATACCTGGTAGCTCCGTATATTTCGGGTGCCCACCGGCAGCTGTTATGGCAGCTACCTCGTCCCGTGAACGTTTTACAGGTACTGTAGCATCTGCGTCACCATGGAATACCCATATCGGGATATTGATTAATTTAGGTGCATACGCCAAATCAGCCCCGCCACAAACAGGAACAGCCGCGGCAAATTTGCCACCTTCGCGTTGTAGTATTTCCCAGGTGGCAAATCCGCCCATTGACAGGCCGGTTACATAAATACGTGTATGATCTATATGCTTATTGTCCATAATTTTATCCAGCAGATCCATTGCCAATTGCATTGACCACGTTGGCTGTTGTTTCATGCTATGTTCATTAGCCCCAAATGATGTTTGTACCCATACTGATCCTTCTTCGGGTTTGCCGGTTACTACGGGAGGGCATTGGGGTGCCAAAACATAGCAAGGATATTTATCCCAGAAAGGAATTGTAGTAAACCTTAAAAACTGCTTACGATTATCCAGTCCCCGTTCCCCGGCTCCGTGAAAAAATAATACCAGCGGATATTTTTTACCCCGTTCGGGATTTTCAAGCTGGTGTATACGATAGGGTAAAGTGTGCCCGTCTTTTTTATAGACCTTAAACTGAAATGCTGCAAACTTTTTCTCCCACTCCTGCATTGGCGCAGCGATATAATTTGGATGTAAAGGGTCAACGGGATTAGATTTAACCGTGTCTCCTTTTATACAATTTAAATTTTTACCAACCAGATGTATGCGAGCCTTGGCATCAACCAGTAAAATGCCGAATACTGAAAGCAGTAAGATAGATTTTGATATTTTTCTCATATAGTTTATTGGTTAAAACGAGGATTTCTTTTGTGCTATGATTGTGGTGCCCCGTTATCTGTACAGAATTGAGAAGCCGGCAAACCACCAATATTATTTGGTATTACTGATAATTATTCATTTTTAGATGAACTTGGCAATAGTGCTAGCATAGCCGCTGCATAACGCTCGCCAAATTGTTGTTGCGATGCTGTGTTGAAATGCAAATGGTCGCCTTTATCGGTGAGACCGTTTGAATCGACAAAAGCAACCTCGGGTAGTTTTTCAGGCATTTGTTTGATAGCCGTTTTAACCACATCCGAATACGGGTATTTTACAAACTCGCCCAATTGCCCAACAACTATAGGTAGGTTAGGCATACCCAGATCAGCCCTTAGATCGGTAAACATTTGTACTAAGCGGCTTTGGTAAGATTGCGCCAATTCGGCATCGTTAGAATCTGATTCGCCCTGGTGCCATATCACACCATCTAACGCACCCATAGCCATTGCAATTTTTGCACGCTTAATTGCGCGTTCGTACAGATCGGCACCTTTAACCCATCGGCTTAAAGGCGTTCCGCCTACTGCGCAGGGTACTAATATAATTTGTTGGTTAGGATAGTTTTTGATCATTTGCAGCGCAAAGGGTATACCCGGGCCCATACCACTGCCTCCATGGTGCATAGGCTCAATAGCTACCTGTAAATGATCCGAGTTATTTAAATAGGCAATACGCTGATCTATGGTTTGTGTTTTAATGCCGTTGGTATCCCTGCCTACCATATTTGATTGGCCTATTAGTAAAAAAACATGCACCTTGCGTGCATTGCCCGCTACAAAGGTAGTGGCGGGTATTAATGAAGTTTGCTGAGCTGAAACCTGCACGCAAAACAATGTTATCACAAATAGTGAAAGCTTAATTTTCATTTCTTATAATTAGTTTATGTAAACCTTCAGCTAAATCAGATGATCATATTTTTGATCACAAATTGGTATGGGAAACTTTACTTAGGCGGTAATACCGAAAGCTACATAATACACAAAATGCATCAGACTATAAACATCAGGGCGTTGGTTAGCAAAATGGTTAGCTTAGTAAGCTAATGGCTGTAAAATTAAGTGCGGATTATTAATAAATACTTAATAAATATATAATAGCGGGCATTAATAATTCTTTTTTATCGCTTTTTTTTAAAGCAAGGGAGAAAGAAATTTAGTATGTAATTTGAAGGAATGGCTACTCAGTGGGTGGCGATTATTCCAATATAAAACAAAGTTTTCGTAAGGCTTTTTAGCTCAGGAGTGCTTTCTAAGCAGGCAGGGCTTTACATTTTAATACCATAGCCTCATCTTTAACCCGATCAAAATAGAATATAAGTTTACCTCTCCACCCTAAACTCGGGGGTCTTCGGTTGTTAACTGCCTGATCTTTTCTTTATTAAAGCCCTTTTTATCCACAATTATTTTAAAGTAGTCATAATAGTCCATTATCAAAGAAAACCGATGTCGAGTTTTCAATATCAGGTTTTGTTAGATAACTGGCAGTGGCCTATCTTATTTTAAGAAGGGTTTAATTTAAACGTTAGCATACAGCAATTCAACTTTTTTAATTTAAAAGTCCATTAATTAAAAATTATGACTTCATTAATACTTCCCCGCTACTTTTATCATATAGTAACACCATTAACTAATAAGTATATCCAATGGTTTATTCATATAAATGAATCTTAATATGTATTCTAAAATATCGTTCCTTAGTTTTTTACTGATCGCGTTTTTGGGTTCTAAAGATCCCCTGTTTGCCCAGGCCGATCGTGGTATTACGTTAACCCCAAGCGGATGGAAATTATGGTTGGATAGAAATGCAACTTGGCAAAACGACGAACTATTTGTTCCACCAGTAGATATTGCTAAACTGCCGGTGAATGAACCGGGCTGTGGCTGGGCTAAATTATTTGTCAAAAGCTTGCCCGAAAGCGAGGCTAAAAAAATAGTAGCAAATACTGATTTAGCAATGAATGTTAGCGTACCCGGCACTGTTGAAGAATTTTACTGGGACGCCTTATCGGGTAATAAAAACGGCTTAGGTAACAGCGGGGACTATATAGGCGTAAGCTGGTGGGGAAATGAGTTTACCGTACTGGCAAAAGCAAAAGCAAAACGTGTTAAGCTATTTTTTACAGGTGGTATAAGGCAACGCGCCGAAATTTTTGTGAACCAAAAATTAGTGGGTTACGAATTAGTACACCAAACCCCTTTTGATGTTGATATTACCGATGTTGTAAATTACGGAGCGGTAAATAAGCTAGCCATCCGCATTACAGACCCCGGTGGTAATTTTAGTTGGGGCGACTATACAGCGCAGGAATGGGGCAGTTACCTATTCCCACTATCACACGGTTTTGGAGGTATTTTAGGCGAGGTTAAACTTAACGTTGTTGATAACATACATGTGACGGATGTTTTCGTGAAAAACAAGCCATCACTTAAAGATGTAGATGCTGAAATACAAATAGCCAACCAGGGTGACAGCAGGTTTAAAGGCACCTTAAGTATTGATATTGTTGAAAACTGGAAACATAATGCAGCAGTCACAAACCCCAAAACAGTATTTAGTAAAAACCTGGGTACGTTTAATGTCGGAGCCCACGGAAACAGTTTATCTAAAATAACAGCGTCAGTGCCAACTGCAACTTTATGGGGTATACGTGATGCTAACCTTTATGATTTTGTAGTAACGCTTAAAGATAACACAGGCAATACTGTAGACCGATATAAGCAGCGGTTTGGCTTTCGCTTTTTAAGTGTAGTTGGCGTTGATACCAATGCGCGCTATTATTTCAACGGCAAACGTACGTTACTTATTTCGTCTATCAGTTGGGGGTTTTGGCCTACTAATGGTATGTTCCCTACCGTTGAACTGGCTCGCAGACATATTGAGGCTGCCCAAAAAATCGGCCAAAACATGCTTAACTTTCATCGTTGCGAAGGCAACTCAATAGTATTAAACCTGGCCGACGAAATGGGCATGCTTTACTATGAAGAACCGGGAGGCTACAGCAGTTCCAGAACTAAACCCGGCAATCCATTGCTTACTAAATTAAAAAATTTCGACCTGGCCCCCCAGCTTAACAGGGAGCGATTGTTACGAATGGTGCTTCGCGACCGTAACCATCCCTCTCTGATACAATATAACATGGTTAACGAACCTGGATGGAACCCTGACGAGCAGGCGAAAAAAGATATGGCCGACGCGCACAAGCTAGATCCTACCCGTACCATTAGTTATGGCTCTGGCTTTATGAGCCCCGGGATAGATCAACCTCAAAAACTCCATATGTTCCCTTATAGTCAAGATCAAAAAACTGTTGGATATACTGATGTACATAATGCCGGTAATTCACCAGGAGTTTATATGGATAATATGTATACTTCTCCATCAGTTTTCCGCGGGAACGAGCGGGATGAAAAAGAGATTTTTGTATGGGGCGAGGAAGGGGCACTTGCCTCTCCTCCGCAACTTGAGCTTATTCAAAACGAGATAGCCAAAGCTGGCCGCAACGGTTGGGATGGCGCCGATTATAAAGAATGGTATAACGCTTATGTTAATTATATCAAAAATAAAGGGCTACAGCAATATTACCCGTCGTTAACTAATTTAATAACATCGTTGGGTAACATTATGTATTATGAACATGGGCGGATGCTTGAAAACACCCGCATAGCCGATGGAGCCGATGCTTATATTTTTAATGGGTATGAGGATATGAAATTTGACAACCTATCGGGCTCGGTTGATATTTTCCGGCATTTAAAAGGCGACCCAAATCTCATTAGTCAATATACCCGTCCGCTTTTTGTAGCGGTTAAGGCGCATGATAAAATTGGCGAAGTTGGCAGCAGTAACTTACTCGACTTGTATACCATTAATGCAAACGCCATACCTGCGGGTAATTACTTAGTAACCGCTAATGTTTTAAAACCCAACGGACAAACCGCAAATATTTATAGCGGACAAGTACACATAAGTGGCGGCGATAAATTTAGCGACCTGGTTAAAGCCAACGTAAGCGTTTTATTAGATGGCGGTAAAGGCTACTATCACGTTAACGCCGAACTGAAAGATATGGCAGGCAAAAAAATTGCCGATGGCCATGATGAAATTTTTGCTGTTGACTGGAAAACAGACCAAATTGGGGGCAAAGGGGCGATACTTGGCGGTGGTGCCGAACTGATGCATTTTGCTAAGGATATTAAAAAAGCGAACATAGTACCTTATGATGATAACCTGGGTAAGCTAGATTATGTGGTTCTGGGATCAACTGACCAGGGCACTGCTTTTAAAACTATTTCATCATCAAATTTCAGGGCTATTGATGGTAAAGCATATGGGCTTAACCTGGATTATTTTCATGGTGCAAATTTTAGAGAAGCGATAGATCACCGGATCTCCACGGCCGGGATAGATTTCAATTTAAAATCGAAACCAATACCGGGTTATGACATTCTGGGTGAAACAGATTTTTCGCTACGATGGGATGGTTACCTTGTGCCCGATGTTAGTGGCAAAACCCAATTTGAATTTTCTTTTGATGATGGTGCACGCGTATGGCTTGATGGTAAGTTAGTTGTAGATTCGTGGAAAAATGGCCCGCTTAAAACCCAAAACTTTGAGGCTGACCTGGTTGCAGGTAAACCCTATCATCTTAAAATAGAAGCATATCAAAATACCGGTGGATGGCAAATAGCTTTAAAATGGAAATTACCGGTTAGTAATAAAGTTATAGATATCAACAAATTACTAAAACGTGTAGCTGAGGACGGAACCAAACTGGTGATCGTTGAAGGTGCCGAACAATGGGTAAATCAATTAAAACAATTGAAAGTCATGCCTGATTTCAAGGTGTTTCACCCGGCAAAAACATGGGTGGGTAGCAGCTTTTTTGTAAGAAAGCATCCGTTTTTTGAAGATTTACCTGTAAATGGCGGCATGAACTGGGAATACCAAAAATTGGTTATGTATGATGGCCCTAATCATTTTGGTTTGTATGATATGGATGGCGAAGAAGCTATTGTATCGCTAGTTGGCGGCGCATCGCATTTGGTATCCACATCGGTAGGTATTGTGACCTATGGTAAAGGTAAAATAGCCTTTTCATCACTAGACTTAGCTCCGAACTTGATGAATGATGATAAAGCATCGGCAGTACCTAAAAAAATATACTGTAACTATTTAAAATGGGCATCAAAACCAAATTGATAATTTATTAAACCTTTTTGATCGCTTCGACGGTAACGGCCGCGGCTTCTCTGATCAGATCATTATGCGCCTTTTCAATGCTTCTGCCCATCGTATTGAGGTAGCTGTTCAGGGTATGCACATTTTCTTTGTTCCTGGTGGCACGGTTAGTCTTCGCGCCGCCGGTATGGTAGGCACTCCCGTCTGGCTGAAAGTTCTTTAAGTAGACTCTCTACGGCGATTTGCATGTAAATGGGTTGGGCTGTCCTGCAACGTAATCTTTTGGCTTCTTCAAGTAGAAGAGCAAGAAATAATTTACATCCACGATTTTTAATTTTTAGTAACAAAATTAACCTTTCAGCTTACGGTAACCAAGGTGTAAAGTCGCTGCATAAACCACTATTTGTTTGCCTTTTCCCAGGGAGTTTATTTTCGATCTGATGTTTACACGTGTCAAACTGTATTTTGTAGTGGAGGTGGAAGCATTTATGAAACTGTTCAGCGACTACGGAATGACTGCGGAATGGATGACTACAAAAGAGACGATGCGGCTAAAGGAGAAATATAAGTTGGACGAATTGTTCACTATGGCTAAGCGCGGGATCAAGCTGACTCACGATGAAACAAATCAGGTAAGTTATCTGCACCACGGAATATTTAACAGGTTATACTTCGAACATATTTACCCATCGTATGTTGCTTATTCGCAATTATATAGCTTTAAAAGCGCAGCAAATAACGATATGCTCGGCGAATAATAGCCCTACGGGAGTCGAACACCTAAAACGTCAATTAGATAATCTCAGGGCACTTTTTTTACGAACAAAAAAGTTTAACAAAATCTTCATCAAAACATCGGACACCTTTTTCGGGCTTGAAATAAGGTTGTATTTTTATGATAGTCAAAGAGTTAACCGCATAAAAAAAGGAAACATACAATTGTGTACGTTTCCTTAAGTAGCCCCTATGGGAAACTTTTCGAACCCCTTTTTGGCAGATTTAAGACTTTTAGCCGCATCTTGATTTTTGTCAATACACTGATTTTCAATGATAAATCATTTTCCACAATTTAGAGCAAGCAAAATTTTACTTAACATAATATTTTTTTGAATGTTGCAACACGGACTTCTTTTCTTGTAAGCAAAATAGCAAAGGAACCTAGTGAGAACTATTTATGATCGGTTCGAATTCAATAGGGTTCACTATCATAGTGAGAAACCTATTGGACTATCTTCGAACCATTTCTTAGAAAATTTAAAGTTTTTAGCCGACTGTTAATAAGGGGTTCGTTTACACTACAGCTACAAAGCCGCTAACAATTTAGGAGCCTTTTTTGTTGAGGTAGTCATGGAGCGGTGATAACACCGACCATATTTTGAATATTTAAAAGCTTGGATAATAAGTCTTGTAATTTGAAAATTATAAATTGGTGGAACGACGTGTCATAATTATTAAGGGTTTCTCTAAAACAGACCAAGAAAAAAAGTTAGATATTTATTATTCGAACGCATATTTAAACTTTTTTCAGTTGTCAGCTGGTGGAGCATATTTGAAAGAAGAATTAATCTTTTTAGTTGAGCCTACTAGTGACGACCTGACAAAAGTTATCACAGAACAACAAATTGA
>Ga0302315_10002097_pt1 | contig 19211 bp, 22 predicted proteins | sample III_Palsa_N3_1_FD_200532 | JGI IMG/M metagenome (GOLD analysis project Ga0302315, IMG submission 200532) | Peat permafrost microbial communities from Stordalen Mire near Abisko, Sweden - III_Palsa_N3_1 | ecosystem: Environmental > Terrestrial > Soil > Palsa > Peat permafrost | place: Sweden...
TTCCAGGGCAAGATCCAGGGCTTTTCAATCTGGAACAACGGCCTGCATCCGGCGGATGTTACTGCACTTCTGGCAGACATGCCTAAATAGAGGAGATTATCTTGAAACCATTGCGCTTTGGAATCGTTGGGTGCGGCATCATCTCGGGCACTCATGGAAATGTCCTGAAGAAGCTGCACGAAGAGGGGTTAGCCACTCTGGTTGCTGCCGCGGATATCGACCGCGGCAAAGCGGAAAGCTTTACCGAGAAGTTTGGCGGTACGCCTGTCGGTTCGCTTGAGGAGCTGCTGAGCAACCCCGAGGTCGATGCTGTCACGCTGTGTACACCAAGCGGCCTGCATGGACGCATGGCTGTACAGGCCGCCAAGGCCGGCAAGCACGTGCTTTCCGAAAAGCCGCTGGACGTTTGGATCGACCAAGTAGACGAAGCGATCGAGGCCACACGCGCTGCCGGGGTCGTCTATGGAGGGATCTTCCAGGAGCGCTTTACCAAAGACGCACAGAAGCTGAAGCGCGCCGTAAGCTCGGGGGCCTTTGGCGATATCGTGCTCGCCTGTGCGGAGACAAAGTGGTACCGCAGCCCGGAGTATTATGCCCAGAGTTCCTGGCGGGGGAGCTGGGAGCTGGACGCCGGTGTTTTCTCCAACCAGGGCATACACAGCCTGGATAAAGTACAGTGGCTGGCGGGTGAAGTTGTGGAAGTGTTGTCGGCCACATTGCGTCCCGGTTTTCATCGCTCGATTGAGGGCGAGACTCTGGGCGTGGTTACCGTGCGCTACGCCAGCGGGGCATTGGGGACGATTACCATGACGACGCTTGCCTACGACGGCTTCCCGGAGCGGGTCGACGTTTCAGGTACGCGAGGATCAGCCATGCTGGTGGGCGATCATCTGGCTCACTTCACCACGCAGGATCCCTTCGAAGAGCATGGGGCGGCTCTGGGAGTCGCGACGGCTGAGTATCCGGACAAATCCAAAGACCCGGCAGCCCTTGGGGTTGAAGGCCACGAAGCAAATGTCCGAGATTACGTCCTGGCCGTCCAGCAGGGCAACGACCCTATGGTCTCGGCAGTGGAAGCGCGGCGCGCGGTGAATCTGCTTAATATGATCTACAAGAAGGCGAAGGTTGGCCCTTATGCTTAAGTCCTTGAAACCTGAGTTGATTGAGGTTTGGCCTGGTCTCGCGCCGGGTGAGACGACAACTGCTGTTGGTTATGACATTGACGATGGGGACGGCGACATCGTTCGCCGCACGGGGGTTACGTCCCCGGAATTGTTCGTGTACCGGAATGGCTCGGAGAACTCCGGGCCTTTCGTGCTGGTGTGTCCCGGCGGCGGTTATGAAATACTGGCTAGTGGGCACGAAGGGGCCGATATTGCGGTTTGGCTAAATTCCCTTGGATACACCGCCGCGGTGCTGCACTACCGCGTTCCCTTCAAGCGCGACGGAGCCCTGCAGGACGTGCAACGCGCCGTATCCATTCTGCGCTCCCGCGCCTCCGAGTTTGGGATCGATCCCGACCGCCTGGGTGTAATGGGCTTCTCCGCAGGAGGCCACCTCTGCGCCCGGCTTAGCGTGGAAGGAGACAACCGCGCCTACGAACCCGTGGATGCTGCCGACGAGTTCTCGTGCCGTCCCAGCTTTACGATGCTCATCTATCCCGCCTACCTTGCGGATGGCAGCGAGCGGGCCCAGGAAGTTGTTCCTCACGCCGGGATGCCGCCAATATTTCTGGCCCAATCCGAAGACGACAGCTATTTCTGCACGACCGCCTACTCCGAACTTCTGGAGAAGGCTGGAGTAAGCTATAAGAACGCCGTCTATTCTACGGGTGGTCACGGCTACGGATTGCGGGCGCCGTCCGATGTCCCAGCTTCTAAATGGCCCGAAGATGCTGCCGCCTGGCTGGCAAAATTGTCCTTCAAGTAGACTCTCTTATGTCATAGATTAAACGTAGTGAATCTTCGGTAAGTTCTAAAAGATATCAGAGATCATAACGTTTGCTGTTATAGTCTCCGGATGACATAGGGAGAATATGAGAATGTCCATTAAAGTAATCAAAGAGTATATCGACCAGGCTGCCGCCATCAAACAGATGGACAGCATGACGTACAGTACAGAGGCAAGTGAAGATATCCTCTACAAAGTGGAGGATAACTATATGAGCATTGAAAGCAAAAAAATAAAGTCCAAGGTCGATCTCTTCGAAATCCTTGGAGCTGATCCTGCGGGCTGGAATCTGGTGGATGGACAGTCTCGGTCACAGAATCGAACTTGACGGATATCGCTAAGAGCGGGTATATTGCATCCTGTTGACGGTTATTCCCATGTGACCGATTGACTTGTCTTGTGCATTGGTAGCTCAGTGGATAGAGCATTCGCCTTCGGAGCGAAGGGTCGGGGGTTCGAATCCCTCCCAGTGCACCAAATTTCCCCCTTAGTCCAATTTAATCTAAATAGATCAGCGAGAGATAAACATGAAGACAACTGTCGTATCCAGACACGTCGCCGTCGGTGTTTCAGCGCTTATTGGCATTATGTTGATGGGGAGCGTTCAGTCTGCCCACGCTCAAACTACGGGGACGATCGTTTCGGATTTGACCGTGCGCGCCAGGATCCTCAAAGAAGGACGAGCCATCGATCCCTTTGTACGCACGGGGAATGCCCACGCCATTTTTACGCGATTTAATCCACAAATGGCTCAGGCAGTCACCGAAAGCAGCGTACAGCAGATTTTGAAGGACGTTCTCTCCCAAGCGCCTCTGGGGGATTTGCTTGGCGACAGTGTGCGAACGGATGGCAACGGGACCGATGTCTACGAAGCGGAGTACACCTGGGGCACATCCCTTGAGTATGTGGAAGCTGATTTTGATACGAACGGGCAAATCTCCGGGCTTATGATCACGGGTAGGGATGCACTTCCGCTCGATCCGATGGCCGGACGTCTCACAAAGGGCGTCTACCGTCTGCCTTTCAACGGCACCTGGTGGGTGTTCTGGGGCGGCAATACGGACATACAGAACTATCACGTGGTCGCGCCCGATCAACGGCATGCCTACGATATAGTCATCGCAAAAGATGGGAAGGACTACCACGACAGTCCGAACGAGAATCGCAACTATTATGATTTCGGACAGCATATCCTTGCTCCGGCCGACGCCACGGTTGTGGAGGCCGTCGATGGAATAGCTGAGAACGTGCCAGGATCTCTGAATGCAGACAAGCCAGCCGGAAATCATGTAATTCTGGACTGTGGAAACGGAGAATATCTGGTGATGGCGCACTTTAAGGACCACAGCATCCGGGTAAAGACCGGCGACAAGGTCACCAAAGGCGAGTTCATTGCCGAGTGCGGCAATACCGGAAACAGCTCAGAGCCGCATCTGCACATCCATTTGCAGAATGGTCCGACCCTCTTTAAGGCTACAGGGCTCCCGCTGGTATTCACCGACTTTACCGTGGGCGGCAAAAGCATAATGAGAGGCGAGCTGCTGCAAGGGCAGTTTGTAAAGGCGGTAAATTAGCGAACGGTTTTAGTTTGTCCGTTCTTGTGACGGGGTAGGCTATGGTCACTACCCAAAGGAGGGTTAAGCTAATGCCAGACAAAGATGTGGTTGATGGAAAGATCAAGAACGCGGAAGGCCGCTTGCAGGAAGCTGCCGGCGCTCTGACCAACGATCCCAATAAAAAAGCCGAGGGACAGGCCAAGCAAGTTGTAGGCAAGGCTCAGGAGACGGTAGGGCATCTTAAAGATGCCGTGAAGTCTGCCGCGTCCACGCCCAAAGCGTAATTGAAAGTGCCTTGATAGCAGCCCGCGCAATAAAATGCGCGGGCTTTTTGCTGTCCTTTCGTTAAACTACGGTCAAAAACTCGCGCTCACGAAAAGTGAACGAAGGCCCTCCAAAGTGATCGAGGCCAACAGCGATTCGAGATTCAGGCTCAACTTCCCAGTCCCCTTCCCAGCAACAGTAAACCTCAGCGTTGGTCCCATTGGCCGCTTCCTCAATATACTTCCTCAAACGGGCCACCATTCCCAGGCTTTCCGCGTAGACTCGCCTGTCGTTCGCCTTTACTTCTTCAGGCACTTCGTCGTTAGACTGTAGATCGAGATCTGTCTCGGAATAATAAAATCCGCACCCGCATCCGCCGTAAGTCACCTCGATCACATAGGGTTTGGAGAACTACCGTTTAACGGGTTCTGCACTTTCCCCGATGGGTTGGGCAGTGAATGGCGGCTGTTCAGGATCATTTGCTATAACTGGAAGGGGGCTGTCGGAAGCGACAAATACGAAGAGGCACACGGTTATAGAGATCCTTTGGGCTAATGGCTTGTACCACCAACGCAGGTTGCAACTTTATCGCGGACTACGGTTCCATATTATTGTGACGCCCTACAAAGTAGGACGCAGGTGATGAATATGAACTGTCCGAGATGTCGATCATTCATGAGACCCAACTGGGTCGCTTGTCCAATTTGCGGAGCGCCTCTTGGAAGCTCTCCTATCGTTTATTCCTATCGGTTATCAGTAAAGCAAAGACTTTACCAAGTGCTTTTGATAGCGAGTATCGTAGGTCTAATTTTACTCTTGTTGTATGCTGTTATGTTTTGCCGGTACTCATAAAATACCGTTCTTCATTTTCGCTGACCACCAGAAGTCCGAGTCGCTCGTACAACCGTAATGCACCAGGGTTACTTTTTAGTACATTGAGGGTCAGCGGAACACTCGCTATATTCGCCTGCGCTTCCAGATCTCGTACGATTGCACTCCCTATACCGCCCCCCTGATATTCGGGCAACAGGTGAATGTTGGCCAGGAATAGATCACCGTCCACCAAACGATGCTCGAACCTCAATCCGCCGGCATTCTGGCCGCCCGCCACAATGATCTGCCATTCAGCTTTGCTGAAATTATTTTGGAACCGCCGCCTTTGCCACTCCTCGTCCCAGCCCCAAATGGCCGCGACGTATTCGCGCATGGTTGTTTCTACCACCTTCCACAGAAAATCGTATTCTGCTTCGGTAGCTGGACGTAGATCATAATTTTCGGACATGGTTAGTTACCTTTGCATAGTAGGGGGAGTTTATAGATCATCAGTGAAAATCCCTTTGTTGCGTTATAATAGACGGAACTATATGGGCCTTTATAATCAGGCAACGTAAGACAAGGACAGCACATGACATTGGAACCGCAAGCGCGGTTAGCGAGCGACCAGACCGTAACCGTTAGACAGTTGACACCCAGCGAATGGGAGTCGAATAAGGGCCTTCGCCTCGAGGCCTTGGAGCGTGAACCGCAGGCTTTCGGCACTTCGTATTCCGAGGCCGCGCAGAAGCCGGACACCTACTGGCAGCAGCGTCTGCAGCAGGTTGAAGCAGGGCAGGGGGCATGGATGCTGTTTGCCTTTAGAGCCGATTGCAGCATCGGGATGGCCGGGGCTTATACAACAGGCGTGGGGAAAGTTGATATCATTTCTGTATATGTCACGGTCACAGAGCGAGGGCACGGAATCTCAAGGATGCTTATGGAATCTCTGATACGGCAGATCGGCGAAGACCCGTCCGTGCAAGCGATGTCGCTAACCGTCAACAAGGAGCAGTGTGCGGCAGTGGGGCTTTACACGTCGCTTGGCTTTGCTATCGTTGGGGAGACTTCATCGGAAATGGGAGATGGAAGGATTCATGACGAGTATGTCATGCAGAAATCATTGGGAAATATCGCTCTGCTGGAAATAGAGCCAGTGTCAGCCTGGAACTGCTGCACAACGACCGATATAGAGTAAATGGTCCGATGCGCCCAGCAGCGATGGATCCGTAGCGTACCTGTAATTGAGATTCACCCATTCCTCCCACAAATCTCCATCAGTATCGTTAACAGGTGCGTCGATAGTACCCACGAGACCTTCACAGTTGATGAGTTTCAAGGTCTCCAGACCAAAGGATTCCATAAGTGGGGCGATTTCGACGGGATGAATCGCGAAAATATCGGTGAAGCAGGCTGGTTCTCTTAGAATTCCGTCGTTTATGAGTTCTTCAAAGTTTGCACGATGTTTGGCCAGAGATGTTGGATCGTGGGCGGCAGCATATCGAAGGGGCGACATTTTGTTAATGAACGCAGCGCATGGAAGACCGCCGGGTTTTGTTACCCTGACTGCCTCGCGTATGGCGTTGGCCCTATCGTTTTGTTCAATTAGATGGTACAGCGGTCCCATCAGCAGCACTACGTCGTACGATGCAGTTGCTACTCCTTCGAGCTTGACTGCAGTGCCTTGCTGGCATAGGTGAAGATCCACGCCCGCTTTGCTGGCCTTTGAGTGCGCAAGATCGATATTTGCCTGCGCGATATCGATTAAGCCCACTTCATAACCAAGCTTCGTTAGCTCGATAGCATACCGTCCTGGTCCGCCTCCTATATCCAAAATTCTTGCCGGTGCCGGTGGAAGACATTCTTCAAAGGCTCGCATGGTGATAGCAAACTCGGTGCGGTGTTTGTCCAGCCTATTCCACTCGCCCATGGCATCCGTATTGTAAAACTTCCCAACGTCACTCAAATTATCACCCTACTTCAATGCCAACGACGCTCAACCACCCATAGATCAAAAAGGTCTGACGCACAAAGTTTACACTATTTATAGTTAGTCTAGAAGGAATTGATCCCAGTTACAACTGAATATGTTCCTGGAGACAGTCCCGATGGTTCTATTAATATTCCCGTTCGTCTTACTCATAACCGTTCCGATACTTGTTATATTGGCCGCTGGGGTCGCTTGTTCCATGGACGAGGCTTTTGAATATCGGATGAAGTCGGTGGCGGAGTGGGATCAACCTGCCTATCATGAAACGTCCGCGTTTCCGGCGTTCGCAGTCGTTTGGACTCTCCTTTCGGCTGTGCGACTAGCCCTGCATTACTTTTGGCCGCAGTCGGAATGTACTTTCTATTTTGTGCCGGAAAGTTATTTGTCGGGTGGCTCGAGTGGCCTGATGATCGTATGTGCGATCCTTTTTCACAATGTTTTGATCGGGCTTCCGACTGCTTATTTGGGCGTCGAGCTTCACCGTATGCAAAAGGCAGGGAAAAGGCGCGATCGATGATCCAGGATTAAGGAATTAGCAGTATGGAAATCGATGTATTGGGCCAAGACGCCTCCAGGGCCTACAAATTGCTCGCCAGCGTAGTAGTCCCGCGGCCCATTGCCTGGGTTACTTCTCAGGACGAGCAAGGACGCTTGAATGCCGCGCCGTTCAGCTTCTTTAATCTCATGGGTGCAAGTCCCCTGATCCTTGCGATCAATGTCGCCGATCTGCTGGATGGCTCTCCCAAGGACACCCGCGCCAACATCACTGCCACCAAAGAATTCGTCGTCAACCTCGTGCATCGGGATATTGCCGAAAAGATGAATGTCGGCGCAATCGACTTCCCACCCGGCATCAGCGAACTTAGTGCCGCTGGCCTGACGACTGTTGAATCCACAAAGATTTCCGTGCCGAGAATAGCGGAATCGCGCGTCCAGATAGAATGCACGCTCGCGGATATCGTTCATATAGGCGACAACCACATAATCATCGGCAAGATCGTCTATCTACACATTGCCGATGAGTTCATGGATAAAGACGCAATGCGCGTGCGAACCCCTGAACTAGACCTAATAGGCCGTATGCACGGCGGTGGGTGGTACACACGTACATCGGACCTGTTCGAGATTAACCGTATGTCGTACCAGGAATGGCTAAATCTTAACGATTAGCATGAGGAATTAATATGTCAAACACTTCGCATTCGGCCCTGTTGGTTATGGACTACCAGGAGGGCATCGTGTCCCGCTTTGCCGGTTCAGAGTTGCTCGATCGCACTCGCAGCGTCATCTCCACGGCGCGCGAGGCTCAAATACCCATCATATATGTCGTTGTTAAATTTCGAGTGGGCTATCCGGAGATCAGTCCGAACAATAAGACGTTCAGCCAGCTTGCCACCAGTGGTTACAGCTTTGACGAAGCTTCTCCTACTACGGCAATCCACTCTGCGGTAGCTCCGCTGCCAGGGGATATTGTCGTTACTAAGCGACGCGTAGGAGCATTTAGCGGAAGCGACCTGGAGGTTGTGCTGCGGTCGCAGGGTATTACTTCGCTAGTTCTTGCGGGAATTGCAACCAGCGGCGTGGTGCTCTCAACGCTCAGAGCTGCTGCCGATATGGATTATCAAATCACCGTCCTGTCTGACTGCTGCGCCGATTCCGACGAGGAAGTGCACAGAGTATTGATGGAGAAGGTCTTTCCAAGACAGGCGGAGGTGATTACGGAAGAGGTCTGGAGGCGTCGGTATGAAGCGAAAGATGGCGCCACTCCGTGACCAGGAGGATCTCAATCGGATCTATGACTGGTTTAGTGCAGGCCTCGGAGCAGGCATAGGGAAGCACACACAATGAGGCGACGGACCGACGGCGGGCTAATCGAAGACGGAGATAACACGGCAAGCTGCATGGGCTGCCTTGCCGATATTGGGTGCTCGGCGCTTGGGTGCTCGGGCGTGTTGATTCTGCTCGTGTCGCTTGTACTTGGCGCAGTGGCAATGGAGAGCCAAGAGAGGCACAAAATTAGTGTTATGGTGTCAAGTGTCAGTCGCTTACCTGGGTGTTTTGGGGTTGACACTGACATTAAACGGCCTCGTTGAAGATTCACGAAGAGGCATGGGTCGGTACCTCCATGTGCCTTCAAATAAATCGCAAGCGCTCTATCTCCGCTCACCGAATGCTTAGTCTTGTACTGGCCTCGATCCTGGTTCTGGGCGCAGTCTCCTCAGTCTATAGTAGGCCTGCCTTCGCCGACTACACCGTGACTGTAGACCCATCCATCAAGTTCCAGACCATAGAAGGCTGGGGGACATCGCTGTGCTGGTGGGCGAACGTGGTTGGGGCCTTTCCCGAGCCGGCGCGTACGGATTATATCGACAAGATCTTCGATCCCGTGCAGGGACTGGGTCTTAACATTGTGCGCTACAACATCGGGGGAGGGGAGAATCCTCTGTATTTGGCCCCGAACAAGCAGTACCTCTCGTACCGCACGAATATGGCCGGGTTCGAACCGTCCCCCAGCGTTTGGGATTGGACTGCAGACGCCAATCAGCGTTACATCCTTAAACAGGCCATCGCCAGGGGAGCCAATATCGTCCAGGCGTTCAGCAACTCTCCACCTTACTGGATGACGATAAGCGGCAGTGTCACGGGGAACCACGGCGGAACGGACAATCTGGATCCGGCGCACAATGCAGACTTCGCCGACTATCTTACTACAGTAACCGCTCACTTTCAGAAGTCCTGGGGCATTACATTCAACTCACTGGAGCCGCTGAACGAGCCTGATGGCCACTGGTGGGGTTTCGGCGGCAGGCAGGAAGGGTGTTATGTGGACATGACGAGTGCAAATCAGGTTCTGACGCTCGTTGGGCAGTCGCTTCAGGCAAAGCGTCTGAAAACAGCGCTTGCCGCATCCGACGACAACAATATTGACAACGCCGTTAAGGCCTACAACAGCTACGATCCCGAAACGCTGTCCGAGATCAAATTAATCACGACCCACGCCTATGGAGGCAGCCAGCGCAGCGAACTCAAGCAGCTTGCTGCGTCCGGCGGTAAGGATTTATGGATGTCGGAATACGGAGACAACGACGCCACCGGTCTCAGAATGTCCAACTCCATCCTGCGCGACATCAAGGATATGGGAGCCACGGCCTGGGTTACCTGGCAGGCGGTGGACGGCGGTGGGTGGGGATTGCTGGACAACCCGGAAAAGGACAGCGTCAACACATCGTATACGGTCAACGAAAAGTATTACGTGCTCGGTCAGTACAGCAAGTTCATTCGTCCGGGTTATGTAATTATAGAAAACGATGATCCGTTCAGCTTGACTGCATGGGGCAAACGATCGCATAAGGCCGTGATTGTGACGACTAACGACCAAGACGCTCCTATCAGTGTGGACTACGATCTCACGAAGTTTTCAGGACAGGGGGACGTTACCCCGTATCAAACAAGCCCCACTCAGAGTCTGGCTCAACTGAATGCCCTTCACGAAAGTAACGGCCGCTTTAGCTTCGATCTTCCTGCGCACTCAGTCACCACATTTGTGATAACAGGGCTAATGCCCTCTCACTGAAAGGCTTTTTAGGCTGTGTCGCCGGGGATTAATTGAACGGAGAATGTTGTGATCTTCGGGACTGGACGGCCATCAATCTGCTGGACAATCATGCGCACGGCATCGGCCGCCATGCGCTCCCATGGTACAGACACCGTCACAAGTTCGCGGGCGGGAAGCCTGCTTTCGAGAAGGCCGTCAAAACCGACAACCGCAAGGTCCTCCGGCATTCGGACGCCTTTTTCGAGGCAGCATTTGATCAGTCTGTAGGCAAAGTAGTCGTTCCAGCAGCACACTGCTGTTGGGCGATCCGGCAGGGCAAGGACGTCCATCAGGATCTGCATGGGATCGTGACGGGGAAACTCCATGATTGTCGATTTGCCGCCGCGTGCGGCAACAAGCTGCTTTAACGTAGCGGCCCGTGCTTCCGTGGACGCCAGCGGAATAGGGGACGTGAGATAGGCAATATGGCGGTGTCCGCGGTTCCAGAGGTATTCCACAAGCAGGATCATTCCCTGTCTGTCGTCGGCTACTAACGAAGGCATTGTCGCCTGTTGATCGGCGATGGCGATGGCGGGAAGCCCGTCTTCGGCGAGACACGCTACCACAGGGTCGCCGGGGGGGGCGTGCACCACAAGGCCTGCCACTTTTCCGTCGCTGAGCTTCAGTTTGATGTCGTTGGGAGTCTTTCCTTCGATGTCACCATGGATAATAAAGTCGTAGTGCAGTTCGGCGCAGGCAATCTGGATGCCCGTGTAGACCTCGGCGAGGAATGGGTCGCGCAGGCTATGGTAGCCGTACCCAGTGTATAGGCCCACAGTGTTTGTAGTCTGGTTTTTGAGGGATCGCGCGATGGCATTAGGGCGATAGCCCATGTCCGCAGCCACTTTCACGACCTTGTCCCATGTTTCCTGTTTGATCCTGGATTTTGTATACCCACGCAAGACATGAGCCACGGTAGTTACCGATACACCGGCCTCTTCCGCTATGTCTCTAAGTCTTGTCGCCATTCACTCGTTCCTTTTCGATCGGCGGACCGACCGGGCGTATTGCTGCCTGAGTCTAACATATCCGTCAATGGCGCGTCAACTTTGTTATTTTTGTGTTATATCTACGTGAGTTACAAAAGAAAGGAACCGAACAATGCCGCTCGTACGAATTAGTTTGCCGGAAGGCAAGTCCGAAGACGAAATCCGCGCGATTTCGGAAGGTGTTCATCAGGCCATGGTGGACACAATCGGCGTCCCGCAGGAGGACCATTTTCAGATCATTACGGAACATGCACCCACCCGTCTCCTCTCGCACAAGTCCTATCTCGGCGTTAGCCGCAGCGATGGGGTTCTTATCATCCAGATCACGCTCCATTCGGGAAGGTCCGATGAAAAGAAGCAACTTCTGTACCGTCAGATTGCGGATAATCTAAACTCCACGTCTGGCGTTAGGAAAGAAGACATCATGGTTGTCCTGAGCGAAAACGAATCGGGAGATTGGTCCTTTGGCAACGGGGAAGCTCAAATGCTGACCCAGGGTATCAAACCACATTGGGGCGCCTAGCGCTAAAAACATCTCAATTTGTCAGCGGCAGGCTTGACTTTCCCCTTTCCCGCAGGGTAATATTTGTCGTCTTCTGAAAAGGAGATTGTCCAGCTATGCCTCGGTAGCTCAGCTGGTTAGAGCACCTGACTCTTAATCAGGGTGTCCGGGGTTCGAGTCCCTGCCGGGGCACCATAATCGGTAACTAAAGTGCTTTAGGTTCTAGAAATGGAGTTTAGAGCACTTTGTTTTGGGCGTGAATTCCATAATAAAATCGCATATATCAACACAATGACCCCAGTTAACAATAATGTAGTAGCCGGCATAAACATGGCGCCGGGAGAGCAGATTACCTGGCTAGGCGCGCCGCTGCCTCTGGCTTACGCTTTCAAACGTGTCCGAGTTATTGCTGTTGCGATAATTTTATTCGCAGCACTGATCACATGGTTTATGAGTTTTGGTGGTTTTCCGACGGCTGCCGCAGCCATCATTGGAGGTGGGATTGGATTTGTTCTCTTCCTGTTCTTCGTCGTCCGCCGGTTTTTTAAGCTAAAGGCCAATGCGGAGGCTACTCAGTACGTGGTGACAAACCTGCGTTTAGTAGTCAAAGAGGTCGAAGTAATGCCTATGACCGGGCGTTCGCGCGTTAAATTTACCGAGCTTCTTTTGGATGCGATTAAGCCGGTTCTGATTGGTGGGAACGGAGCTACGGGAACGATCAAATTTGGCGTCGATAGCACAGCGTTTAACGAAATCCCTGATGCGGCAAATGTCTTTAGAAATCTTGCGCTGTCTCAGCCAAGCCGCGGGGCCATTTCTCAGATGCAGACGTCTGATACGAGCTTCCCCTTGCGGCTTGGTGAGGAGGTTCTTTGGAAAAGCAAGCCACATCTTGCGGCGTTTGTCCTTAGTGAATCTCTCGTTACGGTCGCTCAGGTGGCTGTCGTACTAGCCGTACCATACCTCTACAATCTCATACACAACTCAACCGGCTGGGAGCCGTCCTGGCCGCAGATTGGCGTTGTTTTGGTAATCGCTTCTATCCTGTCTCCCGCATGTATGGCATGGCGCGCGGCAAACACCGAGTATTTCGTAACGAATTACCGTGTTGTTGTCACACGGAAATTCACAGCGACGTCAAAGAGGGTCACCTGTCGAGAATGGCAGGAAACGATGAACATGCGTCTGCTTCGGCGCAGTGGCGGCTGCGGAACAATCGTTTTCGAAAAGCATTACGGCCGCAAGAAGTCCCTTGATGAGTTCACGTTCATTGCCATTCCAGATGCCGCCTCCATCTTCGAACTCGTAAAGCGCACTCGGGATACTCGGGTGCCTGTCGGTTTTAGCAACTAGGCAAAATTGGCCGGACTGCGTTACTGTGTCGGATATTTAATTAAGGTGTCCGGGGTTCGAGTTCCTTGCCGGGGCACTATAACGCTTAATAGCAGCCGCTGACCTGTATTAACAGATCATCGGCTGCTATTGTTGTTACGGAAGCCACCCTGGAACGCTCGGCCGTTGCGCTCGCAAACCGATGGTCAATGGTCGTCCTGACCATAGCATTTTCCCCGTTGACAAAATTGATGCCATTGTGATATTATTTTCTACATCGTTGTAGCTAGTGCGCCTAGTGTGCTTCACTGGGCGGAGCAACGTGTTTTGGAATTTGGAGTGCCCTATCATGAAGACGATGAAGACTAAGACGATTCTGCTCAGCATTTCTCTGCTCGCAGTATTGGTTGCTTCGGCAATGGCGTCACCACCCACCGGATATGCTCTGACGTGGAGCGACGAGTTCAACGGCGCCGTCGGCTCCCAGGCAAACCCGGCAAACTGGACGTACGATCTCGGGTATGGGGCTACCAATTTCGGAAATAACGAACAGGAGACCTACACCAACAGCCCTGCCAATTCGCACATAGTGTCGGATCCCAACGCGACGGACGGATTGGCGCTTCAACTCATTGCCTTGAACAACAAGGGGTCGATCACGTCCGCCCGTCTCAAGAGCCTTGGCCTGCACACGGTGAAATACGGCTACATCGAATCTCGGATAGAGGCGTTTAACCCGTCCGGCAACCAGGGGATTTGGCCGTCATGGTGGATGATGGGGGAAAACAAGCCGAGTGTCAACTGGCCGAATTGCGGCGAAGTCGACATCATGGAGCAGTGGGACGGCAAGAATCAAAACAACATGAGCATCCATGGTCAGAATATGACCGGCGGCACTCTCACTACAACTGGCCCGGCCAATTGCTTCATAAAGCAGTACCATGTTTACGGGCTACTGTGGACGCCGACCACCATGACCTACTACGTCGATGGCGTTCAGGAAGCGAGCTACAGTCAGTCGACATCGCCCTCATGGGCGTTCAATCAACCCTTCTTCTACCTGCTAAATATTGCCGTTGGCGGCTCGGGAAGCTTCACGGGGGCCTGGGACAGCTCGACTACCTGGCCTCAGACGATGAATGTTGACTATATTCGGGAGTACCAGCCGGCTTCCGGCGCGATCCCAACTCCACCTCCGGCGACCGTTGCGGTTAACGCGCCAGTGACTTTCACCGACACTGCGACCGCCTCTCCGGGAACCGTAGAGGCTAACTCACCGGTGACGATCACCGAGACCGCCACGGATACCGGATCGGCGACATCGGGCGCGCTCATTGATTGCGAGATCTATAACTCTTCCGGCACCCAGGTCTTCCAGCAAGATACGACGAGTCAGACGTTCAGTGCCGGACAGTCCCGGCAGTACACATATACCTGGACTCCCAGCTCGACCGGCACGTACACTGTCAAGGTGGGCGTCTTCAGCGCAAACTGGGCGAGCAACTACGTCTACAACAGTACAGCGGCACGCCTGCAGCCTTAGGCTATTGACACGGTCGGCGCTAGATGTTATAATCTTACTACAACGTTGTAGTTAACCAGTTCTCAACACGAAAGCGTTCTGAAATCGAGTATTACTGGCGCAACAATCCTGGAGCTCTAGTAAACAACGTGGCAACTCAAAGGACATCAGGCAATGATTAAGAGCGAACTGCGTGGAAAGTGGGCTTTGGTGACGGGGGCGAGTCGGGGAATAGGAAGGCAGATAACTCTCGGCCTTGCCGGGTATGGAGTAAATCTCGTTCTGCACAGCCGCAACCTGGAACATACATCCGCGCTCGCTGCAGAGGTCGAGTCCAAGGGCGTACAGGTGCATCAAACGGCTGCTGATCTGGCGGACCGAAGCCAGACGGACGCTATGCTAGCGGACGTGCAATCCGCGGTCCCCGGTATCGACATTCTGTATAACAACGCTGCGATCATGGCGCCATACCGCAGCCAATGGCTAACAGTTACTGCTGATGACATGCGCTTAAGTTTCGAAGTCAATGTCATTGCTCCGATCGTAATCTGTAATGCGATCCTCCCCGGGATGATCGAGCGCAAGTGGGGCAGGATTGTGAACGTTACTTCGGGGGTTAAGGAGCAGCCGGAATTGACGGCATACGCCGTTTCCAAGGCCGCCCTGGATAAATACGTTTTAGACACCGCCGGCCGCCTGGCTAAAGACGGCGTACTCATGAATCTGCTGGATCCAGGATGGCTTAGAACGGACCTTGGCGGACCTAATGCGCCGGGTTCCGTGGAATCGGTACTTCCGGGAGCTCTTGTCCCGGCTTTGATAGCGGATGACACCTCGGGGGTCCTCTTCCGCGCCCAGGAATACTTTGGTCAAATCATATAAAGGATTGTAATAATGACGACTTGCAAACACTTTAGCATTGCAGTTACGCTTTTGGCTACGGCTTTCTGTGTTCTGCCTTCCGGTTCTGCTTACGCCGGTGGCGACCTATCCAGCACCACTCAAACTGTATGGGATGGCGAACAGTACACCACGGGCTCTTCTTGGATCAATCCAACGAGCTCTACTTTTGCTCCGGAATCGACCGATGCTCACAGTGGAACAACAGCTTTGGAGTTTAAATTCCAGGGGAGCAATGTGTGGCTTGGCGGCGGCTGGGACTGGGAAGGATTTAACTCTGGAGGCAATGTTGGCACGGACATATCAGGAGCGAAAAACTTCTCGTTCTGGATCAAGTCTATCGGCACAACCGGAGACCTGCAGATAAATCTACTGTGCAATGGTCCAACGCGCGATACTCCGGAACACCACACGGCTAAAGTACATGTAATCAGCTACTGCCCCACTCTTTACGATGGAAAGTGGCACAAGGTAGTAATCCCGCTGGCGGATCTGGCGGAGCCCGACGGGTTTAATCCAAAGGTCGTTTGCCAGTTGCAGATCGGACTGTACGCTCAGGGTGCTGCGAATGGAAGCTTTTTGTTCGATGACCTCGCGTTTAGTCGTTGATTTCTGTGTACTTGACAGCAACGCCAAAGTCTGATACACTTAACTATAACGTTGTAGCACAGGGCAGCAACATATCTGCTCCCTCGCAGATTCTGTTTTTGGCGGCTATACAGCGCATAGAATTGGCTCGTAGTGGTAAGATGGAATGGAGGTAATAAATGGAATTTGGCCCGCCGAAAACACAGAGCTCGGCGGATAAAACATAGATCAGTCAAGAGCGTCCCATGAAGACGCAGGTCCGAGCAAGCTATATTAATTATCGAAGAAAGGCCTAAAAAAATGATGTCCATTATTGATAGGAACCGAAAAGGTTTTACCCTCATTGAATTGCTAGTCGTCATTGCTATCATAGCGATTCTGGCTGCGATTCTCTTTCCCGTATTTGCGAAAGTCCGTGAGAAGGCACGGGCGATCACCTGTGTCTCCAACGAAAAGCAGATGGGTCTCGCCATTCTGGAGTACGTGCAGGATAACGATGAGACCTTCCCACGCGGGCAATACCCGGACTATTCGCACAACTGGGATTTTGTGATCTCGCCATACGTTCAGAATGGCCACATCAATGCCGGCGAAAACGTCACCGGAGGAGTTTGGCAGTGCCCGGACTTTCCCATAGCAAATACGCCGGATCAGTATCAGGTGCGCGACGATCTGTTTGGATATCCAAATCCTGGAGGCCAGTTGAGCACCAACAGCAGCGGAAGCGGCTACTACTGGCCCCCGGCTATAGATGCACAGATCGATTCTCCGGCCTCCAAGTGGATGGTTTTTGAAGGCGGCGCACAAGATCCCGTGGCTACGCCTCTTTATCATCTTGCCTACTGGGTAACCGCGCCATGGTTCTGGACCGACGGCAGTGATGATAATGCTCTTCCGGGAGACTTCTCGGACTGCGATCAGCCGAGCGGCGCCGGTCATCCCTGGCAGGGCTGCGAGTATTACCCCCGCTATCGGCACACTACCAACAGCAATGTCTTGTACTGCGACGGCCATGTGAAGAACATCCACAAGGGCCAGATCGACTACTGCAAGGATATCTATATCCCTGGCCTTTACTCGGCCGCACAGTCGTATAGCCAGTATATGAGTTGGTACGGCTCTAATTGCGTAGGTGTCAACGCCCCGTAATCGGCCCGAGCCGACTGCGGTGCTTCACAGCCGCAGTCGGCTCACCTCTATTGGAGATGTTATTAATGAAGGCAGCACCTGCCACGTTTTTCGCTCTGTCGATTGCTGCGATCGCCGCACTGCTCGGGGGTTGTGCGTCTCAAACTAACCCCACATCAACTAGTGGCTCCGGCGCACTAATGAGCATGCAGCAAAAGCAGCAGACTGTTGAAAGTTCCAATATGTCTCCTCAGGCAAAACAGGCCTGGGAGCAAGCAGCTGCGCGGGCTGCCGCGAATGGGCCGCCCATTCCGAAAAAACCGCAGTAAGACTCGTCAAACGCTTAAGGAGTACTCGTTGTTTCAGACACGTTGGCTTTTACACCTATCTATTTTCTGCGCCTGTTGCGCTGTGATTGTCTCTTCACCGACAGAGTCGCTGTCCGCGACTGAGCCTGGCATGGCGCAGCTGGCGCATGCTCACCCATCCACCCTTTGGGACGTTCAGGAAGTAGTCGCCCTTAAGAAGTCCGTAAAAACTAACCCAGGTCTGAGGACTGCCTTCGATGCTTTGCAAACTTGGGGCAATACGCGCCTCTCTCAGCCGCTCGGCGTTCCGACGCATCGGTTGCTGCCTGATGGCTCGTGGACGTTCCCAGAATACAAACCCGGATACAAGGACACGTCAGGACAGTGGCAATGGCAATGGGACTTTAACACCAGACTCCAACAATGCTCGGATGACGTCTCCAAACTAGGAATGCTCTATGCGTTAACCGGTAATCCAAAGTACGCGGATTTCGCCGGGCAGATCCTACTGGCGCTAACCGACGCGTATGGCTACGATAAAGGCAGCTTTGTTCCCGATCCGAATGGCTATGACCATTTTCAAGCGTATGGCTTCGACGGCGGTGACGATGGGCTCTTCCTGGCCAAGGCATGTAATGGGTACGACCTGATCCGCAACTCGCTTTCTTCCGAAAACCGCTTCAGCATCGAGAGCGGCCTTATCCGGCCACTTGCCGTACACCTCGAGGCGAACGACTGGATGTACACCAACCAAAGTCGATGGGCGTTGGTTTGCCTCTATGGCGTCCTAATCGGCGGCACAACCCTCAACGATCGGGACATGGAAGATCTGGCGCTCTACGGAAAGGGTGGAACTAAAGACAATGTCACTGGAGGGTTTATGGACTGCTTCAAGCAGTCGCCACCCCACCCAGGCTCGCTATGGCCGGCGGATACTAAGATCGAGGATCAGATGGCATCCGTTTGCGTGATGACATCGGTCGCGGAAGTGATGAGGCACAACGGCGTGGACCTCTACGAGTACCAGGATCGCGCGCTGAAACTGTCATTCGACGCGGCGCTGGCGTGGGCCAATAGCAATGGCGCCTCAAATCTGCTCGCTCTGCGGGGAATCGATGCGTTTCAGTACGCCTATGTCCGGTATCATGACGCGAAGTACCTGGAGGTCGTTAACCAGCTAAAGCCGTCGTTCGCGCTCACACTCGGCGAGCAGTTACCGCCATTGCCAACATTGGCGGAGAAAGGAGGGTAGCGGCAGTTCGGAATAATGTAGAATTAACAGCACCTCGACCGGGTGCCACTTCAGTAGCCCTGGACTGGAGTGTCTTTCTTAAGCCGGGTGCCACGTCTTCATTCCGATGAAGGCGTGTCCCGCAAGGAAAACGAACCGCTCAATTTGGTCTTTCGCAACATTTGCAATACAGATACCATAGGAGGAACTGCATGAACCACAAAGATGTTACAGCGAAGCTCTTAGTATGCACGCTGAGCTTTTTGATGACGATGTTATTAATTGGTACAATCACTAACTATGCAACTGCGTCACCACCCGCCGGATACGGCCTGACGTGGAGCGACGAGTTCAACGGCGCCGTCGGCTCCCAGGCGAACCCGGCAAACTGGACGTACGATCTCGGGTATGGGGCTTCCAATTTCGGAAATGACGAACAGGAGACCTACACCAACAGCTCCGCCAATTCCCACATAGTGTCGGATCCCAACGCGACGGATGGATTGGCGCTTCAAATCATCGCCTTGAACAACAATGGAAATA